>Ga0075326_1000071_pt1 | contig 21281 bp, 20 predicted proteins | sample MayberrySE_Catta_3_FD_120052 | JGI IMG/M metagenome (GOLD analysis project Ga0075326, IMG submission 120052) | Natural and restored wetland microbial communities from the San Francisco Bay, California, USA, that impact long-term carbon... | ecosystem: Environmental > Terrestrial > Soil >...
GAGCGAGGCCCGCCGTGCCGAGCAAGTTATCGAGGGTCTCAAGGCAAACATCAGCGCGTTGGAGGACAAACTTCGAGAGACGGAAGACAACGTCCAGAAGAAGGACGAGACCAGCCGAAAAATGGAAGAAAGCTTCGGTGCAGAGATTCACGATTTACAAAGCGTGTTGAAGCAGAAAGAAGAAGCCCTCGAGAGTCGAGATTCCGAAGTCAACGATCTGAGATCCAAAACCGAAGTGCTGACCAAGCAGGTATCGCACTTGACGTTGGTGGTCGACCAGGCCAAAGGAGCGCTGGCGAGCGAGGTCCATCGTGCCGAGCAGGTTATCGAAGGTCTCAGGGTAAAGATCACCGCGTTAGAGGCTAAGCTTAGAGAGGCCCAGGAGAACGTTCAGAAGAACGACTTGGCCAGCCAAAAGATCGAAGAAAGTTTGCGCGCCGAGAATCGTGATTTGCAGAGCGTGGTGAAGCAGAAAGAAGATGCCCTGGAGAGTCGAGATTTCGAAATAAACGATCTGAAGTCCAAAACCGAAGTCCTGACCAAGCAGGTATTGCACTTGGAGTCGGCGGTTGAGCAGGCCAAAGGAGCGGCGGCGAGTGAGGTCTACCGTGCCGAGCAGGTTATCGAGGGTCTCAAGGCGGAGATCGCAATGTTTCATGATCGAGTCCGGCAGAAAGAGCAGATCGTTGGACTGGCGGGATCGGTCATCAAGGACGTTGACCGGAAGCAAGATAAGCCGGTCGTCGAGCTCAATGCCGGGTTAGAAACTTCGAATGGGATCAAGGAACTGCATCCGTTTTTAGGTAGGGCAGAGACTGGTCCTGGATTTCAGGCGAAAGATTTCGGCACAGCAGTCTCAGGTGAGCAGGTGAAAACAGGCGAAGAGAAAGCGGCTGCTTCGGGATTTCAACCTGCGGCCGTTACACCCATCGTAACAGACGCCGTTCCTGAAACTGTATCGGGGGACGTTTTTGACCGTATGATCGCTGAGTTCAGCGAGCGCACTAACGTCATCAAGAGCATCGCATCCCTGATTATGCGTCACCACGTGAGGGCCCTCGGCCAGTCCATGGAGGAGTTTCCGCGGACACGGCTGCCAGACCTGCTCAAGTCTCTCAGTGAAGAGATATCTGACGACAAGATGAAAGCTAGTTTTCTCCAGCGGTTTGGCAAAGCGTAAACCGTCTGTCGGTAGCTAGCGCGAGGCGGAATCCGGGAATTTCAACGGACTCTAAATTCCTTTTGGCCGAGCCGCCTCACAGGAGTTCGTTGGTTAGTAGACCTACGGGGACGGGGCGAGTCGTCCCTTCGTGTCCAAAAACCCTGTTGTCTAGATACTTATGAACTCCTAATCATTCAACGAACTTCTAAACGCCACATTAGAGCTGCGTCTCGGTGGAGTTGCTTCCTAAAGTGAACATGGCAATTGCCGGTCACGCTAACTTGGCGGCCTCCCGCCCTTCTTTCACGAACGACAGTAGCACCATACCGGCGATGTAAGTTCCGGCGGCGATGTAAAAGGCCGGGGCAAAGCCGTGATGCTCCATGACATAACCGATGATCAAGGTCCAGATCGGACCGGAGATGAAGCCGACGAAGTAATAGATCGAGAATGCCGCATCGGTCAGCTCCGGAGTGGCAAAGTCGCCGATCATGGTCTGAGTGAGCGCGCCGCGCGCTTGCACAAAAGCGCCGTAGAGAAACAAGTTGACATAGAAGAGAACGCTCAAGCTCCCGTGTTGGACCAGCCACACTGTCATGATCGCGGACATCAGCAGCGTGATCTGCGTGATGCCGCGGCGCGCGCCACTGCGGTCGGAAAACCAGGCGATGGCAAGCGGACCGATGAGTCCGGCGCCTTGCATCAGGGTCAATAGAAACCCGCCGCCGGAGGCGCTGACGCCGTACTGGGCCATGAAGAACGGCACGAGGTAAGTCATATTGACACCGGTGCCGCGTCCGGCGGCGCCGACCATGAGCACCAGCGATGTAAAAAGGATATTGCGATTCTTTAGACACTGAAGATAAGCGTCGAACCCCGCCTGGGCTTTTTTCTTGGCGCCGCCGGTTTCCACGGCGTCTCCGCTATCGCCCACCCAGAAGAGCGAAAGTCCCATGATCAAGCTCAACACGCCGAACATGACGAAGGCGCTGCGCCAGCCCATGTAAAGCAGCGCCAGCGAAGCCGCCGCCGGGCCGATGAAGGATCCCAGATTGCCGGCCGAGTGGTGAAAAGTGAGGGCCCAGCCGCGCGCCTTCGGGTAATAGCGCGACAGAATGCTCGAGCCGAGCGGATGCTGCGGGCTCGAGCCGGCATCGATCGCAACGCGTGCCGCCACCAGTTGCGGGTAGCTACCGACAAAGTACTGCAGCATTGCGGTGATTCCGACGACCACGTTGCCGACCGCGAGCATGGTGGTGCGCTTGAAAAAACTCGCAAGGAAACCGTAGATCACTTGCAGGCCCTGGCCGACGAAGCTGGACAATGCAGAGATAAAACCGAGACCGACCAGACCGAAGCCAAGCTCGGTCATCATGACCGGAAAGATGACTGAGGTGATGCTGTATTGCAGGTGATTCAAGACATGGCAACCGCTGATCACGCCAAGCGCGACGCGTTTTTGTCGAAGGCTCGCTTCGAGTGTGAGTCCATCGGAAGGCGCGGTTGTTTCAGCGGTGACAGAGGATGTTTGATCGTTCATGGAGCCAAAAACTTTGGAGTGGTGGAGTGATGGAGCATGGGACTTGGATATTGTCTATAAGCTTGAGGCGTCCGGTGTCAAATGGCAGGCTCCTTGTTTCGGCTCTCGTCACTCGGGTCTGGTTTGGAGCTCGAGTTCGATATGCGCGCTCAGAGGTGTGACGCTACCAAGCGCGCCATTTACCCGCCGTCGTGCTTTCTCGCCGAGTCGGCGGGCGTATCGTTGGACATAAGAAAGCTGACTGTCACGCCGATGATCATGAGCGCGAAGCCGGTAAGAAACGCATACCACATGGCATCGCCGAGAATCGCGATCAGGCGCGGCAGGAGCTCGGATGGGATCTGCAGGCGTGTGGCTGGCTCCAATAGATTTTGCGGATGCGCGAGCTTATCGAGCAAAGCGCTCGAAAGGCCGCCGTCTGAGACCCGGCTCAAGCCGCGCTGCATTTGATGCAAGAGCACCGTGCCCATCAAGCTTACGGCGAAGGCGCCGCCGAAAGTCCTGAATAGCATGAGGGTGGAGGTCGCCACTCCGATGCGCTGCTGCGATACGGTATTTTGCACCGCGACCAAAGTTGTAAGATTTGCCATCCCCATGCCGGTGCCGATCAACGTTCCGCTGACGGCGACCCAGACGACGCTCAACTCCGACCTGGAGGCGACGAAAAAACTGTAACCGACGGCCATGAGCAGCATACCGAAAGCCGAGACAGCACGGTATCCGAAGCGGTTGAGCGCTTGTCCCGCAATCACGCTGCCCGAGGTCCACGCCACACTCAAAAACAACAGGACCATGCCGGCGCGCGAGGCGGTGAGCCCCGTGACGCCCTGCAGATAGAGCGGCAGGTAGCTGATCGCGCCGAACACGCCCATGGCTGCCAGCATGCCGACTGCCGTCGAAGTTTTGAACAGACCTAAATAGAACAAATCGAGCGGTATGATTGGTTCCGCTGCGCCGCGCTCGATAAAATAAAAGGCAATCAGAAGAATTACCGCGAGCGCGATCAATCCCGCAAGCTGCGCGTTCAGCGGCTGGCGCGAATGCGCGCCGTGGGAAAGCGCATAAAACAGCAACAGGAGCGCCGCCAAGAGCGTCAACATGCCGGCGATGTCGAACTTATGCGCGCGCCGCTCCTGGCGCGTCTCTTTGAGGCCGACGACGATCAAGGCGATGGCGACGGCTGCAACCGGCAGGTTGACGAAGAACGCCCAGCGCCAACTCCAGTTCTCCGCGATGATGCCGCCGGCGAGCGGCCCGAGAACCGAGGCGACGCCCCAGATGCCGCTGATAACGCCCTGTACCTTGGCGCGCTGCTCCGCCGGGAATAGAATGCCGACGACGATGAACGAGAGTGCATAAATAGCGCCGCCGCCGAGTCCTTGAACCGCGCGAAACCATATCAGCGCCTCCATACTTTGTGCGGCGCCGCACAATGCGGAGCCGGCCACAAACACGCCGATGCCGATAAGCATCAGGCGCCTGCGGCTGTAAAGGTCGGAGAGCTTGCCGAAGACCGGCGTGGTCAGGGCGGAAGTGAGCATGTAAATCGAAAATACCCAACTGTAAAGCTCCAGGCCGCCGAGCTTGGCGACGATCGTCGGCATGGCCGTGCTGACGATGGTGGCGTCGATCGCGAAAAGAAAGATCACCAGCATCACGCCGGCGACCGCGAGATTGCGCTTGGTCGTTCCCGGAAATGAATTTCTGGGCGGTGGGTTCACGGCGGCTCGTTTGCTTGCGCGGAAAAGGACCCAAGTTCAAATTGTTAAAATGTGAACCCCTGCATCGACCGGCTCAGCATGCACGCAGTGCCGTCGGCCTCCACAATGTTCATGGCCCGTCATGAGCACTCGAAGGATGAGTGGATCGCAACGCGTGTTCAATCATGAGTTGCTTAGTTCGCTCCAGGAGTCAAGGCGAGCAACAGCGTGCAATGCGTTGACGGGGCTCGTGATCGAGGATACAAGATCCGCAGATCGGAGTATTGGAGTACTGGAATAGTGGAGTCATGGGGAGTCGGCGAACGCATCATTCCACCACTCCAATACTCCATCACTCCATTTTCGTGAGGTGCATGATGCTTGAGCTTGCAAAGATACCTTTTCCGGAAGTTGCCCGCCTCGCCGAATCCGGTAAAGCGTTGGTGATTTTACCGGTCGGGGTGGTGGAGGAGCATGGCGCTCATTTGCCATTGGGAATGGATTCTTTTGCCGCTGAAGCTTACGCGCTTTCGGCGGCGCCCCATCTTGAAGAAGCTGGATACGAAATTGCCGTTGCGCCGACGATCAACTATGGCGTCGCGCGTGCAGCCATCGACTTTCCCGGCACGCTGTCACTGGAACCTGAGACGTTGCGTTCGATGGTCGTTGAGATCGGCCGCTCCCTGGCGCGGCACGGACTCAGCCGTCTGGTGATTCTGAACGGTCACCGCGACAAATACCATATGAAAGCGCTGGAGGACGCGAAGAACACCCTCGCCGAAGAGAAAGGATCGCAAGTTCTTTGCGTCGGATTTGCTCATGAAGACGAAATCACCGCGGCGTGTTATCGTGACGGCGTCAAGCAATTCTACAAGAGCCCGCAACCGGATCGCGAAGGGCACGGCGGGGAGTCGGAAACTTCGGTGGCACTACACAGTTTTCCTGAAATGGTAAACAGGGACATCATCAAAACGCTCGATGCCAACTTCGACTACGACGTCGAGGCGTTTCGCAATGAAACGAAAGATTACTGGAGTATCAGCAGCGGCCGAGGGTACTTTGGTTGGCCGCAAGCGGCGAGCGCGGAGACGGGCAAGCAGCTGGTGACCGTTCGAGGCCGCAATATCGCAAACGTGATCCTGAGGGAGTGGGGTTTTCCGCAGTCGTGAAACGTGCTCGTGGCTCGTGCGCGGGTACAAAAAGCATGGCGCACGAGCAATTTTTCTAGTGAATCAACGATATCGCAATCACGCCCGCCACTACGCAAATTGTGCCGATCACGCTGGCTAAATCGAGTCTCTCGAATTCGCGCAAAAAGATCGCGCTTAGGATCATCGTCCAGATCGGCGCCGTGGCGCTGATGGGGGACACCACCGCGACCGGGCCGGAAGCGAACGCCATCAACATCAAGAGAACGGCCGCCGTTTCGAATGTGCCCGAAAACAGGATTGGCCAGAAAGCGCGCCGATCCCAGACCAACTTTTCCTGACAAACGGGCGACACGTAAAACAGAGCGAGCGACAGGAGCGCCACCGGGCCAACCAAGGCTGCGAAAAAGAGCGGCTCCTGCGACTGCACCAGAGCATAACGCCGGAGGGGATGGACGACCGTCGTCAATAAAACTGTGGCGCCGGGGTAAACGAGATATGCCCACCGGAACGACGGGACGTTCTTGTCCATTCGCCAGGAGGTGAGGACGATGCCAGTGACGACCAAGACCGTACCGATCATTCCGAGCAGGGTCGGAGGCTCGCCAAGAAACAAAATGCCGGCAATCACGGTGAAGATCGGATAGGAGTTTCGCAAGGTAACAGCCCGGGACGTGCCGATCTTGTGAATACCGGTATAGTGAAAGTGGCGGATCGCTGGCTGAATCAATCCGCTCGCAGCAATCGCGACGACTCCGGCGAACGCCACTTGCGGGATGCCGCCGGTTGCAAAAACCGCGGTCCATAGCACCACGCTGTGGATCAGCAGGGATACGAACGTGGCGGTCAGAGGCGTCGAATGCCTGAAAGCGCGCTTTACCGAAGCGTTCGAACAAGCGAAGGCGAAAGCGGTGAGCAGGGCGAAGAGTTGCGCTGACATGGATCGAAAATGGAGATGAAAGTCCAAGGATGAAGCCCGCCCGCCGCGACAGTTGGCGATTGTCGGTAAGCATGAGCCGGATCATCTGCGCTGATGATTCCGGCCAAGTTACATGAGACGGCTGTCAGGTGGAAGGGACCGCAAGCGAAACTTTTCCGATTGCATTGGCGGAAGCTGCGGAGGTACAAGGGGCATAGATTTGCACGTGAACGGAGGTGTCTATGGCTTTTAGAATCAATCATCTTCATTTGAAGACGCCGGATCCCAAAAAAACGGTGGACTTTTACTTGGAGTATGCCGGCGCGAAGGTCGTTTCCGAGCGCACGTCACCGAGCGGAAAAAAAACCTTTCGCCTCAACCTCCATGGCGTCGAACTCAACGTGACGGATTTTCTCGAGGAGCAGAAGCTCGAGCAGTTTTACGGCCTGGAGCATGTCGCCATCGATACGAATAATTTCGATGGGGAAGTGGGCAAGATCAAATCGGCCGGAATAAAGATTCTCGAAGAGCGCAAGCTCCCCGACGGCCGGAGAGTCTGCTTTTTCGAGGGTCCGCAAGGCGTGCGATTGGAATTTCTGGAGTGGAAGCAGTAGCAGAAAAAGTTGGAGTGACGGAGTATTGGCGTGATGGGTTGATGAAAAGCCCAGTGCTCCATCACTCCAGTACTCCATTGTTGAGTTCTTTCATCTCTCCCTCAACACCTTCTCCAGCGGCCCGTTTTCTCTGAACGGCTCCGGCCAGCCGAGATATTCCTTAAAGTCCGGGCGGGCTTTAATCAAGTCTTGAATCACGTTTTGGATACCTTTGTCCGGCACGATCGGCTCGGTCTTGAACACGCGGGCGTACGCCTCGACGGTTTTCTTCACGATCATACCGTCTTTTTCCCGCATCCATTTGGAGAAGGATTTCTCGGCGAAGCGGATGTTCTTTTTGATCAGGTGAATCCCGGCCACATAGGCCCGCAGGAAAGAGTGGGTCGTCTTGGGTTCGGCTCGGATAAAAGCGCGGCTACTGGTGACGCAGGACGACGGATAGACAAGATCGGTGTGGCTCAAGTCGACGAGCACCGGCCAGCCCCGCTGCAGGAAGGGAATCGCGTATCGCGTCGTTAGAGCGGCGGCGGCGATGGCGCCACGATCGAGCGCGATGACCATTTCCGGGCCGGCGCCCAGCTGAAGAATGGTCATGTCCTTGTCCGGGTCGAGTCCGACGTGCTTGAGTGCCGCGCGCAGATAAAAGTGGGTTGTCGAACCGTAGCGGGTGACGGCGCTCGCCAAACCTTTAAGATCCTGCGCCGAGTGAATTTCCGGCCGGGTGATCAAATAGACCGGGTCGGTATCGACGGGACAGGCGAGTAAAATGATGTCGCCGCCCGAAGCACGTGCGGCAACGACCGACTCCGCACCCGCGCCGGAGAAGGGCAGATCGCCGGTGAGGATTGCCAAAGTGATCAACGAGCCGCCGCGAATCTGCACGGGTTCGACGTTGAGGCCGTTTTTTTCAAAGTATCCCGCATCTTTGGCCACCCAAACGGGCAGGTGGGCCGGAGACGCGGTGGTGCCGTAGAGTATCCTGCGAAGCTCCTGGGCGCCCAGAGCGGGTGTGGTGATGACGAACGAGCAGAAGATTACGCCGCAAAATTTTATTAGCCGCCGCCGAGTCACGATCTCGACAATGCCCTTTTGAGCGGTTCGTTATCCCGGAACAGCTCGGGGCGGTTAAAGAATTCCTTCGGCACCGCGCGCCGGTTCCCTAGATCGCGTATAACGTTTTCGATGCCCTTGTCGGGTACGTAGGGAGGCATCTTAAACAGCGGGACATAGGCTGCCACCGACTTTTTTACAATCAGCGCGTCGTTCTCTCGCAGCCACTTGGCAAAGGATTTCTCCGTAAAGTTTATATCCCGTTTGATCAACTGAATTCCGGCAACGTAAGCCTGCAAAAAATTTTCCACCAAATTGGGCTCGCTCTTCAAAAACTTTCGGCTGGTGGCGACACACGAGGAGGGATAAATCAAATCGGTCGTGCTCAAATCGACAAGCATCGGCCAGTTGCGCTGCAAGAACGGCAGCGCATAGCGGTTGGTGAGAGCCGCCGCCGCAATACGCCCACTTTCCAACGCTGTGGCGGTTTCGCTGCTGGTGCCCAGTTGGAGAATCGTCAGATCTTTTTCAGGGTCGAGCCCGACCTGGCGGAGCGCGGCGCGAAGATAGAAGTGAGTCGTCGATCCGAGCCGAGTGACGGCGGTGGCCTTGCCTTTAAGTTCAGCGGCGGATTTGATTTCTGGCCGCGTGATCAAATAGACCGGATCAGAATCGACCGGACACGCGAGCAGAACAACATCGCCACCCTCGATACGGGCGGCAACGATCGATTCTGCGCCGGCGCCGGAAAATTGCAGTTGGCCGCTCATGATGCCCATCGTGATCAGCGACCCGCCGCGAATATGGACAGGCTCGACGTTCAAGCGGTTTTTCGCGAAAAATCCGGCATCTTTCGCGACCCAGATGGGTAAGTGAGAGACCGACGCGGTGGTGCCGTAGTGGATGCGCTTTAGATCCTGAGCTTGCGCCGCAGGGAAAGAACAATACAGGACCGACAACACGCAGAAAACCAGTAAAGGTCGCATGGCTGCCCTCATTTGCTGAAGTATTTTGCTTCTGCTGCTTCCTGATCGTACGGAACAAACTGGTTTGTCCCAGGACCACGGATCTCCGGTTTCTCGCCTTCATCGAACAGCGGGGCCGCGCTATCTCCGGCGCGGCCGCCGATCAGTCCGGGTGAGTGGGCTTCCGCGACCGTGGCGTCTTTGTCCGAGCGATTGTATGCCCAATGCACGGTGTTGGCGGGGATCCGGTGGAAGTCGCCTTTTTTACAGAGATAGCCTTGGTCTTTAACGAAGAACCAAATCTCGCCGTCGAGAACATAATTGATTTGTTCGGACTCATGCTGGTGCGGTTTGGTGTGATAACCCGGTCGCCGAGTCGCGATCATCAGGCTGCACTCGTTGCCGTAGCCCTTGCGGACACTCATCGCGCCGGTTCCGGATTCGCCGCTTTGAACTCGATGGTATTCGGGAACTTCGTTGCTTTTGACGTGCAGGGCCATGATCTCCTCCTCCGATTGAGTCAATAAGGTAGATTATTGGTATGCCATTTAGCTCGGTTTGGTCAAGCCAATTTCAGACGGTGATTGCGCCGACTCTTCATTTGGCGGGCGGCAAATCTGCTTGGAGCCACACCGTTCAAGGTTTCCGTTGACAGAAAGGATCGGGGAGAAGTAAAGGTGGGATCGAGGTCGACAAATGAAGCCACTTCGAACCCTACTGATTTTACTGGCGACGGCAATCGCCGCGCCGGTCTCGGCGCAGAAGTTGATGATCGCCCACGTCGCCGTCAACCCGAGTCAAGGGATGCTGCACCTGGCGAAGGATTCCGGAATTCTCGCGAAGTACGGCTTTAGCGCCGATGTGGTATTGATCCCCGGCACGCCGCGCACGATTCAAGCGCTGATTGCCGGCGATCTCGATTACGTTGCAGCAGGCGCTCCGGCATCGCTCCGGGCGCGGGCTCAGGGCGCCGATGTTACCATTCTCTCGACCTTGGCCAGCTCGTCGGCTCAGCGGGTTTTCTTAAAACCGGATTCGCCGATAGGCAACTTTAAAGAGGTCAAGGGAAAAATTATCGGTGTCACCCAGTACGGATCGGCCGGGGATACGTTTTTGCGCGGCGCCTTGCGCAAGCACAACATCAAGGAGTCCGAGGTGACGATCTTGCAAATGGGGGGCACACCCGGAGTCGCCCAGGGGCTGGAATCGGGCCGGATCGAGGTCGGCGTCCTCGGTGATTCAGGGTTGCTTTTGGTTTTCCGCGGCAGGGCAAAAGTGTTGAAGGGAGGTAGCGCTCGTGAGATGGGTTTTCGCGGCACCGACGCTCCGCTCACCACCACCGATCGTAAGATCAAGGCGGACCGCGCTGCGGTTGTCCGCTTTATGCAAGCGTATCTCGAGACGATTCATTTCTTTCAGACCAACAAAGCCGGCACGGCGCGCATTCTGCAAAAATATATGCGCGGCGTAAGTGAAGAGCATATCACGCTCTGGTGCGACGATTTGCGGGCGAATCTTAAACAAATCCCATACGCTGACGAAGACGGACTTCGCGCCGAATTGGCAATGATGAATATTCCCGGCGGTCAGATTCCCGCCGGCTATATTAACAACAGCATCCTGGACGAGATCAAGAAGAGCGGCTTCATCGACAAACTATACAAATAGAAGGAGGAAGAGTCATGGCGAAGATCAGACATATTGCGATCAAGGTGGAGGACCAGGAGAAGACCGCGGAATTTTACAAAAACACTTTCGGCATGACCGAAGCGTGGCGTGGGCCGGTGCGCGAGGACGGCAACCGGGCGATCTATCTCACCGACGGGTATATCAATATGGCGGTCCTGCCGGCGCGCGGTGGGCGCGAAGGGATCGACCACTTCGGTTTTCAGGTCGAGAACATGGAAGAGACTCTGAAGACCGCGCAAGCCGCGGGAGCCAAGAGCGAAGCGGACAAGAAACCGCGCGACGGCCGCTTTGCTGAAATGGGTGTGCACGATCCCGTAGGGCAACTGGTCGATGTTACGGTGCACGGCTGGAAAGTTTAAGAAAATTAAAAATGAGAATACCAACCAAAGTTTTGCGGATCGCTGTTTGGGTCTTTTTTGCTGCTGCGATGGGGTCGGCAGCTCTCGCCGCACAGCCGAGTAAATTGCTGATCGCGCATGGCGCGATCAGCAACAACGTGGCGCCGCTGTGGATCGCCAAGGAGCACGGGATCTTCAAAAAATACGGCTTGGAGTCGATTTGGTTTTTATCATCGCCGGAGGGTGTGGTGGCGATCCTCAAGTTGATGACCCAACACGGACTCAATCCCAAAGCCGCCCAGGTAAAACCCAACGACATCACCGATATGTCCTACTGCAAGAAGTTTGAAGACAGCGGATTCTTCCGCAGGCTATATCAATAACCGAGCGCCAAAAACGCTCGGATTTTCACCGCAAAGAACGCAGCGCGGCAGCGCCGTAACCCAATCTCGGAGTATTCCCGAAAACACGCAAAGGCCGCAAAGATCGGACAGTACGCGTAAAAATATTCGTAGGGGGATTTTTCTTTTTCCTTTTGACGTTGGCAACGTTGCGCCTTAGCGGGAGGAATTTCCGACTTCGAGCGCTTTCAACTTCCGATTCATTTGCGCAGGCCACGCAAATTTTGGCTATAGCCATGCAGAGTACCCAAAGTTTTTGTCAGCTATCTTCTATGACCGATAACGCCAGAGCTGTGGTATAGCGATGCAGATGCCGAAGATCATGAAGAAGCAGAGTCCGCTGCCGATGAGCAGCGCATTGGGCGCCCCCCAGTATTCCGCGGCCACGCCGGCGAGCAGCGCGCCCAGTCCATTCGTCGTTTGAGCGAAGACGGTGATCAAGCTTGCCGCTCGACCGAGCATACCGTCCGGAGCGAGAAGTTGCACGACCGTGCGGCGGATCGCCACGCTGATTGAATCGGTAAAGCCTAAAATCAAAACAGCCAGGACGGCCATCCAGAATGAAGACGATATCCCGAGTAGGGCGAGCGACGCGGCGAAGAATAGCGCCGCGACGATCACCAGAATGCCTTTGCGGCGTACGTCGCCGGCCATTAGCAGCGCCGTGGAGCCGAGCAGAGAGCCCATCGAGGGCGCGGCGTAAAGTAAGCCGAGGCCGACGGCGCCGGCTTTAAAGACGTCTGCGGCGAAGATCGGCAAGATGGGCCGGTAAAAGCCGACCAGCACGACGGCAAAGTCGAGCAGGAACAGCGACAGAATAATCCGCTGGATCCACAGGAACTCGATGCCCTCGATAATACTCCTCAGGTTGACCTGGCGGCGCGGTCCTTCGATTTTTCCCGAAGCGCGCAGTGAGAAAACGGCAACCATCGCCGGCACGAAAAGCAACGTGCTCGCGAAGTAGGTGATCGCCAAGCCACTCTGATCGATCAAGAATCCGCCAATGGCGGGTCCGATGAGGAAACTCGTCTGAAGGATCATCGTGTTGACGACCATCGCATTCATTAGCAGTCGCGGCGGCACCAACCGCGGTATCAACGCGGCCCGCGCCGGCCAGTTGAAGACCTCGACAAACGCGCCGAGAAGACCGAGCGCGTAGATGTGCCACACCTGAATGGCTCCGCTCAGGGTGAGGAGCCCAAGTAAGAGATTGGGGACGAGCTGCAGCGAGATTGTCACCATGAGCAGTTTTTTTCGATCGAAGGCATCGGCCACGGCGCCCGCGTAAAGCCCGAAGACGATAAACGGCAGGGTTTCGAGAAATCCCGTCAGGCCGAGCTTAAAGGCGGAACCGGAGATGTCGTAGACCTGATAGAGCGTCGAGACGTTACGGATCTGGCCGGCAAGCGAGCTCAAGACACTGGCGATCCACAGAAGGCGGTAGTCGCGAATCGCCAAGGACGACCAGGGTCGGATAGGAGCGGCTTCGTCTGCGGGTGAACCTATTTCGCCGGAGTTAGCCAAAGATGTCGAAAGGCGAGGGCAAAAGTATCAGTTTGATTGTCGCGGAAGCAGTGTGAATTGCGCAGAGCCAAGATGCGGGGCGGATGAGGTTTAGAACTCATCCGCCCCGTTGGCAATTTTTAGCGGGACACAGCCTGGGGCAGGTCTTCCAAAACGCCGCGCTGCTCGGCTTGGGCCAACACGACTTCAATCGTCTGAACCAATTTGCGCGCCGCCTCAACGCTCAGCTCCACTGCGACCCGAGCGCCAGGCCCTGCGGCTTCATTGACGAAGTCGATATTGAGCGCGTGTTCCAAGGGTAAATCGTACGGATGATCGTACGACACATTGGCTTCGCGCACTTCAAACCAATCCTGGCCGCTTTTCCCGCGGCCCTCGATCTTTGCTTGGTGAGCAATCATTGTGCACATATCGCTAGTCCTCTTTAGCCTTGTTTTAGATTTTTCTCGCAGAAGGCGAGCACCTTTTTCCAACCGTCGACGGCTTGTTCCTGGCGATAAGCCGGACGATCATAATAGAAGAAGCCATGACCCGCGCCGTCATAGCGGTGAAACTGGTAGTTTTTACCGTGCTTCTTGAGCTCGGCTTCGTGCAGATTCACCTGGTCCGGGGACGGCGACTTGTCGTCGTTGCCGAATATGCCGATCATCGGACAAGAAAGGTCCTTGGTGTAGTCGATCGGCGCCACGGGCTGCTTCGGCGTGAGATCTTCTTTCGGCATGACCACGCGGCCGCCCCAACACTCGACCAGCGCGTCGAAATTCTTTAACCGGCAAGCGGCGAGAAAACCGTGGCGGCCGCCCGAGCAGGTGCCGAACACGCCGACTTTGCCGCTGACGTACGGTAGCGAGCGCAAGAGTTTATTGGCGCCGTCGAGGTCACCGAGCACCTGTTCGTCCGGGATACCGCCGCCGGCGCGCACCTTGGCGCCGACGTCTTCGGGCGTGCCGTGCCCATCTCGGAAATAGAGGTTGGGTGAGATCGTCACATAACCGTGATGAGCGAACTTGCGAGTGCACTCACGGTACCATTCGTCCCAGCCGGGCGCGTGATGGATGGTCACCATGGCGGGAAAAGGACCGCTGCCGAGTGGCCGCGCCACATAGGCGTTGATGGCCTCGCCCTTATGTCCCTGCATAGTTATGGTTTCAGCGATCATGCCTTCGTATTGGTTCGTCTGGTACATTCTGGCTCCTCCTCCAGTGCGACTTTAAATTTGCTTAGCCCTGTTTATACAAAAGGCAAAAAAGGTGCAACATCGCCTCCCTTGGGATGCTCCTGAAGTCGGCCTTGGAACGGCTCAAAAAAGGGGGTTGCGCTAAAAGGGGGGATTGGGTTAAGCTTTTAATTAACTCATCAGTATGGGGCCTTCTGATAGTGACAAGTTGTAGAGTTGAAGGTCTAGGGCGTCTTACCTTGCGATTCCGTGCCACGCGGACTATCCGACCAGAGCGTGTCTTGCTTTCCATGTTCTGCTTCCAGCGGTGATCAGGTTCTCAGGGAAAAGACCATAACATTCCGGATAAGGAGAGAACATGAGTAGTAAAATTTATGTAGGTGGATTGCCGTACGCGACCACCGATGCACAGCTTCAGGAGATCTTTTCGGCCCACGGGCAGGTGGAATCGGCCCGCGTGATTACCGACAAGTTTACCGGCCGGTCTCGAGGCTTCGGTTTTGTCGAAATGACGAACGCTGACGAAGCGCAGAAGGCGATCCAGGCGTTGAACGGCACGGACCTCGACGGTCGTAATCTCACTGTGAACGAGGCCCGGCCGCAAGAAAGGCGGTCCGGCGGCTTTGGCGACCGCGGCGGTGAGCGCCGCGGCGGCGGTGGTGGCGGCGGTCGGAATCGCTGGTAGTTTTTAACCCAAACTTCATTAATATTGAAAGGGGCGCTAGGTCGGAGCGCCCCTTTTTTTTATCCGAGAATACACTGTTCATCGAGTTTTGCCGTCTCATGGAAAAGATTGGCCTCGATCAATTGCCTCTGCTGGATTTGGACGGCAAACAGGTCAAAGTGCAGGACCACTTCGACCATTACCTGCTCCTGATCTTCCTAAGGCACCTTGCTTGACTGCCTTGCCAGGCCCACCTCGGCGAGGTGAAATCACTAAAAGGCGAATTCGACCGGCGCGGCGTTGCGATCGCGGTCGTTTCATTCGCCGAGCCTGCCAAATTGAGTCATTACCAAAAACAGCACCGCTGGCCGTTTATCATTCTCGCCGATCCAGACCGTGTGGCTTATGGGGTGTTCGCGCTCAGGCGGCTATCGTGGCTTCGGGTTTTTTCACCGGCCACATTAAAGGTCTATTGGAGGCTCCTTCGCGAAGGGATGAAGCGCGAACACTACGGTAAGGACGATATCTATCAAAGCGGCGGCGATTTCCTGCTCGACCGAGAAGGCAATCTTCTGTTCGCTCACCGCAGCCAGGATCCGGCCGACCGTCCGGCGGCGGCGAAGTTGCTCGAAGCGATTGACAGCAGCGCGCGGGCGCCATAAGGAGCAATGAGAATCACAATGCTCGACGTGAGGAGTTCAAGATGGCCAAACCAAAGCTGACCTTGGCGATTTCGCATTACGACCGGCATGTGCCGTTCTTCGACGGCACCGTTCAACCCGAAGGTATCGAACTCGATGTTTTGATCGTTGGCCAGTCCGACCGGCAGAGAGACGGCGAAGAACGCCACGAGCGGATGCTGCAAAAAGGCGAGTTCGATGTCGCCGAGCTGTCGCTGTCGTCGTACCTGATGGCGAAGAGCCGCGGCATGCCGTTTACGGCGATCCCGGTGTTCCCGCGCCGGCTGTTCAGTCACTCGCAGATGTGGATCAACACTGACGCCGGGATCAACGCGCCGAAGGATCTCATCGGCAAGAAAGTCGGGCTGCACAGTTTTCAGAATACCTTGGCGACGTTGGCGAAGGGAGATTTGCAGAGCGAGTTCAATGTGCCGTGGCGTAAGATCCATTGGCTACTCAGCAAAAAAGACAACATCGAGTTTGAACCGGAGCAGGGCGTCAAGATCGAGCCGTTATCCGGGAGCGCGAACGTAGGCGAGATGTTGGAGAAAGGCGAGATCAGCGCCATGATGACGCCGCATCCACCGAAACCGGTGCTGCGCGGCTCGAAAAAAATCAAGCGACTCTTCGCCGATCCCAAGGCCGAAGATCTGCGCTACTACAAGAAGAACGGTTTCTTCCCGATCATGCATGTCGTCGCATTTAAGGAGGGCGTCTTGAAAAAAAATCCCGAGGCCGCCCAGAGTTTGTTCAACGCCTTCAGCGAAGCGAAAAGAATCTGCCGCGAGTTCTACGCCGACCCAAACTGGTCGTGGCTTGCCTGGGGCCGGCAAGCTTTCGAAGAAGAAGAAAAACTCCTTGGGCCGGATCCTTGGCCGTATGGGTTAGAAAAAAACCGAGCCAATCTTGATCGGTTTGTCGGCTATTCGCTGGATCAAGGATTGATGGCGAAGCAGATGGCGCTGGAGGAGCTGTTTTTGCCGCTGAATTGATTGTGCGCCTCGATATCGGGGCTGTGTACGCTTCTTATGCTCGTCGGCTAAGGATGGTGGTTTTAGCTTGCGCCTTTCGTTACATGTGCCGATGTTGTTCCGGGTTCAACGTTTCCCCCCGTTATCCGGCAGGGCTGTGAGCGGTGCGCAACCGACGCGCTAATCGGATCGACATCGCAGTTGGGAATAAGGACGTTCGTATTCGCGCCGCCCTGAGTGAACGGGTCGTGGCCGGGGATTTTCAATTGCTGGCACGCTTGCCACCAGCCGTAGACGGTTGCAACGACCTTCGGATGCAATGATTCATTTAACTTCGCTTTGAGTTTCACTTTACCCGTTGCGGTTTCGAGAAATATCCAATCACCGTTGTTGATGCCTTGAGCATTCGCCGTTTCGGGATGAATTTCCAGAACTGGTTCAGGAACCGATCGGCGCAGGCGTGGGATGTTGCGGTGGTGTTCGTCGCAGAACTGGATCAGCCGGAAGAAAGTGAGCCTGAGCGGATACTGGTCAGAGTCGCCAGCGCCGGATTGAAATTGAGGAAGCGCAGGGTAGCCGGCATTGGCGAAGGCCGTGGAAAAAATTTCGATCCCTCTTGTCGCTGTCCGGAAACCGATCGGTGCGCCGTTGGTGGGATCGATCTCGGCATATTTTTGGTAGCGCGTCTTGGTTGGCGCGCGAAATCCTGCCGAACCGGTGCGCAACTGCTCTGCGGATAAACCCGACGGCGCGAGTTGATAATTTAGTGCGGTCTCGACGTCGCCGTCGAAAAACCGTTCTGCCATGCCCAATCGTTTCGCTAAATCGAAGATCACTTCAGTATCAGAGCGCGATTCGCCGACCGGTTGGACAACGGCCGGACGGAATTGAATCCAGTTCATCGTGTTTTCGGCGATTTCGAAGTACGGCATCAAGGCTTCGCGCTCCCAGCAGGTCGACGCCGGCAGCAAGAGATCGGCGAACGTGGCGCTCGGATTGATGGTCGTATCGGCGTGCACATAGAAGTCCAGCGCTTCGAGGGCGGCTTTGCCACGCAGCGGGTCGCCGTGGCCGAGCAGGGGATCGCTGCCGAAGAGCACCATCGCTTTTACGGGATAGGGTTTCTCAGTGAGGATCGCGTTGTAGACTTCGGCGGCTTGCACGAGGCCTGGGTCGGATTGCGGCCCCAGCGGATATTTCTCGGCGCCGAGGCGAAGCTCCGCCATCGCTTGCGGCAGCAGCTCACGGCCGGTGATCGGGTTCATCTTCGGCGTGTCGAAGACGACGTTGCTGCCGCGTTGGTCGAATTGGCCGGTGAGGCCGTAAAAGCAACAGACGGCCCGGTTCGTTTGCATGGCATCGCGGTCTTGTTCAAGGCCAACCCAGGTGCAATAGCAGGACGGCTTGTTGCTGACGAAAAGACGCACGGCCTTTCTGACTTCTGCCGCCGGAACCGTCGTCACCGTTTCTGAAAGTTCTGGCGCGTATCCATTGGCTGTGTCTTTGAGCATCTGCAATGCAGGCTGACATTTCAGCACTGTGCCGTCACTGAGCGTCACCGTAAAAGTTCCCAAAAGTGCCGCGTCAGGATTTTGTTGATTGGTGCCGGGAGCGTTGCGGTGTTCATCCCAAATGATGTATCTGCTCGAGCTGCCGTCGCTCCGCAGATCGCGTTCCGTGAGAAGCCGATAGTTATCGCAGCGAACGAGAAACGGACCGTTCGTCCATTGGCGCGCGAATTCTCCGTCAAAAAGATTTTCTTCCATGAGTACGTGGATCATCGCCATCGCCAGTTCGCCGTCTGCCCCGGGACGCACCCGCAGCCAGCAGTTGGCTTTTTCCGCCAAGGTGGTTTTGCGCGGATCGATCACGATCAGCTTGGCTCCGCGGCTGCGCGCGCCATTGATGCGCGCGGCTTGGGCAGGTGACGTCGCCGCAGGGTTGACGCCCCAGAGCAGCATGCAGCGCGTGTTGTCGAAATCCGGCAGCGGCATGCCCGTGCCGTAGGTGTACTTGGAGCCGACCCGGCGGTTCCAGGTGCAGATGTGGTTCGATGTGAGCAGGTTCGGGCTGCCAAACGCATTGGCCAGCCGTTGCAACCACCCGTCAAAGTCGATGGCGGCAGTGCCGGCCGTGGTGGCGCGTGAAAAGACCACGGCTTCCGGACCGTAGCTGTTCTTGATGTCGCTGAGCCGTAGCGCCGCTAAGTTGAGCGCGTGCTCCCAGGTCATGCGCACCCAGGCCGGATCGGGATCGCCTTTGGGCCGCGTGCGCATCATCGGATGGAGCAGACGATCGGACGAGTAGACGATCTCCGGGGCGGCGGTGCCTTTGACGCAGATGCAACCGTTCGGGTGATCCGGATCGGCGTTGACCTGCGTGAGGACACCGTCGTCAACGGTTGCAAGCACTCCGCAACGCGACGTGCACATGGCGCAGTAGGTGTGAATCCGTTGGGTAACGATGGGAAATGCTCTCCTTACGAGCAACTGAAAGACAAGAGACCTTACCGCAAAGAACTCAGCGCGGCAAAGCCGCGACCCCAGGCATCAATCGTCATTCACGGCGGAGGCACAGTTCGTAGACTCGTAGTATTTGCTTGATAAAATCTTGCCTCGGCGCGCTCCGCTTCGACGCAGTGAGATCTTTCCTGCGTCGACAAGATCGAAAAATTCCATTAGGATTCAGGCAGCGAGGTGACTGACATGGCGAGGCCAGAATTTTATTATCAAGATCCGCTGCCGATCGAAAAAGACACGACCACGTACCGGTTGCTGACCAAGGACTATGTCTCGACGACCAAGTTCGAAGGCAAGGATGTTCTTAAAGTCGACCCTCAGGCTTTGATCCTTCTCGCGAACGTGGCCATTCGTGATGTGTCTTTTCTTTTGCGCACGGCGCATTTGGAAAAAGTCGCGGCGATCCTCAAGGATCCGCAGGCTTCAGCGAACGATCGTTATGTCGCGTTGGCGATGCTGCGCAATGCGGACACTGCAGCAAAAGGCATTTTGCCGTTCTGCCAGGATACCGGCACCGCGACGATCGTCGGAAAAAAGGGCCAGCAGGTGTGGACCGGCGTTAAAGACGAGGAGTTTCTCGCCAAGGGCGTTTACAAAACATACACCGAGGAGAACTTGCGCTATTCCCAGACGGCGCCGCTTGACATGTTCAACGAGATCGACACCGGTACCAATCTGCCGGCGCAGATCGACATCATGGCGACCGACGGCATGGAATATCAGTTTCTTTTCGTCACCAAAGGGGGCGGCTCGGCCAACAAGACGATGCTCTACCAGGAAACAAAAGCACTTCTTAATCCAGAGAGTTTGGAAAAATTTCTCACGGAGAAGATGAAGACTCTGGGGACCGCGGGTTGCCCACCCTATCATTTGGCGTTTGTGATCGGTGGCACCTCGGCCGAGGCTTGTCTGAAGACCGTCAAGCTCGCCAGCACCGGCTACCTGGATCATCTCCCGACCACAGGCAACGCGCACGGTCGGGCATTTCGCGACGTGGAGTTAGAAAACCGCATGCTTGAGCAGGCTTATAGGGCGGGTTACGGCGCCCAATTCGGCGGCAAGTATTTCGCTCTCGACGTGCGGATCATTCGCCTGCCGCGCCACGGCGCTTCGTGTCCGGTCGGCATGGGCGTGTCTTGTTCGGCAGATCGTAACGCCAAAGCGAAGATCAATCGCGACGGGGTGTGGCTCGAAGAACTCGAGCGCGATCCGGGCCGGCTGATTCCCGAGGAATATCGCGGCAAGGTCGAGAGCAACGTTGTCAAAGTAGATCTCAACCGGGCGATGCCGGAGATTCTTGCGCAATTGACCAAGTATCCGGTGACGACTCAGCTCTCATTAAGCGGTACGATGATCGTCGCGCGCGATATCGCACATGCGAAATTGAAGGAACGGTTGGATCGGGGAGAAGGACTGCCCCAATATGTAAAAGATCATCCCATTTACTATGCCGGTCCGGCCAAGACGCCCGACGGAATGCCATCGGGCTCCTTCGGACCAACGACGGCGGGGCGGATGGATTCCTACGTCGATTTGTTCCAGTCGCACGGCGGCGCGCTGATCACGCTGGCCAAAGGCAATCGCAGCCAGCAGGTGACCGACGCGTGCAAAAAATACGGCGGTTTTTACCTCGGCTCGATCGGCGGTCCGGCGGCGATTCTCGCCAAGGAAAACATCAAAAAAGTGGAAGTGCTGGAGTATCCCGAGCTGGGAATGGAAGCGATCTGGAGGATCGAGGTGGAGGATTTCCCGGCATTTATTCTAGTCGACGACAAAGGGAACGATTTTTTCAAGCAAATTCTGCACTAACGCAGGCTGCTGAAAAAGACTCATATACTTCGTTGCGCTCGATCGATTGCGCGTCAACGTACAAGAGTACGCCTCCGCTTATCGGTCTTCGCGTGTCTCGCCTCTGAATCTTTTTGAGCAGCCTGCGATCTGGTGCTTGGGCGACGCAAACCTTTCCCTGGAGCGCGCCGACAGATCTGTTCGCATTACTTAATGAGTCCGTTATTTAGAGACCATGTGGCTGCATCACGACCGAAGGCCAAGCCCTTCCGATCGCGGTCAATGGTTTTGTGCCTTGATGGGCCACCGCCCGTCCTCTCCGTGGTGACAATAACTTGCACCTGGGCCTGAAAATAACCTTCTCCGTCCTATGCCCGCAATCTCCAGGGCTCGGCCCTCGGTCGCTTTGTTAGTTACTTAATTATGGACTCC
>Ga0075326_1000072_pt1 | contig 21121 bp, 6 predicted proteins | sample MayberrySE_Catta_3_FD_120052 | JGI IMG/M metagenome (GOLD analysis project Ga0075326, IMG submission 120052) | Natural and restored wetland microbial communities from the San Francisco Bay, California, USA, that impact long-term carbon... | ecosystem: Environmental > Terrestrial > Soil > Wetlands...
AGAATCTCGGCCGCGTCGGCGTCGGCGAGCGCCACTGCGACGTCTACGAGCATGTACACCGTCGCACACCAGGCCGAGTCGAGATCTGCTCGGCTCGGGTCGGCACAGAACTCGCGGAGCGTCTCCCGCGCCGGCCCCAACCGGCCCGCGTCGAGGCACGCGAGGCTCCACGACAGACGCGAGGAGAGGTGATGGAGCGGCACTTCCGTCGCGGCCTTGAGCAGGGCTTCCATCTCCCTGAGTCGACCCTGGTCCATGCGAAACGTGTGGAGCTGGAGCATGTAGTTCATGCCGGCGGTCCGGAGCCCAATCGCTTCCCCGATGGCCAGACCCCGGCGCGCGAGGTCCTCGGCGCGATCGAGCTGGCCGATCAAATGTGCGTGCGAGGCGCGGGCGACCAGGGAGAACCACTCGGCCTGGGGCGCCCCGACGCCCTCCGCCCGCTCGACGATGCAGGCGACCTGTTTCTCGAAGCCGCGGCGATCTCCGGTCTGCAAGGATTCCCAGAGCACCGTGATGCGGCCGTTCAGCGCCACGATCGGATCGCGTGCCCGTTCGAGCGCGGCTTCGAGCTCCGCTGCGATCTCGCGTCGCGTCCCATCGTCCCCCGGCCCGGTCTGCAGGATCCGGTATGCGCGCGTCAGGACCGAGGCCTGCGCGTCGGGGTCGTCGCTCCGCCGGACCAGGCGAACGCTCTCGCCCGCCAGCTCCCGGGCGCGTTCGCGAGGCGGAATCGGCCAGATCGCGGCGGCGAGCCTCGAGACGAGCCGCGCGCGGACCGGCGTCTCGCTCCGTTGCGCCTCGATGGCCTCCTCGAGAGTCTGGATCCAACGCCGGTCGATCGAACGGTTGTCGTCTTGTCGCATCACGGCGAGCGCGAGGACCGCGCGGGCCTGTGCCTCGTCGTCGCCTGTCGCCTTCGCCAACTCGATCATCTGGCCGAGCATCTCGGTCGCCGCCTCGACCTGGCCGCCGAGGGCGCGGCTCTCACCCAGTGCGAGCAGGAGCGCGAGCCGGCGCCCTGGCTCCGCGCCGCGCGACAGCTCGAGCGCGCGCTCGTACATGCGCGCCGCCTCCTCGAACGCGTAGCGCGCGAGCGCCGCCTCCGCGGCGCGCTCGCAGTGCGCCGCGGCGCGCACGGCGCCGATGCGCGCGGCCGCCCGCCACGCGTGCTCCGCGAGCGCGCCGAGCGCGGACGCCTCGCGGCTCCCCTCGTCCTCGAAGATCTCGGTCGCGCGCGCGTGGAGATCGATCCGCGTCTCCGCGTCGAACGAGGCGTGCAGCGCCTCCGCCACCAGCGCGTGCACGAAGCGGAGCGCCCCGCGCGGTCCACGCTCGACGAGCCCCGCCGCGTGCGCCTCTTCGACGGCCTCGGAGACCTCCTCGGGCGTCGCGCCGGCGAGCCGGCAGAGACGCTCGGGCTGCATCTCGCGGCCCAACACCGACGCGTGGCGCAGGAGCTCCTGCGTTCGTGGCGACACCTCCTGGACGTGCTGGCGCACGGCCTCGTGCACCTCTGGGAAGAGCGCGCCGGCCGTCGCGCTCGTCCCGCCGAGGCGCAGGTGGTGGACGAGCGTCTTCAGGAAGAACGGATTGCCGGCCGAGCGCCGCCACAGGGCCTCGACGTCCTCGTCGGCGAGCTCGCTCCCGAGCGCTGCGCGGGCCGCCTCCTCCACCTCGTCGCGCGTCAGGTCGGCGAGACGCTCGAGGCCCGAGCCCGGCAGCCGGAGCAGCCTCGCGACGGCCGCGCGGAGCACCCGGTCCTGCTGCGCAGGCAGCTCTCGATGGGCCGCGAGCAGCACGATGCGCTCCGCGCCGCTCCGCGCCGCCACCCACTCGAGGAGACGGATGCTCGTCTCGTCGGCCCGGTGGAGATCGTCGATCGCCACGACGACGGGACGCGCGCGCGCGCACGCGGCCAGCACGCGCCGCACCGCCTCGTAGAGGCGGAAGCGTGCCGAGCCCGGGTCCGGCGGTGGCGAGCGCTCCGTGTCGCCGCCGAGCGCCGGGAACGTGCTCTGCAGCAGCGCGAGATCGGAGGGCGCGACCCCGTCGAGCACCGGGCGAGCCGCCTCCACGACCCCGCGCAGGACCTCATCCCACGGCCAGAGCGCGGCGGTGCCGCTCTCCTCCGGACAACGGCCCCACAGGAACAGGAAGCCGCGCCGTGGGGCGCGCGCCTCGAGCTCCTGGAGGAGTCTCGTCTTGCCCATGCCCGGCGCGCCCGAGATCAGCACCAGCTGACCTCGGCCCGCGCGCGCCCGCTCCACGGCGTCCGTGAGCCGGCCGAGCGGCTGTGCGCGGCCCACCAGGGGCAGCTCGTCGAGCCTTCTGCCCCCCTCGCTCACCTCGACCCGAGGGCCGAGCTGGTAGCCGAGCCCACGCACGGTGTGGATGAGCGCGCTGCCGTCGCCGTCGAGCGCGCTGCGGAGCGTGCGGACGGCCTGCTGGACCGAGGACGGCGTCACCTGCGCGCCCTCCCACACCTCGCGCAGCAGCTCCTCGGTGGGCACGACGCGGTCGTGGTTGCTGGCGAGGTAGAACAGCAGTCGCGCCGGCATCCGGCCGACGGGCAGCGACGCTCCGTCGAAATGCAGCGCGTCGGGGCCGATCTCGAGGCAGCGCGGGCCGAGTCGCAGCGTCAGCACGGCCCTGCACCACGCGCGGGCCGCCCGGTGCGGAAGCTGGCATGACAGGCACCCCTGCGCACGGCGTCCTCCGTCTGATGGGCCATGCTACGTCAAGGAAACGCCCGCCAAACCCCCAAAATGGGGCGTCCGGCCCCCGCAGACGGCTCCGCCAAAGACGAGCGCCGTTCAGGGGCTCGAGTGATTCTCCCCTACGAGGCGCTTCCCCCGATCGCGGGGTCGGGAAGCTCGGCCAGGTAGACGGTCCGCACCCCGGTCGTGCCGTCGACCTCGACGGCCAGGACCTTGAAGCGGGTCGCGGTGAGGAAGACGATCTCGCGCTCCTCGGGGTCGTCCGCGAGGGCGCCGACGCTTCGCCCCGTCACCGACTCGATCACGAACTGGACGTTCCCGTGAAATTCCCGAGTGGGGTCGGCCGACGCGCTCAGGAAGGAGCGCTCGCGGACGACGTCCCCGGGGACGTAGCGCTCCGCGACGTCGTCGGGGAGCTGCGCTCCGCGGTAGACGGGGCCGCGGAAGGCCGGCAGCTGGAAGAGCCCGTGGGTCGCGAGCCGGATGTGCGGGTCGTACTCGGCGAGCTTTTCCCGGTCGGCGCGGCGGAGCGCGTCCGCGATCTCCCCGTTGAGGCTCGTGAGGCAGAGCCGCAGGGCCACCAGGTCTTCGTCGGCGATCTTCGGCAGGCGGGGCTCCGGCCCGGTCGGCACGAGGTGGGCCACGAGTCTACTCGAGCTCCACCTGCGGGTCCGGGAAGAGCCTCCCCTGCTCGTCCATGCCGACGGGGCGCGCGTACTTTTCAGGCCTCGCCACCGGGCGGCGCCGCTCCGCGGGGATCTCGTCCCGCTCGCGCTTCGCGCGCGCGAGGCGCTCGAACACGGCCTCCTCTTCGCTCGTGAACGACTCCATGGTCCTCCCTACGCGGTGAGCAGCTCGTCGATGTAGATGATCTTGTGGATCCGGCCGACGTCGATCGGCTTCGTCTTGCCCAGCACCGGGTTCGTCGGGCTCACCGTGCTCCTGTCGACTTCGACGACCTTGAGGACGCGGAACTGGGTGTTCGGGGGATGCACGACCTCGAACTCCGCCCCGGTCGCATGGATCGGGTTGACGTAGGGCCCCCTGCGGGTGTTCACCACGAAGACGACGCCGGGATCCTTGCCACCGCTCGCGAACTGGATCGCCGTCTTGGGGCTCACCGAGCTGCTGGTGAACGCCTTCTCCGTGAGGATCGCTCCCTCCTTGGCGTTCTCGATGATCTTCCGGGTGGCGTCGTTCGACTCCACGAAGCCACGGAACGTGGTGCCCTGGTACTTCGGCATGAGATCGAGCCCGCGCGCCGTGAGGCGGATGAAGGGGTCCGCGTCCTGAAGCTTCCCGGACACGCCGCGCAGCGGATTGTTCAGCCCCTTGAAGGTGACGTCGTAGATCGGGGCGTCGGCCGGTGCAGACGGCTCGAACGTATAGAACCGCACGCCCAGCACGTCCTCCGGGTCGACGTCGCGGAGCTTCGGGTTCGCGAGCTGCGCCTGCCGGATCTTCTGGAGCTCCGCGTCGTAGCGCTGCTGGCCCACCTTGGCCTTGAGCTGCTGCCGGAGCGTCGGCAGGTCGGCGTCCGCGACGTCGTTGTACCGCGGCAGGCTCGGGTCCTGGACCGGCGTCTTCACCTTCGCCTTCCGGAGCTGCTTGGCGTCCGCCTTGAGCAGCTTCTGGAGCGCCCGGTCCTCGTCCTTGAACACGCTCTTGATCGTGGACTCGAACGTCTCCACCGCCTGGGCCTGCTTCTCGGGGGTTCCCGCGTCCTTGACGGCGCGCTCCTCGATTTCGCGCAGCACCTCCTTGGGGGTGACCTTCGGCGCCTTCGGCGGCTTGCGCGCGCTCACGTCGAGCGCGCGCGGAGCCGCCACGGCTTCGTCGGCCTGCGCCGCGAGCTTCTTCGGGGCCGGCGCCGTCACGGCGCCCACCGCCTCGTCGATCGGCACGGTCTTGTCCGCGACCTTGCCGACCGTTCCCTCGGCGAAGTCCACCACCGTCCTCTTCGTGAACTTGCCCGTGGACCCGGCGTTCAGCTCGCTCAGTGCCGCGATCGCCTTCGGGTTCGCGGCCACGTCGAGCTTCACCGGGCTCTGGACGCCGCTCACCGTGCCGGCCGCGTCGTCGCTCCACGTCGCGGGCTTCAGCGCGTGCGTCTTTCCGCCCGCCTCGAAGATCTCGCCCGCGTTCTTGACCGAGAGGCTGATCTTGCCCTGCGAGCCCGCCGGCGTGAACTTCGTGTCCACCGCCTTGAGCGGCGAGAAGTCGTCGACCGCCTCGAAGCCGACGTCCTTCGAGAGCTTCGAGGTGACCGTGCCGTCCGCCTCGACGAAGCGCACGAGCTTGCCGCCCGCGCGAGCCGCATCGCTCGCCGCGTCCGTCGAGCGGCCGAGCGCGCGCTTGACGGCGCGGAACGCGCGCCCGCCGAACTCGCTCAGCAGCTCGCCCGCGATGCCCCCGGCCGCTGCCACGCCGATCATCCACGGCTGCTCGATCCGACCGCTGTACTGGATCACCTGCGAGGTGACCTCTCCCGCGACGTTGAGCGCGGTCTCGACGCCCAGCCGGATCAGCAGCCCGATCCTCGTGCCGATCTGGCCGATCCTTGCGGCGAGGCTCACGCCCGCGCTGATGCCCGCGGCGATGCCTCCGATGGCGCCGGCCACCGTGTCCGCCGCAACGGCCTTCCAGTCGAACTCGTCCTGGAGGCCGAAGCCGATCAGGATGCCCTGTGTGATCACGCCGGCGACGAAGCCGAGCGTGGCGCCGACCGCGGCGCCGATCACGACGCCCGCGATGATCGTCGCCGCCGCCGAGCCGGCGAAGCCGAGCGCCGCCGCGGCCGCCGGTGCCGCCACGCCGACCGTGACGACGGTGAGCACGACGGCGGCGATCGCGACGACGATGATCAGGATGATCGCCGTGACGAGCAGGCAGGTGTCCTCGGCGCTCATCGGAGGCGCCTTCAGGTTCGGCAGCGTCGATCCGACGATCTCCGACTCCTGGTAGACCACGTGCGTGTCGGCCGTGACCCGGCCCTGCTCGATGCGGAGCGGGATCTCGAGGCGCGTCCCCGCCTTCAGGGCCTCGGTTCCCGTCAGCCCGTTCGCATCGGCGATCACGAACCAGAGGCTCGGGTTCCCGTAGAGCCGGGCCGCGATGGCCTGGAGCGTGTCGCCCGGCTGCACCACGTACGAGCCCGTGGCCGACGCGCCCGGGAACTCGTCATTGATGTTCTTGACGAGGTTGTACTGGTCGCGGTCGAGCAGCGTGATGTTGTTCGAGCCCGGCGCGCTGTTCGTGTCGTTCCCCACCTCGCCCACGATGTGCCCGTTCGCGTACAGGTACTGCGTGAGCGTCGTGTTCGTCGTGTCGGCCTCGCCGTCGTCGTGGTAGCGGGCGAAGATCTGGCCCTCGCTGTTGCGGACGAAGCGCTTGAACTCGGTGCCTTCCTGCTCCTCGCCCTGCCCGAGGCTCAGGTGGAAGAGCCCGTCGTTGGCGTCGTACTGGGAAGACGAGCTCTCCGAGTTGTTCTGCTCGCTGATGTTCGTGACGCTGCCCTCGCGTCCGTCCGCGGTGTAGCTGTACGAGAAGACCGAGGTGTGCGGGTCGTCCGGGTCGGTCTTGTTGACGCTGGTCAGCCGGAGCAGGCGGCCCGACCTGTCGAGCTGGTTCGTGGTCGTGGTGTGGCTGTGGTCGTCCTCGTCGCTGGAGCGGTTGTCGACCGTGTCCGAGGTGAGCTGGCGGTCATTCTCGGTGTAGCTGTTCGTCTGGGCGTACTTCGTTCCGCCGCCCGAATCGAGCTCCGTGTAGTTCGTGACGTTCCCGGCGCGGTCGTACTGCCAGCTGGAGCTGCCACTCGAGCTCGAGGCGCCCGTGAGACGGTCCCCCGCGTCGTAGGTGTACGTCGTCGTGACGCCGCCGATCGCGTGGGTCCTGCGGTTGCCTGCGTCGTCGTACGTATACTCCTGCTGGAGCGCTCCGCCGACGCGGATCTCGGTGATGCGGTCGTTCGCGTCGTAGCGGTACTCGTGGTTCGTCCCGGTCCCGGTCACGAAGCGCTGGTTGCCCGCGGCGTCGTACTGGTAGGCGAGGTTCTTGCCCGTCACCGAGTCGGACCAGCTCGTCATGCGCCCCGTGGCGTCGTACCCGTAGGTGACGTCGCGCACGCTGGCGAGCGCGACGACCTGGCCGGCCGTGTCGAGCGGATGCGCGGTGAGCTTCTCGTGCGCACGGCGGCCCGCGACGTCGTACGTGGCGTCCGTCGTGACGCCGCTCGTGACGACGTCCGTGGAGTGATCTTTCGCCTGCGTGAGGCGGCCGGCCTCGTCGTACGTACGCCGGATGTCCTTCGCGTCCCGCGTGCTGCCGTCGTTCGTGCGCGTCTCGCGCGTCTGCCGCCCGAAGCGGTCGTACTCGAAGCGGTAGACCCGCCCCCCCTCGTCCGTCTGGCCGACCAGCTGCCCGAACGCGCCGTACTCGAAGGTGCGCCGCCGGCCCATCGCATCGGTCTCGCTCGCCTTGTTGCCGTAGATGTCGTAGGCCGTGGCATCGTCCACGAGGAAGGGCCGGAGCGGGCTCGACGGATTCGCGACCGCGTCCAGCGCCGCGGCGAGCGAGGTCGGGCTCGCGCCCTGGAAGCTGTAGCGGTGGGTGACACGGCCCATCACGTCGTACGCGTGACCGAAGAAGTGGCCGTTCTCGTCCTGGGTCCAGACGAGCTGATCGCGCTTGTCCCACGTGTACGTGGTGGAGAAGCCGTTCGCATCCGTCTCGCGTACCAGGCGGTCGTGCTGGTCCCAGCTCGCCGTCGCGGCGTGGCCGAGCGGGTCGGTGAGCCTCGTGACGCGGTCGAAGGCGTCGTACGTGAAGAGCGTCTCCTCGCCGAGCGCATCGGTCTCCTTGACCATCCGGCCGCCGGCGTCGTATTGCATGCGGCGGACGTGGCCGAGCGGGTCGGTGCGCTTCACCTCGCGGCCGCGCCGGTCGTAGGCCATCAAGGTCGCATGGCCGAGCGCGTCCGTCTGGCGCACCAGGTTGCCGGCGCCGTCGTACTGGTGCTGCACGGCGAGCGCACCCGGGAACGGGGCGAGGCGGGAGGCAAGACGCCGGTCGTAGTCGTACGTGAGGCGCGTCACCGCACGCAGTGACGCGTCGTTCGTGCCGTCCGCGTTCGTGTCGACCGCGACCTTCGCGCCGAACTCCGCGATCTCGAGGCCGCGCGCGTCGAACGCCGTGAAGGTGACGATCGGCGTCTGGCCCTGGGCCTCGGCCTGGCGGGTGCCGAAGCTCCGCGTCCGCACGGCGTTGCCGTTGGCGTCGACGTCGAGGCGGCGCCAGACGCCGTCGTCCTCGTTCGTCGCGATCTTGTGCCCGATCGCGTCGTAGAGGGTCTCCGTGAAGTAGCCGCCGGCGCGCCCGTCCGTCGCCTGCTGGCCCTCGCCCGCACTGCCCGTGTTCGTCGCGGGCGCGAGGTCCACCGGCGCGTCGTCGGGGTCGACCGCGCCGAGATAGAGCCCCGGGTCGAGCGTGATCGCTCCGCTCGCAGGCTTCGTCAGCGTGCCGTCGGTCTCGGACGCGGTGACCGTGCGCGAGCGGCCGGTCTGGCTGGCCGTGTTCACGGTGACGTCGTTCGTGAAGCTCCCCGGCAGCCCGGCGAAGTCGAACGGGAGCGTCGTGTCGTCCTGATTGAAGGACGGAGGCAGCGTGGCGCTCGCGACGTCGAGGCGGCGCCACGCCACGATGACGCTCCGGCCGCTCGTGTCGACGTACGTGATGCGGAGGTCGTAGCTCCCGGGCGAGAGCGCCGCGGCCACGCTCCACGTGTCGCCCGAGCGCGACATCGCGGCCTGGCTGAAGCTCCCCGTCGCGCCGACCGCGCGGACTTCGAGGCGCAGCGAGCCGGAGACCGCCGCCGCCTCGGCCGCCGACAGCGCGGCCGAGACGTGGGCCTCGTAGTTGTGCGCCCAGGTGAAGGTCCGCCGCCGCCCGCCCGTGATGTCGAAGGGCGTACCCGGCGTCGCGACCTGGTGGTCGTGCTGCGTCAGCGTGAGCGTGTGGTCGCTGGCGCTCGGGTCCCCGTAGTACACCTCGTAGACGTGGCTGCCCGCCGCGAGCGAGCCGACCGGGAACTGCACGATGTCGTTCGTGCGCGCCTCGTCGACGCGGCCGCCGTCGACCGCCGCGATCGCGTCCGTGCCGCCCGCCAGATCCGGGACCTCGATCGTGACGATCGAGCCGACCGCCTCGTGGTCGCCCGGAGCCTCGAACGCGAGGGGGTCGGTCTCGAGCGCCGTGCCGCCCGAGCTCCACGCGATCTGGTACGCGAGGGCCTGCGGATCGGAGGGCGCCGCGATCGTGGCGAGATAGCTGCCGTCGGCCTGTAGCAGGAGGTTCGCGCTCGAGCCGAGCGTCCCGCCCTCGGGGCCGTAGCGGAGCACCGGCGTCGTCACGGCGCCGTCGAAGCGGACGCGCACCTGGAGATCCGCGCCCGACCGCGCGACCGTGATCGCGCTCGGCCGCGCCGGGACCGTGATCTGCTGCTCGGCCGTCCAGGCCGTGCTGCCCGCGACGTCCACGGACACGGCGCGGAAGAAGAGCGTCGTCCCGGGCGCGAAGCCGGTGAGCGGGACGTGCACCGAGACGTCGCCCGACCCGGCCCGCGCACTCTGGTTCGCGTACTGGCTCGGCGTGTCGTGGGGGCTCGTGTCGTAGACGACGTAGGAGCGCAGGTCGCTCCCGGTCACGCTGAACGAGATCTCGAGGTCGGAGCCCACCCGGGCCGCGACCCCGGTCGGGACCGTCGCGAGCACCCCGCCGAGGTCACCGGTCCACGCCTCGACCTTCAGTCCCGCCGCGTCGTAACGGACGAAGGAGCGATTGCCGTCGGGCGAGCGCGTCTCGGTGGCATGGCGGAGCGCGTCGTAGCGGATCAGCGTCGCGTTCCCGAGCGGGTCGGTGCGCTGCGTCGCGTTGCCGGCCGCGTCGTAGGCCGTGCTCGCCACGATGTCGTCGGCGGCGCCGGGCCCCATCCGGTCCGTGAAGCTCGTCTGCCGGCCCAGCGCGTCGTGCGCGATGGCGGACTCCTGGTCGTTCGCGGCGTCCGTCGTCACCGAGGCGAGCACCTGCGCCAGCGTGGCGGTGCCGAGGTCGAGGGACGTGGGCACCAGGTTCGCGAAGCGCTTCAGCAGCGTGCGGTTTCCCGCGGCGTCGTAGCCGAACGTGATCAGCGCACGGCCGGCCGTGACCAGCGCAACCAGGCGGTCCGCCGCGTCGTAGTACGAGTGCTCGGTCGCCGCCTCGCTCGTCCCCGCGGCGAACGTCCGCCGCACGGTGTTGCCGTTCGCGTCGTAGGCGTGGCGGGTGGCGACGCGCTCGCGCGAGCCGTCGAGCTGCACCTCGGGGGAGCGCTCTTCGAGCAGGCGGTTCGCCGTGTCGTAGATGCGGTCCACGATCGCGACGTCGCCGCTCGGCGCCGTCGGCCGCACGGCCGGGCTCAGCGTCGCGAGGTTCAGCGGGGTCGCGTACTTCTTCTGGCGGACCAGGTTGCCCTGGTCGTCGTAGGACGACTCGGTCAGGTAGCCGGCGGCGTCGATCGTCGCGACGATGCGGCCGCGCGCGTCGTGGTAGGCGAGGCTGCGGTTGCCGCCCCGGTCGAAGGACTCGACGCGGTCGCCGAAGGCGTCGTAGAGGTTGCGCTCGTCGGGAGTCGTGAGCGCCGTCGTCGCAGTCGGGTCGTTCGTCGCGGTGCCCGACAGCGTCGTCACCGAGATCTGCGGGTAGATCGTGCGGATCGAGCGCCCGGCCGCATCGTACTCCCCGCGCACCGTGCGCACCTCGCCCGTCGTCGGCGGCGTCGGACGCACGGCCGGGGCGTGGGCGCTCGCCGACACGCGCGTCATGTAGAGCGAGGCGCTGAGCTGCGCTCCGGTCGCGTCGTGCGTGTACGTGCGGAGCGCGTCGTCGCCGTTCACCTGCGCGACGGTGTTGCGGTTGCCGTCGTACCAGTACGTCGTCAGGAAGCCGTTCTCGTCCTTCACCTGGACGACGTTTCCGACCGCGTCGTACTTCGTTTCGACCATCGGGCGCACGCCGGTCACGAGGCCGCCGTCGATCGTGAACACGTCGACGGCCGGGCCGATCTCCTTCACCAGGCGGTCGCTCTTGTCGTACTCGAGGTTCGTGGTGTGGCCACGCGGGTCGGTCACGGCGGCCTGGTTGCCGACGCGGTCGTACGCGAAGCGCGTCTCGTTGCCGAGGGGGTCCTTCACGGAGACGAGCCGGCCGGCGGCGTCGTAGCTCGCCGTGATCACGTTCCCGCGCGCGTCCGTCTTCCGGATCACGTGGCCGCCGGCGTCGTAGGCGAGCCGCTCCGTGAGGGCGAGCCCCCCCGGATCGGTGGTCTGCGCGATCAGCCGGTTGTCGAGGTCGTACGTGGACACGACCGTCCGCACCGGGTCGTTCGTGCCGTTCGGAAGCGCCGGGCTCGGGTTCGTGACCGTCTGGCGGGTGCGGTTGTTCGCGGTGTCGTACGCGTAGGTCTCGATCGTGCCATCGCTCTCGACGAACTTGACCAGCCGCCCGGCCAGGTCGTACTCGAACGTCTGCACGCGCGGCGCGAGGTTCGCGGTGCGCGCGCGCGCCGCCGCGTCCGCGGACGGGTGCGTCGTCAGCTGGATCAGCTTGCCCACCGAGTTCCGGAGGGACTCCGTCACGATGCCGTCCGGCGCCGTGCGGCGGGTCAGGTCGCTCGAGCCGTCGTAGGTGTTCGTGGTGGTCCGGACGGGGTCGCTCGCGCCCGGCAGCGGCATCGAGCCGTTCGTCGGGGGCGTGTAGCGGTTCATGTAGACGCGCGTCGCGAGGACGTTCCCCGCCGCATCCCGCTCGAACGTGGTGAGGAACCCCTCCGGGTCGAGCGTCCCGATCTGCTGGTTCAGGCCGTCGTAGTAGAGGCGCGTCACGAAGCCGAGAGCGTCCGTCTCCTCGTTCCGGTTGCCCATCGGGTCGAGCTGGTACGTGGTGCGCTTTCCGAGCGCGTCGACGTCCGCGATCCGGCCGTCGTTCTTGTCGAACTCGGCCCTGACGATGCGCTCATCGAGCGTGCCGGCCGCCCGCTGCGTCTCGATCTCGTTCCCGAACGCGTCGAGGACGTGGCGCGTGTGCGTGCCGAGGGGGTCGATCTCGCGGATCAGGCGGCCGTTCCCGTCGTACTGGTACTGGGTGACCCGCGCCGCGGCGCCGTCCCCGGAGAGCGTCTGGGAGACCTGGTTGCCCGCCTGGTCGTACGCGAAGTCGATGCGCGAGCCTTCGCCGGTGACGCGGCGCACGAGCCGCCCCGCCCGGTCGTAGGTGTAGAGGACGCTCCGCGCGTCGGCCGTGAAGAAGCCCGTGACCTGCTGGACCCGGTTGCCGAAGGCGTCGAGCAGGTAGACGGTCGCGTTGTTCACCCCGTCGACGGAGGCGACGAGCCGGTCGAGCGCGTCGTAGAGGAAGCTCGCTACGAGCGGCTGGGCGCGAGCGGCTTTCGCCGCGTCGTAGCCCACGTCGCCCGCCTGGGGCAGGTAGAGCCCGTGCCGCAGCAAGGTCTGGTTGCCGAAGACGTCGTAGACGAAGGCCGTGCTGAAGGCCTGCGCGAACGTCGTCGTCGGCCCGAGCGCTGCGACACGGTCGTACTCCGTGACGAGCACGCGCCGGTCGAGCGCGTCGTACGCGTAGGTCGTCTGCCTCACGTCCGTGCTGTCCGCGAAGCCCTGCCGCGCCCGGACGACCCGGCCGAAGGCGTCGTACACGTTCTCGACGACGACGCCGCCGTGGCCGCCCGCGACGACGTGGTTCCGCACGAGGCGGCCTTCCGCGTCGAACTGGTTCTGGGTGACGGTGCCGCCGGCGTCCGTGATGCGCGTCTGGTTCCCGAGCGCGTCGTACTCGTAGCGGGTGACCCCGCCAAGCGGGTCCGTGACCGAGACGAGCCGGTCGTCGAGGTCGTAGCTGAAGAGCGTGTGCCGGTCCTGGCCCGCGATCGGCAGGCCGCCGTACGTGGTGACCGCATTGCCGGCCGCGTCGTAGGCGGCCGCGAGCTGGATCGTCTCGAGCTTGTTGTCCGCGCCGTCGTAGCGGTACGCCGTCTCGACGCCGTTGCCGTCCACCTTCGCGACGAGCCGGTTGTCGAGGTCGTAGCCGAAGCGGTTCGTGCGCTGCTCCGGCCGGCCGGGCGCCACGGTCATCCGCACCTGGTTGCCCGCCCCGTCGTACGCGTACTCGGTGCGGTGGCCCTCGCCGTTCACCTGTGCGACGAGCTGGTTCCGCGCGTCGTACTCGAACGTCTCGGTGCGCTCCTCGGGGAGGCCGACGGCGCTCACCCGCTGGATCGCGTTGCCCGCCGCGTCGTAGGTCGTGCGCGTCTTCACGCCGAGCGCGTTCGTTTCCTCGGTCACCCGGTTGTTCGCGTCGTGCGCGTAGAGCGTCGTCCGCTGTGACGTCGTTCCGAACGCCTCGTGCACCGCGGTCTCGTTGCCGACCGCATCGCGGACCGTGCGCTTGACCACGCCGAGGGCGTCCATCGTCTCGACGACCCGGTCGTTCGCGTCGTAGCGCACCTCGCTGCGGCGCTGGAGCGCGGTGCCGAAGGCCTCGATCCTCGCGGTGCGGTTCCCGACGCGGTCGTACTCGTAGCGGGTGACCGTGCCGAGCGGGCTCTTCGTCTCGATGAGCCGGTTCGCCGCGTCGAAGGCGAACGTGGTGATGCGGCTCGTTCCCGCCCCCGTCGACGGCACCCCACCGCCCGCCGTGGGCGTCGACTTCCCGTCGAAGGCCGTCTCGCTCAGGACGTTCCCGGCCGCGTCGTACTGGTAGAGCGTGACGTAGCCTTCGGCCGTCATCGTGCGCACGAGGTCGTTGCGCCCGTCGTAGGCGTTGCGCGTGGTGGCCACGAGGGTGGGGGTCGTGAGGCTCAGCTGCTGCGAGCGCGAGAGCAGGTTTCCCACCCGGTCGTAGGTGAACGTCGTCGCGTAGCCGAGCGCGTCGGTACGCCGGGTGACCTGATTCAGCCGGTCGTAGACATACGTCGTGAGCTGGTCGGCCGAGGACGGCGTCGGGGTGGGCCGGACGCCCGGGTCGACGGGCAGCGCCAGCGCCGTCGCATGGAGTCGCTCCGACACGACGTTGCCGTTGTGGTCGTACCCGTACTCGGTCGCGAAGCCGAGCGGATCGACCTCGAGGGCGAGCTCGTTGTCCCGGTTGTAGTACGACGTGGTCGCATGGCCGCGGGGGTCGGTGACACGCACGCGGTTGCCGTTCCCGTCGTACGCGTAGCGGGTGACGCCGCCGAGCGGGTCGGTGATGGTCACGACGCGATCGTTCGCGTCGTAGGCGTAGAGCGTCGCGTTCCCCCTCGCGTCGATGACCTGGGTCGCGTTGCCCTTCGCGTCGTACACGTAGCGGGTCGCGTTCCCGAGCGCGTCGATGGAGCGCACGAGGCGGTCGTTGCGGTCGTACTCGAAGCGGGTGCTCGACGCCTGGGGCGTGCCCACGGCCCGCGTGATCGTGATCTGGTTGCCGACCGCGTCGTACGCGTAGGCCGTCTTCACGCCGAGCGGATCCGTCTCGGTGATGAGACGGTTGTTCTCGTCGTACTCGTAGCTCCGCGCGTTCCCGCGCTCGTCCGTCTCGCTCAGCCGGTTCCCGACCGCGTCGTACGCGATCGTCCGCACCCCGCCGAGCGCGTCCGTGACCCGGATGACGCGGTCGAGGGCGTCGTAGCCGTAGCGCGTGACGTTCCCGTTGCCGTCGGTCGTCGCGACCCTGTTGTAGTTCGGGTCGTAGTCCTCGGTCGCGACATGGCCCTCCGCGTCCAGGACCTCCCGCAGATTCCCCTCCGCGTCGTACACGTAGCGGGTGACCTGCTCCTCGGGCCGCCCGACCGCGGTGCGCTGGGTCACCACGTGGCCGAGCGTGTCGTATTCCAGCCGCGTGACGCGGCCCTCGGGATCGGTGGTCTGGACGTAGCGGTTGCCGGGGTCGTACTGGAGCCGTTCGATGCCCCCCTTCGGGTCGATGATGGTGAGGAGGTTGTCGGCCCCATCGAACTCGTAGCGCGTCTCGAAGCCCAGCGGATCGATCACCCTGACGTTGCGGTCGAGCGCGTCGTAGACGAACTGCGTCATGCCGCCGTTCGCGTCGGTCACGCGGATGCGGTTCCCGACGGCGTCGTACGCGTACGCCTCGGCGTTGGCCTCGGCGTCGATCTTCCGGAGAAGCCGGTTCTCGAGGTCGTACTCGAAGCGGGTGGTCCGCGTCTCGCTCGTGCCGGACGCCTCGGTCGCCGCCGTGGTGTTGCCGAACGCGTCGTACTCGTAGTGCGTCCGGACGCTCTTCGAATCGGTGACGTCGGTCAGACGCCCGACCCCGTCGTAGGCGTACGCGTAGCTTCGCCCGAGCGTGTCGAGCGACCGCACCACGTCGTCCCGACCATCGTAGCGGAACGACGTCTCGATCGTGGTGGCGCCGAGGGTCCGGGTCTCCGCTTGCACGCGGTCCAGCGCATCGCGGACGTAGCGCGTCACGCGGTCGAGATGGTCCGTCTCGCCGATCACGTTGCCGACGCGGTCGTAGGCGTAGTGCCGCGTGAACTGCTCGAGCAGCGCGGCCCGGTCGGCGGCCGAGAGGTCCGCCAGAGCGGCTGCGAAGTCGAGCTGAACGCGCATCCGTTGGTAGAGCGGCGCATCGGAGGTGACGAGCGCGTTCCCGGCGGCGTCGGTCTCCGAGACGAGCTGGCCGAACTCGTCGAAGCTCCGCGTGGTGACGGCGCCCTGGCTCGCGTCGTCGATCACCACGCGGCCGTCCGGCTCGACGTGCGCCTCCACGCCGACCGCGATCTCGACGACGTGGTCGCGCGAGTCGTAGCGGTAGACGGTGTGGATCCCGTTCGCGTCGGTGAAGAGAACGCGCCGGTCGTCCTTGTCGAAGACGAAGCGTTCGGTCTGGCCCCGCTCGTTCGTCGTCGCGACCTCGTTGCCGTTCGCGTCGTAGGCGTGGAGCACGGTGTACCGGGTCGGCAACCCGGTCACGGGATCCGTCACCTGGGGCCGGATCTCCGTCACCAGGCGGTCGTTGCGGTCGTACTCGAAGCTCGTGGTGTGGCCGTTCGCATCGGTGATGCTCGTGACGTTGCCGGGCGCGTCGTACGAGCGGCGCGTGGCGTTGCCGAGCGCGTCGACCTCCTCGATCTGCTGGTCCTCCTCGTCGAACGAGAAGCGGAGGCGCCGCTGGAGCGCGGGCGCGAGCTGGGCGCCGATCAGGATCTGGAGCTGGTTGCGGTTCGGGTCGTAGAGGTACTCGGTCACGTTTCCGAGCGCGCTGGTGACGCGCTTCAGCAGCCCGTTCGGCGTGTGGAGATAGCGCGTGACCTCGCCGTTGCGATCGGTGAGGGCGATCAGGTTGCCCTCGGCGTCGTACGCGTAGCGGTCGTGGTAGCGGACGAGCTGTTCCAGCCCGTTCAGCACCTCCGGCGTCTCGACGTCGATCAGCCTTCGATGCACGTCGTAGGCGTACTGTGTGGTGCGTCCCTCCGCGTCGGTGATCGTGGTCTGGTTGCCCACCGCGTCGTAGGTGATCGTGGTGAGGCGGTTCGCGCTGCCGTCGTTCGAGGGGTCGAGGGTGGCGATCAGCAGGTTGTTGCGGTCGAAGATCTGCGTGACGCTGTGGCCGGCTGCGTCGGTGATGCGGATCCGGTTCCCGACCGCGTCATACGCGTGGCGGGTGACGTGGCCCTCGGGGTCGGTGACCGTGAGCAGGCGGTCGTCGCCGTCGTAGGTGTACGTCGTGACTCCGCCCCGCCCGTCCGTGAAGCGGACCAGGTTTCCAAAGTGGTCGTACTCGCTCCGCGTCTCGTGGCCCTCGCCGTCGACCGTGCGCACGACGTTCCCGAAGGCGTCGTAGAAGAGCCGCGTGATCTGGACCTTCGCGGCGTTCGCCGGATCGTCCGGGTCCGTGACGGATGGGTCGAGCAGGACGATCTGCCGCGTGAGGTTCCCGCTCGCGTCGTACTCGAAGCGCGTAACGTCTCCGCCCGGGTCGATCCGCCGGACGACGTTCTGGCGCGCGTCGTACTCAAAGCGGGTGGTGTGCAGAGCGAGCAGCGCCGCGCGGTCGGCCGCCGAGAGGTCGGCCACGAGCGCCGCGTAGAGAAGCTCGACCCGCTTGGCCTGACTCTCGGCGTCGTCGCTCGTGACGAGGGCGTTGCCCACCGCGGACGTCTGGGTCGCGAGCTTGTCGAAGCTCGTCCACGTGAACGAGGTCGTGTGCCCCTCGTTGTCCGAGCGGGTGAGCAGGTTCCCGCGCGTATCGTACGTGCGGTGCTCCGTGAAGAGCTCGAGGAGCGCGGCGCGCTCCGCGTCCGAGAGCTCGGCCACGAGCTTGCCCTGCCCCGCCGCGTCCACGAAGCCGAGCGAGCGCCGGAACTCGCGGTAGTAGTCGCTGTCGCTCTGCGTAACGCCCCAGCCGTTGCGGTCCGTGATCGAGATCAGATTGTCCTGGGCGTCGTAGGAGTACCGAGTGACGAAGCCCTCGGCGTCGACGACCTCCGTCAGGTACCCGTTCGCCTGGGTGGCGTACGTGACGGCGTGCTGCTGACGGATCTGCTCCACCTTGGCCTGGTACGAGGGAAACGTGGCGGCGCGCCGCGCGTCGTACGTGGCGTAGAAGCCGTGCGCCGTCCGCCACGCCACGTACACGGCCTCGTTCGAGTAGGCCCGCGCGTTGCCGAGCGGGTCCACCACCCGGGTGATCCGCGCGCCGGGCGTGAACGGAGACCCCGTCCCCGTCGCCGCGACGGACTGGTACTCGAAGGTCGTGAGGCCGCCCTCGGCGTTCGTGATCCGGGTGACCGCCGACGAGGGCGGCCGCTCGTCGGCCCAGAAGATCTTGGTGTACTCGATCGAGATCTGGCGGGCGGGATGGAGCTCGAGCATGCCACCCACCGTCTGCCGGCTCGGGAGCGAGATGCGCTTCAGCTCGCCGTTCGGCGTGTACTCGTAGACGGTGGCGTGGCCGGCCCGGTCGACGCTCTGCGTGAGGCGGCCCTGGTGGTAGAAGTACCGGACGAGGACGCCTTCGCGCTCGTCGGTGACGCGGGCCAGCTGGCCCTTCGGGTCGTAGACGTAGTTGATCTGGTGCCCGGTGTCGTCGAGCACCTGGACGAGCCGGTCGGCCTGGTAGACGTAACGCGTCTCGACGCCGTTCGGGTCGGTGGCGCTGAGCAGGCGCCCCTGCTTGTCGAAGCCGAGCACGGCGCCGTTCGCTCTCGTCAGCAGGTAGGCCGGGACGTCGTTGCCTCTGGCGCCCAGGTCCCGGATCGTCTCGAAGGCGCCGGCCCCGTCGGTGGAGACCCAGAGCCCGCGAGCCGCGTCGAAGCGATAGTCGAACAGGCTTCCGTCGCCGTACTCGACCTCGAAGAACGAGAGGCCTCCGCCCTCCTGACGAACTTCCAGCCGCACGCCGGTCGAGAGGCTCCAGCGGGGCGCGTCGTGCTGGTGGGCGTCGTTCAGGCGGCCGCGGGAGTTGTAGGTGCGGACCAGCGCATAGTCCTCGCCCAGGCTCGGGAGGTACGCGTCCGTGTGCTGGATGACGAGGTTGCCGTTGTTGACGTTGACGTAGATCGACTCGCCGCCGCCCGGCTCCCCGACGTGGCTGCGGTCCTGGCGGTCCAGCAGCAGCAGCGAGGAGTCGAGCAGCCCGCGCTCGTTCCCGGAGATCAGCAGCGCCATGAGGGGACACCCCGTGGTCTCGCACCCAGAGGGGTATCCGCGGGAATCCGCTCGGGTTTAGGGCGCTGCGGGCGGCGCCGGCGACTCGGGGGCCCCGGCCGGGAGCGCCGGCTGCGCTCCCCGGAGGCGCCGCCCGGATTCGAACCGGGGATCAGGGTTTTGCAGACCCATGCCTTACCACTTGGCTACGGCGCCGGGGCTCGCCACGCCTTGCCTTGGCGGCGGGCGGCGGGCGAGGACGGGTGTGGGTAACGCGGGGGTGCGCGGCCGTCAAATCGACGCGCGCGGCCGTCAAATCGACGCGGCCCGCTCGCGGGGCTCGACGCGTTGGATCGCCTCGCTCAGGGCGAAGGCGTGTGCTCGTGATGCGGATGATGCTGGTACGTGTGCTCGTGATGGCGCGGGATCGGGTGGTGGAAGCTGCGCGCCACCCAGAGCGCGAACACGCCGGCGGAGAACACGGCGCCGATCAGCAGCGTCAGCAGAAGCTCCATCATGGGATTCGCCTCAGCGCCCGCGGCGCGCGCGTGGCTGCGCCGCGCGGCTGGGACGAGCCGCCCGTCGGGCGACCGGGCCGGACGGGCGACCCGTCGTTCGGGGCGGCGGGAGGGCCCGGCCAGGCCGGGCCGCGTCCCGCCCTCAGAGGCCGGGCGGCGTGCGCTCCATGGGTCCGTTCCTCCGAACCGAGCCAACAGCATACACCCCGCGCGGGCGCGCTTGCGAGAGCCCGTCAGCGCGGCCCGCTCTCGCCGCGATCGGCCCCCTGCTGGTACGTCTGCTCGTGATGGGTCCCGGGTTCGTGGCTTCGCCGCCTCCAGAGGAGCGCGGCGATCACGGCGGCCAGGGCGAGCAGGCCGAAGGTGAGCAGAAGCGCCATCATCGGAACGTCCTCCCGCCCCCCTGCCGAGGAGCCTATCCGCCGTCCGCGGCGGGGCTCGTGTGGGACGGCGGTCCTGCCGAAAGGGTCCGTCGGGCGCTAGCCTGCCCGCGCGCCCGGGGGGCCCGACGTGTCCGTGAGCTTCGACCCGTTCTCGCCTGCCTGGCGCGACGACCCGTATCCGAAGTACCGGGAGCTCCGCGACCGCGCCCCGGTCCACTGGTCGCCCGAGGCCGGGGTGTTCTGCGTGTCGCGCTACGAGGACGTGATGGGCGTCCTGCGCGCCCACGACCGCCTCTCCTCGCGCGCGATGATGACGCAGCTCATGCTGGGCGGTGAGGAGAAGCCGCCGGTCACGCTCGGCTCGCTCCTCTTTGCCGCACGCCTGATGCTCTCCGCACGGGTGAACCCCTTCCGGCTGCCGGGCGTGCCGAGCCTGATCGCCTCGGACGGCGAGCGCCACACCTTGCTGCGGGCGATCGTGAACCGCGGCTTCACGCCGCGACAGATCGCGGACTGGGAGGCGCGCGCGAGGGAGATCGTCGGCGCGTGCATGGCGAAGCTCCGCTCGGGGGACTTCGACGTGGTGCGGGACCTCGCGATCCCGCTGCCCGTCACGCTGATCGCCGAGATGCTCGGCATCGAGCCCGAGCGGCGCCACGACTTCAAGCGCTGGTCGGACACGGTGATCGACAACGCGACGGGCGCCGGTCGCGCGGACCCCTTCGGCCCGGCCGTGCTCGACGCGTTCGCGGAGATGACGACCTACGTCGTGCGGATCGCCCGCGCCCGCCGCAAGCGCCCGGCCGACGACCTGATCAGCCAGCTCGTCTCGATCGGCGGCGGCGACGGCCTCTCGCCGCTCGAGCTCGTCCAGTTCGTGACGCTCCTGCTCGTGGCCGGCAACGAGACCACCACGAACCTGATCGGAAACGCCACTGCCGCGCTCTTCGCGCACCCCGACGAGCTCGCGCGCGTGGCGGCCGACCCGAGCCTGCTGCCGGGCCTCGTCGAGGAGACGGTGCGCTTCGACTCGCCGGTCCAGCTCGTGTTCCGCGAGGCGCTCGTCGACGTGGAGATCGCGGGCGTCCGCATCCCGGCCGGCAGCATCGTCGTGCCGCTGCTCGGCTCGGCGAACCGGGACGAGCGCCGCTTCCCGGAGCCCGATCGCTTCGACGTGACGCGGAACCCGCAGGGCCACGTCGGCTTCGGCTTCGGCAAGCACTTCTGCCTCGGCGCCTCGCTGGCGCGCCTCGAGGCGCGGGTGGCCCTCGAGGCGCTCGTGCCCGAGCTCGTGCGCCTGCGCTGCGCCGAGACGCGCGTGCCGCGCATCGACTCGTTCCTGGTCCGGGGGCCGAGCCGCCTGCCGCTCCGGCGGGCCGCCTGAGCGGGGCCGCGCCGCCCGAACCGGGGCGCTTCTCGACCTCCTTCTGGGTCTACCTGGCGAGCCGCTTCTGCGCGGCGTCGGCGATGACGCTGCTCCGCAGCACGGTCTACTGGCACGTGTTCGCCCTGTCGCGTTCCGAGGCGGCGCTCGGCGTCATCGGCCTCGTGCAGTTCGTGCCCGCGCTCGCGCTCACCCTGGTCGGCGGGGCGGTGGCCGACGCCTACGACCGCCGGCGCGTGATGCGCCTCGCGCAGCTGCCGCTCCTCGCGACCGCGGGCCTGCTCTTCTTCGCGACGCGCGAGGGCGCGGTCTCCGTGCCGCTGCTCTACGCGGCGGTGTTCTCGAATGCGGTGGCGATGGCATTCGACAGCCCGGCGCGCCAGGCCTTCCTGCCGAGCCTCGTGCCGGTCGAGGCCTTCCC
>Ga0075326_1000074_pt1 | contig 20625 bp, 17 predicted proteins | sample MayberrySE_Catta_3_FD_120052 | JGI IMG/M metagenome (GOLD analysis project Ga0075326, IMG submission 120052) | Natural and restored wetland microbial communities from the San Francisco Bay, California, USA, that impact long-term carbon... | ecosystem: Environmental > Terrestrial > Soil >...
CCTATTGAAAGACGCGCTCGATGACTGCTAGGCAATGGCAAAACTCAATCTGGGAGACCACATGAAATTTTGCAGAATTTATACCGGCGCCGATGGCCAATCTCATTTCGAGGATTTGCCGCAGACCGCGGGATCGAAACATTTCTTGACCGATCTTTCGGTCAAGACTCTAGTGTTCAAGAATGATACCCATCGCGACGATCTGCGCGGCTGGCACAACGCCCCGCGCCGCCAGTGGTGCATTACCCTGGCCGGCAAGGTCGAGATCGGCATCGGCGACGGCACAAAAACAACTTTTCACCCTGGAGATGTTTTTCTGGCCGAAGATGTAACGGGACAAGGCCACACGGCGTCAGCGGAGAACTGGGTGCGGGCATTCGTCCACCTTTAAAACGCAGAGACGGCGTGCAAATTCATCGCGATGATCCGGCGGTCAATCTGTAGCTCGTGTGCCCACGGTTTCCGGTTTCATGTCCTTGCGCAGGTGCGCGAGTTTTGTCGGTTCGTTTAGCTATTTTTGATGAATTCCCGAATGAGCCGGTGCGCCTCGGCTGGGTTTGAAAAGAAGTAGCTGTGGCGTTCATCGGGCAGCACAACCAGCCTCGAGTTGGGAATTCCCTGGGCGAGGATTTCAGACGACGTCCTGTGGTTGATCTCGCTGGTCATATTACGATCGCCCTCGCCCACGAGAATGAGCGTGGGTTGTCGAATGTGTTTTAGCCGCTGGCTGGTGTCATGGCTTTGGCGCGCCAATAAATGGCGCAGGTAAAACTCCACCGGACAAAGATTATGCATTCGGACTTTCAAATAGTTGTCGATTTTATCCGGATTGTTCTTGACGTACTCGTCCGTCCAACCCACCAGGATCGTATGGTCCCGCTCGTACTTCTCGTACCCCCACTCGATCATCTCCTTGCAAATCTTTAGCGGCAAACCCTTGGTCAGGGGATAATGAGCGCCGGTAGAAGCCAGGACCAGTTTGTGAACTTTGTGCGGATGATCGAGGGCAAGCAACTGGGCAACTCTACCCCCCATCGAATGGCCGATGACAATGGCATCTTCGGCGTCCAGATGATCCATCAATGCCACGACGTCCTCGGCAAACATCGTCGTCGTATAATCGATCGAGGGCTTGCTCGATTGACCGGTGCCGCGATAATCGTGAATGATCACGCGGTGATCACGCGAGAATTCTTCCACTTGATAGATTTTCCAAACCTCGCCGTCGCACGCGGTTTCGCTGAGAAACACCATCGGTCGGCCGTTGCCGTGCACTTCGTAGTAGATTTCAACGTCGTTTACTTTGACTTTCGGCATTTTGCGGCTCCTCGGCTGATTCGATCCATTTTTGCAGTTCGACGTTTCGGCCAAATCCCCGGACCCTCACTGCTTCCAATTACCACCGACTCGTAAGCTACGGCAAATTCCCTTGACCTCCAACCTCGCTTTCACGTAGTTTGCCCTGTAGCTACTATTAAGGAGTTCAAAAGTAAGTAGTCATCCGGCAACCGAGGGACGAGCCTGGAGAACGCGGGCATGCCCTTCGTGATTGCAGAGAGCAAATTTCAAATTGAAAATCTGAGATTTGCAATTTGCGATTCCGAGCGGAGTGAGGTCGACGGTGGCCTACAAGGCGCAGGCCCATTGACTGCGTTCGGAAGGGCTTGACCCGAAGCACGCCGCCTATGTCACATGTCTACATACCAATGAACTCATTAACAACTGCGATCGGGAGGTCCCCATGCTGCGCCGGGTTGTAACGAATTTTGGGTTCGCTGTTGCCTTACTTGTACTCGTTTCCGCTACGGCGCGCGCTCAAGACAAGGTAAGGATCGGCTTGAGCTCCATCAGCGCTACCTCGGGATCGATCTGGGTTGCCGAAGAAAAGGGCCTGTTCAAGAAACATGGCCTTGATGCCGAGGTCATTATCATTGGCGGCGGCGCCTCGCGCGTCGTCAGCTCACTGATCGCCGGCGAAATTCAGTTCTCAGTGGGCGGCGGCGACGCGGTGATCCGCGCCGGCCTCAGGGGCGCCGATGGCGTGCTGGCGGCTTCGCCGATGAAGACCGGGTTGCAGAGAATGATGGTGCGGCCCGAGATCAAAACACCGGCCGATCTCAAGGGGAAGACAATTGCGGTCACACGCTTCGGCTCCGCGTCCCATTGGGTCCTGCAACTGTTTTTGCGCAAATGGGGCATGCGCACCGAAGACATTAAAATGTTACAGCTCGGCTCGTCGCCGGCCATGTTCGCCAGCCTTGAAAAGGGCGGCGTCGATGGCGCCGTCTTCACGATCCCGACCTTTTTCCTCGCCGAAGAGCGCGGCTATCGAATCTTGGCCGATCCCGTGGAGATGGAAATCTATTATCTGCAGAACTCCGTCGACACGACCCGAAGTTATCTCAAGCGCAACCGCGATCAGGCCCTGCGAGTCGTCAAAGTTCTTTGCGAAGGTCTCGCCTACTTTCAAAAAAACAAGAAAGAAAGTATCGAGGTCCTGCAAAAAAAATTACGCATTCAGTCGGCGCAGGAGCGCGACGTCAAGTATCTCGAGCTTTCTTATCAACTTCTCGCGGACAAGTTCTACAATCGGGTTCCCTATGCCAATCCGAAAGCAATCGAAACCACGCTCGAGTTCATCTCATCCGAGGAACCCAAAGCCAAAGGCGCCGACCCTAAGCAGTTTCTTGATGAAAGCTTGGTGCGCGAAGTCGAAGCGAGCGGGTTTATCAAAGGCCTCTACCAGAAATAATACCGCCGGGGTAATGGAATACATGTTGGGCGCTTGGACTTCGGATTCCATCACTTCACAGCTCCAATACTCCGCCCACGCCAGTTTGCTGAGGAGTTACCATGCCCGAGTACAAAGAAATCCTCTACGATAAACAACGCGGCGGCGTGTTGATCACGTTGAATCGACCGGAAGCGCTGAACGCGATCACCCGGCCGATGCTAAAAGAGATTCATCACGCGCTCGGCCAAGCCGAGGCCGACCCCGAAATTCGCGCCATCGTGCTCACCGGCGCCGGACGGGCGTTCAGCTCGGGATTCGATCAGGCGACGACCAGCGGCCGGCGTAGAGACATTCAGTGGCCCTACGGCATTCAGACCGGCATGAGCGCGGCGGATCTGATGAATTACTGGAGTGCCGATGATGTAAAGCTGATCCGTATCTTTGAAATGACCAAACCGGTGATCGGCGCGGTCAGGGGCTGGGCGATGGGCGGCGGTTGCTGGATGGCCCTTTACACTCACATCACCATCGCGGCCGACGACGCCGTTTTCGCTCAACCCGAAGTGCGCCACGGCTCCAACACGACGTTTATGTGGACGCTGCTTGCCGGGTTCAAAAACGCGCTGCGCTACGGCCTGGTCGGCGATCATATCGATGCCCGGGAAGCCCTCCGTATAGGCTTGGTCAATCAAGTCGTCGCCGCCGATCAGCTTCTCGACGAATGTTTCAAGATCGTCGAGCGCATCGCTCGCGTGCCGCCGGAGACCGTCAAGATCAATCTGCAGATCTCCACGATGGGACTGCAGATGATGGGGCTGCGCGACGCGCTGCGGATGGATGAAACACTGTCGATACCCGCCCACATGATGCTCAACGAGGAATTTCGTCGCCCGCTCGACGAAGCCCGCGCAACGCAAGGAACCAAGGCGTATTTGCAATTGCGTGACGGGCCGTTTCAACCGGAGCCGTTCGGGCCGAGGGCAAAGAAGAAATGACAATTGGAGTGATGGAATATTGGAGTGGTGGAGTAATGGGCTTCGGACTCAATACTCCATTACTCCAACACTCCAGTACTCCATTCTTCGGTTACTCCATCACTCCCATTTTCACACTATGAGCACTCAATTGAACGCTCAAGCGATCTGGCGCGATCTCTCGCCGCTCATGAATCCCAGGTCGGTGGCTATCGTCGGCGCATCCCAACGCGGCGCTTCGGCGCTAAATCGCGAGCCGCGCGGCAACCGGGTCATTCGAAACTTGAGAGCCTTCGGCTATCCAGGCCGCATCATTGCAATCAATCCAAAATATAGCGAGGTCATGGATTGTCCTTGTTACCCCGACCTTGCAGCCGTCCCCGAGCCTGCCGAGTGCGTCATTTTGGCGGTGCCTAATCGACATGTACCGGACCTGTTGGACTCGGCCGTCGATGCCGGTGTGCGCGCGGCAGTGGTTTTTTCCGCTGGCTTCGCCGAGACCGGCGCAGAGGGAAAAGAGCGTCAGGCAAGACTCGAAAGGCTTTCGCGCGAACGCGGCTTTCTCATCTGCGGCCCCAACTGTTACGGCATCTTGAATGTCTTCGGCAAAGCGCCGCTGTTCGCATCGACGATTCCTCCGGGATTTCTCGCCGGGCCCGTCGCGCTGGTCTCTCAAAGTGGCGGCCTGAGCACGACGATTGCCAATGCCTTGATGCTGAACCGCCACGTCGGCCTGAGCCATATTGTTTCATGCGGCAATCAGGCCGGCGCGACGCTGGAAGAATATTTCAATTACCTGGTCGAAGACGAAAACACACGAGTCATCGCCGCTTTCGTCGAAGGCTTCAAGCAACCGCAGAAGCTGCTCGCGGTGGCGCACAAAGCCGCCGCACAAGGGAAACCGCTGATTATTCTCAAAGGCGGCAGATCGGAAATCTCGCAACGCGCAGCGGCGACGCACTCGGGTTCACTTGCCGGTGCAGCGGAGGTGATCGACGCCGCATTTCGCCAAACCGGCGTCGTTTCAGTGCGAACTCTTAACGAGCTGATTGACGCCGTGAGCGTCTTTTCATGCGACGCTTTCACAAACCGTTACAAGGGCGGCCGGGGGATCGGCGTGCTCAGCGGCTCGGGCGGGGAATGCACGCTGGTCTCGGACGCAGCTGCGAACGTGGGCCTCGAGGTTCCGGAATTAACCGAGAAGACCCGAGCGCAATTGCAGGACGCCGTAGCCGATTTCGGCAACATGAACAATCCGCTCGACGGGACCGGCGCCATGTACGATGACGAGAAGATTTTTCCCCGGCTGCTCCAGGCGCTGATCGACGACCCGAACATTGACCTGGTCACGGTCAATCTCGAGGCCAACGATCCCAGGCCGAGAGAATTGAAGAGCGGCAACCGCTTTGCCGCGGCAATTGAAAAAGCCGCAGCGATTAGCCACAAACCGATTGCATGTTTCAGCTCTGTCGTCGGCGGTCCGGTCGATCGCGAGATACTTCTGCCGTTGCGAGAAGCCGGTGTGCCGCTCATGGAAGGGGCGGAGTGTGCGACAAACACAATCCGCCATTTAGCCGAATACTTTGAATTCCAAAGAATGCCTCCGGTCGGAACTGCCAACGACTCCGCGGCGCCTCCAGCCGGCACAAAGCTTCGTTCCGGGATTTTACCGGCGGAGAATGCCTTCCGCCTTGTCGAAGCATTCGGCATCCCAGTGGTTCCGACGGTGCTTACCCACAGCGCCGGCGAGGCTGCGAGCGCCGCAGAGCGCCTGGGCTTTCCGGTCGCGCTGAAAATCGACTCGGCCGACATCACCCACAAGAGCGATGTCGGCGGCGTGGCGCTAAAGCTTTCAAATGCGAGCGACGTACACGATGCATATTTGCGAATTCAAACTGACGTTGGTCGTCGCGCACCCGGAGCCAGGGTCGACGGTGTGATCGTGCAGCAGATGGCGGATGACGGGGTCGAGATGATTCTGGGCGTCAAACGCGATCCGTTGTTCGGCCCGGTGGTCCTCTGCGGCTTTGGCGGTATTCTCGTGGAATTGCTCAAAGACATTGCGATCGGAATACCCCCGCTGTCGAGTGATCAGGCTTTCAAAATGATTCAACGGCTGCGCGGCGTCGCTATCCTCGGCGGAGTGCGCGGCAAACCGCCCGCCGATGTGGACGCCTTGTGCGGCGCGCTCGTGGGGCTATCATGCTTGGCATCGGCTCTCGGTAACCAACTCGGAGGTTTGGACATCAACCCGCTGATCGTATTGCCGAAGGGCAGCGGCGTGGTGGCCGTCGATGCGCTGGTGCAGATCCGCTGAAGACCAAAGCAACGAAAATGATTGTTCAAGCTGTTCAAGCCGTTCAAAAGTTCAAATCGTTTCCGAATACGGCTTGAACGTTTTGAACTATTTGAACTCTAGATGGGAGTTTTGATGCCCGACTTTAGGGAAATTCTTTACGAAAAACGGCGCGGCGGAGTTTTGATCACGCTCAACCGGCCGGAGGCGATGAACGCGATCAGCCGGAGCATGATCAAAGAACTCCACCAGGCGCTGGACGAAGTGGAAAAAGACCAAGAGGTGCGCGCGGTCGTGCTGACCGGAGCCGGACGGGCCTTTTCCGCCGGCATGGATCAGGGAACCTCGTCGGGACGGCGGCGGGACATGCACTGGCCGTACGGCATCATCACTGGCCAAACCGCCGCTGAAGTCATTGACTCCTGGCGCGTCGACCCTCGCAACTTTCGCCGCATGTGGGAGTTCGGCAAGCCGATCATCGGCGCGATCAACGGCTGGGCGATGGGTGCCGGCTCATGGTTGTCGCTGTTCACTCATATGACCCTGGCTGGCGAAAATGCCGTGTTCGCCCAGCCCGAAGTGCGCCACGGTTCGAATACGAGCTTCATGTGGACTTTACTCGGCGGATATAAAAACGCGCTGCGCTACGGCCTCACCGGCGATCACATCGACGCCCAAGAAGCGCTGCGCATCGGACTGGTCGTCAAAGTCGTGCCGTCGGATCAACTGATCGATGAATGCTTCAAGATCGTTGAGCGCATCGCCCACGTGCCGCCGGAAACCGTCAAGATCAACCTCCAAGTCGCGACCCTGGGACTCGACATGATGGGACTGCGCGACGCGCTGACGTTCGACAATCAGATGTCAGCGCCGGCCCATGTCATGCTGCGCGAGGAATTGCGCAAGCCGCTCGACGAGGCTCGCGCCAACAAGGGTATTCGGGAATATTTGCAGATGCGTGACGGCCCGTTCCAACCGGAGCCATTCGGACCGAGAGCAAAGAAGAAATGAAAATTTGGAGTGTTGGAGTGGTGGAGTAACCGAAGCATAAAGTTACTGGAATGTTGGAGTAATGAAGTACTGGGTCCGGAACCCATCACTCCGCCACTCCATTATTCCATCACTCCAATTTGTTGTTTTTTGAGGAGTCACACATGTCTGACTACAAGACGATCCTTTACGAGAAGCAGCGGAAGGGTGTGCTCATCACACTCAACCGGCCGCAGGCGTTGAACGCGATGAATGAAGAGCTGATGAACGAGCTGGATCAAGCGTTGGCCGATGCGGAAACCGACCCGGAGATCCGCGCCGTCGTCATCACTGGCGCGGGCGGCGTTTTTTCGACCGGGGAGGACATCAGCGGCGATGATCCGGAAACCGCTTGGCCTTACGGTATACCGGTCAACACGTCGCTCAATGCGACCTATAACAAATTTCGCGATTCCGGTCGCAAAGACATTCTCGGCCGCCAGCTTTACCGCTGGCAATATCCCAAGCCGATCATCGGCGCAGTCAGCGGCTGGTGTCTCGGCGCCGGGTCATGGCTCGCTCTCACCTGCCATGTCACCATCGCCGCGGATGACGCGGTATTCGGACAGCCGCAAGTACGTCACGGCGCCAACACGGATTTTATCTGGGTTGCGCTCGCCGGATTCAAGAACGCTTTGCGTTATTCGCTTACCGGCGATCACGTCGACGCTCAGGAAGCATTGCGCATCGGTTTGGTCAACCAAGTGGTGCCGAAGGATCAACTGCTGGAAACCTGCTTTAAGTTCGTCGAGCGGATCGCTCTGGTGCCCCCCGAGACCGTCAAAATTAACTTGCACATTTCGACACAAGGCCTCGAAATGATGGGCCTGCGAAAAGCCTGGATGCTCAACTCTGAATTGGCCGCGATGGCGCGGTTGACCAAGCGTGAAGAATTCAACAAACGCTTGGACAAAGCGAAAAAAATGGGCGGCCTCGAAGGCTTTTTGCGCGAACGCGACGCGCCCTTTCAACCCGAGCCGTTCGGGCCACGGTCGAAGAAAAACGGGTGAATGGAGTATTGGAGGAGTAGGCGGAGAGAGTTGAAATCATGGAAAGCGCCGCCGCCGATCGCTAGGTGACGGCGTTTACGTGTCCGATTCGAGTCGAATACCGAGCAGCATGAAGCCGTAAAGCATGATGCTCACTCCGGCCATTTCAAAAAATTCCTCCGCCGCCACGGCCAAAAAGAACTTCGCATCAACGGCGATCCCGTAAAGATAGTGAGTGAAGACTTCCGTGCCGATGCCGCCGCCGGCAAATATCATTCCCCCGGCCGCAATCCATAATGCTTCTTGCCGGAAATTGCGCCATACGAAAATTACCGGGCGATGGCCGATCAACAGGCCGATCGCGCCGACGCATACGTAAGCCACCATCCAGACCAGATACTCGTGGCCCTCGATCCAGGGCAGCTTAAGCCGCTGGACGGAACGGTAAATACTGTCGTGTATTGCGGCCGCCTCATCCATCGATAAAAATATAAAACCGAGAGCCACCAGGACAAAAAATCCGCTCAGTTGCTTGCACCGTATCGCCTGCAGCAACAGCACCACGCCCAAAGCAAAAAGCTGCACGGAAGAAAACCAGGTCGGGATGGAAACCTCGCGATCGACGTCGAGAAAGTTTCGTAGCGGCCCTAAACTCGGACCCGGCGCTATGATGTGCGTCAGAATATAAGCGAATACCAGAAGCAATTCGACGCCAAGCAGAATCGCGACCAGGTTTTTGGCGTCGCTGGCAGAGTAGCTGAAACGAAACCGCTCAATCCGCTTCATGCTGGTGCCTCTCACGCTGTACGTGCGGCAGTGTCGTCTGAAAAGATACCGTGCTGCTCTACTTGATGGCTTCGTTTCGTTTCAGTTCTTGGATTGTCACGTCATTTAACCCCAATATTTCACCGAAAACTTGATGATTATGCGCGCCGATCCACGGTGCCGGCCGCGCCGCACTGGCAGCCGACAGCGAGGGAATGCCGGGCAAGCCATGATGGGTGATCTTGCCCCAGGGTTGCGCCTCGGTCTCGACGATGTGGCCGCGGGCCCGGAGGTGAATATCATAGAACAGATCCTCACCGGAGCATGGGATTCCAGCGGCAATCCCGGCTTCCTGGAGTAAACGAAAAGCTTGCTTCGCCGTATATCTCCCCGTCCACTTAGAAAGGTGCTGATCGAGCTCTTCGCGATGCGCCTTGCGGCCGGCTTGGGTTGCGAACCTTGGATCGCCGGCCCATGTCGCCGGAGCGATGATTGCGGCCATGCTCTGCCATTCGTCGTCACCGGCGCAGGCGATGATGATCCACTGATCTTCGCCCCTACAGGGGTAGCAGCCGTAGGGCGCGTACGGCGCGCCAAGAATTTCCCGGTAACCCATAGCGTCCCATTCATTGCCATTAACCGTATAGTCGAGAATCGCCGGTCCCATCATGGAGGCCTGGGCTTCGAGCATGCCAGCTTCGATGAATTGCCCTTTCCCGGTGCGCGCCTGGTATTCGAGCGCCGCAAGCACGCCGAGCGCCATGGTCACCGATCCGACGCGGTCCGGCCATGCGATTTTGCAACGCGTCTCCATCGGCGAGTCGGGATAACCCCAGAGCCGCATGATTCCGGTGTAAGCCAGCAGTTGCCAGCCCCATGCGACCCAGGATTGGAGCGGTCCGGAAAGTCCCCAGCCGGGCATGACGGCTTGCACAATGCTTGGATTGATTTTCTGAAGTGCATCGAAGCTGAAACCCAAGCGTTCCAAAACGCCGGAGCTGAAGTTATCGACAACGACATCGGACTTGGCAACCAGCTGCCGGAATAATTCTTTCCCTTGGGGACTGCGCAGGTTGATCGTGCAACCGAGCTTCGCGCGATTCATGCACGCATGCACCGCCGCCGCGCGCTCCTTGCTCGCAATCGTGCCCGTTTCGATCTTGACAACTTCCATGCCGTAATACGCGAGCAGTTCCGTACCCAGGGGGCCGGCATACTGCTGCGTCAGGTCCGCCATCCGAAGCCCGCACAGCATCGGCTGCCGTGCCTGAAAGTCATCGGCCGGTTTTCTCGGCGCGTTGACTGAGCGAGTGTCGAGTTCCAAAAGAATTTCCTGTCGATGTTGATCGAGCAATGGCGCAGGCCGGCGTACCCGCATTGGAGTGACGGACAGCCGCATCGGCGCGCCCGGCGCTTTGTATTTGCCGATCAACGGATGTTCGATCTCTTGCAGCCACTCGCGCGCGCGATTTTGTTCGCAGTCGACGAACTGGCCAACGGTATTGAGGGGCGCCGCCGCGAGGTGGCGTGCCTGCGCCTGATTGGCGAAATCATCGGCGTCGAATTGGCCGATAAATGCCGCAAACGCCTTGGCAACCTCCTCGAAGTGCTCGTCGCGATAACGCGGATTCTCCCACTCGGATCCGGCGAGCGATTTCCCGGTCATCCAGTTCTGCGCAAACTCCTTCCACATGTGCGGCATGTTCGTGGTGAAGTGCACATAACGCCCGTCTTTGCACCGATAGATATTCGTGCCCGCTCCGCCGTATGCTTTAGCCCCTGGTCGCCGCTCGAGGCGGTTTTCGCGGCTGTAGCGGGCGATCGAGCTGCTGTTGGTGAACGTGAGCGCTTCCTGAAGCGACATATCGATGCGCTGACCGGCGCCGGTTCGTCTGAAATGGCGAATGCCGGCAAGCGACAACATCGCCGCCATGGCGCCAGCCATCTGGTAAGCGAGGTGGCTTGGCGCGGTGCACTGACCTTTCATGTCGTCGCCCTGGCCAAAAAGGAAACCGCCGGCCGCGTTGGCGATCGCATCGCTTCCCTTGTAGTGGCGATACGGGCCCGTGCGGCCGAAAGGTGTGACCGAGACGATGACGAGATGTGGCCATGTCCCTATGAATCGTTGATCGTCAAATCCGAACCTTTCCAGATACCCGAGGGCCGTTGCCTCGACAAAAAGGTTCGCTGACGCCAAGAGTTTGGCAAAAGTCCCTCGATCGGACTCACTTCCGAGGTCGAGAACAATGCTCCGCTTATTGGTGTTGGCGTGAATAAAAGCAAGGCTGCGTTCGGGGTGCTCGATGTTGCCGGCGAACGGCGGCAGCCAACGATTGGGATCACCGCCCGGCGGCTCGATCTTGATAACATCCGCGCCGAGATCAGCAAGCCAACGCGTCGCATACGAAGCCGGAATATCCCCAATCTCGATAACCCGAAGATGACCTAAAGCAAAATCGTCGGTGTTCGTCTCGGCCATTTATTTCCCTTCGATGGGCGTCGAAGAATACTTTTCACGAAGGTTTAGGATTATAAAAACTCCCAAACGCTTCGTGTCTTCTTTGAAAAAAAGGCTGCATGGACGCCCTATCAATGAAGAACCGGAATAGGCTAAGCGACCGCAGCATTCCGTCATATTCGCGAAAGCGGGTATCCAGGCTAATTGGCGGCAAAGAACAACCTGGATTCACCGCGTGCGCGGGAATGACAAGTGCGGAAAACCTTTCGGAGGGGAATCCCGCCATTTTCATCCTCTGTGGGCGAGCGTAATATCATGAATCACTTCGTGGTGCGATTTCTTCGCTTATTTTTACGTGCTCAGATTAACCAGCACGCGCCCGCGAATGCCGCCTTTGAGTATCTCGTCGATCTTTGGACTCAATTCTTCAAGGGATACTTCCGTTACCATGCTGCCGATGTTGACCTTCCACTCACCGGCAAGTTTGCTCCACGCCATTTGTCGGGCACGCATAGGAATCTCGACCGAGTCGACTCCGAGCAAGCTCACGCCGCGCAGAATAAATGGAAAAACGTTGACGTTGAGCTCGTGCGACATGGCGTTGCCGCACGCAGCAACCAGGCCGCCATACTTGGTCGTCTTCAAGGCAGTTGCCAAAATATTTCCGCCGACCGTGTCGACGACTCCGGCCCAGCGCGGCTTTTGCAGTGGCCGGCCCGAGGTGTCGTTCGCCTCCTCCCGTGAAATAATCGCCTTGGCGCCCAGCCCGGTGAGAAATTCGTGTTCGCTCGATTTGCCGGTTGCCGCGACCACCGTGAAACCCAGCTTGGCAAGAATTGCCACCGCCACGCTGCCGACGCCGCCGGTGGCGCCGGTCACCAACACTTCGCCCGCATCCTTCGATAGCCCGCTCGCCATCAAACGGATGATGCATAACGCTGCGGTGAGTCCTGCGGTCCCGTAGCTCATGCTGTCTTTCAAGGTCAGGCCTTGGGGCAATTTAGTCGCCCAAAGCGCCGGTACGCTGATGTATTGGCCGAAGCCGCCGGAGGTGTTCATCCCTAGATCGAAGCCGGTAACCGTAACTTGATCGCCTACGGCAACAAGTTTTGTCGTGGAGTCCACCACCATGCCGGCGGCGTCGATGCCAGGCGTATGCGGATATTTTCTCGTCACGCCTTTGTTGCCGGTCGCGGACAGCGCGTCTTTGTAATTCAATGACGAATATTTAACTTCAATAATCAGCTCTCCGGCCGGCAAGTCGTTCAGCGCCCGCTGCTTAATCTCGCGGATGAATGTCTTTTCGGCCGTCTCCGAAACCACCATTGCCTTAAATGTCTGCGGCAAAGCCATAGGCTAACTCCTAGTCCTGTCTTACTATAGTGAGATTTCTCCTCTTCAGCGCTATCCAATGGAGAGGCAAACTGTCAAGAGCCGAGTTTGAGGATAAGTCTGATGAATGAAACGGCTGAGCGGACTCGTGGTCGGACGACAACTTGCAATGACCGCGGTCTTGAGGGCAAATAAGGCCTGGAGGAGATTCTTTATGGCAATCGAAGCAGGCGCAGGTCTCGCAGGCGTTATCGCCGGCCACACGGCAATCGCGACGGTCGGCAAAGAAGGCAAAGGCCTGACCTATCGCGGTTACTCGATCCACGATCTGGCTGAACATTCGACCTTCGAGGAAGTCGCCTACCTGCTCATCTACGGACATCTGCCCAAGCGAGCGGAGCTCGAGGAATACCAGGCGAAGCTGCGCGGACTACGAGCCCTGCCAGCGCAGCTAAAAACCGTGCTCGAGCTTATTCCCCGGAGCACGCATCCGATGGATGTCATGCGCACGGGCTGCTCGATGCTCGGTACACTGGAGCCCGAGGGAGCCGGGCATGATCAAATCGCGGTGGCCAACCGGCTGACCGCATGTTTCAGCGCGATGCTGCTCTACTGGTACCATTTTCACGAGCAAGGCCGGCGCGTCGATACCGAGACCGACGACGAAACGACGGCGGGTCATTTTCTTCATTTACTGCACGGCAAGAAGCCCGACGAGCTGCATCGCCGCGCCATCGACGTGTCACTGATTCTCTACGCCGAACATGAATTCAACGCGTCGACGTTCACGGCACGGACCATTGTCTCCACCCTGCCCGATTTTTATTCGGCGGTGACCGGCGCCATTGGCGCGCTGCGCGGGCCGCTGCACGGTGGCGCCAATGAAGCCGCCATGGAGCTGATCGAAAAGTTTAACAGCGCGGACGAAGCTGAAAAAAGCCTGCTTGAAATGCTCGCCGGCAGGAAACTCATTATGGGATTTGGCCATCGTGTCTATAAGGTTTCCGATCCACGTTCCGACATCATCAAAGGCTGGTCCAAGAATCTCGGCAAAGCGGTCGACGACCGGCGGCTTTTTCCGGTCTCGGAACGTATCGAGCAAGTGATGAGGCGCGAAAAAAAGATGTTTCCGAATTTGGATTTCTATAGCGCCACCGCCTACCATTTTTGCGGCATCCCGACGGCGATGTTCACGCCACTCTTCGTGGTCGCCCGGATTACCGGGTGGGCGGCGCATATCATCGAACAGCGCGCTGATAACCGTTTGATTCGGCCTAACGCCGATTATGTCGGTCCCGACCCGAGACCATTCGTGCCGATCGAAAAAAGATAAAAGCCCGAGGCTCGAGATTGAAAAGTCAACGTCTCTCCCAGCCTTGAACTTTGGGCCTTGGACGGTTTTCCAGGGATGATGATGAGCTCCGCGGTTTCCAACATTCGCCCCGCGCCGGATCCGATTCTCGTCGAACTTGCGAGGTATGCTGCGCATTATATTTGCGACAGCCGCGAAGCCATCGACACCGCACGCTACAATCTGATGGATACACTCGGCTGCGGTCTGCTTGCGCTGCGCTATCCGGATTGTGCCAAACATCTCGGGCCGATCGTTCCTGGCGCTACCCTGACCCATGGCGCACGCGTTCCCGGTACGAATTGGCAGCTTGAGCCGGTGCACGCCGCGTTCAATATTGGCGCGATGATCCGCTGGCTCGATTTCAACGACGCCTGGCTCGCCGCGGAGTGGGGCCACCCGTCGGACAACTTGGGGGGCATTCTCGCGCTGGCCGACTACCTGACCAGAAGCGGACAGAAATCTTTTACGATCGGCGACGTCTTGCACGCGATGATCCGGGCGCACGAGATCCAGGGCATCTTGGCGCTGGAAAATAGTTTCAATCGTGTCGGCCTGGACCATGTTCTGCTCGTGCGCGTCGCCACCGCCGCCGTTGCGGCTGCAATGCTTGGGGGTTCACAAGAACAAATCATCAGCGCCCTGTCCAATGCCTGGGCCGACGGCGGCGCACTGCGGGTTTACCGCCATGCCCCAAATACCGGGCCGCGCAAGTCCTGGGCGGCGGGCGACGCTACCAGCCGTGGCGTGCGCCTCGCGCTGATGGCGCTGCAGGGAGAGATGGGTTATCCATCGGCTTTGACGGCCAAGCAGTGGGGCTACTATGACGTGCTGTTTGGTGGCAGATCCTTCAAGCTCGGCAGGCCGCTGGGCTGTTATGTGATGGAGAACGTGCTCTTTAAGATCTCCTTTCCCGCCGAGTTCCACGCCCAAACCGCCGTGGAATGCGCGATTCAGCTACACGGCCAGGTCAAGGATCGCTTGAACGACATTGAAGCAGTCACCATCACAACGCAGGAATCGGCGATTCGCATCATCGACAAGTCGGGGCCGCTGCACAATCCCGCCGACCGCGATCATTGCCTGCAATATATGACCGCGATCGGGCTGATCTTCGGCGAGCTGACGGCCGATCATTACGAAGACGCGATCGCCCGTGACCCGCGCATTGATGCGCTTCGTGCAAAGATGGTTTGCGTCGAAGAGCCGCGCTACTCAGAGGACTATTTGGATCCGGCGAAGCGCTCGATTGCCAACGCGGTCCAGGTTTTTTTTAAAGATCGTTCGAGTACGGAGAAGATCGCCGTCGAGTACCCGGTCGGCCACCGCCGCCGCCGCGCCGAAGGCATACCGCTGTTGATGAAAAAATTCGAAGCCAACTTGGCGTCGCGCTTCGCGCCGACGCAAGCCGAAAAGATCTTGCGGCTGTGCGACGATCCACCGGCACTGGACGCGATGCCTGTGGATAAATTCACGGATCTGTTCGTACGGACGGTATAGCGTCTGTGGTGTTGAGTTTAGAGTTGGATCTAAACCGAAAAACCCTAAACCGTAGACTCGAGGCTGGAGACCTAGGTTCAAGCGAGAATTGAGTTAAGTTAATCTGAGGTATGACATGAACTCACGTCAAGTGCTCAAACGACTGCTGGGGCGGGACGAATTATTGATTGCGCCCGGATGTTTCGATGGGCTTTCGGCTCGGCTCGTCGAGGAGGCCGGATTTGAGGCCGCCTATTTGAGCGGCGGCGCGGTGGCCCGCAGCCTGGGCATACCGGACATCGGCTTGGTGACCATGTCGGAGACGATCGAGCGCGCCGCTCAAGTCGTAGCCGCGGTCAAACTGCCGATTATCGCCGATGCCGACACTGGCTACGGTAACGCCGTCAATCTTGTCCGAACGGTACGCGAGTTCGAGCGCATTGGCGTCGCCGCGATTCATATCGAGGACCAGATCACGCCCAAGCGCTGCGGCCATTTGGACGGCAAAGAAGTCATTTCCCTCGGTGAGATGGAGAAGAAGTTGGAAGCGGCGCTTGCGGCACGCACGGACAGCGAGTTTTGTATTATCGCGCGCACGGACGCGCGTGGCGTCCATGGCTTCGACGACGCCATTGCGCGAGCTCGGTCATTTGCGAAGCTCGGCGTCGATGCGATCTTCGTTGAGGCGCCGCAGTCCGAACAAGAGCTAGCCGAGATTCCGCTCCGGATACCCGACGTGCCCTTACTGGTGAATGTTTTCAAAGGCGGCAAGACGCCGATGTTGCCGATCAAGCGTCTCCAGCAGATGGGCTACCGGATCGCGATCTATCCCTCGGAAACCCAGCGGGCGGCAATTCATGCCATGCGCATGGCTCTTGCCACCCTCAAACGCGACGGGACGACCGAATCGATCGACGAGGCACTCACAACCTTCAAGGAACGCGATCGCGTCGTCGGCCTCGATGATTGGCAGAAAATTGAACGGCAGTACTTGGCCGTGGATCCAAGCAAGAGTTAACAAGATTACTCCAAAGAGGACGGACTTATGAGTTTTGATTTACTCGAAACCACCGTTGACGACGTTCATGCCGCCTACCGAGCCGGCACTCTCACCTGCCGGCAACTGGTGCAGATGTATCTCGATCGCATCGAGACCTATGACAAAAAAGGTCCAATGATCAATGCGATCATCAGCATCAATACGGATGCGCTCAAAGAAGCCGATCGTCTAGATGCCGCGTTCAAATCCTCGGGCCCGGTCGGCCCGTTGCACGGCATCCCGATTATCATGAAGGATCAGGGCGATGCCGTCGGAATGCCCACCACGTTGGGATCGGTGCTGTTCAAGGACTATTATCCTGATCGCGACGCGTTCGTTGTCGATAAGCTGAAAAAGGCCGGCGCCATCATTCTTGCCAAAGCTACGCTTGGCGAGCTCGGCGGCGGCGACACCCATGGTTCACTTTTCGGCTCCACCAGGAATCCCTACGATCTCGAGCGCACCGCCGGCGGCTCGTCGGGCGGCTCAGGCGCGAGCGTATCAGCAAACTTCTGCACCGTCGCGGTCGGCCAAGAAGGATTTGCTTCGATTCGGCGGCCGTCGACATGGAACTGCATCGCCGGTATGCGGCCGACCGCAGGATTAGTCAGCCGCGCCGGCGTGTACGCTGGTTGGCCCTCGGTCAACGGGTCACTCGGTCCGATGGCGCGAACCGTGACCGATCTAGCCAAGCTTTTGGACGTAATGACGGGATACGATCCGGACGACCCGGTGACGGCTCGCGGCGTCGGCCGCATTCGCGAGAGTTTCACCGCGTCCCTCGATAAAGACGGCCTCAAAGGCAAACGCATCGGTATCCTGCGTGAATCCATGGGCTACGATGCCGAACCGGGCTCGGAAGACTTCAACAAGATCAGCCAAGTGTTCGATCAGGCCGTTGCAGATTTGAAAACCGCCGGCGCGCAAATCGTGGATCCGGTGACGATTCCCGATCTCAACAGGCTGCTGGCCAAGCGCGCCGGCAGCCTCAAAGATGAGGAAGACTCATTCATGATGTGGTTAAAGCGGAGCAAAAATCCGCCTTATCGCTCGCGCCAGGAGGCCATGAGCAAGCCGGAGTTTCAAAAAATCCACAAACGCGCACGCGAGCGCTGGCAGAAAACGATGACCGAGGAAGCCCATTACCAGTATCTCACCGCACGCGAGCAGCTGATGACCCATCTTTTGCAGGTGATGGCCGAGAATCAGCTCGACGCCATCGTGCACAAAGCTGTCGAACATCAGCCGACGCTGCTCAAAGATGGCGTCAATCCACCGTTCGTCGATCAAAAAGGCGCCCCTCATATAAACACATTTCTCGTTTATGTTCCGTCCATTGTCGTGCCCGCTGGATTTACCCGGGACCAATTGCCGGCCGGGATCACTTTTCTCGGCCGGCCCTACGACGATTCGAACATGATCAAGCTCGCTTACGCTTACGAACAGGCGACCCGCCACCGCAAGCCGCCGCCAAGCGTGACCCCGCTGTGAAATTCTATCGACTCTACGCGGGTGCGGAAGGGCAATCTCATTTGGAACCGCTGGACGCGAGCACCACGTCTGAGTTTTTCAACCAGAGGCGCGAAGCGAAAGGATTGCTGTTGAGAAACGACTTCGCGCCGCATATCGTGAACTACCACCGCGCGCCGCACCGTCGCTGGGTGATCACTTTGTCGGGCAGCGTCGATATAGGTCTCGGCGATGGGACCCGCATGACCTTTTATCCCGGCGACGTATTTTTGGCCGAAGACACTACCGGCCAGGGTCACACGGCGACGCCCCACGACTGGGTCAGAGCGTACGTCGACATCGAGGAGCCGCGTAAACGGAAGTGAATAAAAAGAAGGCTGGAGGAGCGCTGGAATATTGGCTTTCGGACCGATCACCTACAACTCGATTGTTCCAATGCTAAGCCAACATGACCGACCTTAAGCCAAAGCACCCCATTTCCTTCGTCGACACCACCTTACGCGACGGCCAGTTAAGCCTGTGGGCATCGAACATGCGCACGGAGATGATGCTGCCGATCGCCGAGCGGCTCGATCGCGCCGGGTTTGAAGCTATCGAGATCATGTCCTCGGCTTTCTATAAAAAATGCGTGCGAGACTTGAAAGACGACCCGTGGCAACGAGTGCGCCTCCTGAAACAGCGAATCCGAAACACGCCTTTGCGCTCGATCCGCAGCCGTTCGATGTTGGCGTTCCAGATCACCCCCTCGGCCATCGCCGATCTTTGGCTCGAACGGCTCGCGGCCAACGGTATCGATGAGTTGCGCACTTCGGATCCGTCGAACACGCCCTATTATTGGCGCCAAGCGGTTGACGCGGCCAAGCGCGCCGGTTTGCGGACTGTTTTGAATATTATCTATTCGGTCTCGCCGAAGCACACCGACCAGTACTTTGTCGAGCGAGCCCGTGAAGCGGCCAAGCTCGATGTAGCACGCATCTGCTTCAAAGACCCCGGCGGTTTGCTCACGCCCGAGGCAACGCGCCGACTGGTTCCGTTGATTTTACGAGAAGCGAAAGATAAGCGGGTGGAATTCCACACCCATTGCAACACGGGACTGGGACCGCTTTGCTGCCTCGAAGCGATCCAGCTCGGTATCACTTCGATCAATACGGCGACTCCGCCGCTGGCGGACGGCTCGTCCAATCCTTCGATTTTTAATGTCGCCATGAATGCCCGCGCGCTCGGCTACCGGACCCACATCGACGAGCAAGTTCTCAAACCGGTGCGCGATCACTTCACGGCCATCGCCGGGCAGGAAAACCTGCCGGTCGGCAAACCGCTCGAGTACGATGCCTTTCATCCGCTCCATCAAGTGCCGGGAGGGATGATTTCTAATTTTCGTTTTCAGCTTGCTAATCTGGGAAAACTTGATCAATTGCCCGCGGTTCTCGAGGAAGTCTCGAGGGTGCGCGCCGAGTTTGGCTACCCGATTATGGTGACGCCTTATTCCCAGTTTTTCGGAGTCCAGGCAGCGATCAATGTCATGGTTGGAGAGCGCTACAAAGAGGTCACCGATGAAGTGCTGCTTTACGCGCTTGGCTTTTGGGGCGCCGAAGAAAGCCAGCCGATAGAAGCCAACCTTAAAGATCGGCTGCTGAGCAGTCCACGGGCGAAGGAGCTCGCCAAGGTTAAGCCACCGGAAATGTCGCTCAAGGAATTCCGTAAAAAATTCGACGGTGCCACGATCACCGATGATGACCGATTACTGCATTATTTTGCCGGTGAGGATGCGGTAGGGGCGATGCGGGCGGCACGTGCGCCGAACGATTACGCGAGCGCGTCCACTCCGTTGCTCAAATTGATCGAGCAACTAGCCAAGCGGCAAAAGGCCGCGCGAATCTACATCCGTCGAAACGGATTCAGCCTGCGTATGGAGCGAGCAAGCCTGCCGCCAAGCAGGTCACCCATACCGGGCGCGACCGAAAAAACTCCAGTTTGACCCAGCGGGCCAATCAATCACACATAAGATTCATGGCCCTCGTCGATGCGTCCCTGCACATAATCGTCGCGAGTCTTGTTTTTTGTCTCACTGGCTGTTCCAGCCAAGCCGGCCCGATGGAGGCATGGAAATGCCTGCCGGCAGAAAGCAATTGTCGAGCAGTTTCGATCGTGTACGACTCATGGCACGCAGCGATCGTGGTGCGTAAGGATGATCTTCCGAGCGCTATGTTTCCCGAGCTCATCGACTTCCCCGGTGCGCATTTCATCGAATTCAGCTGGGGCGACGAGGACTATTTCCCCGATCCGGATTCGGGATTTTCGATGGCGCTCAAAGCAGCCTTCTGGTCGAGTGGCAGCGTGCTCCATGTCGTTGGCTTCAAAGAAAATCCCGAGATTGTTTATCCCAATGCACAGCTTGCCGAATTGCGCCTGGCCCCGACGGCCTATGCGCGTTTGATCGCTTATCTGTCACATAGCTTTGCACGCCCGCAAAACGTCCGCGCTCCGGCGAGCTCCGGTCTGGTCCCCAACAGCCGCTTCTTTCCGTCAACTCACAAGTTCAGCCTGCTGAAGACCTGTAACACCTGGGTCGCCGAAGCGCTGCAGACGGCCGGTCTTCCGATCTCACCGCGTTTAGTGATAACAGCCGGCCAGCTCGGCGACCGAATCGCCAACATCAAAGGTCCCCCATAGCCAGCAACCGAATTTGTCCAATAGCCCGTCCACAAA
>Ga0075326_1000076_pt1 | contig 20435 bp, 19 predicted proteins | sample MayberrySE_Catta_3_FD_120052 | JGI IMG/M metagenome (GOLD analysis project Ga0075326, IMG submission 120052) | Natural and restored wetland microbial communities from the San Francisco Bay, California, USA, that impact long-term carbon... | ecosystem: Environmental > Terrestrial > Soil >...
ACGTTGATCGAACTCGGACGGGAATCGGGCGCAAAGACGGTACTGGACGCCGACGCGGACGCGCTGGCCGCGGGCCTGCGCGGGAAGCCGGACCTGGTGAAGAGCAACCATCACGAGGCCGAACGCCTGCTGGGCCGCGAGCTCGACGAGGACGACGCGCTGGAGCAAGCGGCGCACGAGATCCGCGCGCTCGGTGCATCGACCGCCGTCGTCACCGCGAGCAGCCGCGGCGCGGTCGCAGTGACGGAGAACGAGGTGTGGTGGGCGTGGCCTCCAGCGACGGAGGTGGTCAGCGCGGTTGGCGCGGGTGACGCGCTGCTGGCTGGCATGCTCCTGCAGCTCAGCGTCGGCCACGGTATCGACGACGCGCTGCGCTGGGGCACGGCAGCGGGCGCCGCGGCCTGCCTCACACCGGGCACGCAGCTCTGCAAGCGCGAAGATGTGATCCGCATTATCGACCATGTGCGCGTGAAGAAGGAAAGAGACCTCTCCCCGGCGGCAACCTAGGCCCGGCCCGATCTTGTCGAGAGCGCCTGACCTGATCGTCTTTCTCGGTGGCGAGTTTGAATCGCCGGTCGAGCAGCAGGTGCGGACAGCGCTCGAAGCGGCCGCGCTCGACGTCATTGACGAGGCGAACGCGAGCGGCGCGTTTGGCCGCACCTTCCTCGTGACCGACGACGAAGCGCTCCAAACGCGCGTCCCCCGAGGCGTGGCCGTCGATGTCGATACGGACGCCTTCCACTTCGGCGAGCGACTTGCGGGCGTCGTGCGCGACGAGCACGTGGAACGCGCGGTCTACGTGGGAGCGGGAGGTGTGCCGCTGATGCGCGGCTCAGACCTCGCGGGCATCGGGAACCACCTGGCGGGCGAAGACATGGTCGTCATCTCGAACAACTACTTTTCGGCCGACCTGGTAGCGTTCACGCCGGCGAGCGCAATCGAGCGGATCGATCTCCCAACGAGCGACAACTTCCTGCCGCGCTTGCTGCACGATCAGGCAGGTCTGGAGAGCCGCCCGCTGCCGCGCAGCCCAGCCACGCAGTTCAACATCGACTCGCCGGGTGACCTCGCGATCTTGAAGGTGGCCGGCGGTGCAGGGACGCACCTGAGCGCGTTCCTCGACACGCTCGAAATCGATAGAGAGCCGTACCGCCGGTTAGGGCGCTGTTTGGTCGACGCGAAGGCGGAGGTGCTGGTCGCGGGTCGCGTGGGAAGCCAGGTCTGGCCGTATCTCGAGTCGGAGACGGCGTGCCGGCTGCGGGTGTATTCAGAGGAGCGCGGCATGCAGGCGGCTGGACGCGACGCGTCGGGAAAGGCGCGGTCATTGCTAGCGTTCCACCTGCGCGAGGTGGGCTGCGCGCGCTTCTTCCGCGAACTCGCCGAGCTGGCCGACGCGGCGTGCATCGACACGCGGCCGCTGCTGGCGCACCTCGGCTGCGAGGCGTCGCGCGCTGACCGCTTCTGGTCTGACCTCGGACGGCCAGACCAGATCGAGAATCCGTTCCTGCGCGAGTTCACGAATGCAGCGGTGAACGCCTCGATCCCGGTGTTGCTGGGCGGACATTCGCTGATCGCGGGGGGCCTCATGCTGTTGAATGAAGCGGCATGGAAGGACGAGGACAAGCGCGTTCTGGGAGAGCCGGATGGTAGCTTCGAGTAAGGCACTGGCGGCCGAGCCCAAGGAGGCAGCGTGGCCCGAGCAAGCTCGCACCTGGCTGCTCGCGCACGGTGAGCTGTTCCTAATCATGGCGTTCGGCCTCGGTCTGACGCTCGTGTACCTGTGGGCGGTGGACGTGGTGGCGTTGCCGTACGACGACAGCTACATCAGCCTGCACTTCGCGCGAAACCTGGCCGAGCACGGTTACTTCACCTTCGACGGCGAGACGGCGTCGGCCGGCGCGACGAGCCCCCTGCACGTGGTATCGCTCGCGATCCCGATCAAGCTCGGTGCGGAACCGATCTGGACGAGCGTTGTGGAGGGCATCGTCTTCCAGATGCTGCTGATTGGCGCTACGTACTGGCTTGCCTGGTCGATCTTCAAGGACCGTTGGACGGCGATCATTGCGTCGGGGTCGGTCGGCATCATGGGCTACCTCGTGTTGGACGCACTGAACGGCATGGAGACGACGCTGTTTCTGGCGGTGACGGCGGCGACGGCCGCCGCCTTCTTCGACGCTCGGACGTGGCGGGGCTATCTCGCAGCGGGCCTGCTGGCAGGCGCGTCAGTCTTGACGCGGCCGGAGGGATTTCTGCTTCTGGGTGCGATGGGCCTCTACTACCTGGTGTTCAATGTCGACGCGCGTTTGCGGCTGAACATGGAGGACGTGAGGCGGCTTGTACTGCTTGCCCTGCCGAGCGTCGTCGCCCTGGTGGGGCTCTCTATCTTCTACTGGGCAACGACTGGCGAGATCACGCCGGGCACCGCAACGGCGAAGATGCGCTTCTTCCGCGAGTTCGAGCTGAGCCACGTGCAACGCTTCGACCTCGCGCAGAATGGACTGGCGAGCTTCCTGGGACCAATCCTGCCATGGCTGGGGTTCGCGGCGTTCGCGGTCCGGCGTCGTGAGGCCGTGCTGTTTGCGATCTTCTGGGTCGCGTTCATGGTCTTCTACTACTATCTGCTGCCAGGCGGACTCAATCACTACTGGTTCCGCTACCAGCACGTGTTCCTCCCGCCGGTTGCCGTTTTTGGCGCGGCGGGGATCGTGTCCCTGGTGCGCGGTCGAACCTGGGAACCGGCGACCCTCGCGCTGGCCGGCGCGGTCGGGATCTTCTTCGCGGGGATGGTGGCGCTGCAGTACGAGAACTTCCGCTACACGTACGACTTCGAAATCGACCTTGCGGAAGGCCGTCAGGTTGTGATGGCGAAGTACTTGCGCGACGAGGTGCCGCCCGGCGTCGCGATTGCGACGCACGACATCGGGGCGATCGCGTACTTCTCGGAGCGCGAGGTGATCGACCTTGTCGGCCTCGTGAACCCCGACGTCGTCGACTACCATGAAGGCCGGCGACTGCGCGAATATGTGGACGAGGAGGAGCCCGGCTACCTCGTGATCCTGGATGACTGGGAGCCTCTCTTCCTGCGGTTGGGCGTGCGCGAGGACCCGGCTCTGTTTGAGGAAGTACGCGTCTTTTCGGGCGGCCGGTCCGGGCCGTTTACCGTCTACCGGACGCACTACCAGCCCTAGGAGGCGGGCCGCAGGAAGCGCACCTGATTGGCGCTGATCTCCGCGATGTAGAGTGTACCGTCTGGGCCTTCCACGATGTCGAGCGGTCCAACGAGACTATCCGGGATTAGCTGGGAGACCGAATCGACCCCTGTGCCATCGCCGGTCAGGACGACGCGCCAGACGCGGCCCTGGGCCCATTCCACGTAGATTAGGTCGCCCTCAAGAAGGCCCTCAAAGGCCGCGCCGCCGTACTCGGTGATGCCGTCCGAGGAAGTGAAGAAGCCCAGGGTGGCGATGGGACCCGTGACGTCGGGAGACGAGGCGTTCGGCGGGTAGTAGACGCACTGGCGTTCGTCGGCCCGGCCGCGATTGCGGTTAGGGTGGCCGTAGAATTCACCTTCGATGATCCGATTCAACTCGTCGGCGTGCGTTGGGCCTTCGTCCTCGGTGTCGCACCCGGCGGATTGCAGTCCGTCCTGGCCGTTGGGGCCGTTGTCCGTCGCATAGATGTTGCCGTTCGAGTGGATGACGAGGTCGAACGGGTTGCGGAAGCCAGGCGCGAAGACGCGCACGCCACCGCCAACTTGTGTCACGGTGTCGGACCCCTCCGCAGCAGGGTCGTAGGTGATCACGCCGTCGAAGGCGGGTTCGGCGAGGTCGGCGACGAGGATCGCGCTGGAGAGCGGCGTCTCGGGGCGCGAGAAGCGCTCGCTAGTGATTCCCGCATTTGTCGTGCCGCCTTGCGCGATGAAGAGACGTCCGTCTCTGTCGAAGACGATGCTGTTCGTGCCGTGCTCCGCGTTCGAAGAAGGCAGGCCGGTAATCACCGGCTCGGGCACGAAGTCCGGTGCGGTGAGCTTCGAAACGCCGTTCGCAAAGGGGGACCCTTCGTCAGGTCCATAGAGCAGCGAGTGCGAGACGAAGAGCGCCGTCTCGGTGTCTGTTGGGTCGAACGCGAGTCCGAGGACGTTATCAAAGGCGTCCTCCCCTGCAATCAACTCCGCGTTGCTAACCGACTGGCCATCGAGCGTCAGCGCAATGATCTGGCCGTTGAGTTGACCCACGTAAAGCCGCCCGTCCGGCCCGAACGCGAGCGACGTGGGTTCCTCAATCGCCGGCCCGTCCCACGCGAGGAGGCCTTGCTCGAACTGGATGCGCTCGTCGGGCGGTGCGATGTGCGACGGCGTCCTCAGCTCTGAGGTGGCCGTTGGCGGTATGGGTTCGGGCGTTTCCTCGTCCGACGAGCAGCCTCCGGTCGTTGCGACGAGGAAGACCGACGTGACGAGAATCACAACGCTTCTAAGCATCGTCGCACCGTATCCGAGCCGGTGGCGGCGATCAAGACCGCTCGTTGACACCTGCCGCAGTGGCGGCTATGTTCAGACTATTGGAGGCCAACGACCCATGCTGGACGTGAAAGCGAACGCCGCGCTGCGGCAGACTGACCCTGAGATCGCCGACCTGATCGAGCAGGAGGAGCGCTATCAGCGCGACTCGATCCGGCTGATCCCGTCGGAAAACTACGTGTCCAAGGCGGTGCTCGAGGCGAGCGGGTCGGTGTTGACGAACAAGTACTCGGAGGGCTACCCCGGCAAGCGCTACTACGAAGGCCAGCGATTCATCGACGAGCTCGAGACGCTGGTGCAGGAGCGCGCGACGGCGCTCTTTGGCATGGACCACGCGAACGTGCAGCCGTACTCGGGCTCGCCGGCCAACCTCGAAACGTACTACGCGCTGCTCGAGCCAGGTGACAAAATCATGGGGATGAGCCTGCCGCACGGCGGGCACCTCACGCACGGCTGGAGTGTCAACTTCTCGGCGCGCTTCTACACGTCGGTGCAGTACACGGTCGACGAGAAGACACACCTGATCGACTACGACCAGGTGCGCGAGATGGCGAGGCGCGAGCAGCCGAAGATCATCGTTGCGGGTGCGACAGCGTACCCTCGCCAGTTCGACTTCCAGGCCTTCAGTGAGATCGCGCACGAAGTGGGGGCTTACTTCATGGCGGACTGCGCGCACATCGCCGGCCTGATCGCCGGAGGCGCGCATCCTTCCCCGGCGCCCTTTGCCGACGTGATCACGACGACCACACACAAGACGCTGCGGGGCCCGCGCGGGGCCATGATCCTCTGCAAACAGGAGCACGCCGAAGCGATCGACAAGGCGGTCTTTCCTGCGTTGCAGGGCGGGCCGCACAACCACACGACGGCCGCCATCGGAGTGGCGCTCAAGGAAGCGGCGACGGACGAGTTCCGCGACTACGCGGCGCAGATCGTGCGGAACGCAAAGGCCCTGGCGAGCGAGCTGCTGGAACGGGGCTTCACGCTTGTGTCCGGCGGCACGGACAACCACCTTGTGCTGATCGATCTGACGAACAAGGGAGTGTTCGGCAAGAAGGCGGCCAAGGCGCTCGACCGGGCCGGCATCGTGACCAACTACAACACGGTGCCGTACGACCCGCGGAAGCCGTTCAGCCCCAGCGGCGTGCGGATCGGGACTCCGTCTGTAACGTCGCGCGGGATGGGCGAGGACGAGATGCGCCAGATCGCCGCCTGGATGGACGACGTAGTAGCGGCGCACGAGGATGAGGATGTGATTGAACGCGTCCGGGCCGAGGTTCAGGACCTCTGCTCCGGATTCCCTGCGCCGGGCCTCTCGGCAGACTAATCGAGTTGACCGGCGGTTATCGCCTTCATATACTGAATTTCGCTGACATTCGGGACGACCCAAGCCGTGCACGGCACTGGCAGAGGCCCTGGGTCGTTTTCGTATCTTAGAGGAGATTTGATTGCGACGCTACGAGATGGTCGTTATCATTACGCCGGACGTGGCCGAGGACGAAGTCGACGACGCCGTCGAGCGGCTTATCAAGCGTCCGATTGAGAACGAAGGTGGCACTGTCGACGAAGTCGATATGTGGGGCCGTCGGAAGCTAGCGTATCCGATCCAGAAGCATCTGGAAGGCACGTACGTTCTGACGCATCTTCAGATGGACCCCAACGGTACCACCGAGTTAGAACGGGGGCTCCAGATTTCAGAAGAGGTGCTCCGGCACCTTCTGATACGGTTGGAAGAATAGCCGCACCGCAGCACGCAAGGACGGCAGTTAGGAGAGTGGCAAATGGCGGGGTTGAATAAGGTCATGTTGATTGGAAATCTGGGTGCGGACCCGGAAATGAGATACACGGCCAACGGCCAGGCCGTGACGACGTTCAACATCGCGGTCAACCGAAACTGGACGGGCCGCGACGGCGAACGCCGGGAGGAGACGGAGTGGGTCACCGTGGTGTGCTGGGAGAAGCTCGCGGAGACCGTCAGCCAATACCTCCAGAAGGGGCGTCGCGCATACGTTGAGGGACGCCTCCAGACGCGATCCTGGGAGGGACAGGACGGCGTGAAGCGCTACAAGACCGAGGTGGTGGCGCAGACCGTGCAGTTCCTGGACCGACCGCAGGGAGCGTCCATGAGCGAGGACTACGGCGCTCCGCCGATGCAGGAAGAGGCGCCGACGCCGATGGAACAGAACTAGAGAGATGTAGCTTGAGTCCAGACGAAGAAGAGCAGACCGAGTCGAGCCCGCAGGCCGCCGAACCGGCGGCTGTTGAGACGCCTGTCGCGGAGACGCCCACACCCGACGCGGAGGGGTCTGTTCCCGAAGAGACGCCCGCAGCTGAAACGGCGGCCGGCGAGCCGCCGCGAGCCTCGTCAAATGACGAACGCGACAACGGTGAAGTCCGCGGCGAGCGGAGCCGGGACCGCGATCAAGACCGTGATGACGATGAGGGTCGCGGGGGGCGCCGGCGCTATTTCGGCCGGCGCAAGGTCTGCACGTTCTGCGTCGAGAAGGCAACGTCGATTGATTACAAGGACGCCGGCAAGCTGCGCCGCTACGTGTCGGACCGCGGCCGGATCGAGGCGCGGCGCCGGACCGGCACCTGCGCCAAGCACCAGCGGTGGCTGGCCATCGCGCTGAAGCGAGCACGTCACCTCGCGTTGCTCCCCTACTCGCCGGAGCACATCCGGATCAGCGGAGCATTCGCGCCGCGCCGCTAGGTGTCGCGATGCGCCGGCCACTCAGCGATGGGGCGCCGGCGTACACGATCCGGGCCCGCATGATGACGACCAATGGGTAGAGGCCAAGACCCCGAGAAGCAGCGCGACCCCACCAAGCGCCCAGACGACTCGCGTTCACAGCGGGCTTCGCGGCGGGCAGCGGAACGTCGCGCGGCACGTGCCCAGGAGGCGAAGACCAAACGCAAAGCGACGTCTGAGGAGGTCAACCGCCGCTGGATCATCGGCGGGGTGCTCGCGGTCATCCTGATCGCCGTCGGCTTCATCGGGTTCGGCTGGTACCAATCCGAGATCAAACCACTCGACAAGACCGTCCTCCGCGTTGAGGAGACTAAGTACAACCTTGCCCACCTAGAACGCCGGATGGAGCTGGAGCTGGACACCGGCGGCAACTTCTCGCGGAACGACAGCAGCCTGCTGAACCTACCCGACTTTGTCCTCGCATCGCTCGAAGGAGAGGCCGCGCTCCTGGCAGGCCTGGATGACCTTGAGCTTGAGGTGACAGACGAAGACGTTGCCGCCGAGATCCGGTCGCGCGGTGGGCTGGCCGATGACGTGGAGCCATCTGTCTTCGCCGACGAGGTCAAGAATCAGGTGGAGGAGAGCGGGCTAAAGCAGAACGAGTACGAGCTCATGATCCGCGCCTTCCTTGCCGAGCAGAAGGTGCGCGACTACTTCCTGTTCCTCGGGCCGACTGATGAGGAACAGGTGCGCGGACGGATGATCATCGTCGAAGATGAGGAGACGGCGCGTGGCGCGATCGAGCGGATCGAGGGCGGCGAGGACTTCATGAGTGTGGCCGAAGAGGTCACGCTCGACCCCAATCTTGTCCAGCTCGACTGGTTCCCGCGCGGCGGCGAGCCGACGGTCTTCGAGGACGTGGAAGACTACTTCTTCGAGGGCGAACTGAACACGCTGAGCGGGCCCATTCATCTGCGAGACTTCTACTATGTAGTGGAGGTGCAGGAGCGCGACCCCTCGCGCGAGCTGAGCGAAGAGGACCGCGAGGCGGTCGCCGACCGCGAGGTCGCGGACTTTATCACGGAGCTGCGCGAGTCGCTCGATATCGAGACAAACTTCACGCAGGACGACGCGGTCCGCGCGCTAGAGGATATCCTGTAGCCGTGGTCAAGGACATTCCGTCAGAGACGCCAGTGAACGCCATCGGCTGGGCGCAAGACCAGCTCTACCAGCTCAAGGCGCAGGTCGCCACGCTGGAACAGCAACTCGAGCAGCTCAGACTCATCAGCGTCTCGCTGGGTGAGAGCACGGATAAGACCGAGCGCTCGCTACAGGACGCTGTCAACGCGGCCTCACAGACGCCGCGGCTGCGGGAGGAGCTGAACCAGACCATCGCGCTCGTGGTCCAGCTCCAGGACCGGCACGCCGAGATGAAGGAGCGCATCGACGAGCTCGCGCGGTCACGCGGCCTCGAGGAAGACCGCGAAGTCGAGGAGTATGCGGAGGTGGTGAAGCGCACCGACCATCTGGAGCGCCAGATGGAGGTCTGGAAGGACCGGCAGACCGGCGTCGACGAAAGCACGCGCCGCCAGACCGAGGACGTGTCGCTGCTCAAGCAACAGGTTGAGAAGATAGAGAGCCGGGTCGAGAGCGCGGAGAGCCGCGCAACGAAGAGCCTGGAGGGCTCGCGCGAGGCCCTGAAGAAGATCGCGCAGGCGGAGTCGACCGTCGAAGGCGTCACGACCCAGCAGGAGGCGATGGCGGAGCGCCAGCGCGCGAACGCGGCGGCGATGAAGAACGTCGACGCGACGCTGGAGAAGAACCTGAACGAGCTGCGCCGGCTGGAGCTGCTCGCCGAGCGCATCGAGTTGCACCGCGCCGAACGCCAGCGCCTCGAGGACCGGGCGCTCAAGCTCGAGGAGGAGCTGCGCGAGCTCCAGTCCTGGTCCCAGGACGCCGAGCAGCAGCGGGGCAAGATGATCACGCAGCAGGCCACGCTGGCCTCGCGGCTGGATGATCTCACGGAGGAAGTCGAGAACCAGCGCGCGACGCTGGTCGACAACATCCGCAAGTTGACCGGTACACAGGACCGTACCAAGCGACGCCAGATCCAGGAGCTGGAGCGCGAGCTGCGCGATATGCGCCAGTTCATCGCGGACCTGACCCGCGAGGACGACTAGCGTGCCCGCGATCGTCGGACCGCGCGCCCCCGGCGTCCTCTCCCAGTATCGAGAACTCCTCCCCGTCACCGACGCCACGCCGATGATCACACTCGGCGAAGGCGCGACGCCGCTCGTCCGTTCCGCGCGCCTCGAGGGTGAAATCGGCTGCGAGGAGCTCTACTTCAAGCTGGAGATGTGCAACCCGAGCGGGTCGTTCAAGGACCGAGGCATGGTCGTCGCCGTCGCGAAGGCGATCGAGAACGGCGACAAGGCCGTGCTCTGCGCGTCGACCGGCAACACGAGCGCGTCGGCGGCCGCGTATGCGGCCCGCTGCGCGCTCGATGTCTACGTGATCGTCCCGCACGGCAACATTGCCGAGGGCAAACTTGCGCAGGCCGTGGCGCACGGGGCGCGGATCATCGGCATCGACGGCGGCTTCGACGAAGCGCTGAACCTTGCGCGCCAGATCACGGAGAAGCACCCGATCGCGCTCGTGAACTCGGTGAACCCGCATCGCATCGAAGGGCAGAAGACGGCCGCCTTCGAGATCGTCGACGTGCTAGGCGACGCACCGGACATCCTGGCGCTGCCGGTTGGCAACGCCGGAAACATCACCGCGTACTGGAAGGGGTTCGTCGAGTATTACCAGCTCGAGCAGGCGAACAGGAAGCCGTTGATGCGGGGCTTCCAGGCCGAAGGCGCGGCGCCCCTTGTGCGCGACGAGCCGGTCGCGAACCCGCAGACGATCGCGAGCGCGATCCGGATCGGCAACCCAGCGAGCTGGCGGGGCGCGACGATAGCGCGGGATGAGTCGGGAGGCACGATCACGGCCGTGTCCGACGAGGAGATTCTAGCCGCGTACACGAGGCTCGCGCGCGAGGAGGGGATCTTCTGCGAGCCAGCTTCGGCGGCCTGCGTTGCCGGTCTGATCCGGCAGGTGAAGGAAGGCGCGAACCTCACCGGCAAGAGGGTCGTCTGTGTGATCACCGGCAGCGGGCTCAAGGACCCAGAGCGCGCGATGGAGGAGTTCGCGCCGGACCTGCGCTCGATCGAGCCGAAACTGCCTTTCGTCGAACAGGCGATGGGCCTGAGCTAACCATGTCTGACTGGCCACGACCTGTCGTCGCGTTCCAGATCCAGGCGCAGGACCTGGAGAAGCAGCGCGCGTTCTACAGCGAGATGTTCGATTGGGACATCACCGGCGTCGAGGGCTTCCCGGTCCTCAACATCCCTCCGGGCAAGGGTCCGCCCGAGGAAGGCCTGAGCGGCACGATCGTGCAGGCAGACAAGCCGGCCCTGACGTTCTTCGTGCAGGTTGCCGATCTGGCGGCGTCGCTCAAGAAGGCGGAGGAGCTCGGCGGTAAAGTCATTCTCGAGCGACTCGACATCCCGAACGGCCCAACCATCGCGCAGATCGAAGACCCGGAGGGGAACCCGCTGCCGCTGGTTCAGATGTAGCGTCCCCGGCCAGCGTTATTCCATCCCCAGGCGTACGAGTTGGTCGTCCGGCGCTTCTACATCGACGAGCGCCTGACGGAGGCGGTCAGCGAGGTCGTTCTCCATTTTCGAGCCGCCGAGGTTCTCGTCTTCGGTCGGGTCGTTGTGGAGGTCGTAGAGGTGGTTGCCTGAGAACGAGCTGACGGCCCAATACGGCAGAAGGTCGCCGTCCTGGAACGGCTGGCGGATCACGGGCACCTTGGAACCTGGCATGTTGTCGAGGTAGGCGCGGTGGTCGGGCTTGGGCAGCTTGAGGTTGGGGCGCGACGGGATCGGCATGGTCGACCAGCGGTTCGACCACATCGAGATCGGCGCGTTCGCGTCCCTAGGCGCGCGAGCGTACTTGTATCTATCGTCTATCAGGTGGACCTCGCGGCCCCAGACGCCGCAGAGGACGTGGTCGCGGACGGCGTCTGACTCGCCCCGGATGAGTGGCAAGAGCGATGTGCCGTACGTGCGGTGCTTCGCCTCGACGCCGAACAGCTCGACGAGCGTCGCGAAGATGTCGGATGTCGTGGTCAGTGCGGACACGGTCCCCGGCTCGACGCCGGGCCACGAGATCATGAGCGGGATGTGGCCGAGCGGCTCATAGGCGGGGACGCCGGGCTTGCCCCATATGTCCTTCTCGCCGAGGTAGTGGCCGTGGTCGGTGCAGACGATCACGGCCGTGTCGTCCCGGAGGTTGTTGCGTTCGACCGCGGCCATCACCTTGCCGAACCAGTGGTCGATCATCGTGAGCTTGCCACCGTAGCAGGCGCGAATCTGATGCGTCTGGCGCTCGTCGAGGACGCCCTGCTGGAGGGCGGCCGTGGTGTAAGGCGGCCAGATAAGGTGCGGGCCCTCCCACGAGTCGTCGTACATCGAGGCATACGGTTCAGGCGTGTCGAACGGCTCGTGCGGGTCGAACTCATCGACGAAGAGGAAGAAGCGGTCATGGTATCGGGCGTTCTCGTCGAGCCAGGCGGCCGATGCGGCCATGGTCTTCGGGCCGGGGAAGTCCTGCTCTTCGCGGAAGTAGCCGCGCGAGTTGTCGTACGGCATGAAGGCGCGCCCAAACATCGGCGCGCCGATCCACGAGTCGTCGGGGCGCGTCCTCCAGGGGTCGCTCTCATGGCCGCGCTCGTATTGCCAGCCGTGGAAGTCGGTGTGGTAGTTCTCGCCGCCGGTCTCGAAGAGGTGTGGGTGGTCTGTGACGAGCTGCGTCGTCACGCCGGCCGCGCGCAGGAGCGCGGTCAGCGACTCCTCCCAGATCTCGATCGAGCCCCAGGGCTTCCAGAGGAAGTCGAGCGCGCCGCAGAGGAGGTCGTGGCGGGCCGGTATGCAGGGCAGCGATCCCGTGTAGTGGCGCTCGAACACGAGGGAGCGTTTCGCGAAGGCGTCGAGATTCGGTGTTTCGAACTCGTTCCCGCCGTAGGTACCGAGCATGTGGCGGTTGAGCGAGTCGAGGAGGATGACGATCGCATTCTTGGGCGTGGTCGGATCGCCGGCCGGCTCGGTCATGCGCCGTTGGTCGGTGGCGACTGCGCAGCGGCTGCGATCGCTTCGGCCTGCTCGACGACGTGGCGCGCGCGCTCGGCGATCGGCCTGTCGACCATACGTCCGTCCATTTGCACAGCGCCGATGCCTTTGGCCTGCGCGTCGTCCCAGGCGTCCAGGACCTTTTGGGCGTACCGGATCTCCTCACCGCTTGGGCTGAAGACGTTGTGTACAGGCTGGATGTGGTTTGGGTGGATGACGTACTTGCCCGAGAAGCCGACGGTGCGCGCCCGCCCGGCGTCGCGAACAAGGCCGTCGATGTCGTCGATGTGGATCCAGGGCGTGTCGAAGGCCTGGATGGCGGCGGCGCGCGCGCAGACCGCGACGACGCTGCGAGGGTGGGCGAGCTCGTCGCCGTCCTTCGTGCGGCGGACGCCCATGTCGAAGGCGAAGTCCTCGCCGCCGAGCATGAGGCCGGTGAGACGCGTGGAGGCGTGGCTGATCTCCTCGCAGCGCAGGAGGCCCGCGGCCGACTCGATGGCGACGATGAGCTCCACGGCGCCGGGGTCGACGCCCTTGGCCATCTCCTGCTCGCGCAGCAAGACGTCGACGCGGCGGACATCGCCGGGGCTCTCGGCCTTGGCGAGGACAACGCCGGCGAGGCCCGGCTGGACCGCGGCGACGAGGTCGTCGCGCGTTTCGCCGCTCTGGATGCTGTTCACGCGCACGTGCACGGTGCGTCCGGCGCCGGAGAGCTCCACGATGGCGTTCTTGGCGAGGTCGCGAGCACGGGGCTTCTCCTCCGGCAGCACGGCCTCCTCGAGGTCGATGCAGAGGATGTCGGCAGGGTACTTCGCCGCCTTTGCGAGCAGCTCTTCACGGCTGCCGGGCACGAACAGGTGCGATCGGTACAGCATGGCGTCAGGGTGCGCGGAACTCGCTCGCCGTCATGACGCGCGCGTGGGTTGACTCCGTGAGCGTCTGGCGCTTCGCTACGGCGTCGCGTCCGCGCTGCCAGACAATGGGGTCGACGCCGTCCGGCGCGTCCTGCGTCCAGACTCGCGTGCGCTCCCACATAGCGAGGTCATCGTAGCGGGTGATGAGGACAACTTCATTGCCTTCGCCGATGATCGTCGTCCAGAGCCCGATGATCTTTGCGCCGGCGGCCTCCATCGCGGGCCAGACGCCGTCGTTTGAGAGCTGCTGGAACTCGCGCCACGTCCCGGGCCTGATCTTCCATGTGCGCAGGACGTAGACGGCCATGGCTACGCGGCGAGCGCGTTCGCCAGCTCGTCCTCGTTTGCGCCGGGGCCGACGAGGGACATCGAGATGTTGTCGTCGCGCAAGACGCGCTTCGCGACGCGCTGAACGTCTTCAGCGGTTACAGCCTTCAGCTTCTCGACGGTCTCGTCGATCGGCTCGATCTCGCCGAGCATGAGCAGCAGCTCGCCGGCGCGCTGGGCGAGCGACATCGGGGTCTCGAGGCTGAGACGGAAACTGCCTGTCGTGTAGTCGCGCGCCTTCGTCATCTCCTCTTCCTCGACCAGCTCGTCGACGAGCTTCATTAGTTCGGCCTTGACGACCTTGGTGGTCTCGGTGACGTGTTCGGCCGTGACACCTGCGCTAATGCTGAGGACACCGGTGTCGTTGTAGCGGGTGACGCCGGACCCAACGGAGTAGGCGAGGCCGCGGCGCTCGCGAACCTCCTTAAACAAGCGGGAGCTCATGCCGCGGCCGAGGACGGCGTTCAGGATCGTGAGCGGGTAGCGGTCGGGGTCGGTGCGAGAGACGGCGCGCAGGCTCATCCCGAGGTTGCATTGCGTGATGTCGCGCGCTTCGACGATGACGTGGCGGTCGGGCCGGCCTTCTTGTGCGGGGTCGACTCCGGGCACGTCTCGGCGTTCGAGCCCGCCGAAGAGGCGACGCGCCTCGTCGACGACGGCCTCGTGGGTCGTGTTGCCGGCAACGCTGATAACCATGTTGTTCGGCACGTACCAGGTGCCGATGTGGTCCATGAAGTCGCCGCGGTTCATCTCTTCGACCGTCTCGATCGTGCCCGCCACCGGCCAGCCCAGCTTGTGCGTGCCGAACTGAGCCTCGGAGAGGAGGCGGCTGGCCCATGCGCCGGGCTGGTCGTAGGCGCGCCGGATCTCCTGCTGGACGACTGTGCGCTCGCGATCGACTTCTTCCTGGTCGATGAGCGACTCGCGCATCATGTCGGCGAGGACGTCCATGGCGAGGGGCAGTTTGTCGAATGGCACCTGGTTCCAGTAGCAGGTGAGCTCCTGGCTGGTGTAGGCGTTGAGGACGCCGCCGGCGCCCTCGATGGCTTCGGCGATGTCGATGGCAGTCTTGCGGCGCTCGGTTCCCTTGAACATCATGTGCTCGAGGTAGTGCGACAGGCCGTTGGTGCGTAGTTCCTCGGCCCGCGAGCCAACGCCGACGAATACGTTGACGCTGACCGACTGGGCCGTCGGCACGATTGATGTGACGACGCGCAGGCCGTTGTCCAGCGTGTCGATCTCCCAGGTTGCGGTCATCCGTCCTCCTGACTCGATATTAACGAGTGGTGTGGGTTCGAGGCGCATTATAGCGGCGCAAGCGCCGGACGCGCAGAATAGGCGTGTCGCTCGCTACTCGAAGAGGCGCGGGAGACGCGCTAGCCGGCGCCCATGGCGCTCTCGAGGCGGCCGGGCTGGAGGACGCCCTGCGCCTGGTCGAGCAGCTCGTCGGGGTTGGATCCGTGCTTGGGATAGTGGACGAGCGCGGCGCGCCACTTCATCCGTGGGTCTTCGGCGCCGCGGAGGCCGGTGAGGAGGCGGTTGGCGGCCGTGCGAGCGCCGTCGACGTCGGTCTCGGGCAGCATGACGACGAAGCGGTTGTCGTCGAGCTGGGCGGCGTAGTCGCCATCGCGGGTCGTGCGACGCACTACGGCAGCTGCCCGCGCTCGCTCCTCGTCGGTCGGCGCATCGATGAGGTCGCCGGGCTCGACGAGGACGATGGCCAGGATGCGGTTCTGGCGTTGGGCGCGCGCGATCTCCTCGACGGCGCGATCGCGAAAGACCCACCAGCGGTGCATGCCGGTTGCAGTGTGGACGGGCAACCCGCTCTCGGGCTCGACCTCGGCTGCGGCGGGCTTAGCGCCTTCTCCTTCGAGGTCTTCGCCGCGGGCGAGGATGAGGAACGTGATGAAGAGAACGACGGCAGCGACGAGGGCCAGCAGGCCCGCGAGCGGGCTATCGATGACGATAAACGAGGCGATGGCCAGCAGCACGGCAATCGCCGCTCCGTCGACCGCGACCCAACTGAGCAGCCTTCTCCGGCGTTTCATAACCACTACCACGCGTTCCTTTTCGGCAAGTACCTTACCAGTCTAACTAGGGGTGTCCCGTAGCTATAATACAGCCGATCGCCCATGATTCAGGTACGGATGTACAACTTGCTGGCCGAACGTTCTCTATCCGGGAAGGAACGCTACGAGGTCGATTACGAGGAAGGTATGAAAGCCGCCGACCTCATCCACAAGGAGGGCTTCTTCGGTGAGGAGGAGCAAGCGATCGTTGTCCTCGTGAATGACGAGCAGGCCACGCGGCAGACGGAGCTCGAGGACGGCGACCGCGTCGAGTTCATGATCAACATGGTGGGCGGCTAACCTCGATTGGCGCTGCTCCAGATAGAATCAGACGGCCCTGAGCGGGCCGTCTGTTGCGATCCGGGGGTGTCGCGGGGAGGTTGACTGGTGGCCTTTCTGCGAGACCCTCGGTAGTGAGGTCAACCGTAGTATCGCATCAGGCTGTTGTATCCATATGGTAAACCTGTAAAACGAGCATGAAATCTGGCGGCGATTTCTGAATCTCCGGATTCGGCCGGCATGGCCTTCTGGGATGCGAAGGCCTACAAAGAAGCAGACGGCCCTTGGTGGGCCGTCTGTTTGTTGCCGGGGGAGTCGCGGGGTTTTTGACTGGTGGCTCTTGCGAAACCCTCGGTAGTGAGGTCAACTCTAGTATCGCGCGTTCGTATTGTCTCCGTATGGGAAACCTGTAAAACCAGTGTTAAATCTGGCCGGCACGTGTTCCATTCCATCCGATCCAATCCCACCCCGTCCCATCCCTCCACCTCGGTCTCGCGTCACCCGGCGCTCTCGGGACCTACCTGGCGCCGGTTGTTTCTTGACACCTCCCTCGCGTCATGGATAGTATGAAGATCGGGCGGCACCTTTGGGTGCCGGCCGTTTGTTTTTGATGCCGAAGTACATCTTCGTCACAGGCGGAGTGGTTAGCTCCGTCGGAAAAGGGATTACCACGGCGGCTGTCGGCCGCATCCTCAAGTCCCGCGGCCTCAGCGTCTCCATTCAGAAGCTCGACCCGTATCTGAACGTGGATCCAGGCACGATGTCGCCGTACCAGCACGGCGAGGTCTTCGTGACCGACGACGGCTCCGAGACCGACCTCGACCTCGGGCACTACGAGCGCTTCCTGGACGCGAACCTGACGAGCGAGAGCTCAGTCACCACCGGGCAGATCTACCGGGAGGTGCTCGGCAAGGAACGCCGCGGAGACTACCTGGGCGGGACGATCCAGCCCATTCCGCACGTCACCGACGAGATCAAGTCCTGCATCCGGGCGGTCGGCCGCGAGTCCGATGTCGTGCTCGTCGAAGTCGGCGGTACGGTGGGTGACATCGAAGGCCAGCCGTTCCTCGAGGCTATCCGCCAGATGCGCAAGGAGGAGGGCCGCGACGGCACGCTCTCGATTCACGTGACGCTCCTACCGTTCCTGGGCGCGTCCGGCGAACTGAAGACGAAGCCGACGCAGCACAGCGTCCGCGAGCTGCGCAGCATGGGTATCCAGCCGGACGTGATCATCTGCCGCAGCGACCGGCCCGTCGATGACGACATCAAGGGCAAGATTTCGCTGTTCTGTGACGTGGACAAGCAGGGCGTGATTCCGCTCCTGACGATGCCTAGCATCTACCAGGTGCCTCTCGTGCTCGAGGAGGCCGGGCTTGGCGACTATGTCCTCGACCTGCTCGACCTGAAGGCAGCGGACCGCGACCTCGACGACTGGCGCCAGTTAGTCCACCGGCTCCAGCACCCTGCAGGCGAGGTGACTGTGGCGGTGGTCGGCAAGTATGTGGAGCTGCATGACGCCTATCTCTCGGTGCGAGAGTCGCTCACGCACGCGGGTGTGCACCACAACACGAAGGTCAACATCCGCTGGGTTCACTCGGAGCTGCTCGAGCGAGGTGACACGTCGTCGCTCGACGGCGTCGACGGCATCGTCGTGCCGGGTGGCTTCGGCGAACGTGGCTTCGAGGGCAAGCTGCAGGCCGCGCACGTCGCGCGGACGCAGCGGATCCCGTACCTCGGCCTTTGTCTGGGGCTGCAGGTTATGGTCGTCGAAGCGGCGCGCAACCTCCTCGGCTTCGAGGACGCGAACTCAAGCGAGTTCGCGCCGGAGACATCGAACCCGGTGATCAGCCTGCTCTCGGAGCAGGAGGGCGTGACGCAAAAGGGCGCGACGATGCGCCTCGGCGCTTACCCCTGCGAGCTGGTGCCCGGCACGAAGGCCCACGCCGCCTATGGCGTGGCCGAGGTGAGCGAGCGTCACCGCCATCGCTACGAGTTCAACAACAAGTATCGCGCGGCGCTGAAGGACGCCGGCATCATCGCGAGCGGACTCTCGCCGGACGGGCAGCTCGTGGAGATCTGCGAAGTCGTCGACCACCCGTTCATGGTGGCGACGCAGTTTCACCCCGAGTTCCGCTCGCGCCCGCTGCGCCCGCACCCACTCTTCCGGAGCTTCGTAGGCGCCATCCTCGCCGCTAGGCAATCGCAGGGCGAGGCACCGCAGCCGGTCACAGCCGACGTTGGCGCTGTCGCCGGGGGCGGCAGTTGACCGCACCGATCGCTGCAGTTCTGTTGGAAATCAGCTATACTATAGGTATCCATCACCAGACCCGGTTGTGACTCGCGTGGAGGGGTAAATGCGTCTCTTCCTAGATACGGCCAACATCGATCACATTCGAGAGGGCGCCAGGATGGGTGTCATCTCGGGCGTGACCACGAACCCAACGCTCATGGCGAAGGAGAAGGGCGTCACGTATCGAGAACGGGTGGTGGAGATCTGCGAGACAGTCGACGGCCCGGTTTCGGCAGAGTGCACGTCTCGCGACCTGGCCGAGTTGCTGACTGAAGCTCGCGAGATCGCTACATGGCACCCCAACGTGGTGGTCAAGATCCCGATCGACGAGACAGGGCTGGAAGCGACGTCGAAGCTCTCCAAGGAGGGCATCAAGATCAACATGACGCTTATCTTCTCGGCGAACCAGGCGTTGCTGGCCGCGACCGCCGGGGCGACGTTCGTCAGCCCGTTCGTCGGCCGGATCGACGACGCTGGGCAAGACGGTATGGAGGTAGTGCGTGAGGCGGTCGAGATCTTCGACCAGTACCACTTGCCTGCGCAGGTGCTCGCGGCGAGCCTGCGTCACCCGCGACACGTGATCGAGGCAGCGCAGGCCGGCGCGCAGATCGCGACGCTGCCGCCGGACGTGTTCAAGAAGATGATCAAGCATCCACTGACGGACGTCGGCATCGAACGTTTCCTAGAAGATTCCCGGGCATACGAGAAGGAGTCAGCTAAGACGACAACGTGATACAAATGTTCGCAACCAGGTGTTGCGTTACACCTACGTTTCCTTCATCATTAGAACGAACAAACGCACGGACGCCTACATCTCCCGGTGTTCGGAGCAACCCCCATTAGACATCGAAAACAACCTGCCGCAAGGCGTGACCGATTTGCAGCGAGTAGGGCTTAGCGAGGCTTAAGCATGGTATTGGAAAAGCAGAAAGAACTGACGATCGCGGACCTTCAGGGTGAGACCCGCGAGGGACTCATGGAGATCGCGAAAGAACAGGGCATCTCAGGCTACAGCCAGATGAAGAAGCAGGAGATCATCGTGAAGATCCTGCAGACCCAGACCGAGAAGGACGGCAACATTTTCGCCGAGGGGATCCTCCAGACCGTCGACGACGGCTACGGATTCCTGCGCGGCGAATCGATGCTGCCCACGGTGAACGACGTGTATGTGTCGCAGTCGCAGGTACGGAGGTTCCATTTGCGCACCGGCGACCTAGTGATGGGCCAGGTCCGGCCTCCGAAGGACAGCGAGAAGTACTTTGGGCTGCTGCGCGTGGAGGCGATCAACGGCCAGAACCCTGAGGAGGCGCAGAAGCGTCCCAACTTCGACGAGCTGACCGCGATCTTCCCTCAGGAGCTCATCGATCTGGAGACAAGCGCGCCCGGGATGGACTCGCTCTCGCAGCGGGTCATCAACCTCATCTCGCCAATCGGCCGGGGCCAGCGCGCGCTGATCGTCTCGCCGCCGAAGGCCGGCAAGACGTTCCTCCTGAAGTCGATCGCGCACGGCATCATGACCAACTACGACGACATCCACCTGATGGTCGTGCTCATCGGCGAGCGCCCGGAGGAAGTCACGGACATGAAGCGCTCCGTCGCGGGCGACGTCGTCGCCTCGACGTTCGACGAACCGGTGGAGGACCACACCCGCGTCGCTGAGATGGCGCTCGACCGGTCGAAGCGGCTGGTTGAGAGCGGCAAGGACGTTGTAATACTGCTCGACAGCATCACCAGGCTCGCCCGCGCCTACAACCTCGCGGTACCGTCGAGCGGGCGGACGCTCTCTGGTGGTATTGACCCGGTGGCGCTCTACCCGCCGAAGCGCTTCTTTGGCGCGGCGCGGAACACGGAGGAAAGCGGCAGCCTGACGATCGTCGCGACGTGCCTCGTGGACACGAACAGCCGCATGGGCGAGGTGATCTTCGAGGAGTTCAAGGGCACCGGCAACATGGAGGTGCATCTGGACCGGAAGCTGGCCGACCGCCGGATCTATCCGTCGATCGACATCCTCCGCAGCAGCACGCGCCGTGAGGAGCTCTTGCTGGACGAGAAGACGCTACAGCAGGTGTGGCTTGTGCGCCGGATGATGGCGATGATCGGGCAGAACTCGCCGAACACCACGGACGCCACGGAGCGGCTGCTGGAGCGGCTTGCGAAGACCTCCAACAACCAGG
>Ga0075326_1000077_pt1 | contig 20287 bp, 20 predicted proteins | sample MayberrySE_Catta_3_FD_120052 | JGI IMG/M metagenome (GOLD analysis project Ga0075326, IMG submission 120052) | Natural and restored wetland microbial communities from the San Francisco Bay, California, USA, that impact long-term carbon... | ecosystem: Environmental > Terrestrial > Soil >...
CCGGTTGGGAACCGAATCGCGAGGACGTTGCACGGCAGGTCGATCAACTCCTGAGAGGGACGTTCCAGGGTGCAATGTGGCCGGTACGGCTGTTGCGTCGCGGACAGTGGATGACGCACATCTACTCGGAACTGACACTGATCCACAACATGATCGTCCCGCTGATGCTGGCCATCCACGATCCACGGGCCTTCGCGCGCAATCCGATGAGTCGGGAGAGGCACCTCATAGACAGCGAGCGCGCCGAGGTCGACGCGCTGGCGAAGGACGTCGTCGCGCAACTCGCGACCAGGTCATATGTCGACGCCTACGCGGCGCACCTGCGCATCATGGATGTGTTGGGACGAGTCGGCCGTATCGCAGCGCAAACGTTTGGCATCGAGTTTCCTGTGGCCGCAGAACGACAAGCCGCGTTCTTCTACGAGCACGAGTGGCCGAAGGAAGCCGATGGCTGAAGAACATGCCGACCCCCTCGCCCAGCACCGAGCCGTGATGGCCCACCTGCTGGAGGAGCAGGGTGCGCAGGCAATCATCGACTACATCCAAGGATTCGACAGCCCGCCCTTGCGCCGCGTGCTGTACATCGCGGCGAAGGAGGTGCTCGCGCCACAAGACTTCGTCGGGAAGCGTCTCGACGAGCTGATCGAGGTCTCGGACGCTGGCGTGGCCGAGATGCTGCGTCAGGCAGAGACGGCTAAGGACGACGAGGAGCGCATGCACTGCCTCCACGGCGCGCACATCGTCAGCTACAACCTGGCCGCGGAGCTGGCCGACTGCTGGCCGGGCGACGACCTGCCACGGACGGAGGCACATCATCGGCGTGGCGTGAAGGCAGCTGACGACTGCCTGAGCTGGAGCGAGCCAGCAGGTCGCCCCGGTCCCATCGCGAACGACTACTGGGCGCGCGGCATGCACGAGCTGGCCCTGGGCGAGACGAGCGCCGCAGTCGTAAGCTGGACGAAGGCGCTGGACTTCGCGATACAAGCCGCCGAAGCGAACGGGAGATCGAACCACGTGGGGCCAGACGGCACGTTTCTGGTGAACCTCACTGCAGGTTATCTGGGCCTTGCACGGTGGTTAACTGGAGATAAACGAGGCGAGGCGGAGTACGAACCGGCCGTGGCGGCTTTCCGGGAGCAACTCAAGAAGCCTGCACTGACCGATGATGCAGATATGGGGCTAGGTCAGCTAGAGAAGACGAGAAAACAGCACGGGCCAGAAGGCGCTCTGTAACAGCTTCGTTGACAGCAGATCGGCTTGGGCGTAAGATCGCCTCGTAACGCCCGACGCCCGGCAGGAGGTACGCACATGACCGCCGATCACATCGACCAGGACACCATGCACATGCTCAAGACGGAGTCTGAGGCTCCGGAATTGGACCTGAGCTGGCTGGAACCGGGAACAGAGTGGGGCATGACGGCCTCGCCCGGCCGGCGCGGCCTCACACTCGACGAGATCAACAAGAGCGACGCCTACGGCGTCGCGCCCGAAGAAAGTGATCGACGGGACATGCGGCCACGAGGCGCCGCGGCGCGCGACAACACGCCGCGGTCCGGCTACTTCCTCTCCGACAAGGCTGACACGTGGTCCCAGAATGCGTCGCTACTCTACGAGGAGGCTGTACAGCGCCAGTGGTCGTCGGCGACGGACATCCCGTGGGACACGTTGAAGCCGCTCCCGGACCGCGTGGAGCGCGCCATGTGCCAGTTCTGTACGTTCCTGACGGAGGTCGAGTTCATCGCGGGTGACGTGCCAGGCGCGTGGATCCCGCGGATCAGCAACGACCATTACGAGGTGAAGCTCTTCCTCGCCTCACAGGTGATGGACGAAGCGCGTCACTTGGATGTGTTCCGCAAGCGCGCGCTAGCGAACGGCGGCGGCCTGCTGTTGAGCAGTGGGAACGCCGGTCTGCGCTTCGTGATGGACTCGCAGGACTTCACCGAGATGTCATCGATCCTGCACGTGCAGGGCGAGGGTCTGGTGCAGTCGATCTTCCGCATGGGTGAGTACATTGCGAACTCGCCGGCGGAGAAGCGTATCTTCCGATTGGCTGCGCAGGACGAGTCGCGACACGTCGCGTTCGGCGTGATGCACCTGAAGTACATCCTCGAGACGCAGCCGTGGCGTCGGGAGGAGGTCCACGGCTACCTCGACTACGCCGAGCCCGCGATCCAGGGTGGCAGCGCGGGTGGCGTCGCCGGCGGTTCGCCGAACTTTGGGCAGTCCCTCGGCGTGCTCTTCGCCTACAAGCTCGGCGGGGAGCAGGAGGGCCAGAACATGACGATGGCCGCGTTCCGCCGCCAGATGAACGAGTACATGCACCGGCTCGAGGTCGCCGGGCTGCCGGAGCGTAAGCAGCGCGTAGGCCCGCAGTTCAAGATGATGCTCGAGGAAGCGCTGGAGGGCGAGGAACGCCTGTAGGCAACGTTCCAGTCAGGCTGGAGCCCGACCCGCCAAGGACATGAAGGAGGCCCGCCCATGCGGGCTTCCTCTCTTATCCTGCGAAGGCTTTCTTGAGGCGCCCGCCGATCTGCGCGATGGCCTCCTTGGCCTCTGGCAGGATGTTTGTCATGCCGAGGTAGTCGTGGATCATTCCCTCCGGCACCCAGACTTCCATATCGACGCCGGCTTCCTGGAGGCGCTTGCCGTACGCGACTCCCTCGTCGCGTAGGGGATCGTACTCCGGCGCGACGACGATGCCCGGCGGGAGTCCGGAGAGATCCTCACGCAGGAGGGGCGACGTCCGCGGGTCAGACGCCTCCGCGTCGTCGTTGAGGTAGTTGTCCCAAAACCAACGCATCGTGTCGCGGGTGAGGAAGTAGCCTTCACCGTTGTCCTTGTAGGAGTTGGTGTCGAAGTCGCGATGAGTGACCGGATAGGCCATCATCTGGTAGGCGAGGTCAGGGCCGCCGCCGTCCTTCCCAAGCTGCGCGAGCACGGCGACAAGGTTCGCGCCCGCGCTCTCACCGCCAATGGCGAGCCTGGAACCGTCGCCCCCGAACTCGCCTGCGTTCTTCGCGACCCATTGCAGCGCCGCGAACGCATCATCCAGCCCCCCCGGGAACCTGTGCTCGGGCGCAAGTCTGTAGTCGACAGAGACGACGATGCAGCCGGCAGCGTTCGCGAACGCCCGGCAGATCCCGTCGTGGGTCTCGATGCTGCCGATCACCCAGCCGCCGCCGTGGTAGTAGACGAGGACAGGGCAGGGGGCCTCCCCCTGCGGGGTGTAGATGCGGATAGGGATGTCCCCGGCTGGGCCGGGGACCGCGCGGTCCTCGACCATGGCAACTTCGGGCTTCTCGCTCAGAAAGGCGCGCGCTGCGATGTAGCCCTGGCGGGCGAGGTCGACGCCGAGCTGTGGCAGCGGCGGCGCGTTCTGCGCAGAGGCCTGGTCTAGCAGGGACTGAAGCGCTGGATGGACTCCCATCAGTTCTTGTCCAGTTCAAACCGGAAATCTTCGATCACGGGATTCGCCAGGAGCTTCTGGCACATTTCCGTTACCTTGGCCTCGGCAGTAGCCTTGTTGTCGCCGTGGAGCCTGATCTCGAGGTACTTCCCGGAACGTACATCGTCGACCGAGTCGAAGCCGAGCGAATGAAGGCCGCCTTTGATGGTCAGCCCCTCCGGGTCGTTGACCGTCGGTTTGAGGGTGACGTAGACCCTGGCGAGAATCACTAGAGCTTGAGGTCCTGGCCGGTGAGGCGCGTGAAGATCGCCTTGTAGCGACGGGACGTCTCCTCAACAACCTCCTGCGGCAGCTCCGGTCCCGGCGGCTCGCGGTTCCAGTCGAGGCCGGCGAGGTAGTCGCGGACGTATTGCTTGTCGGCGGCCTCCTGGTGTCGGCCGATGCGGTGTTCGGCCTGCTCCCAGAACCGGCTAGAGTCGGGCGTCAGGATCTCGTCGATCACGATCGGTTCGTCGTCCAGCATGCCGAACTCGAACTTCGTGTCCGCGATGATGATGCCACGCTCAAGGGCCAGGTCCGCGCCGTACTTGTAGAGCGCCATGCTCCGGAGCCTGACGGCGTTCGCGACGTCCATCCCGAGCAGGTCGATGAACTCCTCCTCGCTGAGGTTTTCGTCATGCCCGACGTCGGCCTTCGTGGTAGGCGTGAACAGCGGCTCGGGGAACGGCTCGCTTTCTTGCAGTCCGGGTGGGAGCTCCTGGCCGCAGACCGTGCCCGACTTCTGGTACTCCGACCAGGCCGAGCCCGCCATATAGCCCCGGACGATGCACTCGACTGGCAGGCGCTCCGCCTTGCGCACGATCGTGCTTCGGCCAATGAGTTCCCGCGGCAGCTCGAAGGGTAGGTCATCGGCGGGGGTGCCGTCCGCGAGGCGGATGAAGTGGTTGGGGACGACGGCCTGGGTGCGATCGAACCACCACGCCGAGATCTGCGTCAGGACCGCCCCTTTGCCGGGAACCCCGTTCGGGAGCACGACATCGAAGGAGGAGATACGGTCCGTGGCGACAATTAGGAGACGGTCGCCGAGGTCGTAGAGATCTCGCACCTTTCCGCGGTGCGATGCGTTAGGGAGAGGCGTTTCAAGCAGCGTTGTCATGAGACTCCTTGCATTTCAACCGAGACCGAGGCGGTGGAAGCTCTCGTCCACATACTGGGTGTAGTAGCTGTAGTCAAACAGCTCATCGAGTTTCGTCGAGTCGAGGCGGCTCGTGACATCGCTGTCCGCCTCCAGGATGTCGCGGAACTGACGGCGCTCTTGCCACGATACCATCGCGTTGCGCTGGACAATCTTGTACGCGTCTTGGCGCTTCATGCCCGTGTCGATCAGCGCGAGCAAGACGCGCTGCGAGAAGGGGAGGCCATACGAAGCGTCCATGTTCTCCTTCATGCGCTCCGGGTATACGAGGAGGCCCCGCATGATCATCGTGAAGAGATCGAGCATGTAGTCAAGCGCGATGCAGGAATCAGGCAGGATCACGCGCTCGACCGACGAGTGCGAAATGTCGCGCTCGTGCCAGAGCGCAACGTTCTCGAGCGCGGTCACGCTGTAGCCGCGGAAGAGGCGGGCGAGGCCGGAGATGCGCTCCAGCTTCTCAGGATTGCGTTTGTGCGGCATGGAGCTGGAGCCGGTCTGGCCGTCGCCGAAGGGTTCCTCCGTCTCCAGCACTTCGGTGCGCTGGAGGTGCCGGAGCTCGGTTGCGAAGCGGTCGAGCGAAGCCGCGACTACAGCGAGTGTGCCGACGAAGTTCGCGTGACGGTCCCGGCTGATCACCTGCGTGCTGACGGCGTCAACCGCGAGGCCGAGCTTCAGACAGACGGCCTCCTCGACGGTGGGCGGCACGGAGGCGTGCGTGCCGACCGGGCCGCTGATCTTGCCGACACCGATGTCAGCATTAGCGTCGAGCAATCGCTTCGCGTTGCGGTGCATCTCGTCGACCCAGCCTGCGAGCTTCAGGCCGAAGGTCGTCGGTTCCGCGTGTACGCCGTGAGACCGGCCCATGCAGAGCGTGTCCTTGTACTCAAGGGCGCGCTTCTCGATGGCGGCCGTAAGTTCGGCGATATCTTGCCGCAGGAGGTCCGTGGCGCGCACCAGTCGGAGGCTCAGAGCCGTGTCCTCGGCATCGTAGGACGTCAGACCGAGGTGGACGAAACGAGATTCATCGCCGAGGCTGTCGGCGACCGAGCGAAGGAACGAGTTGAAGTCGTGGTGTTGTTCGCGCTCGTATTCCGCGATTTTGTCGATGTCGTAGGAGGCCTTGCGTATCTTCTCGGCGTCGGCCTTCGAGATAACGCCCTGCTCGGCCCACGCGTCACATACCGCGAGCTCGACCTCGAGCCAGGAGTCGTACTTGGCCTCGTCCGACCAAATGGAGGCCATCTCCGGACGAGAGTAGCGAGGGATCACGAACTTGACTCCAAAACGGTGTTGTGTGTCATACAGCCGAGAACGTGGAGGTCCGTTGCGTTGTCAGTCTACCCCGCTGCCATCTCGGCGCGATAGTCGTCATAAGCCTTGCGGATGTCTTCGTGACCCAGCGCGAGGATCGCCGCGGCGAGCACGGCCGCGTTCCGCGCGCCCCACGAGCCGACCGACACCGTCGCCACTGGCACACCGGGCGGCATCTGGACGATGCTGTAGAGCGCGTCCACGCCGCCCAAGTCGCTTGAAGCAACTGGGACGCCGATGACAGGGAGGGCGGTGTGCGCCTTGACGACGCCCGGCAGGTGGGCGGCGCCGCCAGCGGCGGCAATGATGACTTCAAGGCCACGGTCGCGGGCGCTCTTGGCGAACGCCGCTACCTTCTCCGGCATGCGGTGCGCAGACATAACGTGGACCTCGTGCTCGATTCCGAGCTTATTTAGCAGATCCGTGCACTCCTCCATAAGGCGGGAGTCGGACTTCGAGCCCATAACGACAGCGACGAGCGGGTTAGCCATAATTCATCCTTGCTGCGGGCCTAGCTGGCGGCCGCGACCGCCCGCGCGCCGATATCGCGGCGGTAGTGGACGCCTTCGAAGTGGATACGCTCAACGTTGCGGTACGCCTTCTCGCGCGCTGCCTCGAGGGTCGAACCGAGCGCCGAAACCGTCATCACGCGACCGCCGGCCGTCACGAGCCCGCCGTCGTTTTCGCGCGCGGTGCCGGCGTGGAAGACAATGACGTCCGGATCGAGGTCGTCGAGGCCCGTTATCGGCAAGCCCTTCTCGTAATCGCCGGGATAACCTCCGGACGCAAGAACCACGCCGACGCAGGCCTCCTCCGACCAGCTGAGGTCCACTTGATCGAGGCTGTTGTTCGCGACGGCAAGCAGCACTTTTAGGAGGTCCGTCTCGAGGCGGGGGATCAGCACCTGCGCCTCGGGGTCCCCGAAGCGGCAGTTGAACTCCAAGACGCGAAGGCCGTCACCGGCGCAAAGGATGCCTGGATACAGCACCCCGCGATACGGGCGGCCCTCATCGTGGAGAGCCTTGATGGTCGCCTCGGTCACATGCTCGCGAACCCACTGCTGATCGTTGTCGGTGAACCAGCCCGGCGGGCTGTAGGCGCCCATGCCCCCAGTGTTAGGGCCTGTGTCACCGTCGAAGATGGGCTTGTGGTCGCACGAGAAGGGCATGTGCGCGACCGTGACGCCGTCCGAGAAAGCGTGCGCGCTCACCTCGGGACCGAAGAGCCGCTCTTCGACCACGATCCGCGCGCTCGCGTCACCGAACTTCCTTCTGCCTAACATCTCCTCGACTGCCTCATGGGCCTCGTCGTCCGTGCCTGTGACGGTGACTCCTTTGCCGAGGGCCAGCCCCTCAGCCTTCACGACAAGCTGGCCGCCTGTCGAGTCGGTCCGCTCGTCAACGTAGTTGTGCGCCTTGGATTCGTCGTCGAAGACGGCGAACGGCGCGGTCGGAATGTCGTGGCGGAGCATGAACTCCTTCGAGAAGACCTTGGATGACTCGATAGCAGCGGCTGCCTGCGTTGGCCCAAAAGTGGCGATGCCCTCGACCACGAGACGGTCGACAAGGCCGGCGGCAAGGGGACCTTCACTGCCGACGACAGCGAGCTCGATCCTGTGCTCCTTGCAGGCGGCCACGACTTGGTCGAGGTCGTCGATATTGAGCTTCAGGTTGGTTGCGATTCCGGCGGTGCCCGCGTTACCCGGCGCGACGAAGAGGGTTGAGAGCTGAGGTGATTGATTGAGCTTCCAGGCGATGGCATGCTCGCGCGCTCCAGAACCGAGCAGCAGGATGTTCAGCGTTCGATCTCCGATCGGAATGCCGGGCTTGGTATCGACACCTCCGTTCTATCCGGCACTCGCTGAGCCTGTCAAGAACCGGGGAGATCATCGTGGTATGCTGGAAACGAGGTGGCTACTTATCGCACGTAAGACTCACTCAACGGCTGCAACGCGTGAGCGCGCGTTCTTGGTCGCTGTTGAGTCTCGACGGAACGGAGCGGCACCATACAGCGGCTCCTGGACTGCCGAGAGTTCTCTGGAAGAACTCGGACGTCTGGTTCGGACAGCCGGCGGGCAAGTCGTCGGGCAGGGGATTCAGAAGCTCGACACGCCGCATCCGGCGCGCTACGTGGGCACCGGCAAGCTCAAGGAGATCGTTGCCCTTCGCGATCCGATGGAGTACAACCTCGTCGTCTTCGACGACGAGCTCACGCCCACACAGCAACGGAACCTCGAGGAAGCGCTTGAGGTCAAAGTGCTCGACCGGACAGCGCTGATCCTCGATATCTTCGCGATGCGCGCCCGCACCAAGGAGGGCCGCCTGCAGGTCGAACTAGCGCAGTCCGAGTATTTGCTGCCGCGGCTCGCAGGGCAGTGGAGCCACCTGGAACGCTTGGGCGGTAGCGGGGCGCAAGGATCGATCGGAGTGCGCGGGCCCGGGGAAACGCAACTCGAGACCGACCGTCGGCTGGCCCGCACCAAGATCGCGAGACTGAAGAAGGACATCGAGGCGGTGCGCACGCAGAGGTCACTGTACCGTCGAAAGCGCGCCAGGTCCGGCGTGCCTGTGGTCGCGCTGGTCGGCTACACGAACGCCGGCAAGAGCACGCTCATGCGGGCCCTGACTCGCGCAGACGTGCAGATCGAGGACAAGCTGTTCGCGACGCTCGACCCGGTGACGCGCCGGCTCCATCTTCCGAGTGGCCGGGCCGCGCTCCTCACGGACACTGTGGGCTTCATCCAGAAGCTGCCAACGCAGCTCGTTGCGGCCTTCCAGGCCACGCTCGAGGAGCTGGCAGAGGCCGACCTACTGTTGCACACTCTCGACATCACGCACCCCGATGCCGCGCTTCAGAGTCAGACCGTCGATGACACGCTCGTCGAGCTCGACCTGCAGGACAAGCCGCGGGTCACGGCGCTGAACAAGGTCGACCTTCTAATCGAGACGGATGGGGTACAGAGCCCTGAACCTGCCGACCTTGACAGCTTCGAGTTCTCGCTGGCGAAGAACCGGCCGGAGGCTGTACTCGTCTCCGCGGAGAGAGGGTGGGGGCTCGAACGACTATTGGAGCGTGTCGACGACGAGCTTGCCCGAATTGATGTCGCTAAGAGCGTTGCAGCCCGGCCCGCTCAGTCGCCAAGCAAGGTCTTATAGCCGAGACCGATCACTTCTTCGACGTACTCCGACCGCCAGCCGGGATCCGGGACGGGGAGGTTGTGCTGGCGGAACCAGCGGTGGTACGTGAGGTACTCTTCTTCGAGCCGCTTGCGGGTCGCATCCTCGTCAGCAAACGCGGCCGGGTCATACTCGTCGAAACGTTGATCTGATTCCGAGACCGGCACTTCGAGGTCTTCCTGCCAGTACTCGGCAACGTACTCGAGTCCCTCCTCGAGATCCTTCCGGCAGTCGGTGATGAGCATTGTCATGAGCGTCGGCTGGTCGACCAGCCGGGACCGCAGCCCAAGCTCCTCGGCGCAGCTCTGGCAGACGACGACGAGCTTCCGCGAGTCGCAGCCTTCCTTCTTGACGCAGAACTGACAACGAGGGGCGTAGTCGGTGCTCCAGGGCTCGCGCGAGTAACCGGCGGAGGCAGTCGTGATAAGCGACCCACAGCGAGGACAAGCCATGTTGTCCTCAAGGATCTCGTCGATCGTCTTGTCCCAGTCGATTTGCATCTGGCGCACCCCGATAAGAAGACGTATCGAATCTATCATAACGCGAGCGGACGATCACCTGTCAATGGCAGGGACTCACCTGAGAACGACGGTTGAGAACGGCACTCGTTGTCCTCGCTACGCCGCCGAAGGAAGCCTGGTTTGGTGTTACGCGGCCTCGTCGAGGCTGGCTGAAAGCTGTAGCCTTAGCGACTTGAGGATGCGCTTGTGAAGCTGGCAGACCCGGGACTCGGACAGTCCCAATAGACGTCCGACTTCGTGGAACGGCTTCGACTGGCCGTAGCGGAGACGCAGGATGTCGCGGTCGCGGTCGCTGAGCCGCCCGATGGCCGCCTGGAGCTGCGTGAGCGCCGCCTGGTGCTCAGCAGCCCGCGCCGGATCGGAACGCTCATCCTGATCCGCCGGTTCGAATCGGGCTCCCGACGTGTCGCCTTTGTCCTGTAGGACATTCTCCAGTGAGACGAATCTAGATGTCGCGTGCTTCTGGATCTCCAAAACTTCGGCCGGCTTGATGCCTAGTCTCATGGCGAGTTCTTTCTCCGTCGGCCAACGTCCGAGTTGCGTGGCGAGCTCCTGCGCGGCCTGGTCGACCTGGCGCGTGTCGCGGCGGAGGGAGCGCGGAAGTGGATCCTGGCGCCGGACAGCGTCGAGGATCGAGCCCCGGATGCGGCGGATCGCGTAGCTGGCGAAGCTCGTTCCGCGGCTCTCGTCGAACCCGTCGATCGCCTGAATCAGCCCCTCGATTCCATACCCGATCGCGTCTTCTCGCTCGAGGCCGAGGGTGTTGACCCGGTCGGTGGACAGCCGATTGACGACGAACGTGACGAGCGCTTGGTGTTTGAGAATCGCCGCTTCTCTGTTCGACATGCATGCCCCCTTGGCTGGTGCCGGTAGGGCGGGCTAAGCTCTGGTGCGAAAGGGGGGAACGGGGTGTCGAAACGGTAGCGATTCGGCAGCCCGGCAACCTTAGCTCGCTTCAGAGCAGTAGGCCCGTGGCTTTGCGCCCCCCTCTTTCGAGGGGTTTGCCCTTCTCGGCGGCCTCTCGATCTCACTTGCGAGGCGCTCCTTGCCCGCGGCTGTCGAAACTGGGCCCATCTTGGGCTGCCAACTACCTAAACGTGAAAGGGCCTGAAACGTTACAGATCGGTTTCCGTGAAGTCGGAATCTGGTTGGCGAGCTGCTGTTATAGTGGGTCCGCTCGAAAGAGATGACTGAATCGCCTTCGCCCATAGACTACGTCCAGCGTTGGCGCGACTTGGTTGTCGCGCGCCGCGAGCAACATGACGCCGCCTGTGCGGCCCAGGGACGGACAACGGATGACTACTGGGCGCGTCGGGCCGCAAGCTTCAGGAAGTTCGTGCAGGAGGCCCACGACCACGAGGACCCGTTCATCGAATGCATCCTCAGTCGGTTGAGGCCTGAGGACACCGTACTCGACGTCGGTGCGGGCACTGGCAGGCACACGACCGCGCTGGCAAGGCAAGCGGCCCGTGTCACCGCTCTCGATCCGTCGCCTGCGATGTTGGAGTATCTGCGAGAGGATGTCGTCAGCCAGGGCCTCGACAACGTCGACGTGATCGAGGGGAGCTGGCCGGACGTGGCTGACGACGTGCCACAGGTCGACGTGATCATCAGCTCGCATGTGCTCTACCCGATTGAGGACATCGAAGGGTTCCTGCGCGCGTTCGATCTGCAGACCCGACGGTACTGCTTCCTGCACTTGATGACTGGCCAACCCTGGTTCGATCAGCTCGAACTCTGGGAAGCCGTCCACCGGGAGGCGCGCCGGCCGCAGCCGACATACATCGACGCCGTCAACGTACTCCACCAGCTCAGCTGCATGGCGAACGTCGCAATCTCGTGGGTCGACATGCCACGCTCGTTCGACGACCTCGACGACGCGTTCGAGCGTTTCGCGGAGACAGTGGCGGTAGGTGAGGATGCCGCGCGCGCCGAGCGGCTCCGGGCCGCCTTGCGCGAGCGGCTCACCAAGGCGGCGGACGGCCGCGTAGCGTTCCCTAACCGCCGCTACCCGGTCGCCACCGTCTGGTGGGAGGCCGGCGCGCTCGTGGCGCACGACTAGCCCGCCAGGAAGGACTCGAGCGCCGCGATGAACTCTTCGGTACGGTCCTCAGGGACTGTGTGGCCGGATTCTGGGACCGTGACCACCTGAGCGTTCGGGAACGCCGCGATCATGTCCTCGACGGTCTTGTCCTGCAGCACCTCGGACTTGCCGCCGCGCACGATGAGCGTCGGCGCGATGATCTTCGGCAGCTCGTCCCAGAGGTTCGCCGGCTCCCAGTAGTAGCTGGCACGGGCGTCGTGCTTGTTTTGCCATTTGCCGTTGGGGAGCTGCTTCATCTGATGCTGCAGCCGGTGCCACATGACGGCGTCGGGCGTGATCTGGTTGGTCAGCCGCGCCAGCTTGATGGCTGAGTCGATGTCCGGCATCTCCGGATGCCCGTGCTCTGAAATGTGCTTGTCCATGTCCCGGCCCGGACGCTTCTCGCGATTTATCGAAGGCCGGATATCCACGACGACCAAGTGCTTGATCTTGTCGGGATGCCGTGCTGCGTAAGCCATGCTGTTCATGCCGCCCATCGAGAGGCCGACGAGGTCGAACGTATCGAAGCCCCAGAGATCGACGAGCGCCTCGAGGTCCAGAGCGAACGCTTCGGCCGTGTAGTCGCCGTCTTCGGGCCAGGTCGTATCGCCGTGGCCGCGTTGGTCGAGAGCGACGACGCGGTAGCGGTCCTGGAGCGCCATGGCCACCGGATCCCAGATGCGGCACTGACTGGTGATACCGTGAAGTAGCAGCAACACGGGCGCGTCCGGCTCGCCCCACTCGACGTAATGGAAGGTGATGCCGCGAGCCTTGACAGTGTTGTTTCGGGGTTCGACGGCAGTTGTCATGAGGCTCCTTTCGCAGGGACCACGCTAGCTTACCGAATGAAGCAGCTTCGCGCTCAGGATTCCAGGCGACCTGTCGATACCTACTGTGAACGTACGCACAAGACTAAGGGAGTATGCTCGTGGCTTCACCGCTCTGGGAGACGGCCTTCGATCTGATTGGATTCGCCGCCTACTACACGCTCATGACCGGCCAACTGCCAGGCGAGGATGTGATGGTGGCAGCACGTGAAGGCACCGGTCCACGGCTGCTTGCACTACCTCGCGAGCAGGCGAACACGCACAAGCAGAAGTCACGTCAGCGGGTCGCTGCCTAGCTCGGGTGTCCTTCTTCAAGTAGGCTCTCCATCGGCGCCTAGCCGCGTGTATCCTCAGCAGCTAGAATGGTCGCCGACGGAGGCCTTATGCTTACCAAGTTCGACGACTATCTCACCCACCAGACCCCGGAAACCTTCGCCCACGTAAACACCAGTGACCGCAACTTTTACGACCGCTACTACTTCGGGTGCCACGACCTCTCGGGCAACACGTTCCTCGTCTTCGCGATGGGCGCGTACCCAAACATCGGTGTCATCGACGCGTTCGCCACGTGCGTGCACAAACACGATACGCAGTACGTGGTCCGCGCCTCGCGCGCGCTCGGCAGCGACCGCTCCCAGTCGGTCGTCGGCCCGCTAGGCGTGGAGGTTCTGGACGGCCTGAGAAAGCTCCGGGTCTGGTGCGAGCCGAATGAATGGGACCTCGACTTCGATCTGACGTTCGAGGCCGTGACCACGCCGTTCGAGGAGCCACACTTCAACCGTCGCAGTGGGAACCGCGCAGTGATGGACTACACGCGCTATACGCAGTCGGGACGCTGGTCTGGGACGCTGAACGCAGGAGGCACTGCGCAGGAAGTCACTCAGGACGGCTGGTGGGGCGCACGCGACCACTCCTGGGGCATCCGGCCTGTCGGTGATCGGGAGCCGGCGTCCGCGCCGGATCTCAGTGGTTCGCGCGGGTTCTACTGGAACTGGTCGCCGATGCAGTTCGAGGACCGGTCCGCGCTAATGTACACGGTTTCCGAGCATCACGACGGTGCCCGGTGGCACGAGGCCGCTGTGCTCATCAAGCCCGACGACGCGGGAGGCGAACAGACGCCGCTGCGAGTCGTGAAGCACGACTGGCGTCTTAAGAAGGGCACGCGCATCTACGACGGTGGCACAGCTGTCCTCGCAACGCCCGACGGCTCGGAACTTACGGTCGAGCTGGAGCCCGTGACCCTCCTGCACATGGCAGGCGCCGGTTACTCGTACATGGGCGACTTCTGGCGCCACGGCCAGTATCGCGGTGAGCTGGTCGTCGAAGGTGAGACGTGGGACATCACGAACCAGGAGTTCGTGGCGAAGCTCGCCGGTCAGAACCAGACGGTGTGTAGGGTGACTGCAAACGGCAGGTCCGGCTATGGCATCTTCGAGATGATCATTTTCGGGCTCTACGAACCGTACGGCTTCCACTCACTCACTGACGTGGCCACGTAGGCAATGGAGCCGACCCTCCCTGACCATATCCGAGGGCTGCTTTCTCCTGGCGCGTATCCGCACAACCCACCGGACGTTGAACTTCGACAGACCCACATCTCGTACGTGTTCCTCGCCGGCGACTTCGTTTACAAGCTGAAGAAGCCGCTCGACCTGGGTTTCCTCGATTTCACGACACTCGCTAAACGTCGTCACTACTGCAACGAGGAGCTCGTCCTGAACCGCCGCCTCTGCGACGAAACGTACCTTGACGTGGTGCCTGTTGTCGCGAGGGAGGACGGTGCGCGCGTTGAGGCCGAGGGCGAGCCAGTGGATTACGCCGTCAAGATGCGTCGATTGCCTGAGGACGGGATGATGACATCGATGCTGGCACAGGAGACCGTTACGTCCGCGCACCTGGAACGCCTGGCGAGGAAAGTCGCCGAGTTCCATGACACGTCCGAGAGAAACGACACGATTACCGACCTGGGCGGCTTCGACACCGCCAAGGGCAACTGGCAGGAGAACTTCGCGCAGACCGCGAGCTTCATCGGCCGGACCATCGAGCAGCAGCAGTTCGACGACATCAAGGCGTTTATTGAGCGGGAAGTTAAAGAGAACCAGGACCTCTTCCGCGTCAGAGAGAAGGAAGGGCGCATCCGCGACTGTCACGGCGACATGCGGTCCGACGCGGTCTGCTTCGTACGCGACGGCGTTTGCATCTTCGATTGCATCGAATTCAACGAGCGCTTCCGATACTCGGATGTCGCGTCAGATGTCGCGTTCTTGGCGATGGACCTGGAGTATCGCGGCCATCGCGACCTGGCGGACGAGTTGCTCGGCTGCTACCTCTCAGCGACGGCCGACTCGACCTTGCCGCTCGTGCTTCCGTTCTACAAGTGCTATCGGGCGTACGTCCGCGGCAAGGTCGACGGCTTTCAGCTCGACCAGGCGGAGATCGACGACGCGCAGAAGGCAGCGGTCGCGGCGGGTGCGCGCAGGTACTTCGAGCTGGCGCACCGATACGCCATAGCGAGGACACCTCCAACGCTTATCGTCATGTCGGGGCTTACAGGGACCGGGAAGAGCCATCTCGGCAACGCGCTGGCGGCCCGCCTTGGCGCCGCAATCTACAACTCAGACGTCGTGCGCAAGGCGCTGCTTGGATTGGAGGCGACCGAGCGGAGGTGGGAACCGTTCGGCGCGGGGATCTACAACGAAGAGACAACAGAGCAGACGTACCAGGCGCTGCTGGCGAACGCGCAGTCATGGCTCGATCACGGGAAGCCAGTCGTGCTCGATGCGTCGTTTATCAGGCGCGACGAACGTCAAGCCGCGCGTACCATCGCCAAGGATACAGACGCCAGGTTCATGGTCGTGGAATGCGCGGCTACTGAGGACACGATCAGGGCGCGGCTCTCCGAACGCGCCGAGGACAAGGCTGTGTCTGATGGTCGCTGGGAGATCTACGAACGACAGAAGGAAATCCGCGATGCTGTCGATGAGCTGCCGGGCGATGAATTCGTCTCACTCGACACCGCGATGCTCCTAACGCGGCAAATAGACGCCGTGATCGCAAAGCTCGGCTTCTAGGCACCGTTCGTAACCAGAACGTAACGCCGCCGCTCCACAGCAGGCATTGAACGTCGACTATCATGCACGCATGACCGTTCAATCACGTTCTCGGGTTGGCGACCAGGCGGACGTTGCGATCCGTCCCGCGACACCAGCAGACCTCCCCGGCATCCAGGCGATCTACACCTACTACGTGCTCAACACGCCTGTCACGTTCGATTTCGATCCGGTAACCGAAGAGCAGCGCCTTGCATGGTTCGCGCAGTTCAGCGAGGAAGGACCGCATCGTCTGCTTGTCGCCGAGCGGCAGGGTGGGGTGGTTGGCTATGCCGACACGCACCCGTTTCGACCACGTCGCGCTTACGACACCACGGTCGAGACGACGATCTATCTGGATCCGGACGCCACGGGCTGTGGCATCGGCACAAGACTGTATGCGGCCCTGTTCGAGGCCATCGCGGACGAGGATCTGCGCCTGGCGATCGCGGGTGTCACACTCCCGAACGACGCGTCCGTCGCGCTGCACGAGAAGTTCGGCTTCGTGTCAACAGGCGTGATGCACGAAGTCGGCCGCAAGTTCGAGCAGTACTGGGACGTCGGCTGGTTCGAGAAGCATCTAGCTTAAGCCACCAACGTCACTGCCGCCTCGAGCGCTACGCCGATCATCGCGTCAATCGACGGTTGGAGCTCGCCGTCAGCCACTCGATCATGCTCTCCGACATTGTTCGCGACTACGAGGACGCAGCCGGCCCGCAGGCCGCGAAGCGCGGCTACGGTGAACACCGCGCTGGCCTCCATCTCCTGAGCCAGCACGCCACGCGCGGACCATGCGTCGGTCCAACCGGAGTTGTCAGCATAGAGGACGTCGTCCGTGGCGATGAGGCCGACGTGGTGCCGAGCGCCGGAAAGCAGCGCCGCGGACACAAGTGCGCTCACCACCGAGTACGAAGCGGCGGGCGCATACGCGTCGCCGTGCGCATAGCGACGTGTCGTACCGTCGAGCGGGCACGACGCGGTCGCGATGACGAGGTCGCCAGCCGCAACGTCGGGCGTCGCACCGCCGCACGTGCCGATCCGGATGACAGTCTTCGCGCCGAGCATCGCCAGTTCTTCGACGGCGATCGCCGCCGACGGCGCACCCATGCCTGTTGTCTGGACCGACACCGGCGCGCCGCGATAGGAGCCTGTGTAGCCGAGCAATCCGCGGTTCTCGTTGTAGCACCGCGCGCCGTCGATCTGTTTCGCCACGCGCTTGGCGCGGCCCGGATCGCCGGGCAGCAGCACGACCTCCGCAACGTCGCCAGCCTCGGCGCGGATGTGGACCGGCACTAGGCGCCGCCGTCCTCAGCGCGGTATGCCTCGTCGAGCAGCTCAATGACGTGTACAACGCGACCCTGTATGGTGTTGCGTCGGAGGCCCGCCTCCAGCTGCATCATGCAGCCGGGGTTGGCGGTCGCGATGACCGCCGCCTTCGTCGAGGCGACATCGCGCATCTTATCGGCAAGGATCTCCGCCGACATAGCCGGCTGGGTGAACGAGTAGATACCGGCGCTCCCGCAGCAGCGGTCGGGCGCTTGCATCTCCACGAGATCGAGTCCCGGAATGTTGCGCAGGATTTCGCGTGGTGCCAAGCGTACCTTCTGTGCGTGTGAGAGATGGCACGAGTCTTGATACGTGACTTTCGCGCCGAGCGACACCCGGGGCGGTCTCACGCCGAGCTCTACCAGGAACTCCGTCACATCCTTGACCCTCTCGGAGAATCGGCGCGCTTTGTCAGCGTATCGACGGTCCTGTTCTAGCAGCGCACTATATTCCTTCAACGACGCGCCGCACCCAGCCGAGTTGACAATAACAGCGTCTACTTCGGCGTCCATGAATGCGTCGATGTTTCGGCGCGCGAGCGACCGACCGGTGTCGCGATCACCTGCGTGCATGCTGAGCGCGCCACAACATCGCTGCTCCGGCACGTCCGCGACCTCCACGTCGTGGCGAGCGAGGACGCGCACGGTCGCCTCATGCGTCCTAGGGTACAGGTGGGGCATCACGCAGCCGGTCAGGAGAGCAACGCGCTTGACGGGATTTGGCAGGAACTGCCCAGTCAGCATGCGGAAGGAGCGCTTGGGCAGATCCGGGAGCTGGCTTTCAGCTTCGGCTAGATTGCCAGGCAGTAGATGGAGCAGTCGTGTGGTGTGTACCAAGCGCTGAAGGCCCGTTCGCTGGTAGAAGCGAAGCAAGCCGAACAAGAGTGCTAGGCGCGTAGGGTAGGGGAGCAGCAGCTTCAGCAATCGATTACGCCAACGCCAGGAAGGAGGGGCCGCGCCTTGCTGCACGATCATGGCCCGGCCCGACTCCATGATGCGGCCGAACTCGACCCCGGAGGGGCATGCCGTTTCGCACGCGCGGCACTGTAAGCACAGGTCGAGATGTTTCACGACCGACGACGTCGGTTCCACCGCACCGTCCGCCACGGCCCGCAGCAAGTGAATGCGACCCCGCGGCGAGTCGGTCTCCATCCCGAGCTGGAGGTAGGTCGGGCATTGCTGGAGACAGAAGCCACAGTGGACGCAGCGGCTCATGTCCTCGTCGGCAGGGCGGTCGCGGATGACGAGGTCTTCAACCATCAGATCCCTCCGACCAAGCGGCCGGGGTTGAGCGTGCTGGTCGGATCGAACTCGCGTTTGAGCGCGCGCATAATGTCGACCCCTGGCGCATTGCCCCAGACGTCGACGAGCCGCTTAACACTAGCGTGCGCCTTGGTGACCACAACGGAGGCGCTCGTGCCGACCTGCGAACGCACCGACTCGACAACCCGCACGTAGGCGTCCGACGTTCCACCCTTGATACGTCCGATGACGATGCCCGTGGTCGGATGCGCAATCCGCTTCGCAGTCAAGCCGGCATCTTCGGCCGAGCTGATGAGATAGCGCATCGCCTCCGGCACGCGCGAAGGTGGTACCGAAACCCGCAGCATGACCTCAGACGTGGCGTCGAGCAGGTCGAGAGACGCCCACCAACGGTCGGCCTGTTCGCCGGCGAACTCCTGGGTCTCTGCATCGTCGATGATGTCGCGCAGTTCGCGCCGCGTGCGATCGACCGCGGCCTGGGGTCCGGCCAGCAAGCATGCCAACTGGTTCTCGACCACAACAATCGCCCGCAGGGCGAGCCCGCGCCCGGCGATCGCGCGAGCCTTCTCGATGGCGGTCTCAGTATCGACGCAGGCAGCAAGCATGGTCGATTGCACGGGCGGCTGAGGGACGACCTTGAGCGTGACCTCGGTGAGGACGCCGAGGGTGCCCAACGAGCCGACGGCCATGCGCGTCAGGTCGTAGCCGGCGACGTTCTTCACGACGCGTCCGCCGGCACGGACGACATCGCCGTTGGCGAGCGCCAGCCGGCACCCGAGGACCCAGTCACGTGGTGGACCGTGAGCATGCTCCGACGGCCCGCCATAGCCAACGGCAAGCAGGCCGCCAAGCGTGGCGTGTACTGGGCCGTCGACCGGCCAGAATTGGCCGTGCTTATCGAGTGTTGCCTGCAGTTCGCCGAGCGCCATGCCCGCGCCCACGGTGATCGTGAGGTCGGCGGGTTCATACTCGCAAACGCTGTCGAGACTTGTCGTATCGAGCCCGAGGTCATAGCTCTGCGGCACGTTCCCAACGCCGACGTGGAGACCGCCTCCCCAAGGGACGATCGCTGCGCCAAGCGCGGTGGCCGCAGCCAGCACGTCGGCCAACTGACCCTCTGAGGTCGGCGTGCCAATGTACCTCGGACTGACATCGTCGATGGCCCGCGTTTCGTCCGCGGGGGCTAGGTCGCCACCGAGGATCGAGCGGAAGGCGGTCTCAATGTCCAACGCAGACCGAGCTGGAATTGACATAAATCAGATGTAAGCGTCCGGGCCGGCTGCCTTCATCACGTGGTCGACCTGCTTCTGCGAGACCTCGCCGCAGCCCTTGCCGGTCGGAAAGATCTTGCACGGATTATAGAGGTCGTTCGAGCCGAACGCGGACTTCACGCGCGCCATCGCGGCCATGTCGGCCTCCGAGAAGATCCACTCCATGAAGCTTCGCTTTTCCAGGCCGACGCCATGCTCGCCGGTGATCGTGCCGCCGGCGTCCACGCAGAGGCGCATGATCGCCGCGCCGATCTCGAGGACGCGCTCTCTCTCGCCTGGCTTGCGCTCGTCGAAGAGCACGTTGGGGTGGAGGTTTCCATCGCCGGCGTGGAACACGTTGGCGATAGGGAAGCTGTACTCTTCTCCGAGTGCGTACACGCCCCGCAGGACCTCAGGAAGACGCGTACGCGGCACCACGCCGTCCAGGACGTAGTAGTTGGGCGCCAGACGGCCGAGCGCGCTAATCGAGCCCTTACGGCCGGCCCAGAGCTTATCACGCTCTGCGACCTCCTCGGCCTCGCGGACTTCTCGCGCGCCCTCGGCGACGCAGACCTCGAGTATCTCCGCGGCCTGCTTGCTGACGGACTCGCGCAGGCCGTCAACCTCGATCAGGAGCACCGCGCCGGCGTCAGGTGGATAGCCCACGTCCATGGCCTGTACCACAGCCGCGATGACGTGGCGGTCGATCATCTCGAGGGCCGATGGAACGACGCCACGGCCGATGATGGCAGAGACGGCCCGGCTGGCCTGGTCGACGTCGTCGAAGATCGCGAGCTGGGTGTGCGTGGCCTCAGGCAACGGCAGGAGCCGGAGCGTGATC
>Ga0075326_1000078_pt1 | contig 20003 bp, 21 predicted proteins | sample MayberrySE_Catta_3_FD_120052 | JGI IMG/M metagenome (GOLD analysis project Ga0075326, IMG submission 120052) | Natural and restored wetland microbial communities from the San Francisco Bay, California, USA, that impact long-term carbon... | ecosystem: Environmental > Terrestrial > Soil >...
AGGGGCAGAGCAGTCGGCTCATAATCGACGGGTCGGAGGTTCGAATCCTCCCGCTGCTACCAATTTTCACTACTCGAACCGGGCGGTCGTAACCCATCCGCAAACCCTCCGTAACGACCACGTAACGTCGGTGAGCTACGCTGCATTCGGCCGTACGAACCTACCGTTGCGATGAGGAGCACCGATGGCTGAGGGAGCCCGCAAGTACTTCGGATCCATTGCCGAGGGCTACGACTCGATAGCCAGGCGGGGCATGCCGCGCTACGACGAGATGCTCGACAAGATCATCGAAGTCTCGCCGGATCGGGCGCATGACGTGCTGGAGCTCGGCTGCGGGACGGGAGCGCTGACGGTGCGTCTACGTGAACGGTATGCGGACGCGAACCTCGTTGCCGTCGATGGAGCCAAGGAAATGCTCGACGTCGCGCGAGAGCGGGTGAGCCAGATCAGAAACGCACAACATCGCGACGTCGAGTTCGAACTGCGCGCGTTCGAGGAGATCGAGCCAACGCGCCAGCGCTACGACTTCATCGCGTCGAACATGAGCCTGCATCACGTGAAAGACAAGGGCCCGCTCTACGCACAGCTCTGGGAGGCGCTGCAGCCAGGCGGGCATCTTGTGTTCGGCGACGAGCTGAAGGGGGCGCTTCCGCACGTCGAAGAACTGCATTGGAACGGCTGGCTGGAGTTCGCTAGGCAACCCGAGCATCTGAGCGAAGGTGAGATCGCGGATATCATCAAGCACGTGGAGGACGCAGATCACTACGAAACGCTCCCGAAGCAGCTCGCGCTGTTGACGTCAGCCGGATTCGTGGCCGTCGACTGCACGTGGCGCTACTTGAACTATGCGGTGTTCGTGGCGAGCACGTAGGCACCATGTTGCGGCCCGGCAGCTGGATTCCGTATACTGCTAAGTAGCCCGGTCGAACCGAAAAACGGCCTACAATCTTGGGGCCGTTTCTTCATGTCTGGAATCGAAGGGACCAACGATGAGTTTTGTCGACAAGCAACTGACGTGCCGTGACTGCGGTAACACATTCCTCTTCACTGGGGGCGAGCAGGAGTTCTATGCGAGCAAGGGCCTTCAGAACGAGCCCGTCCGCTGCCCGCCGTGTCGCTCGGCCCGGAAGTCGAACCGGCTGACGGAGCCGGAGGACGGCTACGTGAAGTACGGCGTGTTCGCGAGCTTCGGCGGCCGGACGCCGCGCCAGATGCACCCGGCGACCTGCGCGGACTGCGGCATGATGACAGAAGTGCCGTTCCAGCCGCGCGGCGACAGGCCAGTCTACTGCAGCGCCTGCTACAACAAGATCAAGGGTGCTCAGGAGGCCGAGGCGGAAGCCGCTGAGCACGCAGCGCTTGCGGCGCTGTCCGGAGGCGGAGAGAAGGACGAAGAGACAGAAGTCGGTACGAACGTCGTGCCGTTGGGCGACGACGCGGTATCGCTCGAGGACATGGAAGAGAACGAGGAGGCGGCCGCGGGCGCTAGCGCGCCTGAGGTGGAGGCGGGTGCGGAGGAACCTGCGGCTGAGGCGGTGGCGGGTGCTGAGGCACCCGTTGAGGCTGAGGCGGGCGTCGAGGAAACCGTTACAGAGCCTGAGGTAGCCACCGCCGAGCTCGAAGATGTGCAGGTGGTGGAGCCGGTCGAGGCGGAAGCTGAGGGCGAGGAGGAGAAGATCGAATCGACTGCGGAAGCATAGAAGCACAACGAATCAGCGCGAAGAGGCCGCCGATTTCGGCGGCCTCTTCGCGTTTGCGGGCAAAGGTCGGCTAAGATCGCGACATGATCCCGCGAAGAGAGGCGCTGACGCAGCTCGCAAGATTGATGGGCGAGGAAGAGTTGGTGTCGAGGTTCGGCCAAGCGCAGGCCGCGGATCCTGATGCTGAGACGCTGGCTGGCCTTGTGGCCGGTCACGTCGATGACATCGCGCGCGGCCTTGTGGCCGAAGCCGCTGCCAGCGACGACGTGCTCGATCGCGAGAGCGGAATGGAGTACATCGACGACCGGCTCAGAACGCTCAGTGATCTGATGGAAGCGGAGCAGGCGGTCGCGATCCGCAGTGCGGCGGTCTTGCTGGTCGAGGATTGGTAGGCTGACCAAGATGAGAGTCCATCTCGCCTACGGTGAACGCGGCCTTGACGTGGACGTGCCGGACAGCTCGGTGGTGCTGGAGCCGCAGCGAGCGCCTAGTATCCAAGATCCCGAGGCCCGTGTTGCAGCGGCGATAGAGCAGCCGATAGGCTCACCACCGCTTCGTGATCTCGTTCGTCCGGAGCACAGCATTGCGATCGTGGTGAGCGACATCACGCGTCCGATGCCGAACGAGGTCCTGCTGCGCCCAATTCTGGATGTGATCCACCGTAGTGGCGTCTTGCGAGAACAGGTCGTGATCATCGTCGGGACGGGGATGCATCGCGCGAGCGCGCCGCAAGAAGTTGAGCGGATGCTCGGTTCGGAGATCGCGAATGCGTATGAGATTGTGAATCACGACGCGCGCGATGGCAGCACGCTCGAGCACCTGACCATAACATCGCGCGGCGTCGATGTACAGTTGAACGCTCGCTACCTCAACGCCGACGTCCGCGTCCTGACGGGGTTCGTGGAGCCGCGCATCTTCGCCGGGTATTCGGGCGGCGGGAAGGCAGTGCTTCCCGGGGTCGCCGGCGCAGACATTGTGATGAGCAATCACGGAGCGGATATGCTCGGCCATCCGAACGCGACCTGGTGCGTGACGGACGGCAATCCGATCTTCGAAGAGATACGCGACATCGCGCTGCTAACCCGACCGACATTCTGCGTAAACATTACGTTGAACGCAGAGCGCGAGATCACAGGAATCTTCGCAGGCGAGATGAAGGCCGCGCACGAGGCCGGAATCGAGCAGGCCAAGCGTCAGTACGTGACCGAGATTGACAAGCCGTTCGACGTTGTCGTCACCACGAACATGGGCTACCCGGCCGATCTGAACCTCTATCAGGCCGTGAAAGGCATGTCGGTAGCGGAACAAGCGGTGAAGGAGGGCGGCGCGATCGTGCTGGCCGCGGAATGCCGGGATGGCCTCGGCCTCGATGAGTACGTCGAGCTACTCACGAGCGAAGCTTCTCCGAGGGCGCTGCTGGAACGTATCAACGCGCCCGGATTCGCCCGATACGACCAGTGGGGCGTGCAATGCCAGGCGATGGTGCAAGCCAAAGCCGACGTCTGGCTGCGCTCAGAGATGCCTAGAGAGACGACCGAAGCAGCCCACCTCAAGTACAGTGGTGACGTTTCCAAGACCGTGGCTGAACTGGCCCAAGCACAGGGCGGCAGTGTGCGGGTCGCCGTCCTGCCGCACGGACATCTCACCGTGCCGCGTCTGGCGCGCTAGCCGGTGTTCAAGATCCTGTAGAGAGCGCCTAATCCGTAGTCGGCCACCAAGAGTGTGCCGTCCAAGTCCATGTGGACGTCGATCGGGCTCACGAAGCCGGTGCTGAACGCCTGGATGGCGTCGTCTCCTGGTGTGTAGCGATACAGCTCGGGATCGAACTCGGGCGCGAAGACATAGCTGCCCCAGAGAGTGAAGAAGAGATCGCCCTGGTACTCAGTAGGGAAGTGCGAGCCGCTGTAGTCGTCGATGCCGGTGGCGGCCGTGTGTAGTCCGAGACTCACGACCGGACGTGTGCCGTTGCTGTACGGGTCGCACTCTGGCGCGTAGGGCCAGCCGTAGTCGGTGCCCTGCTCGATGAGGTTCAGCTCGTCGATGGTGGCGCAAAACGGCGCTGTCTGGCCGTCGGACCCGTTATCGGTGCCCCAGAGGCGGCCCTGCGTGTCGAACGCAAGGTCGTAGGTGTTGCGGATGCCGGAGGCGTAGGATTCGAGGCCGGAGCCGTCAGGGTTGACGCGTAGGATCGACGCCGCCAACGGAGCAGTCTCTTCGCAGTCGTCGCAGGTCGAGCCGCCGGCAATGTAGAGCCTGCCGTCCGGACCGAACTCAAGGCCATCGTTCTGGTGCAGCCCGACAGTAAGTCCAGTGATGATTGGCGTCACGCTGTCAGCGACGCCGTCGCCATCTTCGTCTGTCGCGACGGAGATACGCCCACGGTCACCAATGTAGACCTCGTTCGCGCCGGAGACGACGAGGCCCGTATTCTCGTTGTAGGCGGACGGATCCGGCAGGAACTGGGTCCGCTGCTCGAAGAAGCCGTCTCCGGCGATATCACTGAGCTGCATCACGCCATCATGGCGGAGGGCGGCATATAACGTTCCGTCCGGCCCGACGGTCACCGCAGTTGGCAACGAGAGATCATCGGCGATGAGGTACGCGGTGAAGCCTTCAGGAACTTGGATCTCCGACGCGGGCGGGATGCTGGGAACTGTCACATTCACCGAAGGAACCGGTTCGATGGTTGCGGTCGCAGCGGGCACATCGGTGAGCGGAAGGTCGGCCGCGTTCGGGGGCGTATCAGTCTCGTCGGCATCGCCATTGCAGGCGGCGAGCAATGCTATCGCCGCAATGGGGGCGATTAGGAGACGACTCACGCGTCCTTCATCCAGCGCAAGAAAGGCTTGCGGGCGGCGGTCGCTTCGTCGAGGCGGCGCAGCGGAGCTCGGGTTGGCGCCTCGCGGACGAGGTCTGGGGATTCCTCGGCTTCGTGTGCGATGGCGAGCATGGCGTCGCAGAAGGCGTCCAGCGTTTCCTTCGACTCCGATTCTGTGGGCTCGATCATCATTGCCTCATCGACCGTAAGGGGGAAGTACACGGTTGGCGGGTGGAACCCGTAGTCGATCAGGCGCTTGGCGATGTCGAGCGTCTTCACGCCATTGGCCTTTTGTCGCGATCCCGAGATGACGACTTCATGCATGCAATTACGGTTGTAGGGAAGACGGTAGGCGCTTCGCAGTCGCGCGAGGATGTAGTTGGCGTTAAGGACCGCTGCCTCGCTGATGGCGCGCAGTCCGTCGGCGCCAAGGCTGAGGATGTATGCATAAGCGCGCACGAGCACACCGAAGTTCCCGTGAAATAGACCGAGACGTCCTATGCTCCTCTCGGGCGTCTCGAGATAGAAGTTGCCGTCGTCGTTACGAGCCACATGTGGCGTTGGCAAGTAAGGCGCCAGCGCGTCCTTGACGGCGATCGGCCCAGCGCCGGGGCCGCCGCCGCCGTGAGGCGTGCTAAAGGTCTTGTGGAGATTGAGGTGGAGGACGTCGAAGCCGAGGTCGCCAGGCTTGACGCGACCGAGCATGGCGTTCATGTTTGCGCCGTCGCCGTAGAGGAGCGCGCCGTGTTCGTGCAGAAGCCCTGCAATCTCCCTAATGCGCGGCTCGAACAGGCCGAGCGTGCTCGGGAGTGTGAGCATGAGCGCGGCGACATCATCGCTGGCCCACGCGAGGGCGGCGTTGAGGGCGTCGATGTCGAGGTTGCCGTCCTTGTCGGAGGGGATGCTCTCAACGTCGAAGCCTGCCATCGCCGCCGTGGCCGGGTTCGTTCCGTGAGCCGAGTCAGGCACGAGAATGCGTTTACGCGAGCCGCCGTTCGCCTGGTGGTAAGCGCTGGCGATCATGATGCCGGCGAGCTCGCCGTGCGCGCCGGCGGCCGGCACGAGCGACACGTCAGCCATGCCAGTGATCTCTGCGAGCAGGCGCTGGAGGTCATGCATGATGGCAAGCGCGCCCTGACAGGACTCAGCGGGCTTCATCGGATGCAGGTCGCCAAGGCCAGGGAGGCGCGCGGCGACTTCGTTGATCTTCGGGTTGTACTTCATCGAGCAGCTCCCAAGGGGGTAGAAGCCCGTATCGATGCTGAAGTTTCGTTGCGAAAGCCGCGTAAAGTAGCGGACGACGTCGAGCTGCGACAGCTCGGGGAGGTTCACGTCGTCGCGGAGGAGACGGGAGTCGGGTAGGGGAGCTTCTGGGACATCGAGAGGCGGAAGTGCCGTCCCGACGCGCCCTGGTCGGCTCAGGTCGAAACTGAGTGTGGCGCCGAAGTCGTCGTTCACTCGATCGCTCCCAGCGCCTTGACCAGCTCATCGATCTGCGCTCGCGTGTGGAGCTCGGAGAAGCAGAGCAGCAGTCCGTTCTCGACGCGGTCTGACACGTCGTAGCCGCCAATGATGTCTTCATCGAGAAGTCGACGGTTGACATCGGCCGTTGCGATCGGACAGCGCACGACGAACTCTTGGAAGAAGTCGCGGTCGTGCGCTAGCTCGTAACCCGGCAAGGCGCTGATCTGGTTCTCGGCGTAGTGTGCCTTGTGATACGTGAGCTCGGCCATCTGGCGCAGGCCGCGCTTACCGAGCGTGCAGAGCGCGACGGTGAACGCGAGTGCGACGAGCTGCGTGCTCGTGCAGATGTTGGACGTCGCCCGTTCGCGGCGGATGTGCTGTTCGCGGGTTTGGAGCGTGAGCACGTAGCCGGTCTTGCCGTCAATGTCCTTGGTGCGGCCGACGATGCGGCCCGGCATCTGGCGCGCGTACTCAGCGCGGCACGCAAAGAGCCCGACGTACGGGCCGCCGAAGCTGAGCGGGACGCCGAGGGGTTGGCCATCGCCGACAACGATGTCGGCGCCGAAGTCGGCCGGTGGCTTGTAGAGCCCGAGGCTGACCGGGTCTTGCGACACGACGAAGAGCGCGCCGGCATCGTGGGCAGCCTGGCCTACCGCGCTCAGATCCTCGAGGTAGCCGAAGAAGTTTGGTTGTTGAGTAGCGAGGCAGGCATCATCACCGCTGGGCGACACGTCGTCGGCGGATGCAACCGCGACTTCGAGGCTGCGCCCATGAGCGTACGTCCGAACCGTGTCGATGACGTGCGGATTGACTGTGTCGAGCAGCAAAATGCGGTCGCGGCCGGTGACCGAGCAGGCCATGAGGCAGGCCTCGGCCATGGAGCTGGCGCCGTCGTACATGCCGGCGTTCGCGACTTCCATGCCGGTAAGCTCGCAGACAAGCGACTGGAACTCAAACGTGGTCTGGAGCGTGCCCTGACTGATCTCGGGCTGGTAGGGCGTGTACGCCGTCAGATACTCGCCGCGTGAGAGGATTGCGTCGACCGTGCTTGGGATGTAGTGGCGGTACGCGCCGGCGCCGAGAAAACTAGGAAGGCCCGGCGTCGACTCCGCAGCGATTGTCTTGAGGTGGGCTAAGAGTTCCGGTTCGGAAAGGGCAGGCGGCAGGTTGAACTTCGGGTCGAGATGCTCGGTGGGGATCTCTCCGAACAGTTCGTTGATAGAGGAGACGCCAACCGCCTCGAGCAGTTCGGCGCGGTCCTGGTCCGTGAGCGGGATGTACGGATGGGCCATGGATGCCCTAGTCGGTGTTCTCCTCCATCTCGCGGGTGATGTGCTCGTCGTACTCCTCACCCGTGAGCAGCTTGTCGAGTTGGGGTGGGTTGCTGAGGCGGATCCTGATGAGCCAGCCGCGGCCGTAGGGGTCGTTGTTGATGGCCTCTGGCTCGTCGACGGCGTCCTCGTTGACCTCGATCACCTCGCCGCTGACGGGTGCGTAGAGGTCTGAGACCGCCTTGACGGACTCGATCTCACCTAGCTTGCCGCCTTGCTCCAGTGTCGAGCCGGTTGCAGGGAGGTCGAGATAGACGATGTCACCGAGCTGGTCCTGGGCGTAATCGGTGATACCGACCGTACCGAGGTCGCCGTCGGCGCGGATCCATTCGTGCTCGGGTGTGTAGCGAAGCTCGGTCGGAATGTTCACGAATCTTTCTTCCGGCGGTAGAACGGTCGCGGAACGACAGTCGCGTTTAGGTGCTTTCCTCGCACGTCCACCTGCAGCTCTGTGCCTGGCTGCGCCAACTCGACAGGCAAGTAGGCCATGCCGATGCTCGCGCTGAGGAGGGGCGAGTAGCTACCGCTGGTCATGCTAGCCACTGCCTCTCCGCCGTGCAAGACAGGGCAGCCGTGACGCATGATTCCGCGCTCGGTTGCCTGGATGCATGTGAGCGTTCGGTCAAACGGCGCTTCCTTCGAGGAAACGAGCGCGGCCTTGCCCAGGAAGTCCTTGCCGTCGTCGAGCGTGACGGCGAAGCCGAGGCCGGCCTCCCACGGCGTGGTGGTCGTTTCGATGTCGTTACCGTAGAGGGGCAGCGCGGCCTCGAGTCGGAGCGTGTCGCGGGCGCCGAGGCCGCACGGTGCCACGCCGGCCTCGATTAACGCTGGCAGGAGGTCTTCCGCGACGTGATAGGCGACGACGAGCTCGAAGCCGTCTTCCCCCGTGTATCCCGTACGGGCCGCGAACAGCTTCTGACCTCGATAATCAACTTCGACGCACTGGCGCGGACGCAACCCGAGTAGTGCGTTGAGACCCGTAACCCTCGCAACCATTTCGCGCGCCTGAGGTCCCTGAGTGGCGAGGATTGCCGTCTCTCCTTGCTGATCGTCGATTGCGACGTCGCCTTCGATCGCTCTTTGGACCTGCTCGCGGCCGGCATCGACGTTGGCGGCGTTGTTGATGACGAGGTAACGCTCGGCTTCGAGTCGGTACACGAAAATGTCATCTAGGATGGCGCCATGCTCGTCGCACATGAGCGCGTAGTGAGCCTCGCCGGGCTCAAGGTCGTCGACCTTGTACGTGACCGCGCGGCGTAGCGTTGACGCGGCGCCAGGACCGGACACGTACAGACGGCCCATGTGCGAGACGTCGAAGACGCCGGCCCGTTCGCGGACGGACATGTGCTCCTCGACGATGCCCGCGTATTGCACGGGCATGGACCAGCCGGCGAAGGGTGCGAAGCGTGCGCCGAGTTGTTCGTGGAGGCGGTTCAGGGCAAGCTTGTTGAGGGGCACGGCTAGGTCAGCGGCTCCCAGTGCTTGCGGCTGTCCTCGGTGCGGCTCATGCGACCCAGGCCGGGGAACGGCTCGTGGACGCTAATAACAAGCGCCTGCTCCTCGATTGCGCGGTTGACGATGCGCCTCTTCGTTTCCATGGAGACCAGCGGAAGGATGTCGAAGGACGAGACCCAGGCCGTGCGCTCGAGCTGGACGTGGTGCTGCACCAGGTCGCCGATGTAGATCGCGGTCTCGCCGTTGGACGTGAGGACGATCGAAGCGTGGTCTTCGGTATGGCCGGGAGTCGAGATCATTGTGACCTCAGGCGTCACCGCAAGATCGCCGTCGACCAACTCGAGCTGGCCGGACTCCTCGAGCGGGCGGAAGTTCTCCTCGAGGTAGGTCGCACGGGTGCGCTCGTTGGGCTCGATCGCAGATTCCCACTCGCCGCGCTGGATGAGGTAGCGAGCGTTCGGAAATGTGGGAACCACCTGACCGCCTTCCTCCAGCGTGTTCCAGCCACAGTGGTCGGCGTGGAGATGCGAGTTGATAACGACATCGACCTCGCCAGTTGCGATGTCGATGCTGGATAGGGCCGAGAGCAGGTCTCCTTGGTCCACCGGGGACGCCTGACGGCGGTGGCCCTGCTTGTTGCCGACACCGGTCTCGATGAGGATCAGCTTGCCGCTGGAACGGACCAGAAGTGAATTGAGGCCGATCGGCATGCGGTACTGATCGTCCAGGTCGGGGCCGACCACGCGCTCCCACATCACGCGCGGCACGATGCCAAACACAGCGCCGGCGTCTTGGTAGTAGGTGCCGTCGCTGAGAAGGTGTAGGTCCAGACCGCCGAGGCGGTAGGTGTGGGGCGAAGGCATAGTGCGGATCCAAGATACGTGTGTCGAGAGGGGACGTCAACGCCGGTCGAGTACAGCGCCGCGTTTGGCTACGATTAGAGCCTGTGGATGCGATTAGGAATGCCAATATCTGCGTCATCATGTTGGTCGCGGCGGTGGCCCTTTCGTTGTCGGCGGGGTGCGGCGACGAGCCGTCCGAACCGCGCGAGATACAGGCCCTGCCAACCGCAACCTCGCAGGCTGAAGCGACTGGTGTGGGTGCATTGCCCCTGGATAGGTTCGCGTATCAAGCCTCGCTGACGCTGCGCGAAGGCGGCGGCGAGGATGCGCGAGAACTCTTCGTGTCGACGCAGGGTGTCTATGTAAGCCCGGACAGCCATTCGTTCACGTACCGGACACAGCTTGGGCAAGGCGAGGCCAAACAGGATCTAGTCATCGTTGGTGATTCGGTTTGGTATCGGGAGGGCGATGATCCATGGGAGAAGGTGCCCATCGACAGCGAGCGGGTGACCGACCTACTCGCTGTTGCGTTCTCGGCGCTTAAGCCGAACTTCCTTGGCGGGCAGGAGTTTGAGCGCGTGCGCGCGAACGTGATCACGTTGCCTTCGGCGGAGGAGTTCGTGAATGAGACTCGCACCTACCATTATGAGGTTGGGCCCGAGGGGCGACAGTACCTCGACACGCTCGATGTTGGCGACGAGGGCCTACGCGCGGCGCAGGACCTCGCGTGGGATCTTTGGCTCGCTCGCGACGGGTCCTGGCCGGTCCGGCTTCAGGCAACCGGAACGGTCGCTGTGGACCTGACGGTACTGGAGACGCTGGAGCTGGAAGCGCCCACGCAGTGGGAGATCCTGATCGATATTTCTCGCCCTAACGACCCAACCCTGGAAGTCGAGCCGCCGGGCGAGGCCTAGAGCGTCTTCCACGATCGGCGTCCCTCCTCTATGACGAGCCGGCCGAACGCTCCCGATCTGAAGTGTCCGGCCGCCACGAGCAGTTGCTCGTCGATCATCCGTTGCGTAATCGCACGTTTAGTGCGTCGCGAGGTGCGCGGGAGTTCGTCTACTGAGGCAATCCAGAGCCGCTCGAGGTGGGCTCGGTGGTGCGCGATGTCGCCGAGGATGATCGCGTGCTCCCCGCCGGATGCAACGCCAAGCGAGCTGTGACCGGGCGTGTGGCCCGGGGTCGGAAGCAAACTGATTTCGGCCGTCATCGCGGTGTCTTCGCGCACGAGCTTGAGTTGCGGCGAGCCGCGCAACGGCAGCACGTCGGACACGAGGTGCTGTCCTTCCTCGCGGACGAGGTCCGAATCGCCGGTCCAGAACGCCCACTCATTCTCGGCGACCCAGTACTCGGCGTTGGGGAACGTCGTCTCGAAGGCGCCGTCTCGCTCAGTACAGTTCCAGCCAACGTGGTCAACATGGAGATGAGTGTTGAATACGATGTCGACTTCTCCCGGCGCCACACCGATCGAATTGAGGCCGTCGAGGAGCTTGCCTCCCGGGGCCCCGCGCTTGTTGCCCATGCCTGTGTCGACCAGGATGGTCTTGCCCGAAGAACGTACGAGAAAGCTGCCGAACTCGACCTCAATGAGGCCGTTCTCGAGCAGGTCGTCGCCGAGCGCCGCCTTGTACATCTCCGGAGGGATGCCGGAGAAGAAGAACGCCGGCGGACCGGCCATGGTCCCGTCAGACACGCGCGCAATCTCGACGCTTCCAACTGTGATGCTCTCAACAGCCATACGTGCTCCTTCAGCGGATTCGCGACAGCTTAGGACGCAGTTGGGCTATCTTGCAACTCGGGGAGGGCGCTGATACGCTCACAATCCGATGACTTATCAGCAATTGCACCTCGATCTAGAAGGTTCGATCGCGACGCTCACACTCACGGGAAGCGACGCTGAACATCGCATCGACGGCGGCCTTATTCGCGAGCTCGCTGACGCGTGCGAGGCGGTCAATGATGCCGAGCACGTCCGCGTCGCGGTGGTTGCGGGTGAGAGGGACACGTTCTGCGGCGGTTGGGCTGGCGAGCCGGGCGGTTCGAACGCCTTTACGTGTCTCGAGACGATCCGGCAGCCTGTGATCTGCGCCATCAACGGCGCGGCAATCAGCGCCGGACTGGAGCTCGCACTCGCCTGCGATGTTAGGATCGCTGCGAAGGACGCCAGATTTGGCCTGCCCGAGACGAAGCAGGGTCGCCTTCCCTCGGGTGGTGGTACGCAGCGACTTGCCCGTCTCGTCGGCAGGGCCGAGGCGCTCCGTATGATCTTGTTCGGGGAGGAGATCGACGCTGAAGAGGCGCTACGGATTGGTCTCGTGAGCAAGGTCGTTCAGGCGGACGCCCTCCAGGAGGAAGCAATCGCCCTGGCAAACACCATGGCGTCACGCGGGCCGATCGCCCTTCGCTACGCTAAGGAGGCAGTGCGCCGCGGGCTTGACCTTCCGCTCGACCAGGCGCTGCGCTACGAGACCGACCTGACGGTGATCCTGCAGTCGACGGCCGACCGCGCCGAGGGCGTGAGCGCCTTCCTCGAGAAGCGCGAGCCGAAGTTCGAAGGGAAGTAGATGCAGGTACGGCTGAGCGAAGAAGAGGCATGGTCGGCGATGACGCTGATCGTCTCGCAGGTGCTCGACAACGTCGAGCTCAGCGAGACGGGAGTGGTGGCCGTGAAGAAGTGGCGGAGCGATCATGACAGGCGCTCTGCTCCGATGAAGGAGCTGACCGCCGTCATCAATGACCTGATTGAGAGCACGAGCGAGTCTCGATGAAGGTCGAATTCGATACGCGCGAGGCGTGGGAGATCTTTTCGGCGGTCATCACGCGGCTTGCCGACGAGGCAACGCTCAGCGACTCGGACCGCGCGAAGATCCGGCGCTGGCGCAGCGATATCATGAAGCCGAGCGGCGACGAAGTGCGCATGTTCACCGAGAAGCTCAACCGCGATCTTGCCGACACGAAGCGGCGTCACGAGAGCAGCCGGATCCGCAAGCCCGACTGGCGCAAGTAGGCCCGTGTACCTGTTCACCGTGAGTGTCGACATCGCGGCTCCACCAGCCCGGGTCTGGCGCGCGCTCTGTGACCCGGCCGAGGTAGTGCAGTGGGACTCGGGTGTAGAGGAGGCGCTCGACGCGCCGGACGACTATCCGCAGCCCGGCCAGCATGTCCGATGGCGTTACCGCAACGGTCCATTCCGCCTGCTCCACGACTCTCCGCAGGAAGTGGTGTCGGAGCAGCGGCTGCGCTCGCTACTGGCGTTCGGGCCGTTTCGCTTCGACGAGACGTACACGATCGCAGCACAAAACGGCGGATGCCGACTGGAAGCCGCGATGGAAGCGCGGGTGCCGGTACCGTTGCTCGGCTTGTTGGTCGAAAGCTTCTATCTCGGCCCCGAAACGGAGCGTGCTGTCAGGGCGTCCCTCGCTGCGATGAAGCAGCACTGTGAGGTGTCCGAGTGAACGACCCGAAGCTGCAGGCTCAGGTCAAATTTCCTGATCCTCAGCCACTGATGAACGGCATCGATGTCATCGGCCGCTGCGCGACCGACCCTCCGCTGATTGTGGCTGGCCTCGTTGAGGCGGTCCGCGAGTGTGCGTCTGAAGGGTCGCGCGTGGCCGAGCTTGGGTTCGGGTCTGGCTGGCTCCTAGAGGCGCTATCGGAGGAGCTTCCGGCCATCGACCTGCTCGGCCTGGACATGTCACAGGCTCTCGCCGGTGACGCCATGGACAAGTATCGAGGTCGGATCGACATCCTGCTTGGCGACATGGAGAGGATGCCAATTCGCGAGGCCTTGTTCGACGTGATCGTCACGTGCTGGACGCTGTACTTCATGCGCGATATCGACGCCGCTCTAGCTGAGTTCGTTCGCTGCCTCAAACCCAGCGGCAGGCTGGTGGTCGGCGCGAGCGCGCCCGATCATGAGATCGAGGCGATCGGGCTTGTCGAGGCGGCGGTTGAGGCGGCGCTCGGGCACAAGTCTGACGAGCCGGACGTTGGCCGACGCTTCGATCTGGAGACAGGGCGATCTTACCTGCAAAGACGCTTCAGAAAGGATCGAGCTGCGACGTTGGCCCGGCGAGATGGTTCTTGACGACATGGCAGATGTGATGACACTTTGGCCGAAGTGGGCGCCCGCGAGCCTCGCGGAATTCGAGGGCGAACGCGTGCGCGACGTGTTCGCGGTACTCGCCAGCGAACATATCGATCGCCATGGCAGCCTCATGATTCGGCGGCGTGACGGCGCCTTCGTCTGTGATCTACCCAATGAACGGCTTTAATACGATCCGCTACGATAAGGACGGCGGGATCGCGAAGCTGACCCTGAACCGGCCGGACGTTTTGAACGCGGTCAACCTGCGTATGCGCGATGAGCTTTGGGACGCGTTCCGGGCCTTTCGTGACGACCCGGACGCGCGGGTTCTCGTTCTGCGCGGGGAGGGCAGCGCGTTCTCTGCGGGGGCGGACATCTCCGATTTCGGGACGGCGCCGTCACTGATCGAGGCACGGCGGGCGCGGCACGAGCGCGACCTCTGGGACCTGCTGCTGCATCTGCCCAAGCCGACGATCGCGGCGGTGCACGGCTACTCACTTGGGGCGGGCTGTGAGATGGCCCTGCTATGCGACCTGCGTGTCGCGGCCGAGGATGCGCGCCTCGGACTGCCGGAGGTAGGACTCGGCTATATTCCCTCGGCCGGAGGGACGCAGACGCTACCCCGCACGATTCCGCCCGGCGTTGCGATGCACATGATTCAGTCCGGGGAGCCGGTCGACGCGCGGGAGGCATACCGGCTCAAGCTGGTCCATCGTGTTGTAGCGCGTGACACGTTGGAAGACGCAGCGATGTCGTGGGCGCGGCTTCTAGTCGGGAGCAATCCACGCGCGCTGGCGTTCGCGAAGGGAGCTGTCGTGCGCGGACTCGACCTGCCCCTTGCGGAAGGGCTGGCGCTGGAGGAACGCCTGTGGCAGCGATTGCGAACATCATTGTCGTAGCTGCATTGCCCGCTCCGGCGACCATGCGTTAGATTGCCTCTCGAAGCACTTCAGTGGTAGGGGTGACTCTGTGAATACAGCCGAATTTCTCACGATCAGCTCGGCCATGGTGCCGGATCGCGACGCGCTTGTCATGGGCGCCCAAGCCATCACGTATATGGAGATGGCCCAGCGCGTGAACCGGCTCGCGAACGCCATGCAGGGGCTCGGTGTCGAGAAGGGTACCTCGGTGGCGATTATGTCGACCAACTCGCCTGAGTACGTCGAAACGTACTACGCCTGCGCGAAGCTGGGCGCCACGTTCGTGCCCCTGAACTATCGCGCGAAGCAGGAAGAGCTCGACCACATGGTCAACGCATCGGAATCGCAAGTGCTCTTCGTGGGCGACCGCTACCTTCCGCTGGTGAACGACCTCAAGGACAAGTTCGGTGGCGTGCGCGAGTACATTTGCATGGAGTCGAAGGCTGAGGGGATGCGCAATCTCGGCGAGCTGATGGCGGAGGCGCGTGAGGACGAGGTCTTTGTTGAGATCGATGAGAATGACCCCACAATCCTTATGTACACCAGTGGCACCACGGCGCTCCCCAAGGGTGTTGTCCTGACCTACTTGACCTTATCCGTCTACGTTACGAACACGATGAATCCGGCAGACGCAACGTCAGAGCCGGAAGTGACACTGCTCTCGGTGCCGCTGTATCACGTAGCCGGCGTTACAGCGATCATGTCGAGCATCTGGGGCGGGCGCACGCTGTCGATCCTCCCGCAGTTCGAGCCGGGTGCTTGGCTCAAGACGGTGGAGGATCACGGTGTGACGCACAGCTTCGTTGTGCCAACAATGCTCAAGCGGATCATGGAGCACGAGGACTTCGGCGAAACCGATCTGAGCTCGCTTAAGCTCATCACCTACGGCGCGGCGCCGATGCCATACGAAGTCGTTAGCAAAGCAGTCGACGTGTTCGATTGCGGGCTGATGAACGCGTACGGCCAAACCGAGAGCACGTCGACCCTCACGTACTTGGGGCCCGATGACCACGATATCCCGAAGGAGGAGGGCCCTGAGCGGGAGAAAAAGCTCCGCCGGTTGCGGTCGGTCGGTCGCGCAATGGAGGACATCGAGATCGCGATCATGGACGAGACGAACACGCCGCTGCTGGCCGGCGAGGAAGGCGAGATCTGCGTAACGGGCTCGCGCATCATGCGCGAATATCACAAGCAGGCCGACGAGACCGCCCAGGCGATCATAGACGGCTGGCTGCATACTGGAGACATCGGTTACCTGGACGAGGACGGGTACCTGTTCATCACCGGCCGCAAGAAGGATCTGATCATCCGCGGTGGCGAGAACATTTCCACTGGCGAAATCGAGGATGTCCTTGAAGCCCACCCGAAGGTGGCCGAAGCTGCCGTTATTGGCGCGCCGGACGTCGAGTGGGGCGAGGTCGTGAAGGCGGTTATCGTGCCGGCGGACGGCGAGAGGCCCACGCTTGAGGAACTTGTCGAGTACACGAAAGGCCAGCTCGCCAGCTACAAGGCGCCCTCGTACATCGCCATCGTCGACGAGTTGCCTCGCAATCCGATGGGAAAGGTGCTCAAGACGGAGCTCCGCAAGCGCTACGGAGACCCCAAGAACGACTAAGGCCGCCCATTGGGCGGCCCTAGTTAGAGCTACTTCAATTCTCGCAGCTAGTTCAGCTTGATCTGGATCGCCTTGGTTTCCATGTACTCTTCGAGGCCCTGACGCCCGAGTTCGCGCCCTGTGCCGCTTTGCTTGTAGCCGCCGTACGGCATAAAGGGCATGCCGGCCTGGTGGTAGGCGTTTACCCACACGGTACCGGCCTTGATGCCCTTGGCCATCTTCAGCGCGGTGTTGAGGTCCTTGGTCCAGACGGCGGCGGCGAGACCGTACATCGAGTCGTTGGCGATTCGCAGCGCCTCGTCCATGTCTTTGAACGTGAGGACGCTTAGCACCGGCCCGAAGATCTCTTCTTGGGCGATCGTCATGTCGTTGACCACGCCGTCAAAGATCGTGGGCTCATAGAAGAAGCCGTTCTCGAGGCCATTACCCTCAGGGCGCGAACCGCCGACGATCAGCTTCGCGCCTTCGTCGTTGCCGACGGCCACGTAGCGCTCGACGGTGGCGAGCTGGTTCTGGTCGACGACGGGGCCCATCGTGGTGGTCGGATCCAGCGGGTCGCCCATCTTCACTGTCTTGGTGAAGCCGAGGAGCTTCTCCATGAACTCGTCCTTGACCGACTCATGGACGGGCAGGCGAGATCCCGCTTGGCAGACCTGGCCTGAGTTCAGGTAGATACCGAAGAACGCCCCGGCGACGGCGGCGTCGATGTTGGCGTCAGCGAAGATGATGTTCGGCGACTTGCCGCCGAGCTCTAGCGATATCTTCTTGACGTTCGACGAGGCTGCCTGCATGACGGTCTTGCCGACCTCGGTCGAGCCGGTGAACGCTATCTTGTCGATCTTCGGGTGCTCGGCCATGTATTGGCCGATCTTTGAGCCGGAGCCGGTGACGACGTTCATCGCGCCGTCTGGCGCGCCGGCTTCCTGGATGATGCGGCCCAGTTCGATCGTCGTGGCCGAAGTGAGTTGCGCGGGCTTCGCGACGACCGTGCAGCCCGCCGCGAGCGCCGGCGCGAGCTTCCAGCTCAGCAACAAGACGGGGAAGTTCCACGGCGTGATGACGCCGACGACGCCGACAGGCTCGTGTACCGTGAGGCCGACGGCGTCGGGTACGAACTGCGTGATCGCTTCGCCCTTCAGGTCCAGCGTCACGCCGGCGTAGTACTCGTACACGTCGGCAGCCATCGAGATCTCTGCCATCGCCATGCCGATAGGCTTTCCGACCTCCTGCGCGAGCAGGTTGCCGAGCTGCGGCATCTCCGCCCGCATCTTCTCCGCGACCTTGCGCAGGACGTCGTGGCGCTGCTTGGCCGGCGCCTCGCTCCATTTGCCTTCGTCGAAGACCCGTCGAGCGGCGTCGACGGCGACGTCGACATCATCATTTCCACCATATGGGAAGGTGCCGAGGAGCGAGCCGTTTGCGGGGTTGATCCGCTCGAACGTCTCACCGCTCTTGGCGCCCACCCACTGGCCGTCGATGAGCATCTGGAAGGTCCGGGTCTCGGTCTGAGGCTTTGTGTCGGTGGTCATCTAGCTCTCCTCCTCGGATGATATGCCGGGTCAGTGAAGACCGCGTCCAGCGAGCAGCCGGCGCGACACGCCAATCCTAGCACATCGCGGCTGACACGCGTCGCGTGCTGCTATCTGGTAGACTAAACCTAACGTCTTGGTGAGGTTTCTCACGTTCCGCACACAGGGATTCAGGCAAGATAGACAGGCATGACATACTCCGTCCGCAGGGAGGAACTGGCCCAACTCAAGCCGGAATGGGTGCGGCTCCTGGAAACGCAGTCAGAGCCTGTCCCGTTTCAGCACCCAACATGGCAACGCGTCTGGCTGGATGAGTTCCAGGACGGGCATGAGCTCTCGCTCTTCTCGATCCGTGATGGCGAACAACTGATAGGCGTGGCGCCGCTGCTGCGCGAAGGCGAGCGTCTGACTTTCGTAGGACACCACTCGATCTGCGACTACATGGACTTCATCATGGCTCCGGACGTCTGTCGCGAGGCCTTCTCAGCCCTCCTCGACGAGCTCGAGAGCGAGTCATGGTCATCGATGGAGTTGCGTGGCCTGCGCGATGGATCGAGCACGCTCACCCAGCTGGCCGGACTGCTAGAGGGCAAGGGCGCTTCGGTCGAATGTGACGAAGAGGCGGTCGCTCCGAGAGTGGATCTCCCCGGGAATTGGGAAGAGTATGTCTCCTCACTTAAGAAGAAGCACCGACACGAGGTCCGGCGCAAGCTGCGGAACCTCGAAGCAGAAGGCGTGCTACAGCTTCACGCGTACACGAGGCCGGACGACGTGGAGGAGCACCTTCCGGTGCTGCTTCGGTTCATGGTCGATAGTCGCGAGGATAAGGCTCGGTTCATGTCCGAACAGATGGGACTGTTCTTCCACAAAGCGACGAAGGCGCTGGCTGAGGAGGGGCTTATCCGCCTCTTTGAACTGGAACTTGACAATAAGACAGTGGCATCTGTTCTGTGCTTCGACCAGTGTAACCAGCTCTACATGTACAACAGCGGTTACGATCCTGAGTACGCATCCCTATCTGTTGGCATTGTGTCAAAGGCACTGTGCGTCAAAGACGCGATCGAAAACGGGAAGAGATGTATGGACTTCCTTCGCGGAGACGAAGACTACAAGTATAGGCTTGGCGGGGTGGACCGCCAGGTCTACACCTTGACCGTCACTCGCTAGCCATGTATCGAGTCGCTATTATCAGCTACCATACGTCGCCCCTAGCATCCCTGGGCGGCGCTGAGACAGGTGGCCTCAACGTCTATGTTCGGGAGCTAGCTACGGAGCTCGCCGCGCGCGGGCATGAGGTCGACGTCTTCACACGACGCACCGAGCCCGGATCGCCGGACGTGCAGCCGCTGCGTTCAGGCGGCGTCGATCAGCAAGGCACCCGTGTCGTGCAGATCGCGGCCGGGCCTCAGCAGTACGAGCCGAAGACTGCACTGCCGGACTACCTTGGCGAATTCGTGGATGGAGTCGTCGACCACGTTACCCGAGCTGGCCTCGAGTACGACGTCATCCACAGCCACTACTGGCTGTCCGGGGCGGCAGGCGAACGGCTGAAGGCGACCTGGGACGTTCCACATATCTCGATGTTCCACACGTTGGGCGAGGTCAAGGCTCGAGCGCGCGCAAGCGAGCGCGAGCCAGAACCGCGCATCGCCGCGGAGACGGAGATCGCGCGAAACGCGGACCGGATTGTCGTCGCGAGTAAAGACGAGCAGCAGCTGCTCGTGCGGTACTACGACGCCGAACCTAGCCGGATCTCGGTGGTGCCGTGTGGCGTGAACCTCGGACTCTTCCAGCCAATCGAAAAAAATGACGCCCGCAGGCAGCTCGGCCTTCGCGACGACGACCGCATCCTCTTGTTCGTCGGGCGCATCGAGCCGTTGAAAGGCGTCGACATCCTGCTCGGTGCGGCCGCGCAGCTTGAGTCAGAGTCGGACTGCTTTGTGGTGGTCGTCGGGGGGGACGAGTCGACGAGAGACGGCGAGATGGAACACCTGCGGGCTCTCGCCTCGCAGCTCGGGATCGCCGAGCGCGTGAGCTTCATGGGCGCGGTTGACCACGAACGCTTGCCCCTGTTCTATAACGCTGCCGATGTCTGCGTCGTGCCGTCGTTCTACGAGAGCTTCGGTCTCGTCGCGCTTGAGGCGATGGCCTGCGGGACGCCGGTGGTAGCGTCCCGCGTGGGCGGTCTGAGCGTCGCCGTCCGCGACAGTGAGACAGGCTACCTGATCCCGTGGCGCTG
>Ga0075326_1000079_pt1 | contig 19693 bp, 14 predicted proteins | sample MayberrySE_Catta_3_FD_120052 | JGI IMG/M metagenome (GOLD analysis project Ga0075326, IMG submission 120052) | Natural and restored wetland microbial communities from the San Francisco Bay, California, USA, that impact long-term carbon... | ecosystem: Environmental > Terrestrial > Soil >...
CGCACGTACGGTCCGCCAGGAGACCCGTGAGGCTCTGCACCTTCTCGGACGCCGCGGGAACGCGGCTCGGCGCGGTCGTCGACGACGGCGTCGTCGATCTCGCGGCGGCGGATCCCGCGCTGCCGCGCGCGCTCTGCGCGCTGCTCGCGGCCGGCCCCGACGCGCTCCGCGCGGCGGCGAACGCCGCGAGCCGCGCACGGCGGCGCCTCGCGCTCGACGCCGTGCGGCTGGCGCCGCCGCTCCTCCGTCCGCCCAAGTTCCTCGCGATCGGCCTCAACTACGCCGACCACGTGGCCGAGGCCGGGCTCGAGCAGCCGGCGCTGCCGATGGTCTTCAACAAGCAGTCCACCTGCGTGACCGGGCCGCACGACCCCGTGCACATGCCGCGCGTGTCGTCGGCGCTCGACTACGAGGGCGAGCTCGGCTTCGTGATCGGCCGCCGCTGCCGGCACGTGCCGCGCGCCCTCGCGCACGAGGTGATCGCCGGCTACCTCGTCGTGAACGACGTCACGGTGCGCGACTGGCAGCTCCGCATCCCCACCTGGACGATGGGCAAGTCCTTCGACACGCACGGCCCGCTCGGCCCCTGGCTCACCACGGCCGACGAGGTGGGCGACCCGCACGGCCTCCGCCTCCGCACCTGGGTGAACGGCGAGCTGCGCCAGGACTCGAGCACGAAGCAGCTGATCTTCGACTGCTTCGCGCTCGTCGAGCACCTCTCGACCGCGTTCACGCTGGAGCCCGGCGACGTCGTCGCGACGGGGACGCCCGGCGGCGTCGGCATCGCCAGGAAGCCGCCGCGCCTGCTCCAGGTCGGCGACGTGGTGCGCGTCGAGATCGAGGGCCTCGGCGCGCTCGAGAACGAGATCGTGCCCGAGCCCGAGGAGGCCCACTGATGTCCCTGCATCGTCTCGCATCGCTCACGATCGGCGTGCCGGAGCCCGAGCCCGTGCGCGCCTTCTACCGCGAGTTCGGGCTCGCAGAGACGGAGCCCGGCCGCTTCGACACGGCCGATGGCGGCGAGCAGCTCCGCATCGAGAGGGCTCCGCGGCGGCGCCTCCTCGCGCTGACGGTCGGCGTCGACGACGCCGACGATCTCGGGCGCAGCGGCGCCGCGCTCGCGCAACTGGGCGTCGCAGCCGAGCGGTCGGGGAACACGCTACGCGTGCGCGAGCCGCTGACGGACGTGGTGGTGACGCTCGCGATCCAGCCGCGTCTCGCGCAGAAGGCCACGGCCCCGCTCCCGACCAACGGTCCGGGCCGCAGCGTGCGCGTGGACGCGCGCTCCGCGGCGGCGGTCGCGCCCACGGAGAAGCCCCGCCCGCGGAAGCTCTCGCACGTGGTGACGACCTCGACCGACCCCGTCGCTTCGCGCCGCTTCTTCGTCGAAGGCCTCGGCTTCCGCGTCAGCGACGAGGTGCCCGCGTTCGGAGCGAGCTTCCTGCGCTGCTCGACCGATCACCACAACGTGCTCCTGCAGCCCGGGCCCTTCGCCTTCCTGCACCACACGGCTTGGGAGATGGACGACGTCGATGCCGTCGGACGCGCCGCGGCAGCCATGGTCGCGGCGGATCCGGCCCGCCACGCCTGGGGGCTCGGCCGCCACGCGATCGGCTCGAACTACTTCTGGTATCTGCGCGACCCGGCCGGCAACTTCGCCGAGTACACGAGCGACCTCGACGTGATCGTGGACGCGGAGGCGTGGAAGGTGGCGTCCGCCGTGCCGGCGGACGGCCTTGCCGCGTGGGGTCCGCCGGTGCCCAGGAGCTTCCTCGCGCCCGACGACATCATGGCACTCGCGCGCGGAGAGGGCTGAGGCGCTGAGGCGGGGACGTTCTTTGCCTAGTTGACTCGTTCGGGGGCAGCAATGGCGCACGATCCGGAAACGAGTCAACGAGTCAAAGAACGTCCCCGCCCCGCGCGCCCCGAGCTCGACGTCGCGATCGTCGGGTACGGGCCGGTCGGGCAGCTGCTCGCGATCCTGCTCGGGCAGCGCGGGCATCGCGTCCACGTGGTGGAGCGCTGGCCCGAGGCGTATCCGCTGCCGCGCGCCGTGCACTTCGACCACGAGGTGGCACGCATCCTCCAGGGCGCCGGCGTCGCCGGAGCGCTCGCAGGGCGCACCGTGCCGGCGCCGGTCTACGAGTGGCGCAACGCCGCGGGCGAGACGCTGATCCGCTTCGGCCGCGACGCCGAGCGGAGCCTCTCGGGCTGGCCCGAGTCGAGCATGTTCTGCCAGCCCGAGCTCGAGGCGATCCTCGACGCGCGCGCCCGCGCGCTGCCGACGGTCTCGGTCGAGCGCGGCGCGGAGGGCGTCGGCCTCCGCGTCGGCGCGGACCGCGTCGCGCTCGACGCGCGGCGCGGCGACAGCCGCACGCGTCGGCTCGAGGCGCGCTACGCCGTCGGCTGCGACGGCGCGAACAGCTTCGTGCGCGAGCAGATCGGCTCGGGCTGGCACGACCTCGGCTTCCACTTCGACTGGCTGGTGGTGGACCTCGTACCCTCCGATCCGCGCTGGGAGGGCCCGCTCAACTGGCAGCTCTGCGACCCGGCGCGGCCGACGACGCTCGTCTCGGGCGGCCCGGGCCGCCGCCGCTTCGAGTTCATGCGGCTGCCGCACGAGACGCGAGACGAGCTCGACCACCCCGACGCCGCGTGGCGCCTGCTCGCGCCGTGGGGGCTCTCCCCGGGCAACGCGAAGCTCGAGCGCCACGCCGTCTACAGCTTCCGCGCCCGCTGGGCGGACCGCTGGCGCGCGGGGCACGCGCTCCTCGCGGGCGACGCGGCGCATCAGATGCCGCCCTTCGCCGGACAGGGGCTCTGCGCCGGCCTGCGGGACGCCGCGAACCTGGCCTGGAAGCTCGACCTCGTGGTGCGCGGCCTCGCCTCCGAAGCGCTGCTCGACACGTACGCGACGGAGCGCGCGCCGCACGTCTCGGCGATGATCGACCTCTCCGTCTCGCTCGGCCGCGTGATCTGCGTGGCCGACCCCGCGGAGGCCGCGGCGCGCGACCGGCGCATGAGCGCCGAGGCGCGCACGCGCACGTCGCCCGTCGCGGCGGCGCTGCCTCCGCTCGGCCCGGGCTGCTTCGTGCCGGGCTCGCGAGCCGCGGGCGAGCTCTTCGTGCAGGACCGGGTCCGACACCGAGGCGTGTCGGGCCTGTTCGACGACGTCGTCGGGCGCGGCTTCGCGCTCGTGAGCCCGGCGGGCGACCCGGCCGCGGCGCTCGATGCCGAGGGCGCGGCCTTCCTCGCCGCGCTCGGCGGCCTCACGGCGCACGTGGCGCCCGGCGCGCCCGTCGACGATCTCGCCGGCGGCTACGCGCGCTGGTTCGCCGAGCGGGGCGCGGCCGTCGCGCTCGTGCGCCCCGACTTCACCGTGTTCGGGACGGCGCCCGCCCTCACCGATGCGACGGCGCTCGTGGCCGCGCTCCGCAGCCGACTCGCGTGATCAGGCCTCCCGCCCGAGCACCGTGAGGTGGACGACGGCGCGCTCGCGGCCGTCGACCTTCGCGAGCTCGTTCAGCGGGTCGTCGAAGAACGCGGCGAGGTTCCGCGCGCCGAGATCGATCGCCTCCGCGGCGAGGTAGATGCGCTCGGCCAGGGCACCGGCGCCGAGCAGCAGGTCGCGGTAGCTGCGCTCGCCCGCGCGCGCGCGGGCCGCCGCGAGCTCGCCCACCACGAGGAACGCGACCGCCGCGCTCGCGGCCTTGTCCTGGTAGAGGCAGGCGCGCTCGAGCGGACCCGCGAGGCTCCGCGCCTCGAGCCGCTCGAGCCCGTGCGCCTCGGGCAGGAAGCGATAGAGGCCGGGCGCGAGCCCCTCGACGCGGTGCACCACGAGGCGCACCTCCAGCTCGGGATTCGCGACCGCAGCGGCGCCCTGCGCCATCTCGAGCACGAAGGCGAGCTCCCAGAGCGCGAGCGCGCCGCTGCTGAAGCGCAGCGCCGAGCGCCGCTTCCAGATGCAGTCGGTGACGTTCCGCCCCGGTGCGGTCTCGAGCGTGGGCAGTGCGAGTGCGGGCTGCGCGCCGGACGCGCGGGGCGCCGGCTCGGGCGGCGGCGCCGCCTCCTCGCCGGCGAGCGGCACGAGCTTCGTGCTCTCGTGGTAACGGAGCGCGGGGGGCAGCGCGCCCAGGGACAGCGCCTCGGCGCCCGCCTTCTCGACCAGGCGCGGCCCCGGCTCGGAGGGCTCGCCCCACTCGCTCGGCTGACCCACGGCGTGGAGCGCGCAGATCGCCTCGCGCTTGCCGTCCTGGCCGAGCAGCTCGTTCAGCGCGTCGTCGTGGAAGCGCAGCGGGCTCGCGACGCCGAGCCCGGCTCCCGCGGCGGCGAGGCGGAGGTTCTCGCCGATGTGCCCGCTGTCGATCAGCGCGTAGCGATAGCCGCGCTGTCCGTACTTCCATGCGTAGCGCGGGAAGACGTTCGTCAGCAGGACCGCCGCGGCCGCGTGCTCGAGCGTCCCCGGGCTCTCGAGCGCGGCGGCGACGCGCCGCAGCTGCCGTCCCTGGCGCAGCGGGACGAGCGCGTCCTCGAGCGGCTGGTAGGCATAGAGGCCGGGCGCGAGGCCCTTCACGTGCTCCGCGACGACGTACACCTCGCCCGCATAGAGCGCGCCGGCCGAGGGCGCCGCGCGGCGATACACCGGCGGATCGGTGCCGACGAGCTGGGCGGTGACGCCGTTCGTGAAGCGCAGCAGCGCCGCGAGCTGCTCGCGCGGGAGCGGCTCGGGGACGAACGACGTCGCCGGCTCGAGCGCGGGGACCACCGCGGCGAGCGGCCGGCTCGCGAGATGGGCGGCGCCGAGCGGCTCGCGCGCGAAGCCGGTGTAGCGCTTGTACGGGAGCGGCTGCGAGGACCAGAGCGAGCCCGCTCCGAGCGAGCCGAGCAGCGTGTTGCGCGTGGCGCGATGGGCGTCGAGAGCACCCACCGTCCGCGGGGCCGCCGCCGCGCGACGCGCGAAGGGCGCGAGCGCACCGGAGAGCGCGAGCCCGAGGAAGCGACGGCGCGGGAGCGGCACGGCCGACGGAATCTACCGACCGTGGCGGACTGCGCTCGGCTCCTAGACCGGCTCGCCGGCCGCGCGCGCGCGTTCGAGGCGGCTCGCCTCCTCGGCGGGGAGGAAGCGCGCCGCGAGGGCGAGAGCGAGCGCGCTCACGGCGAACATGCCGAGCCCGAGGCTCATCGCATCGCGCAGCGCGATGCCGCTATCGGCGCCCGCGCGGGCGAAGGTGTCCGACAGCATGCCCATCGTGTACGGCCCGAGCGCGAGCCCGATGAACGTGACGAGCAGCAGGTAGAACGCCGAGGCCAGCGCGCGGAGCCGCGGCAGCACGAGCTCGTTCACCGCGGACGCCGCCGCGCCGAGCCAGAGCGGCGAGACGAGCGCGAAGACGAAGTTCAGCACGTAGGCGAGCACGAGGCTCTCGGTGTGGAGGAGCCAGAGCCCGCTCGGCACCGAGAGCGCCGCCGTGAGCCAGCCCACCCAGAGCCGTCCATTCGCGGAGCGCGCCTTCCAGCGGTCCGAGAGCGCGCCGCCGAACGACACGCCGAGCCAGCCGCCGACGGCCGCCGACAGCCCGACCACCGTGCCGACCTCGCCTTCCGAGACTCCGTGCACGCGGACGAAGAAGGAAGGGCCCCAGAAGCCGATGCCGTAGGTGACGAACGCGATCGAGGCGAAGCCGACCGCGAGGAGCGGGAGCGCGCGGCTGCCGAAGATCAGCGCGAACGCGGTCGCATCGCGGCGGGCGAGGCCCTGCGCCCAGGAGAAGGCGCAGTAGCAGCCGAGCGCGAGCGCCGCCCACTGCGCGGTGCTGCCGGTGAGCCGGATCATGCCCCACGCCGCGAGCGCGATGAGCACCGTGCCGCCCAGATTCGCGGCCACGGCCCGCCCTCCGCCCGCCCGCGCGAGCGAGAGCAGCGTGAGCGGCGGCAGGATCGCGCACAGCTCGTCCGCGAACTCGCGGAAGGGGTGCGGGTGGGGCGCCTTCTCCGACAGGCCCTCGCTCTGCCCGCGGCGCGGCTCGCGCAGGCTCCTCACCCAGAACGCGAGCGCGATGCCCGGGAGCCCCACCGCGAAGAAGGCGACCTGCCAGCCGCGCAGGCCGAAGGGCGCGCCGCCGGCCGGATAGAGCGCCTGCCAGCCCTCCACGATCCAGCCGCCCAGGAAGATGCCGATGCCCGCGCCGATGTAGACACCGCTCGAGTAGATCGCGAGCGCGAAGCCGCGCATGCGCGGCGGGAACCAGTCGCCGAGCAGCGAGAACGCGGCCGGCGATGCGCTCGCCTCACCGATGCCCACGCCGACGCGATACAGCGCGAGGCTCGCGAAGCTTCGCGCAGTGCCCGAGAGCGCCGTCATGCCGCTCCACACCGCGAGCCCGAGCGCGATCAGGCTCCGCCGCGTCCACACGTCCGCGAGCCGGCCGAGCGGGATCCCGAACACCGCGTAGAACACCGCGAACGCGGTGCCGTAGAGGAAGCTCATGTCCGCGTCGGAGATGCCGAGCTCGCGCTGGATCTCGGGGGCGAGGATCGAGAGGATCTGGCGATCGACGAAGTTGAAGACGTAGACGAGGGTGAGGATGACGAGAACGTAATGCGCATAGGAGCCGCCGATCTGCGTCCCGCCTGCTCCCGCGCGATCCTGCACGCGGCGGTTATACCACGCGGCCGCCTCGGCCACGCGCCGGACCTTGTCACGGCCACCGCGGCCGTCAGCCTTCCTGCCGGGTGGGGAAGGCATTGCGCGCTCCAGCGGACGGGTCCCCCGGACCGTCGGGTGTGGCGGCGATTCAGACCGCGCGCCCGCTCTCCGATGACGAAGGCATGCCTCGAGCCCGGCGCCCGCTCGTCCTCGGCGGCGCGGGCATGGGCTTCGAAGAGCTGCTCGACCCGCCCCTCTTCGTCGCGGTCGGCCTGCTCGTCGTCTTCGTCGCGATCTCGCGCTGGTACTGGAGCCACCGGCACTGCCGCTTCTTCACGGTCGTGGAGGGGCAGGTGTATCGCTCCGGCGCGATGTCTCCGGCCCGCCTCCAGCGGCTCGTGCAGAAGTACGGCATCCGCTCGGTGATCGATCTGCGCTCCGCGCGCCCGGCCGTGGACGCCGAGCGGGAGGCCCTCGCGGCGATCGGCGTCGCGCACCACCACGTGCCCTCGAAGCAGCGCCCGCGCGCCGAGACGGTGGAGGCCGTGCTCGCCGTGCTCGACCGCGAGGAGAACCGGCCCGCCCTGATCCATTGCAACCACGGCGTGCGCCGGGCCGCCCAGTTCGAGGCGATCTGCCGCATCGAGTACCAGCGCTGGAGCAACGAGCGCGCGCTCTTCGTCTTGCGCCGGCGCTCGGGATTCCTGAGCTTCCGGCCCGGCTCGCGGGGGGACGATTTCCTGCGCAGCTACGTGCCGCGCCGGGCGCGCCGCCCGGCCGCCTAGCCCGACGGGGGAGGGAGATGTCGCGCTTCGTACGCATCCTCGCTCGCAACGTCCTGCTCGCGGTGCTCGTGATGAGCGCGCTGCGCATCGCGTTCCTGCTCGTGTTCCGGAATCCCGCCGACGCGCCCGCGTCGGGGACCCTACTCCAATCCCTCTACCTCGGGCTCAAGTTCGATCTGCGCCTCGCGCTGCTGCTGAACCTGCCCTTCGCGCTGCTCGGCCCGGTCCCCGCCTTCGATCCCTTCCGGCGCCGCGGCGCCCGCCGCTTCTGGGTCGGCTGGTTCGGCGTCGCGAGCGGGCTCCTGCTCTTCCTCTACGGCGTGGACTTCGGCCACTACGGCTACCTCGAGACGCGCGTCGACGCCTCGGTGCTCCGCTACCTCTTCGATCCCCGCGAGAGCCTCGGCGTGCTCTGGGAGAGCTACCCGGTGCTACCGGGGCTCGCGGCGGTGCTCGGCGCCGCCGGCGCGTACGCATGGTCCCTGCAGCGCAGCTTCGCCGCCGCGCCGGCGGTGTCCGTTCCGCGCCCGCTCGGGCTCCGGGTCTCGCTCGTCTCGCTGCTGGTCGCGCTCTACGCCTTCGGCATCTACGGCAAGCTCTCGTGGTACCCGCTGCGCTGGAGCGACGCCTTCTTCTCGACGCACTCGTTCGCGTCCGCGCTGACGCTGAACCCGGCCCTCTACTTCGCCGAGACGTTCAAGAACCGCGACATCGAGTTCGACCGCGAGGCGGTGGAGCGGCACTACCCCATGCTCAGCGCGCACCTCGGGGTGGAGGACCCCGACGCGGGAAGGCTCGACTTCACGCGCACGGTCGGCCCCGCCGCACCCGAGCGCAGGCTCAACGTCGTGATCCTGCTGCTCGAGTCCTTCGCCTACTACAAGACCGGCGTCTCCGGCAACCCGCTCTCCCCGACGCCGCACTTCGACGAGATCGCGCGAGAGGGTGTGCTGTTCCGCCGCTTCTACACGCCGCACTCCGGCACCGCGCGCTCGGTCTTCGCGTCGGTGGTGGGCCTGCCCGACATCGACCGCGCCAAGACCTCCACGCGGAACCCGCTGATCGCGCGCCAGCACTCGCTGCTGAACGCCTTCGGCGGCTGGCACAAGCTCTACTTCCTCGGCGGGAGCGCGAGCTGGGGCAACATCCGCGCGCTCCTCTCGCACAACGTGGATGGCCTTCGGATCTACGAGGAGGGCAGCTACCGGTCGCCGCGCGTCGACGTCTGGGGCATCAGCGACCTCGATCTCCTCGAGGAGGCGCACGCCGTGCTGGCCCAGCCGCGCGAGGCACCCTTCCTGGCGATCGTCCAGACCGCGGGCAACCACAAGCCGTACACGATTCCCGAAGACAGCGAGGGCTTCGAGCGCAGCTCGGAGAGCGAGGAGACGGTGAGCCGCTTCGGCTTCGACACCGTCCCGGAGTACGACGCGATGCGTCTGCTCGATCACGGCCTCGGCCGCTTCTTCCGCCTGGCGCGGAGCGCGGACTACTTCGACGACACGCTCTTCGTGCTCTACGGCGACCACGGCTCGCCCGCAAGCCCCGAGCACCGGCCGGCCGCCGACGGCCAGCTCGCGCTCTCGCGCTACCACGTTCCGCTCGTGCTCTACAGCCCGAAGCACCTGCCGCCGCGCGTGGTGGACGAGGTGGCGAGCCAGCTCGACGTGCTGCCGACCGTGGTGCGCTTCGCCGGCGGAAGCGGCATCAACTCGACGCTCGGCCGCGACCTGCTCGATCCGGCCTTCGCCGACCGGCGGGTCGCCCTCACGGTCGAGCGGCTCGAGAAGAGCCCGCTGGTCGGGCTCGTCTCGCGCGAGTTCTACTTCAAGGGCGCCGCCGACGGCAGCGAGCAACGCCTGTACCGCATCGACGCCGAGTCTCCGCGCGAGGACGTGAGCGCCGAGCTGCCGGAGACCACGGCCGAGATGCGCGCGCTCGCTCTCGGGCTCTACGAGGCCGCGCGCTACATGCGCTACCACAACGCGCCCGAGGCGGTCGCGGCGCAGCGCGAGCGCGGAGCGCCTTCGGTCGCCACCGGGCCCGGTACCCCCGCGCGCTAGGCGTCGAGTCCAGGCACGTTCGTCAGCGCGGCGGGTGGGTCAGGCTCGAAAGGGCCGCTGGGCGCGCTAGGGCCGGCGCACGCGCGCGGTCGCGAAGCGATACGCGGCAAGCGCCCCGAAGAAGACGACGATCAGGAGCACGAGGCGCCAGAGCGCGGCATCGAGCAGCCCGCCGGCCCCGCTCGCGTCGAGCGCGCGCACCTCGGCGACGAGCGCGCGCAGCTCGCGGCTCGCGTCCGCGATCCGATCCGCGGCGGCCTCGTACTCGCGCACGTCGAAGGGGCGCCCCTGCCCGTCCCCGTCGCCGCCTTCGTCCCCGTCCCGCTCCGCGAGCAGCGCGGTCCACTGCGCGCTCGCCTCCCCGACGCGGTCCGCCACGTGCGAGAGCGGCGCCGACAGCGTCTCCGCGCGCGCGAGCGCGGAGTCGAGCTCCGCGAGCGTGCCGCGCGCGCGCTCCAGGCTCGCCTGGAGCTCCGCGCCGAGCTCCGCGGGCAGCGTCTGGGCCGCGACCGAGATGCGCTCCGCGCCGCTGGCGAAGCTCTCGGCCGCGGCGAGCGCGCGGTCCACGGCCTCGAGCTCCTCGGCGTCGTAGAGGAGCAGCTCGAGCTGCCAGCGCGTCAGATGCGGGAGATCCCCGACCGTCTCCGTGAACTCCTGCGCCGTGTCGTTGAAGTTGTTCACGGCCTGCGCCGTGTCGCTCACGCCCGCGATGGCGCGGAAGGGCACGAGCGGGAGCTCCATCACCCAGGAGAACGCGCCGCCCGTGCTCCGCTCGCTGAACCCGTGGAGCAGCGCGTCGGCGGCGAAGTTGCCGCGGATCGGGTTCTGCGTGACGAGCTCGTCGACCTCCCGCTGGAGCCGCTCGAGCTGGCGATCGTTCAGGAACGCGTGGCCGATGCGGAGCGCGCTCTCCTCGATGCGCCGCGCCGCCTCGACCGCGATCCCCTGCTGCGGGCCGAACAGCGCGCGGCCCTCGCCATGCTCGAGATACTCGTGCTGGGCGGTGGCGAGCGCGAGCGAGGCCACGTAGGCCTGCTGCGCGTTGGGACGGAACGCGGCCTGCTTCGAGAGCGGGATCATCCGGATCCGCCAGATCAGCGAGCTCCGGCGCGGGTCGCTCTCGCGGGTGGCGGCGCGGATCTCGTCGCTCGCGGCGACCACCTGCCCCTGGAACATCGCCGCCCAGCCCGAAAGCGCGGCGTGGAGGTCGGCCGCGGTGGTTCCGCCGGCCGGCGCCGTGGCCCGGAGCAGCGGCACCTGCGCACGCAGGTTCGCGCACCCCGCCACGAGGAGCACGAGGAGGAGAGTCGCGTGACGGCCCGTCCGGCGGAGGCGCATCCGCGGGAGCGTGGCGGGGCGCGGTGCTTCCGGCAAGGTGGCTATGCTGGCCGCCACGCCGCCGGCGCGCGGCGCCCGGGGCGGCGATGGCCGAGCGTTTCGACAGCATCTTCCGGCCCGGCCTGTTCGACGGGAAGACGGTTCTCGTGACCGGCGGCGGCACCGGCATCGGCCGCTGCACCGCACACGAGCTCGCCGCGCTCGGCGCGAACGTCGTGATCGCGGCGCGGCGTCCGGAGCCGCTCGGCGCGACCGCGGCCGAGATCGCGGGAGCGGGCGGCCGCTGCCGGACCACGGTCCTCGACATCCGCGACGAGAAGGCCGTCGACGCCGCCGTCGAGGCGCTCGTGGCGGAGCACGGGCCCATCCACGGGCTGGTGAACAACGCCGGGGGCCAGTTCGTGCAGCCCGCCGCACGGATCTCGCCGAAGGGCTGGCGGACCGTGATCGACCTCAACCTGAACGGCACCTTCCTGATGTCGAGCGCCGTCTACCGCCACTCGATGCAGGCGCACGGCGGCTCGATCGTGAACGTGATCGCGGACGTCTGGACCGGCTATCCGGCGATGGCGCACATGGCGGCGGCGCGCGCCGGCGTCGCGAACCTCACCATCACGCTCTCGATGGAGTGGGCGGCAGCCGGTGTGCGCGTGAACTCGGTCGCACCCGGCACGATCCTGTCGAGCGGGATGCTCACCTACCCGCGCGAGGTGCAGGAGATCGCCGCGAAGGGCGCCGCGGACTCCCCGCCCGCGCGGCTCGGCACGGAGAGCGAGGTGTCGGCGGCGATCGTGTTCCTGCTCTCGCCCGCGGCCGCCTACGTCACCGGCGTGACGCTCCCCGTCGACGGCGGCTCGCAGTTCCACAAGGGCCGGCTGCTGCCGATGGGCCGGCACCGCGGCCTGCCGCGCTGGGACGGCTTCCCGCTCCGGGCGGATTTCTCCGGCACGCCCTTCGCGCCGAGCGACGAGCCGGAGCGCTAGCGGACCGCGTTCACAGCACCTGGATGTTGAAGCGAGCGCGAATGTCCGCGAGCGGCTCGTCGAGGTGCTCCGCCCAGCTCCGCCACGGCCACTTGCGGCGGAGCCTCCGGCTGCGCACCACGACGCGCACGACGTCCCCCGCGCAGCGCATCAGCTCGAGCGCGATGCGCGGGGCGCCCGTCTTCGCGAAGAGCGCGTTCACCTGCGGAAGCTTCAGGTACTCGAGGTAGCCGCGCAGCCCGATCGTGGTGCCGAAGATCGTCCAGGTGTCGATCAGCGTCTCGCCGCGGAGGCTGGTGTCGCAGCCGAAGACGACGTGCGCCGCGTCGTGCTGCCGGAAGAGCTGCGCCGCCTCCGCGGAGAGCTGGGCGGGCTCGAGCAGCCCCGGCTCGTTCGCGTAGTACTCCTCGAGTCCCTCGCGCAGGGTCTGGCGCGATTCCGGAGACGCATAGCGGAAGCGCGAAGAGGACATGCGGCCCGCTCCTTCGGGCACCCGGCCCGAGGATGCTGGCTCGCGGCGCGGTCTTCCAGCCCCGCCTCGCTCGCGGCGGGACGGCGGGACCGCCGCCGCGCTGGTGATCCGCGGACGTGTGCTCGATGCTGTGGCCCGCAGCGGAGGGCGGGATGGCGCCGCAGCAGACACGGCGGAGCGAAGGACGTTGAGCGGGAGCTGGCTCCTGCTCTGCTTCCTCGCGAGCGGCGCGGCGGTGTGGGCGCTCGGCGTGGCCCTCGCGAAGAGCGCCGACGTGATCGCGGAGCGCACGCGCATCGGTAGCGTCTGGATCGGCACCGTGCTGCTCGCCGGCGCGACGTCCCTGCCCGAGCTCGGCACGAGCATCTCCGCCGTGAGCCTCGACGCGGCGAACCTCGCCGTCGGGAACCTGTTCGGCTCCAGCATGGCGAACATGCTGATCCTGGCCGTCGTGGACCTGATGCTGCGGCGCCAGCGAATGCTGTCGCGGGTTGCGTTCGATCACGCGCTCGCGGCGAGCCTCGCGATCGCCCTGAACGCGCTCGCCGCGGTGTTCCTCGTGGTCGGGTCCGACCTCGCGGTCCTGCGCATCGCGCCGGGCTCGCTGCTGGTCTTCGGCGCGTATCTCGCGGGCACGCGGGTGCTGTACCGGAACTCCCTCCGCGGCGGCACGCCGGCGGCGGGCCGTGACGAAGCCGATGCGTCCGCGCCGTCGCTGCGGCGGGCGGGGCGCCTCTTCGCGCTCGCGGCGCTGGGGCTCATCGCGGTGGCGCCGGTCTTCGCCTGGTCGGCGCACGGGGTCGCCGTCGTGAGCGGGCTCGGCGACACCTTCGTGGGAACGTGGGCGGTCGGGCTCTCCACCTCGCTCCCCGAGCTGGTGACGTCGCTCGCCGCCGTGCGGCGCGGCGCCTTCGACCTCGCGGTCGGCAACCTGTTCGGCTCGAACGCGGTCAACATGGCGCTGTTCCTGCCGCTCGACCTGGTGTCGGCAGGCAGCGTGTTCCATGGGCTCGACGCCGCGCACGCCGCCTCCGCCCTGCTCGCCGTGGTGCTGATGGCGCTCAGCCTCGCGGCGATCCTCTATCGCGCCGAGCGGCGCTTCGGAATGATCGAGCCCGACAGCGCGCTCGTCCTGCTCGCCTATCTGGTGGGGCTGTGGCTGCTCTACCAGCACGGCGCCGCCCGCTGACGCTGCCACGCCGCGCGCGGCCTCGCCCCGGGGCGGAGCCGCGCGCCGCTCGCCGGAGGACCTCTCATGCCTGGACGAATCATCCTTGCGATCCCGCTCGTGGCGCTCCTTGCCGGCGGCCGGCTCGCCGCGGCGCCGGAGGGCGAGGCGCTCGGCGCGAGCCCGCGCGCCGCGATGCGCGAGTTCCTCGAAGCGAGCCGGGCGGGCGACCCGGCCGAGGCCGCGCGCTACCTGGAGCTCCGCCATCTGCCGCCCGGCCGCCGCGACGAGGAGGGCCCGCGCCTCGCGCGGCGCCTCAAGGCGGTGCTCGACCGCGCGCTCTGGGTCGAGCTCGAGGCGCTCTCGGACGCGCCCGAGGGCGACCTCGATGACGGGCTGCCGCCGAGCCGGGAGCGCGTCGGCACGATCCCGCGCGCCGAGGGGCGGCCCGTGGACGTGCTGCTGGAGCGGCGCACGCCGCCCTCCGGGACGCCGGCCTGGCGCATCTCGTCCGAGACGCTCGCCGCCGTGCCCGCGCTCAGCGAGGAGCTCGGGCTCGACTGGGTGGAGGAGCGGCTGCCCGCCGTCTGGGTGGAGACGCGCTTCCTCGAGCTCGCGCTCTGGCAGTGGCTCGGCCTGCCGGTCCTGCTCGCCGCCGCGGTGCTCCTCGCGCTCCTGGCCGCGCTCGCCGCCTCACTCGTCGCCGGCGCCGTGGCACGCCGGACGCGACGCCGCTGGGACGACCTGCTGGTGGCAGGCTCCGTCGGCCCCGTGCGCCTGCTCCTCGCCGCGCTCTTCTTCGCCGCCGGCCTCCCCTTCCTCGCGCTCGCGCTGCCCGTCGACCGCGCGCTCGAAGGCGTCCTCACCGTGCTCGTCGTGCTCGGCGTCACCTGGTGGCTGCTGCGCGCCGTCGGCGTCGCCGCGCAGGTGGCCACCGAGCGTCTCAGCGCGGCGGGACGCCCGGGCGCGCTCGGCCTGGTGCCGCTCGGCCGGCGCGCGGCGCAGGTGTTCCTCGTGGTGCTCGCGGTCATCGCCGTGCTGCAGAACCTCGGCGTGAACGTGACGGGCATCCTCGCCGGCCTCGGCGTCGGCGGCCTCGCGGTCGCGCTCGCGGCGCAGAAGACCGTCGAGAACCTGTTCGGCGGCCTCACGCTCGCCGCGGATCAGCCCGTGCGGGTCGGCGATTTCTGCCGCTTCGGCGGGCGGCTCGGAACCATCGAGGAGATCGGCCTGCGCTCCACGCGCGTCCGCACGCTCGACCGCACGCTCGTGACGGTCCCGAACGCGGAGTTCTCCGCGCTCTCGCTCGAGAACTTCACGGAGCGCGACCGCATCTGGTTCCACGCGCTGCTCGGGCTCCGCTACGAGACGAGCGCCGACCAGCTGCGCCACGTGCTCGCGGGGCTCCGCAACGTGCTTCGCGCGGACCCGCGGGTGGATCCGGTGCCGGCGCGGGTGCGCTTCGTCGGATTCGGCGCGCACAGCCTCGACCTCGAGGTCTTCGCATACGTCCGGACGCGCGACTTCGACGAGTTCCTCGGCATCCGCGAGGAGCTCCTGCTTGCCATCATGGACGCAGTCGGGGCGAGCGGGACCGGTTTCGCCTTCCCCTCCCAGACGATCTACACGGCGGAGGACCACGGCCTCGACCCGGAGCGGACGCGCGCCGCGCTCGAGGAGATGCGCGCGCGGGCCGCGTCGTGACCCCTCAGGCGCCGTCCGAGCGCAGCTCGCGCAGCCAGAGCGGAGCGAGCGCGGCGGCGAGGAGCAGCGTGCACGTCACGAACACGGGGCGCGAGCCGAAGGGCGCCGGAGCGCCGAGCAGCCAGACGCCGAGGCCGAGCAGCGTTCCATAGAGCGTTCCCGCCGCGGCCGCGACGGCGACGAGGCGCTCGACGAGCGCGCGCCGCGCCTCGGGCGTGCGCCAGAAGCCGGGCGGCCGCACGCGCGCGTAGAAGGCGGCGAGCCGCTCCTCGTCCTCGGGCGGCGTGGCGAGCGAGGCGAGCACGGAGGCGAGCGTGCCGAGCGCGGCCACCGTGAGCAGGCGCGCGGTCTCGGACACCGCCATCGGCAGCAGTGCCGCCGCGGCGGCGCCCGAGACGACGAGCGCGGCGAGCTCGCCCCACGCGTTTGCGCGGTGCCAGAGCCAACGCAGCAGCAGCGGCACGCCGAGCCCGGCGCCGAGGAGGAGCGTCACGTGCCACGCGGCCTGGATCGAGCCGAGCGAGGCCATCACGCCGAGCGCGATCGCCATCAGGAGGGGCGAGGCGCCGCGCGCGACCCAGACCAGCTCGCGCGGCCGCGGCCGCCGCCGGAGCAGGCCCCCGCAGATCACGCGCGCGTAGAGATCGTTCGCGAGGTACGAGGCGCCCCAGTTCAGATGCGTGTCGAGCGTCGAGGCGAGCGCGGCCAGCATGCCGACGAGCATCAGGCCGCGGACGCCGGGCGGAAGCAAGGTCTCGATGCCGCGTACGAAGGCGAGCTCCCGCTCCGCGACGCTCTGCCCCTCCGCGAGCGGAAAGATGACCAGCAGCGCGACCACGATCGGCAGCCAGAGCAGCGAGCGCACGACGATCTGCGCGAAGGCGAACACGAGCGGCGCCCTGCGGGCCTCGGACGGCGAGCGGCATGCCATGCAGCGCTGCGCGAGGTAGCCGGTGCCGTCGCTGTACATCTGCAGGAGCCACTGGAGGCCGAACACCGCGAGCAGCGCGCCGCCCGCCTCGGCCGCGCCCCACGGGTGGAAGCTCAGCAGCTCGTCGGCGCGCGCCGCGCCGACGCTCTCCGCGAGCGCCGCGGGGAGACCGGCGAGGCCGCCGGCCGCGCGCACCGCGAACCAGGCATAGAGCGCGGTCGCGGCGCTCAGGATCGCGATCTGGCCGAGGTCCGTGCGGGTGACGCTCCGCAGCCCGCCCGTCGCGGAGTAGAGCAGCGTGAAGCCGAAGATCGCGACCACCGAGATCAGGTTGGACGCGCTCCGCGTCCACAGGCCGGAGGGGTCCGGGTTCGCCGTGAGCGGGACGCCGACGCTCCGCACGAGCGCTTCGAGCGGCGCGAGCCAGGCGGCCGGCAGCCACTCGTGCCAGGGCAGGAAGGGCTCGGCGACGCGCACCGCCGCGGCGAGCACCATCGCGAGCACGGCGCAGTTGAAGACGAGGCCGTAGTAGACGGCCTTCGTGCCCCGCAGCCAGACGGCGGCGCGCCCGCCGTAGCGCGTCTCGCAGAGCTCGGCGTCGGTCAGCACGCCCGAGCGCCACCACGCGGCGCCGAGCAGCAGGCCGAGCAGCAGGAACGCGATGCCGTAGCTCCAGAGCCGCCAGAGCGCGAACACGCCGCCCGTCGCCACGAGCCCCGCGGCCAGCAGCGGCGTGTCGGCCGCGTACTGCGTGGCCGTCATGCTGAGCCCGCTCTCCCAGGACGTGAGGCGGCGCCCGGCCAGGAAGTACGACTCGAGGTCGCGCGAGGCTTCGCGCCGGCTGCGCAAGCCCACGGCCAGCGCCCACAGCGCGAAGGCCGCCACCAGGGCGGCGTCGATCACCGCGTGGCGATCCAGCGCAGCAGCGTCTCCACCGCGTCGACGTTCGGAAGCCGGTGCGAGGCGAGCGTGGTCCGCTCCGCGTGCCCCACGCGGAACGTGATGCCGAGCCCCGAGAGCGCGCGGAAGGCGTCCTCGTCCGTCTCGTCGTCGCCCACGTAGATGACGCGCACGTTCTCGCTCCAGGCGGGACCGTGGCGCGCGCGGAGCACGTGCAGCACGGCGTGGCCCTTGTCCCAGCCCGTCGGAGGACGCGCCTCGACCGCGCAGATCGCATCGCGTGCCTGGAAGCCGGCCCGCCGCACCACCTCGCGCACGCGCTCGGCGATGCGGACGTGGAGAGCGGGCTCTGCGCCGCGATAGTGGAACGTGAGGGAGGCGCCCTTCTCCTCCAGCCACGTTCCCGGCTCGCACCTCACGCGGAGCTCCTGCGCCAGCTCCTCCAGGCGCTTGGCGAAATGTTGAAGATCGGGGTGCGTGAAGGGCGCGACGCCCGGCCCCTCGATCTCGAGCCCGTGGTTGCCGACCAGCAGCGCACCCGGGACTTCGATCAAGGGGCGCACGTCATGGAGCGCGCGGCCGCTCACGATGGCGAGCTCGGTGTCGTCGCGGCGCGCGCAGGCGAGCAGCGCCTCGCGCATCGAAGGCTCGATGCGCGCCTGGCTCGGGTGCTGCACGATCCGGGCGAGCGTCCCGTCGTAATCGAGGAAGAGCGCGAGGTGCTGCCCTTCGCAGAAGCGGCCGAGCCAGCGCGCGAAATCGTCCGTGCCGAGCGGGCGGATGCTCTCGAGCGGGGCGTGCGCGGTGCGCAGGAAGTTGCCGACCCACTCGTGGACCGTGTCGCGGCGCTCGCGCCGCTGGAGCGCGCGCATGCGCGCCGTGCGCTCCGTGACGTCCATGATGAGCGCCTGGTGGAGCGCGGAGGCGACCTGGTCGGTGTTGTATGGATTCACCCGCAGCGCCTCCTGCATCGTCTCCGCGGCGCCCGCGAGCCGCGACAGCACGAGGACGCCGGGCTCTCCCACCTGGCACGTCACGTACTCCTTCGCCACGAGGTTCATGCCGTCCCGGAGCGGCGTGACGAGCGCCACCTGAGCGTCGCGATAGAGCGCGGCGAGCTCCTCGGGCGGCACCGAGCGATGGAGGTAGCGGATCGGCGTCCACCGGCTCGTCGCGAAGCGCCCGTTCACGTGGCCGACGAGCTCGTCGACCTGCCGCTTCAGGCGCTGGTACTCGGGCACCTGATCGCGGCTCGGCTCCGCGATCTGGAGCAGCACGACGTGCTCGCGGTGCTCCGGATGCATCTCGAGCAGGCGCTCGAACGCGCGGATCTTCTCGGGCAGGCCCTTGGTGTAGTCGAGCCGGTCGACGCCCAGCACGATGCGCTCGTCGCCCGCTTCGCGCGGCGGCGCCTCGTTCGCCCACTTGGTGTAGCGATCGCCGTCGATGCCGAGGGGAAACGCGCCGATCGTCACGGTCCGCTCGCCGTGCTCGATCTTGCCGGCCTCGCGGTCGACGCGCGCGCCGAGCAGGCGCTCCGCGCAGTCGAGGAAGTTCGCGGCGTAGCCGGGGACGTGGAAGCCCACCAGATCGCACGCGAGCAGCCCGCGCAGCACCTCGCGGTCCCAGGGCAGGATGCGGAACAGGTCGTAGGGCGGGAAGGGCACGTGCAGGAAGAAGGCGATGCGCGCGTCCGGGCGTTCGCGGCGCAGATGCCGCGGCGCGCGGAGCAGCTGATAGTCGTGGATCCAGAACAGGTCCCCCTCGGCCGCGATCGCGCTCGCCGCGGCGGCAAAGCGGCGGTTCACCTCCTCGTAGGTGGCCCACTCCTCGCGGTCGAGCTCCATGCGCGTCGGAAAGGAGTGGAGCAACGGCCAGAGCGTGCTGTTCGCGAAGCCGAGGTAGAAGCGCCGCACCTCGCTCTGGGAGAGCGAGACCGGCACGAGCCGGTAGCCGGACTCCTCCTCCACCCGCTCGAGCTCGGCCCGCGGCGGGAGCTGGCCTCCCGGCCAACCCACCCAGATGCCGCCGCGTTCGCGCAGCACCGGGTCGAGCGCGGCGACCAGCCCGCCGGGCGCACGCTCGAGCTTCGTCTGCCCCCGTCGCGTGCGCACGCTCACGGGCAGCCGATTGCTGACGACCACGAGGTGGCCTCGTGTGGGCCGGGGGGGCATCGGATTTCGCAGCCTAGGGAACGGCGCCGCGGCCCGCATGTCCACGGGCGCGGCCCCGTCGCAAGGACGGCGCGCGGCGTTCTAGGCTGGGCGCGCATGCCGCAGCAGCGGGCCGACACGAGAGGCGAACGATGAGCCGCGGCGGCTGGAGACGCGGCCGCCTCGGCACGTTCGGCGGCGTGTTCACGCCGAGCGTGCTCACGATTCTCGGCCTGGTCCTGTTCCTGCGCCTCGGCTTCGTGATCGGCCACGGCGGGGTCTTCGGGACGCTCGCCATCCTCGCGCTCGCGACCTCGATCTCGGTGACCACGAGCCTCTCGCTCGCGGCGATCGCCACGAACCGCAAGGTCCGGGCGGGCGGCGACTACTACCTGATCTCGCGCAGCCTCGGCATCGCGCCCGGCGGCGCGCTCGGCCTGCTGCTGTTCGCGGCGCAGTCCTTCTCGGTGGCGTTCTACTGCATCGGCTTCGGCGAGGGCGTCGCGGCCATGCTGGGCTCCGCGTCCCCTCGCGTCGTCACGGGTGCCGC
>Ga0075326_1000080_pt1 | contig 19613 bp, 20 predicted proteins | sample MayberrySE_Catta_3_FD_120052 | JGI IMG/M metagenome (GOLD analysis project Ga0075326, IMG submission 120052) | Natural and restored wetland microbial communities from the San Francisco Bay, California, USA, that impact long-term carbon... | ecosystem: Environmental > Terrestrial > Soil >...
CCCGGTCGAGAGCTTCCGCCGCCTGCTCGAAGCCGGCAACGACGACGACCGCCTGCGCATGCGCAAGGCGTTTGTCCGCGACGTCAAGGCGCGCATCGACGAAGTCGCCAAGTACATCCGCCCCGATAACGGCACCCTCGACTTCGCGTTCATGTACGTTCCGGCTGAGAACGTCTTCTACGAGACCATCGTAGGGACGGAGGATGAGTCGCCGATGACCTACGCCCTCCAGCGGCGTGTGCACTTGTGCGGTCCGAACACATTCCACGCGTTCCTGCAGGTTGTCCTGCGCGGGTTCCGCGGGTTGCGTATCCAGGAGGAGGCGCGTGAGATCGAGGCGCGGCTCGATCTGTTCAAGCGTGAGTTCGCGAAGTTCCACCACGAGTTCGAAGTCCTCGGCAGCCACGTCGGGCGCGCCAAGAACAAGTACGACGAGATCGACAAGATGGCCGGCCGCCTCACCGACCGCCTCGAGGTCGAGGTCCCGGTGCAGGCCACGCTGCTCGCTGAGGAGCAGCAACCGCTGCTCGCCGAGGAAGCAAGCGAGCCGGCCGTCCCAGAGCCGCTACGGCTCCGCTCGCTCGACTAACAAGTGGCGGTACATAAGAGGAAGGCCCCTGCTGGAGGGGCCTTCTGGTCTTCAGCGGTGAGGGCGCTAGGCCGGTACGGCCTCGTTCACCTTGGCACGCGCCGCGTCGCGGTCCTTGAACCACAGGGCGTTGATCTCGGTGAAGACGGCTGAAGCCTCCGGCACGTCGTCCTCGGCGAAGATCGCCGTGAATGGGCAGGCCGGCTCGCAAGCGCCGCAGTCGATGCACTCGTCCGGGTCGATGTAGAGGATGCGGTCCTGGCTTTCGTCCTCTGCGACCCCGTCTTTGTGGACGTCGTCGTGAATGCAATCCACGGGGCAAACGTCGATGCAGGACCGGTCCTTCTCGCCGATGCAAGCGTCAGTGATGGTATACGTCATGTTGGTTCGTGCCTCCTATGCAGATTCTTCACAACCTGGCGACCGTATTCTACTTCTCGGATCGTAGCTAAGGGAAGGGGTTTAGGAAGTAAGCACTTCCTAAATGGCCGATTCTATCGAAATTGTCACGATCGACGCCAGAACCGCCACCACGGCCCGGCACCGCCGCGTTCCGGCTCCACCGGCCGCGACGCTGCGTCCACCTCGAGCTTCCGCCGGAGTTGGAGCATGTGGCCGGCTAGCGGCAGTGCCTCGTCGGGGTCGGCGGCGACGTCCGGGAAGAGCTTGTGGAGGGCATCGACGAAACCTGGCACTGTGCTCCCGCCGCCTTCCCGCAGCAGCGGCCCTGCCTTGAGCTCATTGATTGCGCCGCTGATCGCCGCGTCGAGCCGCCGGCGTTGGTCGCCGCTGAGCTCGATGCTCGCGATCGCCTGCTGGAGCTGCGGCTCGAGCGCGTCGGCGATCCCGCGCAGCCCGTCCTCGGCAGGCCGCCCCGTGTTCTGGTCGAGTTCGGATCCGGGGCGCCCGAGGTGGTACTGGATCGCCAGGTACACGAGACGCGCGTCGACGTTCTGGAGTTGCAGTTCAGCCACGAGCAGATCGTAGCGCACCTGCTGCGACACACGACAAGCGGCCGCCTGTGATCAGGCGGCCGCTGAACGCGCGACTAGGATGCGCTACTTGTGGCGTCGTTGCCAGCGCGTCTTCTTGAGCATCTTGCGGTGCTTGTGCTTGCTCATCTTCTTGCGCCGCTTCTTGATGACGTTTCCCATGTGTTCCCTTCGTTGCGTCCTTGGGTCGGATGTCAATAGTATCGACCGGGTCCGCTTATGGCAACACACACTACCTCTGCCGCGGCGGCCCGATCCTGATCCGCTCGCGCATGCGGTCGACATCGTGCGGCGGCAGGTAGAGATACGAGAAGATGCCCTCGATGTACCACGTAGCGCCGGCCTCCTCGTACGCTGCTAGCGTCTCCGCCGCCTGCTTGGAGCGCGATGCCGAGGAATTGGCCTCGAGGACGATCTCGAAGGGGACGCCGGCGTCGCCACGCTGGTCGCGGTGCACTTGCGCGTAGTCGCGAATCGCGCGCACTTCGTCCAGGATGTCCAGACTGACGCCATGTTCTTGAATCAGCTTCGCGATCTGCGGGATGCCCGGTGGGGCAGCCGGCTCGCCCGGCTTCATGATGACCGGCACGATGCCGTCGTAGCGTACCGCGCGCCGCATCGACTTCTCTCGCGGCCACGCCCCGACGACCCAGATCGGGATGCGTGGGTCCTGCACCGGCCTCGGCTCGAAGCGCATCTCCTTGGTCTGGTAGTGCGTGCCCTCGTACGCGAAGGGCTCGCCGGTCCAGAGTCCGGTTACGATATCGAGCGCTTCATCGAGCATCTCGGCCCGTACCCTGCGGTCGAGCTCCTCGCCGACATTCATGTAGCCGCCGTCTTCCGGCGTGCCGAGCCCGACCGGCAGCACGAGCCTCCCGTTCGAGAGGTGGTCCAGCGTCACGGTCTCACGCGCAACCTTCCACGGCCGCCTGCGCGAGAGCGGCGTGATCATCGTGCCGAGCGTCACGCGCTCCGTGCGCATCGCCATCGCCGCGAGCGTGATCCACGGGTCCACCGTAGCGCGCTTCCGCGGGTCGTCCGGAAACTGCGAGTCCCATTCGGGGCTCAGCACCGAGTCGAAGATGAACACGCCGTCCCAACCCGACTCCTCGGCTTCGTGCGCGATCTCGGCGAGCAGTCGCGGGTCGCCCGCGCCGCCCATGTTCGGCAGGTCAAGACCGTATTTCATGGAAGCCTCCCTTTCCGAATCGGTTGTGAGACAGTGCCAAGTCTAGAGAGGGCCGGTGACAGCGAGTTGTCAGGAGTGGTCGACGAGCTCCGCGATGGCGCGGACGGTCCGGTGCGGCGCCGCCGGTGCATCGTCCGGCACGCCGTTCCCGGCCTCGTCGACCCATACCGCGTGCATTCCGAGCGCGACCGCCGGCGCGATGTCGGCGTGCAGGTTGTCGCCGACCATCCACGTCGCCTCGGGCGGGCTGCCGGTCGCCTCGAGCGCGTGGCGGAAGACGCGCTCGTCCGGCTTGCCGACGCCAAACTCGCCCTCGATGACGATGCAGTCGAAGTACGTCTCCAGCTTGTTGCGCGTGACGCTGGCGCGCTGGCTCTCGGCGCCGCCGTTCGTCAGCAGCGCCAACCTCACGTCGCGCGAGCGGAATGCCTCCAGCGTCTCGATCGCGCCGGGGTAGGGCGCGAGCGCGCTCGTGCGCTCGGCGCGGTACCAGTCCGCGATCTGGTCGGCGACCTGCGGCTCTGTCAGCCCGGCGTCCTCGAACGCGGCGCGCACGATCACGCGGCTCGCCTCATTGAGGTCGAGCCGCCCCGTGAGAGCGCGCTCCGGGTCCGACCAGAACCAATCGCGGCGCGTCTGGACGAGCGCCAGCATCTCGACCGCTTCGTACGACCCGTCGTTGTGCCGCTCGATCGACATCCGCCACGTCTCCTCCATCCCCGTCTGCCAGTCCAGGATCGTCCCGTCCATGTCGAAGAAGACGGCTTTGGGCGACTCAGTCACGCCTCGCGCTCCTTCTGCCACGCCTCCATCTCCTCGCGGTGCTCCTCCAACCGTAGCCGAGGCTTTCCAGCCTCGGCGGCCTGTGTTCTACACATACGCATTGACGTCCACCATGTTCAGCCGACCTGCCGACGAAAACTCGTACGACTCTTCGTCCGGAGCGAGGCCGGCAACCACCGGATCCCGATGAATGTAGGCAAGAGTCTCCCGCAACTCTGCCTCGTTCCTGACGACGTGATCGTAGAATCCGGACTGCCAGAGCGCACCGCGTCGGCCAAGCTTCCTGTTGACGAGGCGCGATGAGTATCCCTTGATGCTCTGGGCTACTTGGGAGATGTTACATCCTTCCCGAGGAACGATGAGCGCATGGAAGTGATCGGGCATCACGACGTACGAAAGCACCAATGCTCGATCGCGGCGGACGAACTGAATCGCGTCAACGAGGACTTGGGCGTGGGTTCTGTCGCGGAAGATCCGCTCCCGGCGGATTGTGTTACTTACGACGTGGTAGCACTGGTTCTCGACATAGAATCGGTGGAAGTGCTTACGGGCTGTGGGGCGAGGCTGGAAAGCCTCGCCTACGGGGGAACTGGCTGCTGCTTTGCTACTCATCGGCTTCGCCACGCCTCCATCTCTTCGCGATGCTCCTCGTAGTGCTCGTACGTATTCGCGCCGATGATCCACGCCCACGACGGCCCGTCCGCGGTCTCCGGCTTGGCCGCTAGCTCGGCGTCATCGATCGCCTCGAGCGTCGCGACGATTCGCGCGTACGACTCCTCCGCCTCGCCCCGCACATCGGCCGGCGACTTCTCCCGCGACGCGCGGTAGTCCGCATCGTTGATTTCGTCCATGCCTTCCCACGTCACGCCGATCTCCGGCCGGCCCGGGTTGCCGGTCTCGCGCCATCGATTCAGCCACCGCAGCGCGCGCTGCTCCCACGCCGTCACGTGCGCGACGACGTCTTTCGGCGTCCAGTCGTCGTCCCGCGCGCCGCGCAGCATCGCTTCGTCGTCGAATCCCGCGACGAACTCGTCGAACGTCGCTCGCTCGCGTCGGATCGCGTCTAGCAGCTCCTGCTTGGTCTCGTTGTCATCGGGCATGACGCCCCTACCGCTTCGTCCGCGCGGCCTTCTTGCGCGGCTTTGCGACTTTCGCAGCCATCCGCGCCGCCGTGCGCGCGGGAGCCCGCCCGTTGCGACGCCCGTTCGCGCGCACGGCGCGCCCCTTCGGGGCGAGCGCGTCGCGCAGGTAAGCGCCGGTCGCGCTGCGTTTCGATTGCGCGATCTCCTCCGGCGTGCCTTCCGCGACGATCTCCCCGCCGCGGAACCCGCCCTTCGGTCCGAGGTCGATGATGTGGTCCGCGTTCTTGACCACGTCCATGTGGTGCTCGATGACGATCACCGTGTTGCCGCCGTCGGTCAGGCGCTGCAGCACGCTGAGCAGCGCGTTCGTGTCCTCGAACGAGAGGCCGGTCGTCGGCTCGTCGAGGATGTAGAGCGTGCTCCCCGTCGAGCGTCGCGAGAGCTCGGTCGAGAGCTTGATGCGCTGCGCCTCACCGCCGGAGAGCGTCGTCGCAGGCTGGCCGAGCCGGATGTACCCGAGCCCCACGTCCATCATCGTCTGCAGCTTGTTCCGCACCTTCGGGAACGCCGAGTAGAACTCGACTGCCTCATGCACGGTCATGTTCAGCACGTCGGCGATGTTCCGGCCGCGGAACAGGATCTCGAGCGCCTCGCGGTTGTAGCGCTCGCCCTTGCAGACCTCGCACGGCACCGTCACGTCCGGCAGGAAGTGCATCTCGATCTCGATGTAGCCGTCGCCGGAGCAGGCCTCGCAGCGGCCGCCCTTCACGTTGAACGAGAATCGGCCCGGCTGGTAGCCGCGCGCCCGCGCCTCCGGCACCGACGCGAACAGCTCGCGGATCGGCGTGAACGTGCCCGTGTAGGTCGCCGGATTCGATCGCGGCGTGCGCCCGATCGGCGACTGGTCGATGTTCACCACCTTGTCGACGTGCTCCAGGCCGTCGATGCCGTCGCAGGCGCCCGGGCGGTCGCGCGCGCCGTAGAGGAGCTGCGCGGCCTTCTTGTACAGGATCTCCGAGACGAGCGAGCTCTTGCCGGAGCCCGAGACGCCCGTCACGCCGATGAACCGCCCGAGCGGGAAGCGCACGTCGATGTTCTTGAGGTTGTTTTCGCGCGCGCCGCGCACGACGATCGCCTTGCCGTTGCCGGTCCGGCGCTCGTCGGGGATCGGGATCTGACGCCGCCCGCTCAGGTACGCGCCTGTGATCGACTTCTTCGACTTCATCACGGCGGAAAGCGTCCCCTCGGCCACGACCTCGCCTCCGTTCTCGCCGGCGCCCGGCCCCATGTCGACGATCCAGTCCGCCGCGCGCATCATCGACTCGTCGTGCTCGACGATGAGCACCGTGTTGCCGAGGTCCCGCAGGCGTTGCAGCGTCTTGATCAGGCGGTCGTCGTCGGCTGGGTGCAGCCCAATAGTGGGCTCGTCGCAGACGTAGAGCACGCCCATCAGCCCCGAGCCGATCTGCGTCGCGAGCCGGATGCGCTGCGCCTCGCCGCCGGACAACGTCCCTGTCGCGCGGTCGAGCGTCAGGTAGTCGAGGCCGACCTCGTTCATGAAGTCGAGCCGCGCGCGGATCTCCTTCAGGATCTGCGCCGCGATCGTCTGCTCGCGCTTGTTGAGCGGCGTGTTCGGGCCCATCAGGCGCACCGCCCACTTCTGCGCGTCGACGACGCTCATACGCGTCACCTCGATCACGTTCAGGCCGTCGATCGTGACCGCGCGCGACTCCGCCTTCAGCCGCGTGCCCTGGCAGGCCTCGCACGGGTTCGACGCCATGTAGCGCTCGATCTCGCCTCGGACGTGGTCGGAGTCCGTCTCGCGGAAGCGGCGGCGCAGGTTCGGGACCACCCCCTCGAAGGTCGTCTCCCACTGGTTCTCGTGTCCGCTCGCGCTGTGGTACGTGAGCGTCACCGGCGTGTCGTCGCCGTACAGGATCAGGTCGAGGTGCTTCTTCTTCAGTTTGGAGACCGGCACGCTCGTCGAGAACTTGTGCTTCTTCGCCATCGCTTCGACGATGCGCTGGTACCACGTGCTCGTCGACGACTGGCGGCGCCACGGCCCGACCGCGCCCTCGTCCAGGCTCAGGTTCTTGTTCGAGATCACGAGGTCGGGGTCGACCTCGCGCTGCACGCCGAGGCCGGTGCAGGTCGGGCACGCGCCGTGGGGGCTGTTGAAGCTGAAGTTGCGCGGCGCGATCTCGCCGAGGCTGAAGCCGCAATGCACGCAGGCGAACTGCTCCGAGTAGAGCTGCTCGTCCCAGGCGCCGTCCTTCCTGCCCTCGACGGCGACCAGCACCACGCCGCCCCCAAGCTTCAGCGCCATCTCGACCGAGTCGGCCAGTCGCGTCGCCGACGACGCGGAGCCTTCGCTGCCCGGCTCTTCGGTCACGAGGCGGTCGATCACGACCTCGATCGTGTGGCGCTTGTTCTTCTCGAGGTCGAACTCCTCCGAGAGGTCGCGCACCTCCCCGTCCACGCGCACGCGCACGAAGCCGGCCTTACGCGCGTCTTCGAACACCTGCAGCGACTCGCCCTTGCGGTCCTTGATGATCGGCGCGAGGATCATCAGCCGCCTGCCCGGCGGCTGATCGAGGATCGCGTCGACGATCTGCTGCACCGTCTGGCGCTCGATCACGCGCCCGCAGTTCGGGCAGTGTGGCGTTCCCGCGCGCGCGAACAGCAGCCGCAGGTAGTCGTAGATCTCGGTCTGCGTTCCGACCGTCGAGCGCGGGTTCTTCGTCCCCGCCTTCTGGTCGATCGAGATCGCCGGCGACAGCCCTTCGATGTAGTCGACGTCCGGCTTTTCCATCTGCCCGAGGAACTGCCGGGCGTAGGCCGACAGCGACTCCACGTAGCGGCGCTGGCCCTCGGCGTAGATCGTGTCGAACGCCAGCGAGCTCTTCCCCGAGCCCGAGAGCCCCGTGATCACGACCAGCTTGTCGCGCGGGATCCTGAGGTCGACGTTCTTGAGATTATGCTCGCGGGCGCCCTGAACGATGATGGCGTCTAGAGGCAAAGTGTGTGCTTCCTCCGGTGGTGCATGGACACGATGATAGCCGGAGCGTCTGACCCCGGCGTGTCAGTAGCGGGCCGGAGCCTTAGTGTACAACACGAATGTGAATTGGAACAACCGTGCTAACGCGTTAGCGGCCGCCAGCGGGTCCGGATCGGGCGCCAGTCGGTGGGATCGTATCTGGTCGCCAGCACCTGGCCGATGAGGAGTTCGAAGACGACGTATCCATTCGAGCGGTCGGCGTCGGTCGGCTCAGCGCCGATCGCCAAGCCGGTGACAAGCACCTCTCCGCCGCCGCCCGATGTGTCCTCGACGGCGGCGTGCAGGGCGTAGATGCCGTTCCGCTCCAGGTCCTTCCCCTTCGGCGAGGTCGGGTACATCGTGACGACGAGATGATCGGCGCGCGGCGTCAAGGGCCCGACGGGATGCACTCGCGGCCAGCCGTCGGGCCGCACGGTGCCGAGATAGCAAGGCGCTCGGCCGAGCCGCTCCTCCACGTGCGTCGATAGGTCCGGCTCAGCAGTCTTGAACTCGTCCCAGGAAACAGTCTGCATGGAGCCGATTGTAGCAGAGGCCAACGCACGCCCTCGTCACGCTGCGGCCATTCGCGCCTGCGGCACTGGCCGCCAAGCGAACGCGAACGTCTGGCCGTCGCCCGCGCCTTGCGTGTCGATCTCGATTGGGTCGCTGCCGTCGATCTTCGAGACAAATAGCGTCGTAGCGTCGTCGAACGTGGTGTACGCGAGGTGCGACAAGTCCGTCGAGAACTCAGCGATCAGCGCCGGCACCTGCCCAATCTCCATCGGCCCGGAACCTTCCGCGCTCGCCCGATAGATCGTCGCGGGCGGCCCTGAGTCGATCCAGTACACCTCGTTTCCGTCCGTCGAGAACCGCACCTGGTGCGGCCGGATGCTGTGCGACGGGTAGCTGATGCGCGAGCCGGGGATTGGCGTTGCGTCGCCTGTCTGCAAGTCTACAATCGCTAACCCGATCGTACTTCCTTCGATGTGTACAGCCGCGGCGCGTAAGCCGTCGGGCGTAAGCCAAAACTGCCTGGAATCGTCTAGCTCCGGTACGCGGGTCAATTCAGGACTGCGAAGCCCCTGGACGCTCGCGTCGAAGGTTGGAAGCGCGTCGACGAACGCTGGCGGCTCGTAGTTCTCGGCCACGATGAGCGCATCGCCGTCCAGCGCCCAGCCGAGCGGGAGGGGATTGCCTGACACTGTTGTCGTGGTGCCGGTGTCGAAGTTGTGAAGGAACGTCTGATTGCCAACCACTGGCCCGTGGTACACGAGTCGAGCGCCGCTCGGTGACCACAACGGGAAGCCGTATGACGCCTGGCCGACTAGCGGCGTTGAAATGTCCATTGGGAAGGACCCCAACTCACCTGAGGTGTCCGCAACCACGAAGTAGTAGGCGTCCTCGGTCACGGCCTCGACCGAGAACGAGTCCACGTACAGATACCCGAATCGTTCGCCGTCCGGCGACCAATGCGCACCAACGATGTCTCGGCGACCAAACGACCTGATCAGTTCTCCGCTCGCATCGCGGACTTCGACCTGGCCGTCTTCGCCGCCGGTCCAGCACAGAAGCTTGTCGCCGTCCGACGACCACTCGAGATTCGGAAACTCGCCGCACTCCGTCTCCTCCGCGAACAACGTCCGTTCGCCCGTGTCCGGCTCGACCAGCCACAGCGACCCCTCTTGATCGATGTACGAGAGCTGCGCTGAGCCGCCGGTAGCGACCGCCTCGCCATCTCCGCCCTGAGTGACCAACAGGAGGGCCGCTAGGAGGCCCAGCCCAGCGATCGCGGCCAGCAGTGCCACGTACGCTGCGATCCGGGCAGCGGATCCGGATGCCACCTGCGTCGTTCGACGCCAAAGCTCAAACGGCGCCAGCGCGCCGGCCCACCACGGCCGCGCCTCCTCACGACGCCAGGCCGCGGCCTCGTCGCGACTCTCGACGCCGAGCTTCGACAGGATCTCCGAGACGTGGTACTTCGCCCCATCGCGACTGATCCCGAGCCGCTCCGCGATCTCGGGGTTGCTGAGCCCCTCGCGCAGCAGCTCGAGCACCTCGAACTCGCGCGGCGTCAGGATGTCCGGATACGGCGGCCGTCCGCGTCTGCCCATGTAACCAGGATACGATCGTAGTGGGCGGAATTACACTACCCAGGGCCAGGAACGCCGACCTAGCGGGGTCACCGGCCGCCAGGCTTACTCCAACGGAGTCATCAGTAATCGCGTGAACAGCCCGCTCTCGCAATCTATGGCAGCTTTGCCGCCGCCGTCGACGCGCTCTTGGTCAAGCTCCTCGAGCACAGGTCCTCCTCCTGTGGCCCGCCAGAGAAGCGGACCGATCGCCACTCTGTGACGACTGATTGTGACGCCGTCAACAAGACTGGTATCGATGAATCCGCCGCCAGTAACAGGATGGATGAAGGAAAAGTGTGTCCCGGCTATGCTCGGGAGGAACGCCGCGAGATCCTCAACGTTGTCAATGTGTGCGAAGTGGGTCCTTCCCAGAGAGATGTCCATCTCCCAAGGTCTTCCAACCGGAAACAAGGAGCGGATCATGTCGAAGTCGCCCTTGTTGAGCGCATCGAAGAGGAGGTGTATCTTGGCTCTGCCGAATTGCAGGTCACAGTCTCGTCCCATGGCTAGGCCGGGGTTAGGCTCGATCGGGACTGCGTCAGCAGTCTCGCCGGTGCTGACAGCGGAGCCGCCGTTCCCCTCTCCATCCTCCATCCACAACAACACCCCCAGCAACCCTAGCCCCGCGACCACCGCTACCAGCACGCCCACCGCCATCGCGCGCGCCGCCGATCCACCCGCGCCTTGGAACGTCGCCGTCAGCCTCTTCCACGCGTAGGTGATCGGCGCCAGCGCGCCGGCCCACCACGGCCGCGCCTCCTCGCGCCGCCAGGCCGCGGCCTCGTCGCGACTCTCGACCCCGAGCTTCGACAGGATCTCCGACACGTGGTACTTCGCCCCGTCGCGACTGATCCCGAGCCGCTCCGCGATCTCGGGGTTGCTGAGCCCCTCGCGCAGCAGCTCCAGCACCTCGTACTCACGCGGCGTCAGGATGTCCGGATACGGCGGCCGTCCGCGTCTGCCCATGTAACCAGGATACGATCGTAGTGGGCGGAATTACACTACCCAGGCCTGCTCTGAGTCCGTCGGCAGGAGGGCGAAGGGCCTAGTCGCGATGTGCTCCACCTGCACCGCACACCCGCCGGCCAATCTCCCGCCGTCACCCTGAGTTCGCCGGTGGCCCCTTCTGTCATCCTGAGTTCGCCGGCCTTCCCCTCCTGTCACCCCGAGTTCGCCGGCCCGCCTCCTTCTGTCACTCTGAGTTCGCCGTCAGGCGGACGAAGGGTCTACTCGCGATTCGAGCACACACGGCCGAAGCGCGAGCTGTCCTCTCGCCGCCACCCCCGACCCAGTGCCATCTTCCCCTTCGCGATCTCCCTCCTCTGATGTAGCGTGCGCTGATCATGACCACACCTACCGCCTCTCGCTCACCAACCTGTCACCCTGCGTCCGCCGGCTGGCGGGCGAAGGGTCTAGCCGCGATCCGCGCACGCACGACCGAAGCGCCAAGCCGTCCGCAGTCAAGCCTTCTTATTTCACCACTGACCGTGGTCGGACTCACGAAGATGCTCGAAGTCGGCGTTGTCTGGATTGTGCCAAGGGCGATAATAGACCTCTGTACTATCTGAGATCGAGTCCGTCATCAAGTCCTCAATCTCTAGAATCTCACGAAGAACCCAATCTACTCGATTGCCCTCGAGGTTGTCGCAAGAGAGCTGCTCGCGGTGCGCAAGAGCGGTGACCTTCTCTAAGAGGTCTTCACCAGCATCCAGCGACACAACGAAAACTCTCTCCTGGAAGAGCGTCTCCTCGTCGTCTGCGCTAGCGTCTGCTTCTACGACGCACTCATACAGGAGGCGCGCGGCATACCAGTCCATACCTACGAATAGTATCGGCTGTTGGGTGCGCACCGCCCCAGTGCCATCTTCCCCTTGGCGTTCTCTCACCCCTCGTGTAGCGTGGGCTGATCATGGCCTCACCTACCGCCTCTCGCTCACAACCTGTCATCCTGCGTCAGGGCAGCTTTGCACCCGCGAGAGGAAACTTGTGTATGCAGTTACCACGAAACCACCCCCCTGAAATTACGAAACAAATTACCCGGACCCAGCTTCGCCTCAGATACGAGCAGGAAGTGTAAACTCGGACCAAAAGACGACCGAAAAACGAGCTAAAACGCGCGAAAGAGGGGCGAAAGTGACCGAAAATGGACGGTTCTAGACCCCAGACCCTACGCCCTCCCCGTTCCAGGCAGGTCGACTTGGTAGGTGCGGTAGAGCCAGGGGATGCGCAACACGCCGATCAGGTTGAGCCCGAGGGTGATGAGCACGATGCCCGCGACCTTCTGGATCGTCTGCATGTTGTCCTGGATGAAGAAGCCGATGAGCCCCACCGACGCCCCCAGCAGCACGAAGATCGCCGAGAAGCCGAGCACGAACGCGACCGCGTGCCGGACCGTGGCGCCGCGCTGCGACCCTGCGGTCTGCGTGCTCACGCCGGCCAGGTGCATGATGTACGCCGGCACGAGCGGCAGCACGCACGGCGACAGGAACGCGATGACCCCCGCCGCGAACGCGATCGTGAACCCGAGCGGGCCCGTCAGGCTGACCCCGCCCGCGATGCTCTCCTCCGCGTCGACGACGTTGGCCTCGCCGCCGGTGAAGTACTCGTTGAAGATCGTGAACTCGTCGAGGAAGATCAGCGCGCCGATGAAGATCACGAGCAGCCCCCCGACGATCTCGATCACGGGCATCAGCGGCCCGATCTTGCGCATGAACGTCATCATCGCGCCGAGCGCGAGCGCCGCGATCAGGAACGGCACGCCCAGCCCGAGCGACCACGCGCTCAGCAGGAACATCCCCTGCAGGACGTCGGCCCAGGCGCTTGCGTCGGTGCCGGCGGCGCCGCTGTTGTTTACGGTCGCGAGCGCCAGGATCGCGCCCAGGATCGGCCCGATGCACGGCGTCCAGCCCACCGCGAACGCCGAGCCGATCGCGAACGACTTCCCGTACCCGATGGCCGCGGGAAGTGTGCCGGTCGCTGCTGTGTCGTCTTGTGTCATGTCTATCGTGAGCTTCGGGCGCTACTCCGCGAACGGGTCGTCCTCGGCCGTGTCGAGTCCGAGCAGCGCCTCGCGCGCGGCGTCGTAGCGCTCCTTGGCGCGCGCCTCGCGGTTCAGCAGCCCCTTGAGCTGCGGCGGTTCGAGCCGCTCGCCGTCAAGCACCACGCGGTGCAGCGCGTCGAGCTGCTGCCGCCACGCCTGGTACGCGTCCTCGTACGACCGCTTGCGGTCCGCGTCGACCTGCATAGCGACAGTATATCGCCGTCGTGAGGCGGGCTAGGGGAGCGCGAGGCAGTCGCCGACCTGCAGCGCCGACGGATCGATGCCCGGGTTCGCCGCCATCAGCTCCTCGGTCGTGAGGCCATAGATCGGCGCGATGTTGTCGGGGAACTCGCCGTCCTGCACCACGTGGCCGGTGCAATCGCCGTCCGTGGGCGGTTCGTCGACCGGCGGCGTGTCGGTGGGGAGCGGTTCGTCCGCGGGAACGGGCGTGTCGGTCACGTCGGGAGTGTCGGTCGAGCCGAGGACTGCAGCCTGGCCCGGAATGATGAGCTCCTGCCCGATGCTGAGCGAAGCGTCCGCGGTCAGGCCGTTCGCCTCGAGCAGCTCCTCGACCGTGATGCCGTAGAGCTCCGCGATGCTGGAAAGCGTGTCGCCGTCCTGCACGACGTAGGTCTCGTCGTCGCCGTTCCCGCCGCTCGCGGGCGAGTCGCCCTGCGTGACGATGACCACCTCCGGCAGCACCTCGGGCGGTGTCGCCGTCGGAATGCTCGCGACGTCCGTCTCGCCCTCGTCGTCGTCCCCGCCGCCGAAGCACGCGAACGAGCCCAGCGCTCCCGCGACGAGGAGGACAGCAAGCCCAAGGGCGACAAGTAGGGAGCGCACCAGCACCTCCGGCTGTGGAGTTGAGCCCTGATTCCGGGGACTGCGGGGATCGTAGCCCATCGATTCCGGCGCGGCAAGCGCGTAGATGTTACGGCGCGTCGAGCTCCTGCAGCAGCGCGAACCCGAGGTCGACGATGGGCTGCAGCGACTCCTGGATCAGGTTCGCGAACGTGTCGTTGACCGTGTGGATCGTGCCGGAGTCGGGCGCGCTGATCAGCAGCGCCGAGATGCCCTCCTCGAGGAAGGCGGCATGGTCGCTGCTCACGTTCTGCGGCAGCACCGTCACGACGGTGTCGACGCCGATCTCGTCGCCTGCGGTCGCGGCGAGGTCAGAGAGCGACGTCGCGCCGACAAGCTGCGGCGTGCCGGGCCCGGCCACGGCGTCGAAGTTGAACACGCCCTCCAGCGTGTCGATCTCGGCCTGCGTCAGCTCCGAGACGAGGTGCCGGCTGCCCTGCAGGCCGCCCTCCTCGCCGCCCCACAGCACGAAACAGTGGCCGTCGAGCCCCGCCGACGCGGCTGCCCGCGCCAGCTCCAGCACCACCGCTGAGCCGGACGCGTTGTCGTTCGCGCCGGGCGCCCACGGCACCGAGTCGGGGTGGCCGCCGTTGAGCGTGCGGCACTCGCCGGAAGGCGGCCGCGCGATCACGTTGTGAGCCGTCGATTGGGCGCGCACGTCGAGCGCCGCCTCGACCTGCCCGGCCGCGAGCCGCTCGCGCAGCTCCTCGCCCTCGGCGAGCGAGATCGTCACGCTGACGATGTTCAGCGGCGGGTCGAGCACGCCGGGGAACGAGCCCGGCTCGCGGTTCGCGATGATCATGCCCGCGGCGTTCGCGGCGATCGCGCGCGTCGCCATGTCCTGGAACGCCACGTCCTGGCGCTGCACCAGCACGATCATGCCGCTCGCGTCGGCGGGGAAGTCCTCCGCCTCGCCCGTCCCGACGTCGATCACCTGCCCGATCGCCGTGCCGCCGGGGCTGCCGAACAGCGACGTCCCCAGCAGCTCCGTGTCGCCGTACGCGACCGTGGCGTATCGCTGGGTGTCCTGGCCGTTCGTCGTGAAGTCGTCCACCTCGACCTCGTACCCCCACGACTCGAGCTGGTCGGTGGCGTACTCGACGACCTCGTCCTCTTGCGGCGAACCGGCCGGGCGCTCGCCGACCTCCTCCGAGAAGAACTCGATGTGTTCGAGGATGCGCTCGACTTCCGGCTCGGGCGGCCCGAGGTCGACTTCCGTCGGTGTGGGCGCCGTGGTCGGCGATGGGGTTGGCGCGGGCGCGCTGCTGCCGCTGTCGTTGCACGCGACGAGCGCGAGCGCGACGAGAGTCACGAGAAGCTTGAAAGGAGGTCGGATCTGTAGCAGGGTCAGTGTTTGGGGCGTCTGCGTCCCTTGAGCCAGTCCCGGATGCGGTTCGGCAGGCTCGGCTCGTCGTCGAGATTGATCGGCTGGCCGCGCCAGCGCTTCTCGGTCTTGGGCTGCGCGCCCGACCCCGCAGACGAGCGGTTGAAGAACGAAAGCGCGAACGATGTCAGGAAGAGGATGATGCCGGCGATGAGCACGAAGCGCCCGGCCGGGAACATGCGCATCGCGAAGAATCCGACGACGATGATGATCAGCGCGGCCAGCATCACCTGCTGTACCGAGATCCGCGCCAGCGGCGCCAGCAGGGCGCGCATGAACGAGGACGCCGCGTTCGAGGACTTGCGCCGGACGCGCTGCGCGGCGGTCTCCTCAGGGACGAAGTCGTCCAGCTTGTTGAGGATGTCCTCGATCTCGCGCTTGATCTTGTCGTCGGACCTCATCAGGTTCGCTCTATTCTATCGGACGCACCGGCGCCATAGCTACAGGCCAAGGTGTCCCCCGGCCGCCTCGATCCGCTGGAGGCAGAGCCCCTTGCCGAGGATTTCCATGCTCTCGAACAGCGGCGGCGAGACCGGCCTGCCGGTGCAGGCTACCCGCAGCAGCATGAACAGGTCCCCGGCCTTCATCTCGAGTTCCTCGGCCAGGGCGCGCATCTCGCGCTCCAGCGCTTCGAGCTCCCACGGCTCGATCTCGGTGGCGCGCTCGAGCGCCTTCTCCAGCGCCGCGGCCGCGACCTCCGGCGTGTTCTTCAGGCGCTTACCGAGCAGCTCCTCTCGCTCGTACACGAGGTCGTACGCGAAGAACCCCTCGACCATCGGCGCCAGCTCATCGAGCCGCTGGATACGCTCACGCACCAACGGGATCAGCCTGCGTACCACGTCTTGATCGATCGGCCGGTGCGCCGATGGCGGTAGGTCTCTGTCCAGCCACTCCGTGAAGAGTTCCAGCAACCGCCCTTCGCTTGTGTGTTCCCGGATGTAGACGCCGTTCATCCACGTCAGCTTCTCAAGGTCGAACACGGCCGGGTTCTTCGTCATGCGCTCGAGCGAGAAGTGCTTCACGAACTCGTCGCGTGAGATGACCACCGTGTGGTCGTCGAGAGACCAGCCGATCAGCCCGAGGAAGTTGATCAGCGCCTCAGGCAGGTAGCCTTCGTCGCGGTAGTGCAGCGCCGAAAGCGCCCCGTGCCGCTTGCTGAGCTTCGACTTGTCCGGCCCGACGATGACCGACATGTGCACGAACGTCGGGGGCTCCCAGCCCAGTGCGCGGTACATCAAGATCTGGCGCGGCGTGCTCGGGAGCCAGTCTTCGCCGCGCATCACGTGGCTGATCTCCATCAGGTGGTCGTCCACTACATGCGCGAGTTGCGCTGTCGGGAACCCGTCCGACTTCAGGGCGACGAAGTCGTCTAGCGTGCCGTGCTCGAACGAAACCTCCCCGCGGACGACGTCGACGAACGAGGTGGTGCCCTCATCGGGCGTCATGAAGCGCACGACCTTCCCGCCGCCGTGCGCGCGCTGCTCCTCGCGCTTCTCGGGGTCGCGGCAGTTGCGGTCGTAGCGCGGCGGGAGCTTGTTCGCCTGCTGGTCCTTGCGCAGCGCGTCGAGCCTCTCCGGCGAGCAGTAGCACTCGTAGGCGTGGCCGCCGTCGATCATCTCTTTCGCGTATTTGGCGTAGAGGTCGAGGCGCTCCGACTGCACGTACGGCCCGTACGACCCGCCGGCATCTGGCCCCTCGTCCCAGTCGAGCCCCATCCAGAGCAGGCTCTCCTTGATGCCGTCGAGCGCTTCCGGGATCAGCCGCGCCTGGTCGGTGTCCTCGATGCGCAGCACGAACTGCCCGCCCGAGTGGCGCGCGAACAGCCAGTCGAACAGCGCCGTTCGGATGTTCCCGACGTGCGGGATGCCGGTCGGGCTGGGCGCGTAGCGCGTGCGGACTGCGGCCATGTCCCGCGCATTGTAGCAGCGGGGTCCGGCTTCGGGAGTTCGCTTAGCTTCTGTTGACCGTCTCCAGCTTGATGGTTGGCTTCTGGCCCTGCGCGAGCGAGCCGAACGAGTTTCGCCTGTTGAAGAAGTAGGTGTAGCCGTCGTTGGACGTGAAACGATTCCTAAACGAACCGCGCGTGCCGCCACGTGCCAGATGAGCAAGGTAATCACGCCGCGTGGCCAGTTCGGGACAATCGTCGCAGATGGTGCGCCCGGGCCCGGTCGTGCCGCCCGTCTCGCTGAACTTCATCCGCGCTTCGCGAAAGGCTGCATTGTTCCAGACGCTACGGAACGTACTGCCTTGTACCGAGCCGAAATCGTCCTCCTTGAAGAAGGCGCCGTTACACGGGGCGATGCCACCATCGTTGTTGAGCACGGCGCGGCTCCACAGGAAGTCGCAATTGTCAACCGATGGAGCATCGAACAGCTTATAGGTGCTGGTCGGGTTCCACTCTTGCCCGATCACCCAGCCCTTGCTGACTTCAAAGTCCATGCCGCGTTCTCCCGCCATCATACATGCGCGTTCCACGTCGTCGACGTTGTGTTCGAAGACATGGAACGACCAGATGATGCGCGGCGTGGTCGACCGCAGCTTCTTTTTCGCGTCGTTGACAAGATCGACATTCGCAAGCACCTGATCGAAGCTGCCGCCAACACGGTACTGTTCGTAGGTCTCCTGCGCTGCTCCATCCAGCGAGACGCCCAGCGTGGTCAGCCCGGCGTCTACGAGCGCCTCAGCGCGGCTCCGGTCGAACGGCAGGCTGAAGTTCGTGCTGAGGGTCGTGCCGACACCTTTGTCGCTCGTAATCCGGATGAGTTCGGCAAGATTCCTGTTCATCAGCGGCTCACCCCAGTTGTGGAGTTCAACCTCAAACAGGTACTCGCCCAGCTCATCCATGACCTTCCTGTACAAAGAGACGGGGAGGTGGGCGCGAGTTCTCCCTCGTTCGCCGGCGCCCGTGAGGCAGGCTGGACAGCCGAGATTGCAGGCGGTGCTGGCCTCGACGGTCAGCTTCAAGGGGAAGCCCAAGAGCACGTGCTGAGACAGCAGGCGCTGAAGACGGACCATGTAGAAGTTGAGGCGACGCTTCAGCGTCACATTCGTTCCGTGGTGCGGAGGCAACCCTAGGAAGTGAACTGCGTCGTAGGAACGCAATTGAAGGAGCGATCGCCAGAAATCGAGCTTCATGGCTCACCCGGAGGGCCTTATGGTAAGACCCGCCTTGCGACTTGTCAACCCGCTCCAGTCGACGAATACGACCTCGCCTACGCCGAGGCGACCTGCGAGCGCTACTTCGGCTAGCGACCTTCCAGCTCCCGCAGAGCCAACTCGAGGTCATCTGCGAGCAGCGCCTCCAGCTCCATGCGCTGCCCCGTGCGCGGGTGCGCGAAGGCGAGCCGCTGCGCGTGCAAGAACTGCCGGTCGAGGGCCGCGTCCTTGCGTCCGTACAACGAGTCGCCGTAGATCGGATGCCCGATGGACGCGAGGTGGACGCGGATCTGGTGCGTGCGTCCGGTCTCCGGCCGCACCTCCAATAGCGACCGGCCGTCGACCTCGCGCAATATACGGTAGCGCGTGCGCGCCGCCCGCCCGCCGTCGACCACGGCCATCCGCTTGCGATTGTGCCGGTCGCGCGCGATGGGCCCTTCGATCATTCCCTCCGCCTGCGTTGGCCGCCCGTCGACGAGCGCGAGGTACGTCTTGTCGATCTCGCGGTTCTTGAGCTGGTGCGCGAGCGAGGCGTGCGCGGCGTCGTTCTTGGCCACGATGATCAGCCCGGACGTGTCCTTGTCGAGCCGGTGCACGATGCCCGGCCGCTCCTTCCCGCCGATGCCGGAGAGGTCGTCGCAGTGGGCGAGGATGCCGTTGACGAGCGTGTGGCTCCGGTGTCCGGGCGACGGATGCACCGCGAGCCCAGCAGGCTTGTCGACGACGAGCAGGTCGCCGTCCTCGTAGACGATCCGTAGCGGCATCGCCTCGGGCTCGAGCTCCGATGGCTCCGGCGGCGGGACCGTCACCTCGACGCGTTGGCCGGCCGCAAGCGTAACCGACGCCTTCTTCGCGAGCGCGCCGTCGACGGTCACGAAGCCGTCATCGATCAGCTTGCGGGCGCGTGAGCGCGTGAGTTCGGGAACCGAGCGCGCGACGAAGACGTCCAGCCGTCCTCCGGACGCGTCCACGCGCAGGTCGAAGCTGTTAGCCACCTTCGGAGTCGGACGGCTCCCTGAAGCGCTCCGTCTCGACAAGCAGGAAGAAGATCACGATCGTCGCCACACCGATCGATATTGACGCGTCGGCGACGTTGAAGGCCGGCCAGAAGTCGAACTTGATCCAGTCCGTGACCTCGCCCGCGCGGATGCGATCTGCCATGTTACCCGCCGCGCCGCCGAGCTGGAGCGCCAGAGCCAGCCGCAGCAGTCCGTGCTCGAGTGGCGGGAACAGATAGTAGAGTGCGATCGCCGCGACGCCAACGATCGATGTGCCGATCAGGAACAGCGTCTGGCCCTGCAAGATCCCGAACGCCGCCCCGCTGTTGCTGACGTTGACGAAGTTGACGATCCAGTCCTGGTCCGGCCA
>Ga0075326_1000081_pt1 | contig 19568 bp, 15 predicted proteins | sample MayberrySE_Catta_3_FD_120052 | JGI IMG/M metagenome (GOLD analysis project Ga0075326, IMG submission 120052) | Natural and restored wetland microbial communities from the San Francisco Bay, California, USA, that impact long-term carbon... | ecosystem: Environmental > Terrestrial > Soil >...
GACGGCTTGATCCTCGAACGCGCTGCGTTGACGGAACCTGTCGCCTGTGTGCTGAACTCTGTGGAGGCGTGCGACCTGTCAGCGGGCTCGAGCGTCGCGATCATCGGGGCGGGTCCAATGGGCCTGCTTCACCTGCTGCTGATGCGTCGTTTGGGGGCGGGCACGGTAGTGGTCTGCGACCCGGACGCCGAGCGCCGCGAGCAGGCGCTGGCGTTTGGGGCCAATGCAGCCATCGATCCGACGAAGGAATCACTCGCCGGTGCGATGCAGGAGCGAACCGACGGCCTAGGCGCAGACGCAGTGGTGGTGTCGCCTGGCATCGCGGATGCGATGGAGGGCGCCTTGGACGTCGCGCGACCTCAGGGCGTCGTGACGCTGTTCGGCGGGTTTCCGAAGGGAACCCGCGTGAGCATCGACCCGAACGCCATCCACAACAAGGAGATCCGGTTGACCGGGAGCCAGAACGCGACGATCGAGCAGTATCAGCGCGTCCTCGACCTGCTTCCGCATGTGCCAGAAGTCGACGCAGTGACTACGCATCGCTTCTCGCTCGCCGACGCGACGCAGTCGTATGAAGTGCGGCTCCGCGGTGAAGGCCTGAAGTCGATGGTGGTGGTCGACTAAGGCCAGCGATCTATCTCGTGGTGTTCTCCTGGGCGTCGACCGCGAAGTCCAACGCCAGAATGTCGGCGCCCATGATGACGACGATGTCCGCATCCCCGTTCGTTGCCAGATCCTTGTCGCCGTTGCTGGCGGAGCGGATCTGGCTCGCTTCCACCTCGAGGACGTCGGCAAGGCGATCAACCGTGTGGCTCTTTCCGGTGAAGTCGACGATCTCGGTTAGCGGCCTGACCTCTCCGCTGACTGGCGCGGCCGTTATCAATCCGGAGGCGAACCCGTACGTGGCGAGATAGTCGATGAGCTCGTCCGTGAGCCCGTACGAACTGTGTATTTCGACCGATGCGGCTTCTTCGTTGAGCCGGGTGTCCGTCATGAGGGCACCGACGATCTCCTGCACGATGTCCTTGTCGATCAGGAGCACCTGCTCGCCGAAGGGAGTCGTGTACGGGACCGTGGCAGACGCGAGTGAGAGCGCCGTGATACGCGACGGATCGATGCGGGCCGCGAGCGCTGCATATCCCGGCGCCTGAATGTCGTTGACGTCAGTGTCGATGGCGTCTTTGTACTCGCCCCACAGGTCCGTGATCTTGTCGAGTCGCGCGAAATCGAGCTCAAGAGCCTTGTCGATGGCCGCGAAGATGACCTGCTGCTGGCGCTGGATACGGTCCAGGTCAGAGCTGTCGTAGCGCGTTCGCGAATAGTCGAGCGCCGTTTGGCCGTCCATGTGGTACGAGCCGACTTCGAAGTGGAGCGGAGTGTAATCGCCCGGGAGTTCAGTGCGGGAGTAGGTCGGGTCGTTCACTTCTTCGGTAACGTAGACGTCGATCCCCCCCAGCTCGTCGATCACTTCGACGAAGCCTTCGAAGTCGATCATTACGTAGCGGTCGATCGGGATGCCGGTCGTATCCTCGATCACCTCCTTCACGAGGCCGGGGCCTCCGCCTGGATAGTTCTGACTCTCGCCGCGGGCAAACACGGTATTGATGCGACCCTGGTCTACGCCCTCGCCGTCACGAAAGGGGATGTCGACCCAGGTGTCGCGGGGAATACCGAGGATGCGCGCGGTCTCGGTAGAGCCGTCGACCATCAGGATGAATATCGTGTCCGTGCGGGTTGGGAGTTCGCCCTCGTGTGGCCGTCGGTCGAGGCCCATGACCAGGATGTTGACCTGGCCTTCGGCGGCGTCACGCTCAACGCCGGGAAGCGCGGGGAGCCCCCCAATGCCCTGGCCGGGCAGGAACAGCTCGTCGATACGGCTGACCACAATAAGCGCAAGCCAAGCCACCGCGGCGAGGATACCGAGGCCGACTAGGCCGACGATGACGCGCTGGCGGGTGGCGTTGGACGGAGCGGGCGGAGGGTTCGCGGACACTCTGATTTGAACGTAAACACTGCTATCGGGTGTGTCAAGACGAGGTCTAGTATTGTCACATACATAAATCGCTGAACATAAGATACCTTATGTTGTGGTGGATGAGAACACGCACTATATGTTGTACTTGGTGCAATTCTAGTGTATCTTGTGGTGAGGAAGCCATCTGTTGGAGGGAACCGGCATGACTACACCTTGGTCTACGACGCGACAAACCTCACCGACACCGTCTTCGTCTGAGGATCGACCTTGGATGGGGATGGCGGTCTTGGCCGCGGTTCCGATATTCTCCCTCATCCTCATCCGGTTGTTCTGGTCGGGGTCGAGCCTCTGGTTCTTGACGGTCGGAATCATCCTCCTCGGCGCCGCAGCAGTTGTCTTTCTCGCGCGCCGCAACACGGAGCGGCAGTACGGCGGCCAGCTCGCGCCAGAGCAGTCACGGATGCCGCTGGTGCTGGCGGGTTTGGGAGTTCTCTTTTTGGCAATGCTCATTCTTCCCAACTTCGCCGACAGCGATTCGACGCCTACGAGCACCGTCCCCGAGGTCCAGGACGACGCCTCGGAACTCCCGGCGTCATCGTCAGAACTCCCGGCGTCCGACGAGCCCGAGACGCGCGAGGTCGTGCCGCAGGACTCCATCGCGACGAATCCCGAGACCGGGACAGCGGACACCACGGACAACACAGGGGCGACAGGGAACGGGACGACCGGCACCATAGACACTACGGACACGACTGAGGTACCGGCGGGAAGCACAACCTACATCGTGCAGGACGGAGACACTCTCTGGGACGTCTCGGTGCAGTTCGGGGTTTCCGTTGAGGCTATCGTCGCAGCGAACGGACTGGCGGACGAGACCGCGATCAGCATTGACCAAGAGCTAATCATCCCGGCCGCCGAAAGCGGCGACGAAACGGCCGGTTAGGAGCTACTCCTGGAGTTGTGTTTCAGCTGAAGGAGGCGCTCTTCAGAGTCCTTGTGCGAAGTCTCGAATGGTGTTGGCGAGGTCTCTAGGGCGGTGCAGTGGGATGTCGTGGATGGTGTCCTCGAACCAGCAGACCTGACAGTTCGGTAGAACCTGCTCGGCTGCGGCTATCGCCTCTCGTTTCATCCTCATCCAGTCCTTGGCGCGGCCTGCGTCTGGGCTCTTGGCAGGAGCAAACAAGGCTGGACAACGCACTCGCGGGAACAGTTCCGATGGCTTCTGTTCCCACAGCGCGCGGACGACCTGCATGTGATTCTGACGGCTGAGGTGGGGCCTGATCGTGCCCGCCTCGGTCACGTAGAAGTTGCCCATAAGGGCTGCCTCCACCTCCTCGCTCCAGATGTCGCCTAACTGCCACTTCTTCGCGCCTTCGATGAGCTGCTCGGGTGTCAGGCGCGTGAGATCAGGTGGCGCCATCTCCTTTTCCGCGCGCTCCCACGTCGCCTCGGGCCGCGACGAGATTTCGATGTAGCCCCCGTCCACCATCACGAGACCAGACGCGCCGCCGGCATGCGTGGCCGCGTACTGCAGCGCGACGTTCCCGCCCCACGAGTGACCGACGACTACCGGCTGGTCGAGTTGCAGCGCCTCGACGAAGGCCGCGAGGTCGGCGACGACGCTCTCGAAGTCGTAGCCGTCGTCGGGCTTGTCGCTCGCACCGTGCCCGCGCTGATCGAGGGCGAAGACGCGAAAATTCTCGGCGAGGTGTGGTGCTGTCGTGATCCAGATGCGGCTGTTGGAGGCGACGCCGTGGAGCAAGACCACTGGAGGGCCGCTTCTTCCGTACTCGCGGTAGTGGAACGAGAGCCCGCGCAGTTCGACCGACTTGTCGACAGCCGGGTCGTTCATCACCTAACCGAGGTGCTTCCTGAAGAAGGCCAACGTTCGCTCCCAAGACTGCGCCGAAGCCTCAGCGTTGTACTGCTCGGGACGAGAGTCATTGAAGAAGCCGTGTTGCGTGTCTTGGTAGATATGGAACTGCACGTCCTTAGCCTTGTCTCTGAGCGTCTTCTCGAGGGCCCGAACGGCGTCGACTTGGAGGAAGCTGTCCTGGTCAGCGTAGTGTCCTAGGATAGGCGGCTGGATGGCATCGTGGTCGGTCTGGGCCATCGGCAGTACGCCATAGTAGACAACGCAGGCGCCGATGTTCGGGTTGTGCCCGGCAAGGTACATTGAGAGCCCACCGCCCACGCAGAATCCCACGCACCCAACTTTATCGTCTGTTGTCGCGTCGAGGCCTCGGAGGTAGTCGACGGCGCCGGACATATCGCGAGCGGCTTCCTCGATCTTCATCTCCATCATGAGCTTCCCGGCCTGGTCCGGTTCGTTGGTCGTCTTGCCGTTGTAGAGGTCAGGCGCCAACGCAACCAATCCCTCACCGGCTAGGCGGTCGGCCACATCCTTGATGTGCGGGACGAGGCCCCACCACTCCTGGATGACGATGACGCCGGGGCCGCCTGAGTCCGGCTTCGCCAGATAGCCCTGGCCTTCGTTGCCGTTGCTGGGAAACTTCACCATCTCGCCTGCCATTGGTTCCTCCTTGCGCGCGTCGTGTGTCTTCGCCGATCACTACCACACGACGGACGACGACGGCAAAGGGCGGATTAGGGCCCGGCGTTGCGAGCCGTAGCAAACAGCTCAGCAGGATCGTGGACGACGCCGTCCTGAACGATGTGCTGGATATCGCGAAGGGCCGCGAGACCTTCGAGCGGGTTTCCGCGTAAGAGCAGGATGTCCGCACGCTTGCCGGGCGCGATGGTGCCGAGATCGTCGCGCCAGATTGCCTCGGCCGCGCGGGCCGTCGCGGCGCGGATGACATCCATGTTCGAGAGGCCGGCGCCCGAGAGATACCCGAGTTCCGCATGGAGGGAGAAGCCTGGAACGACGCCGATGGCGCCGGTGTCGGTGCCCGAGACGACCCGACCCCCGGCCTGGTGGACGATGCCGACGAACTCCTGGAGCTTCTCGCGGACCGGGCGGATCCGGGCTCGCATTTCATCGGTCTGCTCGGGCGGCTGCCGGCCGGAAGCCGCCATGCGCTCGTCACGCATCATGCGATAATTTGGCAGGTGGTCGAATGCTTCCTCGTCTGGTGCATCGGCACCGGGAAGCACGGTGAGCGTAGGGCAAAGCGAGACATCGCGCTCGACAAGAAGATCGATCCAGCGCTTGACGTGGTCGTGGTCAAGGTCGGCGGCGAGCCATCCTTGGTTGACCTTCGGCCAGAAGCCGGGCGTGAGCATGAGCTCATTGCGAGCCGTGCGATGTTCTGGGGCCGCGATGTCGTTGTACGGGGTGAGCAGGACGTGCTCGAGGCCGTTGATGCCGGCCTCCATCGCCTCGCTTGCGAGCGTGCGGCCAAGGTGGCCGGTGACCGGAACGCGCCCGTCCACCTGTTCGATGCAGCGCCGGAGGCTCTCCGGCTCGAGTGTCGTGTAGAGCTTAATCGCGGCGGCGCCCGCGGTGAGGTGTTCCTCGACGGCCCTCGCAGCGTCGTCGGCATCCTTCGTCGTGCGTGGAAGCATCGGCCATGTTGGGTCTGCGCCATCAATCATCGGGCCGGTGTAGAGGAGGCGCGCGCCTACAGCGCCTTCGTCTTGGAGGCGGCGCTGCTCCTGAAGGAAGTCGAGCGGATCGCCGAGGTCCCGCACGGTGGTGACGCCGAGCGCGAGGTTAAGCTCGAGAGAGCCGGGGCCGGTGAGCGCGAGGTGGATGTGGCAGTCGATGAGGCCGGGGACCGCCCACAGCCCGGAGCCATCGATCACGTTGTCGGCATCAGGCTCGACTCCCGGGCCGACCTTCGTAATGAGCTCGTCCTCCACTCGGATCGCTACGTCTTCGGCAGGCGCGGCGCCCGTGCCGTCGATGAGCGAGACGTGTTGGATGAGTAGGGACGGCGTGTCGATCTCCTACCCGAAGCAGCGGTCGAAGAAGTCACCGACGGGCTGCTTGAGGCGGTCCTGAGTTCCGTGCCAGAAGTGCTCGGAGTTCGGGATGATCTCGAGTTCGACGCCGGCCTGCCTGCCGACGATCTCGAGGCGGTCGACGGGTGCGAACTCGTCGTTGTCGCCGCAGGCGACGAGGATGGGGCAACCTGGATCAAGCCGGAGGTCGCCGAAGCCGAGCGGTGGGGAGAGGAGGGCTACGCCTTTGAGGTCGCCGCCGGCTGCCTCGGCTGCGGCCATGGCGCCGATGGAGTAACCGAGCAGGCCGATCGAGTTGGAGTCGACCTCGCGGAGCGTCCGGATGAACGCGAGCGCGGCTCGGGCGTCGTCGGCGCCTGTTGCGTGACTCATCTCGCCCTCGCTCTCGCCGACGCCCTGCATGTTGAAACGCAGCGCGACGTAGCTGCGGTCGGTCAGCTCCTCGCAGATGGCCATGACCACGTGGTTGTACATGTCGCCGCCGTATTGCGCGCTTGGATGGCAAATGGCGACGGCAGGCGCCGGCGTAGCGTCCGGGAGATGGAGGTAGCCTTCGAGCGTGCAAGCGTCGCTCTGGAACGTGATCGCCTTGGCTGGCTGCGCCATCAGTCGATCGGCGGAGGCGGCATGCTGATGCCGGACTGCGTCTCGAAAACATGGGCGGCGCGGAGCACGGTGCGCTCGTCGTACATCTTGCCGACGAGTTGGAGGCCGACCGGCAAGCCTTCGTCAGTTAGACCGCAGGGGATGGAGATTGCGGGCTGGCCCGACAGGTCGAACATGGCCGTGAAGCGCGTGAGGCCGAGCGTAGGGTCATCCCGCTCGACTGACTCAATCGTAACGGCCGTACGGGGCGTCGCCGGCATCGCCAGCAGGTCGAAGTCCGCCATCAGCACCGCATCGGCGACCCGCCGGGCTTCGTCTCGCTGACGGGCAGCGGTGATGTATTCCACTGCCTTGAGCTCGACGAAGCGTGTCGAGACGCTCTCCGTGAATCGTTCGGGCTCGCTGGCGAGCCGGTCCTTGTGGAATGTGGCGGCTTCGCCCAGCAGAACGATGCCGGCTGCTGCCCAGTATTCGTGTAGAGCAGGCAGTTCGACCGTGCGTACGTCTGCGCCGAGCCGGCTTAGCGCCTCGACTGCGTCGCTGAAGCGCGAGGCGACGTCCGGCAGCGCGTACTCGTCGATGTAACTCTGAGGCACAGCTATGCGGAGGCCCTCAAGCCCTCCTTCGAGGTGCTGCGACCACGGTTCGACTGGCACGTTCGCACTCGCTGGATCGTCAGGATCGTGACCGGCGATGGCCTCGAGGACGACGGCGCAGTCGCGGACGGAGCGCGTCATCGGCCCGATGTGGTCGAGCGACCAGGCCAGCGGGACGACGCCCTGCAGGCTGACACGGCCATAGGTAGGCTTGATGCCGGCGATGCCACATAGCGACGACGGGATGCGGATGCTGCCGCCAGTGTCGCTGCCGAGGGCGGCGTAGCAGAGGCCAGCCGCGACAGCGGCGCCAGAGCCGCTGCTCGAGCCGCCGGTTATCCGCTGTGTGTCCCAAGGGTTGCGGACGGCTCCGAAATGCGGATTTAGGCCGGTCGCTCCGAACGCCCACTCGTGGAGGTTCAGCTTGCCAACGATGATCGCACCCGCGTCGCGGAGCTTCTGGACAACGGTTGCATCCTCATCGGGGATCCACTCCGCGAAAAAGTTGGACCCGGCGGTGGTCAGGACGTCCTTCGTCTGGCAAAGGTCCTTCACCGCGACCGGGACACCGTGGAGCGCGCCGCGATACTTGCCCGCGGCTATTTCGTCCGCAGCCGTGCGAGCGTCGGCGCGGGCTTGATCGGCCATGACGGTGATGAACGCGTTCAGTGTTGGGTTAAGACGCTCGATGCGCTCGAGTGAAGCATCGGTCACTTCTACGGGACTGACGTCCTTCGCTTCGATTTGCGACGCGAGGTTGTGCAGCGTGAGGGAATGGAGGGTGGCGGTATCGGCGGCGGTCATGGACGTGCGGGAGTATAACACGCGGGCCTTAAGGTCGATGGTCTGAGTTCGAGAGCAAGGCACGGGCCCGTCCGGTGGTTATAGTGCCGTTCGTGCAGGTATCAAGTCGCTCCGGCGAGTTCCTTGCAGGAATGCGAGCGCAGGCGCCGCTACTGCTGGGTGTGGCGCCGTTCGGGATGGCGTACGGCGCGTACGCGATTGAGACCGGGCTTTCCGGTGGCTACACGCAGGCGATGTCGTCGGTCGTGTTTGGTGGCGCGAGTCAGTTCGTAGCCGTGCAGCTCATCAGTAGCGGCGTGCCAGGCGCCATGATCGTACTGGCGGTGTTGCTGGTGAACCTTCGCCACGTGATCTACAGCGCGTCTCTTGCGCCATACGTCGAACATCTGCCAGCGCGCTGGCGCTGGCTCCTCGCGTACCTGCTGACGGACGAGGCATACGCTGTCGGAATGACGCGGTACGCCCGCGATGATGAAGCACCAACGAAGCACTGGTTCCTCTTCGGCTCCGGGGTTGCGCTCTGGGTGACGTGGCAGATGGTGACGGCGCTTGGCATCTTCGTCGGCGCGGCGGTGCCCGACAGCTGGTCACTCGACTTCGCGCTGCCGCTGACATTCATCGCGCTCCTAGTGCCGGTGCTGACGAACCGTCCCGCAGCTGCGGCGGCGGCGGCCGCGGGGGTGGTGGCTGTGGTCGGACACGACTGGCCCTACGGAACGGAACTCATCACGGCGATTGTCGCCGGGCTGCTTGCGGGTGTTGCTGTGGAGCGACTCACAGTGGAAGAAACGGCCAACGCATGAACCTCTGGCTAGCGATGGGGCTGATGGGCGCCGGCACGTACGCAATCCGGCTGTCGATGCTGGTGTTCTTCGACCATCGACGATTGCCGGACGCGATTCGAGAAGCGTTACAGTTCGTGATGCCGGCGGTGCTATTCGCGATCATCCTCCCGGCTGTGCTGTATGTCGGTGGTGTGGGCGAGGAATCGGAATTCGATCTCTCGATCGGAAACGAGAAACTCGTGGCCGCGGTCATGGCGGCGGGCGTGGCCTGGGTTTGGAGGAACGCCTGGGCGACAGTCGGGGTAGGGATGGCCGCCCTCTGGCTGCTGCAGTGGGCCGGGTAAGGTCCAGCAGGTAGTCGACGTTCGGATAGAATGACGACTGTGGTAGTTGGAGGTGGTGGTTAGGTGCGCCCGACGTTGTTGCTCGCCCTTGTGATGGCGGCCTTCTTGGTGATGCTGGCGATCGCCTTTGGGTCGGTTGCAGCTGAGAACCCGGTGCCAGAAGGAGTCGAGCCTACGTGGACGCCGCCCGCGAAAGCTTGCAGCAAATCGTCGCGCGCGTGCATGAAGCTCGTTCTGAACGCGGTCGAGAGCGGCGGCCCCGACGTGCCGTGCGAAACTGAGTGCAGCCTGCCGCTCGGCGCGAAGTTCACTCTGGCTGCCGAGATGGAGATACCGCCGAGCGAAGGGTACATTCTGGCCCAGACCCTTATCTCATTCGGCGGCGTCTTAGTCTACAAACCGACGGAACAACCGGTAGATGAGATCGCGTGGGCGGATTGTTCAAGTGCGGTGGCCCTCCGCATACCAGTGGAAGCCGAGCCGGGAAGCGATGAGGTGGGGCACGGTTGTCTCACCGGACTGATGCCGCCGCTACCGATCAGCTTCTCGAGCGGACCGTTCGTCAAGCTATCCGTCACGTGCTCAAACTTTAACTCCACGACCCTGGTCCGGCTTCTGGCGGGAAGTCAGCACGGCACACAGTTCACGGTTCAGGTTGGCGAAGACGTGGTGGCCACTTTCATCCCGGACGTTGAACACATCACAATCCACTGCGGCGAGGGCTCACCGCCGACTCCTACATCCACGTTGAAGTCGGACAGCGTCACAGTCACCCCTTCGGCTACCAGCGAAGGCGCAGCGACGCCGACGGCCGTGCCGAATGGGAGGAGTATGCCGTCACTGACACCGGAGCCCTCGTCGACGCCGTCAGCTACGCCCATAGGCTCAACGCCGCCGAGCAGCCCAGCACTGAAACCCTCAGCTACGCAGCAGCCACAGACCCGGACACCCACAGCCCGACCGAGTACTCTGGGCGATGTCAGTTGCGATGGCGTCATCAACCCAGCCGACTCGCTGTTCATCCTGCAGCTGGCTGCGGCCCTGCTGACCTCGCTTCCGTGCCCGGATGCGGGTGATGTGGATCAGGATGGCGCGGCCACGGTCATTGATGCGACGCTCATCCTGCAATATACGGCCGGGATCATCGCTTCGCTGCCGGCGTAGATTGGCGGGGCCGATCGGTCGACAATAACTTAGTGCCGGCAAACTTGCGCACGTTATAGGCAACATAACGTGGCCCGCTGCTATACTACACGCGGGGGTGCGTGTGGTGCTGGAGGTGGAATGCGTCCGATCCTGTCGCTTGGCACCCTGCTCATTGGAGCGTTCATCATGGTGGGCGTTCTCTGGGTAGGTGACGGATCCTCGCGTGCACCCAGCACGGCCCAGGCGGGCCCGGCATGTACCGACGGGCCGTGCCGGATGGCGCTGGTCGGCAGTGTCGCGGACGCTTCTGACGGGAGCTGCACCGAGACCAAGTGTACGATCAACGTAGGCTCAAACTTCTTCATCGCGGTAGAGATGGAGAGCGTTCCGAACGCCGGCTATGTCGCCGCGCAGTCCTGGATCGAGTTCGGCGAAGACCTGCTGTTTGGAGCGAAGGGGGCACCCGGGTCTTACTCGTTCCCCCACCTTGAGCCTACGGAGGTCTGGGACGATTGTGCTCCACAGGTACTCGTCCAGGGTGACACGCAAACGAGCAAGAACCATTCGTGTCTCACCGGGCTGTTCCCGCCCCTTCCTGTGAGCACGTTCGTGGGAACCTTTGTCAAGTTGACGTTCCTTTGCTCTCCTGACAACAGCAGCACACTCGTGCGGCTGCTGCCTTCTGGCGCACCGGTCGCTCTGACGAACGGCGCAGCGTACGTGACTGCGGGCGAAGGCGGTGGAGCAGGGCCCCTCGTTGTCCCAGAGGTAGGCGACCTAACCGTGAACTGTGTTGGCGGGTCTGGCAACACGTCGACACCAACCGCGACGTTCCCCACTGCGAATACCCCAACGAACACTCCTATCACGCCCGGCGCGCCGACACACACGCCGACTGACACCGCCACGGCCACCCTCACGCCGACGAACACCGTCGCCGCGCCAGCCACGTCGACGCCGACTAGTCCCGGCAGCGGTACGCCAACACAGACTTCGACCCCGGGCGGTGGGCCGACCTCGACGTCGACGCCGGGCGGGCCCAGGCCGACGAACACTCCGGGGATGCAGGCGAGCCACCTCGGCGACGCGAATTGTGATTGGATCGTGAACCCTTTCGATTCATTGTTCATTCTGCAGGCGTGGGCTGCGCTCATCGACCGGGTGCCGTGTCCCAGCTTCGCTGACGTGAACATCGACGGCGCAGCGACTCCAATCGACGCGACGTTAGTCCTGCAATACTCAGCACTGATGATCGTGGCGCTTCCTCCGTAATCTGGATCACATCTCCGTTACATATCCCGGTGGCGCGCGGCGGTGGCGTTCTATACCCTGAACAGCATGGACAGCTCCGCTTCAGCCTCGTTCCAGGGCCCGATCATCGAAGCTACAGACGTAACCAAGACGTACGACACCGGTCGCGTCCAGGTTCATGCTCTACGAGGCGTCTCTCTTAGCGTCGAGCGTGGTGAGATGGTGGCGATCATGGGCCCGTCGGGCTGCGGCAAGACCACGCTTCTCAACTGCCTCAGCGGACTCGATGACATCGATGGCGGACAGATCCTGATCGAAGGGGTGGACATCAACAACCTTTCGGACAATCGCAAGACCGAGTATCGCGCGCATCGTATGGGCTTCGTGTTTCAGTTCTACAACCTGTTGCCGGTGCTCTCGGCTGTGGAGAACGTCGAGCTGCCGTTGCTCGTGGGCGGGGTCGGGACGGGCGAAGCGCGTGACCGAGCGATGACCGCGCTCGGTCGGGTGGGGCTCAAGGACTGGGCGTCGCACCGGCCGGCGGAGCTGTCAGGCGGCCAACGCCAGCGCGTGACGATCGCGCGCTCGCTGGTGAACGATCCCGCGATTGTGTGGGCAGACGAGCCTACCGGAGACCTCGACAGCGCCAATGCTGAAGAGATCATGGACCTGATGAACGAGCTAAACGCGGCACACGACCAGACGTTCGTGATCGTCACTCACGCGCAAGAGGTGGCCGAGCGAACATTCCGGCTGATTCTGATGCGCGACGGCCAGATAGTCGACGAGCGGCAGACAGCGAGGGGCACGACGCGCGCGGCGGCCGCCACCTAACCTTCCATGGACAGTCTGTTCGGCCTCGACATGGACATCATCATGTGGGTCTTGCTGGCGATCCTTGGCGTCGCGCTGTGCACGATCCTGTATGTGGTCATCCAGTCCCGCGTCATGTTCGTGATGGGCCTGCGTAATATCCCGCGGCGGATGGCCCAGACGACGCTGATCATCCTGGGCTTGATGCTCAGCACGCTGATTATCGCGGCGGCGTTCACGACAGGCGACACCGTTGACCGGAGTCTTACAGCGCAGGCGTACTCGATGTTGGGCCACACCGATGTGTGGGTCCAGCTCGCGGCCGAACAGGACGAAGGCCCGCCGAGGGGCATCGACTCAACGATCCCGCAGGGCTTGAACGACCGCCTCCGCGAAACGATCGAGGCGGATCCTGATGCCGCGATCGACGGTTACCTGCCGATCCTACGCACCGACGTTCCAGTGGTGAATCCCAGGAGCCGGCAGACGGAACCGACGATCAACTTCGTTGGCCTCGACACGACATCGCTGGAGGGCTTCCCGGATGTAATCGACGCTGAGAGCGGCGACGAGCTCGACGTGAGTTCACTGGCGCCGGACGAAGTGCTCATGAACGAGAGTGCCGCCGATGACCTGGCCACTGAGGTGGGCGACACGATCCAGGTCTTCGTGCGAAGCGAGCCGTACGACTTCACCGTGACGGCCATTGCTAAAGACCGTCTCGCGACTGGTATCGGAGACTTCGATGCGAGACAGGGCATGGTCACGCGTCTCGACACCCTCCAGGAGCTCCTCAACGCACCAGGCGAGGTCAACTTCGTCGCGATCTCTATCGACGGTAATGAACGATCAGGGGTGCCTCTGACGGATGAGGTTGTGGTTAGTTTGGACGCAGCCATCGTGGAAGCGTCGGGCGATGCAAGTCAGCCGCTGGAAGTCTACGCCGTGAAGCAGCAGCTGATCGAGGACTTCGAGATGGCCGGCAACTTCATGACGACCTTCTTCCTGATCTTCGGGCTGTTCTCGATTGCGGCAGGCATGCTGTTGATCGTGATGATCTTCGTGATGCTGGCCGCTGAGCGGAAGCCCGAGCTGGGCATGGCGCGTGCTATCGGCACTCGTCGGGGCCATCTGGTGCAGATGTTCCTCTCGGAAGGCATGGCATACAACATGCTCTCAGCGCTCGTGGGCGTAGGCTTGGGTGTAGTGGTCGCGTTCGGCATCGCCAACGTCATGGGACGCATCTTCGGCGACTTCTTCGACATCGAACCGCACGTCACGGCGCGAAGCCTCATCATCTCCTACAGCCTGGGTGTCTCATTGACCTTCCTCACGGTGACATTCGCTTCGTGGCGCGCCTCGAGTCTCAACATCGTCGCGGCGATTCGGGATCTGGATGAGCGAGACGCTCCGAACCCCGAATCCGGTACTCTCCGTGGCTTCCTGCGCGGTCTGCTGAACGCGGTCTCGGTTACCGTGCTCTTGCCCGTGGGTCTGTTTGTCCTGATGCTGCGCGGCCACACGTTCGGGTTTCCGAAGGCACAACGCGAGTATGGAGAACGGATACCGATCTGGCCGTTCATTGTTCTTCCCCTGGCGCCGTTCTACTTGGTCGCGCTGGGCATCGTGGCACTTACGCGCGACCGACGGCCAAACACCATGCCCTTGTGGCTGATCGTCGTGGGGATCTTATTGCCGCCAGTCGGCCTCGTGCTAGTTGCCCTGCAGGACCGGCGAGCACCGATTTCCTGGGCGGCCGGGTTCGCCACCCTTGGGCTAGTATTCGGCGCGCTGCTCGTGCTTACGGGTCTAAGCAGCGACACTGCGTTCCCGTTCGCCCTCGGCTTTTCGATGATTGTGTTCGGCATCACGGTGCTGCTGACATACTTCGGGCTATCCGCGCGGGTGGCCTACACGACGGCCGGTGTGTTCCTGCTGGTCTTCTGGGCCCTGACGGCCGGCAATCGCTTAGAGTGGCTCTTCGGCACGTTGAGTGGCGACGTGGAGATGTTTTTCCTCAGCGGTATCGTGATGGTGGCGGCATCCACGTTTGTGCTGGTCTACAACGCCGACCTCGTTCTAGCTGCTGTATCGCGCGTGGGCGGCGTGTTCGGGACGATTCTCCCCGCGATCAAGACGGCCGTGGCATATCCGATGGCGAGCCGGTTCCGGACCGGTATGACCATGGCGATGATCTCACTAGTGATCTTCGCCCTGACCATGATGTCGACGATGAATGTGAACTTCGATCGTATCTTCTTGGCGGACGAGGCGCGGGGCGGTTGGGATGTCATCGTCGAGGAGAACCCTAACAACCCGATCGACGACCTTACCGTTGCACTTCAGGAGGAAGGGTCGCCGGCGACAGCGTCGTTCGCATCTGTGGGCAAGCTACAGATCGCGCGCGAGTCCAGTGCACGGGAACTCGGACTCGAAGAAGAGCAGGGCTTCGACTCGTACCCCATCGTCGGAGCGAGCGAGGAGTTCGCCCAGGCAACAGAGATCAAGCTGAGCGCGCGAGCCGCAGGCTACGAAAGCGACGAGGCAGTTTGGGAAGCCCTAGCGACCCGCGAAAATGTGGCGGTGATCGATCAGTTCGCGGTTGGCGGCGATGGAGGACCGTTCGGCGGTGGTGAGGACTTCTCCGTGTCGAGTATCGATGCCGACGAAGGTGGATTTGAGCCGGTGCGGATCGAAATCCAGGACAACATCTCCGGATTGCGGACACAGGTTGACCTGATCGGCGTGATGGAGATCGGGCCAAGCGCGAGCTTCTTCGGGCTGTACGTGCCGGAGCCCGTATTCGACCGGACGTTCGGGAGCCCGTTCCTCTCGATCCACGTAGTCGGTTTGGATGACCCCGAGGAGTCGAAGGAAATCGCGCGGGAGATAGAAGGCTCCCTCCTGCCGATCGGAGCGCAGGCCGACTCGCTGAAGGAGCTCATTGATGAGGAGCAATCGCTCCAGCGTAACTTCTTCTTGCTCATGCAGGGATTCATGGGACTCGGGCTGTTCGTCGGTATCGCGGCCGTCGGTGTGATCGCGTTCCGGACCGTCGTGGAGCGAAGGCAACAGATCGGCATGCTGCGAGCTATCGGCTACAGGCGCAACATGGTCGCGATCAGCTTCTTGCTCGAGTCCTCATTCATCACATTGCTAGGTATTGTCTCCGGTGTGGGACTCGCGATCTGGCTCTCATACTTCCTTCTGACAAGCAACGAGTTTCCCGAGGTGGACTACGCGGTTCCCTGGTTCCAGATCTTCATCATCGGTGGGCTGGCTTTCCTGGCGTCCCTGTTGATGACGTTCATTCCATCACGGCAGGCTGCCAGCGTACCGATCGCGGAGGCGCTCAGGTACGAGTAACGGTGCCTAGCCGGCTGGCATGAGGCCGCCGACGATCATCTCCGTCAGGACTTCTTCGTAGGCGGCGGCGTTCTTACCATCGCGCTGGATGAAGCACTGATACAGGCCGATGATAACCACGCTATTGATGAGCCTGGCAAGCATGGCTGGGTCTCCCTGGCGGACCGTGCCCGCCTCCATGCCTCCCTTGAGGATCTGCACGAGCCACTGAGCGCGCTCCTCGTCCGCGTTGTTCATGCGGCGCGCGACTTCCGTGCGCGGGTCTGGATTGAGGAACACGATACGCAGTAGGTCTCGATGCTGCTGTGCCGCGGTGAAGACCGCGTGAACGCGGGCGTGGGTGCCGCCACGCACATCGAGCGGCACCTCAGCCTCCTGCATCGCGTCGGCGACGACCTGCCAGAGCCGCGCGTTGAGTGCGGCGAAGAGATCGATCTTCGAATCGTAGTAGAGATAAACCGTGCCGGAGGCGACGCCTGCCGCCCTCGCGATGTCCGCGATGGTGGCGCCATCGAACCCCTTCTCCGCGAAGACGTCCTGGGCGGCCTGGAGGATCGCCTCCCGGCGCGCCGTCTTGCGCTGTTCCCTGGCTACGGCGCTCATGGCTGGCATAATGCGCCTTGATGTAACGCACGGAACTGGTGGTGTCAAGCACTCCAGCAAGAGATGAAGCTAGGCGCCGTACAGTGACTCCCGCAGGTCGAGGACGACGTTCGTGCCGTCGAGGCGCATGTGGCGCGGATTAAAGCCCTGGTGCTCGATGGTGAGGATGACCTCGTGTGAGGTCTCGTCGACCATGAGCGGTAGCCCGGCAACGCCGTAGTCGTCGGTCCGAGCGCGTGTCTCGACCTTGCCGTGCGCGCTGACGGTGATCTCGGCGCCTGCAACATAGGGGCGCTCGCCAGTCTCATCGGGGTCGTTCGCAAGGACGGTCACCGTCGCTGTGCGACCATCACGCGCGTGCTCTATGTCCACGTCCATGTCGAGCAGGTAAACAAGAGGTGAGGTCGCCACCGCCTTCATGCCCTCGTCGGGGAGGAGCTGGACCTGGTTCGCGGCAAGCTCGGCTTTGGTCGGCGCCATGCCGTGGTCTGCCGTCAGTACGAAGAGCGTGCTGTCGAAGAGGCCGGCCTCCTCCATCATGTCGAGTACGTGGCCGATACGTCGGTCGGTCTCGTCAAGGGCGTCCTTTTGACCGGCGTGGTGGGGGCCGTAGTCGTGGCCAACGCCGTCGGTGAGCGCGAAATTGTGGTACATGAAGGCCGGTGGCGGGTGACCCTCCTCGGTGTAGAGGACTAGAACCTGCGCAACGCCGCGGGCGTCGACGATGGCCTCGCGGTGGTTTGCCTCCTTCTCATCCTGCAGCCAGCGCGGGTTGATCTCGTCCTGGAGTTCAATCGTGATGGAGCGCAGGCGCTCGCGGTCGCCGAGCGTCTTGCGCTCGAGTACGCTGTGGTCGGCGCCGCGGCCGCAGGGCTCGTGAATGGCGCCGGTGAGCGCACCCTTCTCGCCTTCCCACGGGCCGTAGATGCGGTGGAAGGCGTCATGGAGCGTCTCGACGTCGTGACTGAGGAACTTTGCGGTGTCGAACTGCTGGCCCTGCGGTGTGACGATCTCGCGCGTCTCGCGCAGGTAGTAGGTGGGGTTGACGATGTCGTGATGTCCGGCCCAGGCGCCGGTTCCGATGGCGTTGTGGCTGGGCCAGGTGATGCTCGGGAAGTTGGTGATGCTGCCGTACGTGAACATGCAGCCGCGGTCGACAAGGCGGCGGATGTTGGGCACGGCGTCCGGATCTTGGAGCCTGTGGCGGAGCTCGCTGTTGCTCTGGCCGTCAAGGTGGATGATGTACGCGCGCTCTGGCTTGGTAGCGCTGCCGTCGAAGGCTTCCTCGAGGACGCGGCCGTCTTGTCGCTTGAGGTAGACGTCCGACGAAGCGCGGCCGGTTGGGTCATGGCCGTCGATCGTTGGAAAGCCCATCGCATGCGCGATCGTCGGCGCGATGTCGACGTGGCGAGCGGCGCCGTCAACGGCTCCCTGGCGAACACCGGGACCGCAAAGGATTAGCGGCGCGCGCGACTGGACCACGTCGAGTGAGCCGTGCTGGCCAGGCTGACGGCCGTACGCGTAGCACTTCGGGTTGATCACGAGGTCAGGCGCGTTCGGGCTGTCGAAGAGCTGCGTGAGGCGCTCGAACGCGAACGGGTATGAGATCTGGGACGGCTCGATGTAGGCGGTGTTTGGATCGTCGGTGGGGTGGCCGGAGTTCGCCGCGGCCTCCATCTCCTCTTCAACGGTCGCGATCGCGTGCGTATCCTGGTTCGCGATCGGATTCTCGTCGATCTGCTCGATGACCTCATACTCGTAGCCGCCGCTGCGGTGGCGGCGCTGGAAGCGGATCATGCCGCGGGCGGCCCAGACTTCGTAGGCGTCGTCGCGATACGTGGCGACGAAGTCGACTTGTTCGCCGACGATCGGGTGGGTGAGCAGCGTGTGGATGGCGCGATTGCCCGACTCCTCCTGGTTGGGGTCGAGGCCCTGGCCGCCAATGCGCTCCGGCGGCGCGATCGTGCCAATCGTCTCCGCTGTCGTCATCTTGAGTGTCCTTCCTCAGTGCGTTCAGGCACCCGCAGCATACGCGACCGGCCGGAAGACTGAAAGGGCAAGTTACAATCTAGATCCGCAGCAGCTTGACGAGCTTCCGCGGCGATCGAAACGGCCCGACGACCGCGAGGTTAAGCTGGTCCGTCAGAAGGAGGTCGCGCGCGACCCGGCGGATGTCGTCACTGGTGATAGCGTCGATGCCGCGCGTGATCTCGTCCACGGTGCGGACGCGGCCGATGAGGAGCTCCTGGCCCCCGAGCCAGTCGGAGACGGCGCGCGTGTCCTCCATGCGGAGTAGCAGGCGACCTTTCATGAGCTCCTTCGCGCGCTCGAGCTCCTCCTCGCCGACACGGCGCGTACGCAGGCGGGCCAGTTCGACCATGATCGCGGTTAGTGCCTCATCCGCGTTCGCTGGATCGACGCCGGCGTAGACGGTGAGCGCGCCGGCATCCTGGAAGTAAACCGGGTAGCTGTGGACGTCGTAGCAGAGGCCGCGCCTTTCGCGGAGCTCAAGCGCGAGGCGGCTCGACATGCCTTCGCCCAGGACGACGCTGAGCAGGCTAAGCACGTATCGGTCCGGGTGCTGGAGGGTGAGGCCGCGCAGCGCGATCTCGATGTGGGCCTGCTCGGTCGCCTTGTAGAGGGAGGCGGCTTGCGGTCCGCGCTGGCCGTCGACGGCCGGGAACCAGCCCTGCGGAACGCCGCGTTCCCAGTCGCCGAACGCGGCGGCGACGTTGTGGATGAGCGCATCGTGCGTGAGCGCGCCTGCCGCCGCGACGACCACGTTGTTCGGAACGTACTGCTGCCGCAAATACTTGAGCGTCGAGGAACGCGTGAGACCCATGACTGACTCCGGCGTGCCAGCGACGTCGCGGCCGAGCGGCTGGTCGGGCCAGAGGGTCTCGTCTAGGAGCAGATCCACTTGCTGGTTGGGCGAGTCCGCGACCATGGCGAGCTCCTCGATGACGACTCGCCGTTCCTTCTCGATCTCCTTCGGCCGCAGCAGCGGATGGCGGACAAGGTCGGCGAGGACGTCGACGGCGAGCTTCAGATGCGGTTCGGGAACCTTGCAGTAGAAGACCGTGAGCTCGCGGTCGGTAGCGGCGTTGATCGATCCACCGATGCCGTCGATGGCGTTCGAGATGGCGGCGGGCGTGCGGAAGTGCTCGGTGCCTTTGAAGCAGATGTGCTCGAGGAAGTGCGCGAGGCCGGCCTGCTCGGGCGTCTCGTAACGCGCGCCGGCGCCGACGTAGACGCTGACAGCGATCGAGCGCAAGTGCGGCATGGGCGCGCTGAGAACGCGGAGCCCGTTCTCGAAGGTCGTCTTGTGGTAGGGGATGTCGTTCATGTGAAC
>Ga0075326_1000082_pt1 | contig 19552 bp, 18 predicted proteins | sample MayberrySE_Catta_3_FD_120052 | JGI IMG/M metagenome (GOLD analysis project Ga0075326, IMG submission 120052) | Natural and restored wetland microbial communities from the San Francisco Bay, California, USA, that impact long-term carbon... | ecosystem: Environmental > Terrestrial > Soil >...
AACGCACTGCAGGATGAGTTCAGGGAGGCCTATGGGGAAGGGCAGGAGCGGCCACACTAGATCCAGAGCCGCTGCACATCTTCGCTAGAATGGGCGTTGCCGTGCCAACGCTGCCGAGGTCAATGCTGCTTGTCCTGATTGGCGCAGTGCTGGTCGTGGCCTCCGGAACGGCGACTCACGCAGACGAGACCTTCATTCGTGGGACACTCGATTTCTCGACGACCAATCCCACATCTCTCGCGATTGGCCCGGATGGCCGTCTCTACGTCGCTTCCCAGACGTCGATTAGCGCGCTGACACTGGATCCTAGTGGCACCGAAGTCGTCGCCACCGAGACCGTCGCGACCGGACAAGTGGGGATTCACGGGATCGCGTTCGACCCGACCGCGCCTGCGTCGCCGGTTGTTATCTATGCGTCCCGGCGGCACCCGCCCGCGACGGACTCGTACGAGGGGGTGGTCAGCACGTACACGGGCCCAACGTGGACTCGCTCGGACGTGATAACCGGTCTCCCCAACTCGACTCCCTTTTCGAATCACTTCACCAACGGCCTCGCATTCGACCCGTCGGGCGTTCTGTATATCGCCCAAGGCTCGAACACGGACGCGGGGCTCGCGGGCCCTAATTGGCCGGAGACGCCGCTGTCCGCTGCAATCCTCGTCGCCGACGTCGGTGCTCCCGGCTTCGACGGGGCGGTGACGTACGACCCTTCCACGCCACCGACTGACGACAACGTCGACCAGACCGGCGGCGATGTTGAGGTCTTCGCACCTGGGACCCGTAATCCATACGACCTGCTGGTGCACAGCAACGGGAGCATCTATGCGACGGACAACGGCGCCAGCGGGCCGAACACGTCGACGTCCTGCACCACATCAGGCACTGGCGTAGCCCAGAACGACGAATTGAATCTGATCGAGGACGACGAGTACTATGGCTTCCCGAACCGGAATCGCGGGCGTCTCGACGAGCGACAGTGCACGTATCACGCGCCGCAAGAAGGCGACGGCCCGGACTTCACCGCCCCCATCGAGATTCTGCCCGCTCACTGCTCCTGTGATGGCATCGTCGAGTTCACATCGGGCGTCTACGGGCCAACATGGCAGGGCGATCTGATCATGGCGCAGTTTGTCCTCGGCCGGGTAGCGCGAGTGAACCTGACCAGCGACGGCTTGACCGTGCTCTCGGTAACGACGATCGACGATGACTTCAGTAACCCACTCGACGTCACAATCGGCCCTACCGGGATCATCTATGTGGCAGAGCTCGGTAGTGGAGAGGTGAGCTATCTCGTTCCGCAGTCAAAGGCCGTCGGCGGTCTTACGGAGCTCGTCTCGGCGCCGGCGGACACATCCGGGTACAGTGGCCTGCTCATCTTCGCTGTGGGCGCGTCTACGGTGTTAGGTCTACTTCTTGCGGGCTTGGCGTGGCCGCTCGTACGCATCTTTCGAGCGCGCACCGGGTAAGGGCCGCGCGTTCCGGGAAAGAAGATGCCGCCTGCCGATGGCATGCGGCTGTTGAGGTCTGGTGGAGACGGGGGAGAATCGAACTCCCCGTCCAGTAAAGGGCCCGCCTAAGGTACTACAGGCATATCCGACGATGCATCTTGCGCGGCAGGCCGTCGTCGGCGCGACTCGACCACGCACAGCCGATGAAGCTTAGGCGACCGGTATCGGCGTCAGACCGCAGCACTCCGGCTCAATGGCGCTGCACCACCGCCCGCCGGAGTGAGGCATGTGGGCAACGTCGCTACGTTAGATTACGCAGCGAGGGCGAATTCACGTTCGCCGGTTAAGGTTTTTCGCCGCCTGATTTACGAGAGCACGGCAATCTCGACCTGCACCTTAGGTTCGCGCTTCACTGTCGAAGCCTGTCGTCCCCAGTGCTGGTTACATTATAGCATTCAGCCCGGTCCCGTATCCTCGATACGCCCGTCGAGCATGCTGACCGTGCGGTCCGCCTCCCTGGCGACCTCGATGTCGTGGGTCACTAGGACGAGCGTGACGCCCTTCTCGCGCTGGATGTCACGCAGGACTCCCATCACTTGCTGGCTCGCCTTTGAGTCGAGGTTGCCGGTCGGTTCGTCGGCGAGGATGATCGGCGGCTCGTTGGCCAGCGCGCGTGCGATAGCGACACGCTGACGTTCTCCGCCCGATAGCTGCGTCGGGCGCTTCTTCTCCTTGCCGGTTAGACCCACCAAGCCAAGCAGGTCGTCGGCCCGGCGGGCGCGGTCGCGGGCCGAAATGGAGATCTCATACATTGGGATCTGCACGTTCTCGCTGGCTGTGAGGTTCGGCAGCAGGTTGTGGAGCTGGAAGATGAGGCCAATCTCCCGGGCGCGGTACCGGCTCAGGTCGCGCTGGCCGGTGATCTCCTTGTCGTTGACAACGATCTGGCCTGAGTCCGGCTCTTCGAGGGCCGCAATGGCGTGCAGCAGTGTTGACTTTCCGCAGCCGGACGGGCCTGTGATCGAGACGAACTCGCCCTTGCCGATTGTCAGCGAAACGCCGTCGAGCGCCAGCGTGCGCCCGTCGTCGTAAGTCTTGACGACGTCGCGGACGTCAATGACCGGCGCATCACTCATAGCGGATGGCTTGCGCCGGCGAGAGCCGCGCAGCCCGGAACGCTGGATAGATCGCGCCCAGCAACGCAACGCCAACGCCGACGGCCAGTCCGCGGAGGAAGATCTCGATGTCGTACTGCGGCGTGATGAACGCGCTTACGACCGGGAACAGCGTGATGAATTGCGTCAGGATCACCGCCAGCACGGAACCGAACACCGCCGCGATCAGGCAGAGCAACAGCGCCTCACCCAGCACCATCTGAAGGATCCGCCGCGTCCGCCAGCCCAGTGCCCGGAGGATGCCGAACTCCCGCGTGCGTTCGAAGACCGCCATCACCATCGTGTTCATCACGGCTATGCCGCCGATGAAGACCGCCAGGATCGTGATCCCCAGGTTCACCGCGTCGAGGATCTCGATGCCCTGGTCCACGTCGCCGACGTCACCCAGATCGAGGAGCGTTGTAAGGTTTGGGTGATCGTCCTCGATTTGCTCGGCGAGCGCTTCGATGTCCGTTCCGGGTCGGGTGTGGACGTACGCGAGCGTGACAAGCCCTGGCTTGCGTTCCAGTTCCTGGACAACCGCCAGTGGCACCAGGGAACCGCCATCCAGTGTCGTGGCACCCGTCTGGAAGATGCCCACCACGGTGAAGTTGATATCCCGCAGTTCGATAGTCTCGCCTACTGTGGCGTCGAGTTCGCTCGTGGCCCCCGTGCCAAGCATGATCTCATCGGTCGCGCCGGCAGCGAGGTCCCGGCCTTCGACCAGCGGCGCCTCGAAGAACTCGAGGTCTTCGGCGTTGATGCCGAACTGGAAGAAGAAGGGATTCGAGCCGACCTGAGAGAGCGCGATTAGCACTCCCGAGACGTGTTCGATCTCGTCGTAAGCCTCGAGATCAGCGATCTCCTCCTCGGTGACGGTGCTGAACGTGAGGTCGGCGCTGCCAGACCGTCCGACCGCAAAGTCGGCGCCGCCCGCGCGGAGCAACTCCTCGGTCGCCGCCTTCGCGCTGTTAACGAAGATGCCCAGCGCGACGACGGTCGTAATCCCGATGCTGATGCCCAGCACTGTGAGACCGGTGCGCGTCTTCTGTCGCATGAGGTTGCTGAAGATGAGGAGGAAAAAGGACATCCGCGACTCCCGAGCGCTCGCCTGGTTCCGCAGCCAGGGTAGCAGCGAGTCTGCTCCCGCAATAGGGCTGAAGGATAGATAGACCACAGATGTCCCGAGCTTGGTGTGCTAACATTGCTCGGCCTCGAAGCTATTCAGCGTCAGGAGGATCACTTCATGTACGATGCTATCGTGATAGGCGCCCGGGTCGCCGGTGCGCCGACAGCCATGCTACTAGCCCGTAAAGGCTACAGTGTGTTGCTGCTCGACAAGTCCTCGTTCCCGAGCGACATCATGTCAACACACTACATCCATCCGCCGGGCGTCCTGCGCCTGCAGCGTTGGGGCTTGCTGGACAAGCTGCTGGAGACCGGATGTCCGCCTATCACCGACATCGACTTCCAGATCGAGGGCGCGCCTTTCGCGCCGCCTGCGCCTCCTGAGCCGGCCGCGGATGCTCCGCCGGCGGTTCCGGGCCTCTGTCCGAGGCGGAAGGTGCTCGACAAGCTCCTTGTCGGCTCGGCGGTCCAGGCGGGCGCCGAACTGCGCGAGAACGTCTCCGTGAAGGACGTAATCACAGACAGCGACGGTACGGTCACCGGCATCGGCGCGACCGAGAAGGGCGGTAAAGAATTCGAGGAAGAGGCAAGGATCGTCATCGGCGCGGACGGGATGCACTCCACCATCGCGAAGCTCGTGAAGCCTGAGGAGTACAACGCAAAGCCGTCCTTGAGCTTCGCGTACTACGCCTACTGGAGCGGGTACGAGCCGCGTACCTGCGAGCTGGTGTTCCGTGAAGATGGTGGCGTATTGTCGTTTCCGACCCACGACGGCCTGCAGTGCGTGGCAGTTGGCGGTCCCGGCGAGATGTTTCTCGAGTTTCGCAAGGACATCGAGGGCAACTACATGAAGATCATCAACGCCGTGCCCAGCCTGGCGGAGAAGATGAAGAACGCCAAGCGCGAAGAGCGCTTCGTCGGGACGAACGATCAGCCGAATTTTTTCCGCAAGCCGTACGGCCCCGGCTGGGCCCTCGTCGGCGACGCCGGCTACCATCGTGACTTCGTTACCGGCCTCGGGATAACCGACGCCTTCCGCGACGCCGAGTTCCTGGCTGAAGCAATCGATGGGGGTTTTTCGGGCCGTACGCCGCTCGAAGAGGCGCTGGCGGAATACCAGCGCAAGCGCGACGAGATCGCGGAGCCCCTCTACGACCTGACGACGCAGATGGTAAGCGGCGAGCCACCTTCAGCCGAACAATTCATCAAGTTCGGCCTCGCGATGCAAAGCATGATGCCGGAGGGCATGCCGGCCTCGGCAGAGCGTCAGGGCTCTGGCGGCTAGATGCATCAACACGAGATCGAGGTGGGCGGCCTCACGTTCAATGTCCGGGAGCATGGCGAAGGATCGCCCGTCCTGTTGCTCCACGGCTTCCCGGAAACCTCGCGCATGTGGGAGCCGCTTATGGAGCATCTGGCAGGCGAGGGCTTTCATTGCCTCGCGCCCGACCAGCGCGGCTACAGTCCCGGCGCCCGGCCTGAGGGAGCCAACCACTACACCTACTCGACGCTCGCCGCGGACGCAGCCGGCATCCTCGATGCGATGGGTTGGGAGCGCGCGCACCTCATCGGTCACGACTGGGGCGGGCTCGCCGGCTGGGCAGCCGTCGGGTTCTACCCGGAACGGGTCCTGAGCTGGACGTCGCTCTCGATCCCGCACATCAAGTCGTTTGGCATGGCCATCCGTGAGAACGAGGAACAGTCACAGAAGAGCGGCTATATCAATCTGTTTAGGCAGGAAGGAGTCGCCGAGGACGCCCTCTCCGCAAACGACTACGCTGCGCTGCGCGGCCTGTTCGCCGCTACGCACAAACCGGACGAAATTGATGAGTACATCGAGGTGCTATCGCATGATGGGGCGTTGACGGCCGCCCTGAACTACTATCGCGGCAGCGAAGGCATCCGCCCCGATCAGGACGACGGAAGCCCATGGGGTCCCGTCGCCACGCCGACGCTGTTCATCTGGGGCAATCAAGATATGGCGATCGGCCGCGTCGCAGCCGAAGGCACAGCGCAGTACATGACGGGCCCGTACCAGTTCGTCGACCTCGACGCCGGACACTGGCTGATCCAGGAGAGGTTCGACGAGATCGCGGAGCTGGTCACGAACCATCTCAAGCAGCACGGAGGCTAGCACCCATGGACGTCGCGTCGTTCGCCGACATCGAGAAGGAGTTCACCGCACGAGTTTCGCGCATCGTCTGGTGCACGGTCGCAACCGTCGACACGAGGGGCCGCCCGCGGACGCGCATCCTCCATCCGATTTGGGAGGGCTCGACGGGCTGGATCGCGACCGGGCGGCACTCGCTCAAGGAGAAACACATCGCGAAGAACCCGTACGTCTCGGTGAGCTACTGGGACCAGGAGCACCAGCAGGTGTACATCGACGCCAAGTCGGAGTGGGAGGATGATCCTGCGGAAAAGCTGCGGGTCTGGGAGCTGTACAAGAACACGCCAGGGCCGTACGGATACGACCCGCAGATTATCTGGCAAGACGGCCCGGACGATCCAGGGTACGGCCTCCTCAAGCTCACGCCGTGGCGGATCGAGATGTTCGCGCTCCAGGACATGTTCACCGGCGCCGAACCGAAGGTCTGGCGGCCGTAACACCCTTCGCCAACGGGCCGAACGGCCCTTGTTGGTACCTTCTCGCGAGGCTACGATCCGGCGACGTCGTGATGTATCGCTGGGGCGGGAGCCAGCGCTTGGTTCATGACTTTGACTCGCCCCCGGCGCAGCCTCCTGCGCTCTGTTCAAGGAGAACTGTCTACAATGGAAACTCCGTACAGGATCAGCGACGATACCTATGCCATTCCCAGCTTCGCGATGTCGCCAGGGTTCGGCTACCTACCGGTCAACGCATTTCTGATCAAGGCGCAAGAGCCGGTGCTGATTGATAGCGGCATGAGTGTCGACCGCGACGACTTCATGGCGGCCCTCCGCGCGCTGATCGATCCGTCCGAGCTTCGCTGGATCGTCCTCACGCATGAGGAGAAGGACCACGCGGGCGCTGTTCAACAGGTCCTGGGCGAGGCGCCCGAAGCGAAGTTCGTTGTCAACTGGATCATGGTAGGCAAGATGATGGCGGAGTGGCTCGTGCCGATGCCGCGCGTTAGGTACCTCAACTACGGGGAGCGGCTCGATGTCGGTGATCGCGAGATCGTCGCCCTCCATCCGATCGTGTTCGACTCACCCGCCACCACGAGCTTTTACGACACGAAGTCAGGCGTCTATTTCGCGGCCGACGCGTTTGGTGCGTTTATCCCCAGTCAGGCGTCAGCATTGACCGATGTGCCTCAAGAGAAGATGCTGGAGGGCTTCAAGATCTTCAATCGGGCGAACCACCCATGGACGGCCCTCGTCGACTCAGGCAAGTTCGAAGCGCGGCTCAAGGCTGTGACTGACCTAGGTCCATCCAGTGTTGCGAGTGCCCACCTGCCGCCGATCACCGGTGACAAGGCCGGCGCGATGTTCAAGGCGATCGCGGCGATACCCAACATGGAGCCCTTCCCGATGCCGGACCAGGCCTTCCTCGAGAACATCTTGGCGCAAATCAGCGCTGGGAAGGCGCCAGCGTAGGATCTAGTCGATCTCCGAGAACCGCCGCGTGTTGCCCATGTGCTCCCAGGCGTACGCCTGTGTGATCGCGAGTGCTTGCTTCACGTGATCGCGGTCGTGGTGCACCCACTCGTGCAGCAGTTCGCCGACGCGCAGTTCGCCGACCGCCGGGTGTTCGCCCGAGAGGGAGAGGTGGTCGTCGCGTAGCCCGCGCAGCAGCCCGACGCTCCGTGCGCGTTCCGACACCAGCTCGGCGATCAACTTCGCGCCGCCTTTCTCGCAGTCGCGGCGTTCGTTCGCGACCGCCGGCGGGTCCCAGTTGTCGAGATCGCGGCCCGGCTGCTCGATGATCCGCTCGATCCGTCCACGGAACCCGCGCTCTTCAGCCTCCAATATGTGCCCGATCACTTCGTTCAGGCACCACTCGCCCTCGGCCGGATGCCAGCGCATCTCCTCCGGTCCGAACGCCTCGGCCTCCTGGCGAAGCATCTCCATCGACGCCAGCAGCAGGGCCGCGGCGTGGCCTGGGGTGAGGGGTACGGCGGTCATGCGGGCACAGTGACTTTCACGACACCTTCCTTCGGAACCGGCGCCTGCCGGCCACCTCCGTCGTGTAGCCACCCTCCTCCGCTTCGTGAGCGATCAGGTGTACTCGACGTCCTGCGTCACGCGACTACGCCGCCTGCACCTTCACCAAGCCCAAGCCGATCAGCTCTTTGATTAGTTCTGCACCCTTGGCGTCAAGTCTGTCTTTCTCGAAGGGGATGTAGCCGATGTCCGCGAAATTGGATGCGAGGTTGAGCCCTTCCTCCTTGAAGATGACGATGCGGTTGTCGTAAAGTACGGACGCCGCGCCCAGCTCGTGCACGACATTCTCGCTTGGACGATGGACCATTTCACCATCCGGCGTCTGCAACTCTTCGTCGGCAGTGAAGATGAGAATCGCTGAGTGGCACGCCCGCATAGTCTCGGCAACTTTCGTCGAAATCGGTCGCGCCAAGTTTGCTTCGTCTGTTGCCACTTTGTACGGGATCCGGAAGCTCTTGAGGATGTCCTCCAATTGCGCCAGGGGCTTCTTGTTCTTTCCATGGGCTACGAATATGAACCGGTCCTTTGACGTATCCGGAGTCACGGGTGCGGATGGAATGGTCGAGTCCGCGTTGTGGCCGTTCGAACCGGTCGCAGGATCGGCCTCTCGCTCATCCCCTTCACCCAAGCTCTCTTCGGATGGATCCTCCAATCCTTCGCCTTGACCTTCACCTTCGAGAATCACATATCTCGACCCTTGAAGGTCCTGCAGAATGCCAACGAACTCGCCGTTTGTAGCTACAAGCTCGGCGCACTCCCCGCATCGATCCCTTGGCACACCAAAGTCCCGTTCGAGCACGTTGCGGAAGAAATCGCCTTGAGGTAGCTTCCCGTTGTTGTAGTGTTCGTAGATTCTCTTCAATAGTTCTGGTTCCAATGCCGCCTTTCTGAGGGATTCTGTCCGCTCCGCCCCGTCACGCGGTCTTGTTGCCGCACTGCCCAGTGGTTCTAGAGAGATTGTCTCGGACTTCTCGGTACCTGATGTCAGGCCGTACTTGAGAGATGAACTCAGGAGCGCCTTGAAGTCGCTGCTTGCTGGCTTCTTGTCTATCGCATTCGCCAGTAAGACCCGATTCATAGGCTTCCCGTTGTTCTGTTCCTGGATTGCCTGCGCGATCCGGAGCGCGCTTTCCAACGAGTGCGAGGGGAATGGTCGACGGACGTACTTAGCGGCGGGGCTTGTCATAGGTGACCTCCTTCTGACGCCGAGTCTAACACGCCGATCGGTGGAAGATCAAGACAAAGAGACTACAGACCAGCGTATAAGACAGAGTGACCATATCTGACAGCACAGCACTGACATTCGTTTATGTGTTGCATTGCAGTGGCGAGAGAAGTTGTCAGCTTCATAGAGTGCGGCTTCGTAGATGAGAACCTGCGGCAGTACAGCTCCTTGAGATTAAGAACCAAACTGATTTGAGGAGAGAGTTGGCAGAAGGTATTGTAAACCGGGGGCAGTCCTTGGTGGAAGGATTGGCTGGACTACTGTTGGCGCCTCCCGCGCACGTGCTCCCACCACTCCTTGATCTTCGCCTCGAAGCCGAGATTGCCCGGCTCATAGTAGGTATGGCCGGTGAGTTTCTCCGGCAGGTGGGATTGCTCGACGTAGTGGTCGTCGTAGTCGTGGGCGTACTTGTAGCCCTTGCCGTAGCCCATGTCACGCATCAGGCCGGTGGTCGCGTTACGCAAGTGGAGGGGCACCGGCTCGCCCAGGCTGCGCTTCACGTCCTCCAGCGCCTTCACGTAGGCCGTCATGGCCGTGTTGCTCTTCGGCGCGGTCGCGAGGTAGATCGCGCATTCCGCCATCGGCAGGAACCCCTCGGGCAGGCCGATGAAGTGCACGGCCTGCTGGCACGCCGTCGCGACAACGAGCGCCTGCGGGTCGGCGAGGCCGATGTCCTCCGCCGCAAGGATCACCATGCGACGTACGATGAACAGCGGGTCCTCGCCCGACTCGATCATGCGCGCCAGCCAGTAGAGCGCCGCATCTGGATCGGAGCCACGCACCGACTTGATGAACGCCGAAATCGTGTCGTAGTGCGCGTCGCCGGACTTGTCGTAGAGGTAGGTGCGCGCTTGCAGCGCCTCCTCGATCTGGTCGCGCGTGACGCGACGAGGGCCGCGCTTGGCGGCCGGTCCCTCCGCGGGCGCACCCGCGGCCGCCATCTCGAGCGCGTTCAGCGCGACGCGCGCATCGCCGCTGACGCTTTCGGCCAGCGCGTCGATCGCCTCGTCGTCGATTTTGACCTTGCTCGTGGCCTCTTTCGCGGGCAGGCCGTGTTCCTTGTCATCAATCGCGCGGCGAAGGAGCGTCGCGATCTGTTGCGGCTCGAGGGCGTTCAACGCGAAGACGCGGCAGCGTGACAGCAGCGGGCCGATCACTTCGAACGACGGGTTCTCGGTGGTCGCGCCGATCAGTGTGACCGTGCCGTTCTCGACGAACGGTAGCACCGCGTCCTGTTGGCTCTTGTTGAAACGGTGGATCTCGTCGATGAACAGAATGGTCGGTCGGCCGTCCATCCCGCGCCGGTCCTGCGCCTCGCCGATAATCCGGCGCAGGTCGGCCACCCCGGCCGAGACGGCGGAGACGACGGCAAATTCCGACTGCGTCATCTCAGCCACGATGCTGGCCAGCGTCGTCTTGCCGGTGCCGGGCGGACCCCAGAGGATGATCGAAGGGAGGCTGTCGGACTCCATCAGGCGGCGCAGGATGTGTCCTTCGCCAATCAAGTGCTCTTGCCCGACGAAGTCGTCAAGTGAGCGGGGTCGCATTCTGGCCGCCAGCGGGGCATCGCGATCCCGCTGCGCTTCGGCCGCCTTCGCGAACATGTCGGATTGAGGGTTCGCCTTGCGAGGGCTCATGGCGCCATATTGTAGCGATTCGCCGTTTCCCTAAGTGAGGATTCAGACATCATGGCCGAATCTCAAGATAGGCAAATCGAGTCTGCTGAACGACGCGAAACCTAGCGAGGTAGTAGATGACAACCACCGAAGCCGAAGTTGCGATGGGTCAGAAGGCACCAGACCTGAAGCTGCGCACGCCCGAAGGCGGCGATATTCAGCTGTCGATGCTGTGGAGTGAGAGGCCGCTCTCCCTCGTGTTCCTTGGCGCGCTGGACAACACGCTCTCGTCCGAGAACGCGATCCTCTGGCGCGACACTGACGACGTCATGCGTGAGGCAGGCGGGGAGATCGTGGCCGTCTGCGGCTCGACGCCAGACGACGCGAACGACTTCCGCAATCGCTGGAGCCTCCCGTACCCGCTCCTCTGCGACGACGGGTCGGGCTACAGCGCTTTCGGCGTGAGCGGAGGCCGGCCCGGATGCTTCGTCCTGGATGGATCGGGAGTCGTCCGCTACCTACACCGCAACGAGGATGATTTGGACAATCCGCCGACGTGGGACGTCGTCGACGCCGTCTGCGAGATCACGGGCAAGACCGTCGAGCGGCCGGAATTGGCGATCCTGGGCGATGTGGACGACCTCAGAAAGGTGGGGGACGGCGACACGTACCAAGCGGTGCACCCGAGGACTGGACTGCTGAGTTACAAATGCGGGAAGTGCGCAAACACAGATTACGAGATCCTGGACATGTCATCGACGAGCGGCATGATGTCGCGCATGGTCAATCTTCAAAACAGGCGCTTCTCTGTGGTCGCCTGCCGTCGTTGCACATACTGCGAGCTCTACAAGACCGACAGCGGCGCGCTGCGCAACGTCCTCGACCTGCTTGTAGGCTCCTAACCGGCACGGGGCCGGGCCCCCCGCCCGCTGCGATCGGGAGCCGTGGTCGCGCGTTAGCACGGCTGCGCCGATCGCAGGATCGCGATTCCACTCCTCGATCTGCGCCCGCGCCCCGGCCGACAGAGCCACGCTGAAGCGCGGCTAGTATACCGAGCCGGCGAGAGGCCTATCGCGAATGAATCAACGTGCCTACATCCGGCTCCGAGCGCGGCTTCGGATCGCCGGCCGGGTAGCCGATCGCCACGAGCGCTTGGGGCTCGAACTCGTCCGGAAGGTCGAGCGCATCGCGGGCAGCGTCTGGACAGAAGAGAGGTGCTGAGATCCAGTAGCTGGCTAGGCCTTCGGCGTTCGCGGCGACCATGATGTTCTCCATCGCGCATCCGATGCTCTGGACAGCCATACGAAACTCCGCACGCCTGCGCACGTGATCCGGCCACGTACGCAAGCCCTCCGCGACCGCGCACGCGAGAATTAGCGCGGGCGCCGCCACGATCTGTCGTTCGGAGCGCGCGAGTAGCTTCGCGATTTGCACCTCGCTCACGCCGTCGCGCTCGAGATCGACCCGCCAGGCTGCGCCCATCGCTTCGGCCAGCCGCTTTCGCGAACCCTCGGTTTCGAGATGGACGAAGCGCCAGGGCTTCGTGTGGTGCGGCGCGGGCGCTAGGACCGCGGCGTACAGCAGTTTCTGCATCAGCGGCTTGGCGACCGGAACTCTCGTGAGCTGGCGCAGGGACCTCCGGCTCGTAATCGCTTCGTAAGCGTTCATAGCCGGCCCGTCCTCCCCGGCTCGGCCACCTGGCCGAGCGACATGAGGGCGTGCGCGGTATGGGTGCCCGGCGTCCGGCCCGCCTCGACCGCCGCGCGAACGCGGGCGAGGTCGGCGGGCGTGTCGATGTCGAGGGAGATGTTTGGCAGGTCCAGCAGTTCCGGTTCGAGGCCCGCGCCCCAGGCCGCTTGCCGGTGATCCTGGGCGCTGCCCGGCCCGAAGTGGAATGCAAACGCACCGGCCGGGCAGGCGAGCGCGTTCGTTCCGCCGTCGCCCGACGCGACCAGCGCGACCTCGGCCTGCGACGTGCCAACAGCAGCGATGTCGTCGGACGTCACGAACGGTAAGTCTGCGTGCAGCACCATGATGCGGTCTACTCCACGTCCAATGAGGTTCCGCGCCGCGCTGTCCAACGACGCGTTTAGGTCTCCTGGCTCGTCCATACCTTCGGCGCCGGCTGCGTTTGCGGCGTGTAGCGCCTCTTCGTCGCGGGTCACGACAGCCACATGGCCGACCGGCGCGCATCCAAGTGCTGCCCCGAGTACGTCAAGGTAGAGGGATGCGATCAGCTCGCGCCGTCCCGCTTCATCGAGCACGGGCGCAAGACGCGCTTTCGCCTTCGGAAGGTCTTTGACCGGGATGAGCACGGCTAGCACGCAGCTAGCTTATCGAGTCGAGCGTCACGCGGGCCAGCGCAGCCTGGCTCTGTTGGTCGCGCATGATCGTGTCGGTCACGAACGCCGTCACGCCCAGCGCTTCGATTTCCGGCGCTAGTGTCGCGTCTTGGTTGTCCAGCACGAGGATGTCGAGGAAGTTGGCGTATAGCTTCGCGACGCCGGCCGCGCTCGACTCATACCCGAGTGAGGCAAGCATGCGATCGGCGGGCCCCTTCAGCGCGCGGCCGCCGATGATCGGGCTCACGGCCGCGATCTTGGCCTCCGTTTCGGCCAGTGCGTCGCGGATGCCAGGAACGGCAAGGATCGGCCCGATGCTCACCAGTGGATTGGACGGCGCGATGATGACCTGGTTGGCGTCGCGAATCGCGGCGATCACACCGGCCGCCGCAGACGCCATGTCGATGCCGTCGAATCGCAGCGCGCGAACCTCGTCTTGCTGTTGCCGGCCCACGAAGTACTCCTGAAACGAGAATTCGCCGTCATCAGTCGTCACGAGCGTCCGCACGCGGTCGTCGGACATCGGCAGCAGGCTGCAAGCGACGCCAAACGCACCCGCGATGGTGCGGGTCGCTTCAGAGAGCGACTTCCCCTCGCGGAGGAGTCGCGTCCGCAGCAGGTGCGTCGCGATGTCCTTGTCGCCGAGCTTGAACCACGTCTCGAGGCCGAGCTCCCCAGCCTGCTCGAGCGTCGTGAACGTGTCGTTCGCGATACCCCAGCCAGCCTCCGGATCGACAACGTCTGACAGCGTGTAGACAACCGTGTCGAGGTCGGGCGAGACGTGGAGGCCCCAGAACTCCTCGTCGTCGGCCGTGTTGCCGATGATCGTGATGGTCGCGGGATCAACGACATCTGCGAGCCCGCGCAGGAACTTCGCGGCGCCCACGCCTCCGGCGAGGACGGTGATCATTTGGTAATTGAATGGTCCTCCGGGAGAACAGGCTCGCGTGAATGGGTGAATTGACTGAGCAAGACCTGCGCGGCGATTAGCGCGACGATGGCGAAGACACCGCGGCGACCCGCGAACGGCAGGATGCGAGCGGCTGAGTTCAGCGCTTTGAGCAGTTGCGTCGACTGTGGCGGCTCGACCGGCACCCAGCGAGAACCCGTGCTCGTGATCTCGATGAAGCCGATTGGATCGACCGAGCCGCCTCCTCCACCTCCACCTCCATAACCACCACCGCCGTCGCCGGACGGGTCAGAACCCTCACCGCCACCACCCCCGCCACCAAACCCGAAGCCCATCTTCGCGACCGGCACGATGGTGACGTCACCAGCCGTGATTGGGTCGCCGTAGACCGTTCTAACAGTAAGGGCGTCATGGGCGTTGCGGGCTACGGACTGGATGACTTCGAACACGTCGGGCATTGCGCCTACTCCGAGAAGCGAGTCCTAAACCCCTCGAGCGATGGCAGGTTCGGCTGCGACATACGGCTTGCCACCAGCTGACCGATGAGGAGCAGGAGAAGCCTGCCGAACAGCCCTCGGCGGCCGCCGACCGGGACCATGATCGCGGCTATCATGAGCGCGCGCAACGCGACCTCGGCCTTGGACGGTTCCACGGCGACCCAGCGGGCGCCCGTGCTGTCGATTTCGATGAAGCCGAGTGGCTGCACCAGCCCGCCCCCGCCCCCGCCACCGCCCACGGGTCGCGCCTCCTCGCCGTTCGTCGAGTGTTGCGCCTCGCCGACGCCGCCGCCTGCGCCGAATCCCATCGCGACTCTCGCCACGGGGATAACGGTCACGCCTTCGATCTCAACGGGATCCCCGTAAGCGATCTTCGTGGAGAGTCTGTCGCTTAGGGCCTCTCGCACGCCTTCCAGAGTGTCACTGATATCCATCATGGGGTGTCTCCTCTCGACGCCGGCGCACCGAATCGCCCGCCTAGTATAGCAGGGGAGGAGCGCGACCTTCGCCTTGCGCGCGCCTATTCTGCGAGATGTACCACCGTCACGCCCTCACCGCCTTCTTCGCGTTGGCCGGTCTCGTACGACTTGACCAACGGGTGCTTCGCCAGCAGATCGCGGACCTGGCGGCGCAACGTGCCGGTGCCACGGCCGTGGATCACACGCACGTGGGGGAGGGCGGCCCGGTACGCCTGGTCGAGATACTGGTCGATCGCGGGGATCGCCTCGTCGACCGTCTGCCCGCGGACCTCGATCTCCAACGGCGGTGTTTCCGGCACCGGTAACGTCGAGGCAGGCGATGGCTGGGGTGCTGGGCCGTCCTTCTGTTTCGGTCGCTGAACACGTTCGACTTGGTCGAGGCGTACGCGCCCCTTGAGCGGACCCAGGTGGATCTCGACCTCGCGACGCTCGTCCGGCGCGGCGATCGCCTCTCCGTAACGGTCGTAGCCGCTGACCCAAACGAGGTCGCCCGGTTGAATCTCCGATGGCGCGGGCCCATCAGCATGGACAGGTGTCTTGGTCTTCTTGGGCCGGGGAGGGCGCTTCTCCTCCGTCTGCTTCTTGCGTTCGATCGCTTTCGCCAGCCGCTCGGCCGCGCGTTTGGCGCGCCCGCGTTCGGCCGCGGCCTCGGCCTGCACGACAAGGTTCCGCACCGACTCGATGTCCGCCTCGAGTTCGGCGGTGCTGCGCTCGACCATCTCGTCGAGGCGCTCCTCGACCTCGGCCAATCGCTCTTCTGCCTGCTGCCTTGCCTGCTCTGCTTCGCCGCGAGCGCGAACTTCTGCTTCGCGCGCGGCTGATGCTTCGTCGCGCTCGCGCCGGATGTCGGTTAGGAGCGACTCCACTTGTGCGGTATCTGGATCGATTGCGCCGCGCGCCAGCTCGATCAGATCGTGCGGGAGGCCAAGCCGCTCCGCGATGGTGAGCGCGTTACTGCCGCCCGGCAATCCGATCGTGAGGTGGTACGTCGGCGCCAGCGTCTCCGGGTCGAACTCCACTGACGCGTTCCTGATGCCGTCGGTCGTGTGCGCGAACGCCTTCAGTTCCCCGTGATGCGTCGTCGCGATCACGAGGCAGCCGATCTCGAGTAGGCGTGTCAGGATCGCGCGCGCCAGCGCCGAGCCCTCGATGGGGTCGGTGCCGGCAGCCAGCTCGTCGAGCAGCACGAGGCTATCCGGCCGGGCCGACTGCAGAACCTTGATGATCCTCGTCATGTGACTGCTGAACGTCGACAGCGACTGCTCGATACTCTGCTCGTCGCCGATATCGGCGTGGATGTCCTCGAATACCGGCATCGTCGACGCGGCGTCGGCGGGCACCGGCAGACCCGCCTGCGCCATGATCGCCAGCAGCCCGACTGTCTTGAGCGCGACGGTCTTGCCCCCGGTGTTCGGCCCCGTGATAAGCAGCGCCGTCGTTTCGCCACCAACGGTGACCGTGATCGGGACGACGTCACCGCCCTGCCCGGAGCCGTCCCGAAGGGTCAGCAGCGGATGGCGAGCGTTGATCAGGTGTAGCTCTCCGCCGGGGTCGAGGACCCACGACTGTTCGGCGCCTTTGTGCGGGAGCTCCGTCTCGCCGAAGGAGTGACCCAAGCGCGCCTTCGCGAACGCGACGTCTAAGGCGGCGAGTACGTCGACCGTGTCGATGATCGCGTCCGCGTTCTCGCCAGCCATTGCGCTGAGCTCGCGGAGGATCCGCTCGACCTCACGCTGCTCCTCGAGCTGCAGTTCGCGCCAGCTGTTGCCCATCTCGACCACTGGCAGCGGTTCCATGAACACGGTGGCGCCGCTCGACGAAACGTCGTGCACGATCCCGCGGATCTGCCCCCGCAGCTCGGCCTTTACCGGGATCACGTAGCGCCCGTCTCGCAGCGTCACGATCGGTTCCTGGATCGCGTCGCGGTACCGATCCGAGTGGAGGAACTCCTGGAGGCGGTTGTTCAGCCTGTCGTGCGCGACCCGCACGTTGCGTCGCAACGTCGCCAATTTCGGACTGGCAGCGTCGGTCACCTCGGCCCGTGCATCGATGCTGCGGTTGATCTCCTCAACAAGCACGGGCAACGGCTCTATCTCATCGGCCATCTCTGCGAGTATTGGCAGCTCGTCGCGGCCGGGCTGCTTCTCGTCTAGACGGAAGCGGAGGATCATGGCGCGCAGGTCTGCCGCCGCTCCGACCGTCGAGGCGATGTCGAGTAGTTCCGTGGGCTGGAGAGTGCCGCCCCGCCCGGCCTTGTCGGCGAGGGCGCGTACGTCGTGGACGCCGCCGAGCCCGGCCCGGGGCTGCAGTTCGAGGAGGCGGGCCGCCTCAGCGGTGACGCGCTGGCGTCGCACTACCTCGTCGCGCGCAGTCGTGGGACGTAGGTCCAGCGCCAGTTCGCGCCCTGCCGAGAAGGACGTGTGGCCCGCGAGGCGGACCAGCACCTTGTCGAACTCGAGGACGCGTAACGAGTGTTCGTCCAACCGATGCCTCCTGGCATCGATTGTATCGGGTACGGTGGCGACTACGCGCTCAGGAAGTTCTGGACCTCCTGGTTGACCCGGTCCGGCATTTCGCGGTGCATGAAGTGGCCCGCGCCCTCGATCTTCTTCAGTTCATAATTCGAGAACGTTTGGCCGAGGTTGTCGCTCCACTCGAACCGGAGGATCGGGTCGCTATCGCCCCAGAGGATCAACGTTGGCACGTCGATCGTCCCATCCCCGCCTCCGACACCTCCGCGGAAGATCGCGCGATAGCAGTTGAACCCGCCGCGCAAGGCACCCGGCTGCGAGTACGCCTCGACGAACTCCTGGATCTCCTCGTCGGGAAAGATATCCGTGTCGTGCGACCAGTGGCGCAGGAAGTGGCGGATGTAGATCTCGGTCGCACCCCGCGACGAGCCCACCAGGTCCTCGGCCCAGGGCTGTTGGTGGAAGAGCATGTACCAGCTCTCGAGCGGCTGTGGCATCTCGAACCAGCGCGCGCCGATGCCGGGGTAGGGCGGGTTGAATAGGACGAGCTTCTTGACCAGTTCTGGTCGGTCGCGAGCCAACCGCTGCATCCACCCGGCTCCGAAGTCGTGCGCGACGATGCTCACCTGCTCGAAACTGAGGTCCATGGCCAAAGCAGCGATGTCACCCGCCATCGCCTTGTCTGTGTAGCCCTCCTCCGGTGGGAGGTCGGGCTTGTCGGAGTAAGCAAAGCCGCGCATGTCCGGTGCGACGACGTCGAAGTGTTCGCTCAGGGGCCGGATGTTCTGGTTCCACTCGAACCAGAACCCTGGCCAGCCGTGAATGAGAAAGACCGGCTCGCCTGCGCCCTCGCGGACGTAGTGCAACTTGATACCGTTCACATCGGCGTACTGATGGTTCCAGACGTCGGGCATGTGGTTCCTCCAGCGCAGGCTAGGTGCGCGTCATTGTAGACATGGTTCGCCACCGGTAGGTGCGTTCAATTGAACGCCCCTACTGCGCCGTAGCTTTCTTCAGAGACTCGACCACGGTCTCGTCCTCGTCCGGCTTGACCGTGCGCGGATCCAACAAGACCGTGTCGTGCTCGATGCGCGCGACGACTGGCGTGTCGTACTCCCGCAGCTTGCGCGCCAGTGCGTCGGCCGCGCTTCCACCGTCTGTCGGAACCGCGAGCAGCTTCGTTGGCAGGCCCTCATCCGGCAGGCTCCCGCCGCCGATCATCGAGCGCCCGTCGAGGACGGAGGCGGCCGGAAGGGCAGCGGCCCAGCGTCTCGCACGCGCATGAATTACCTCAATCGGCATCGCAATCATGCACCACACCGGCACCTTCTCCAGCGCTTCACCCCTCAGATAGTGGTCGAGCGTCGCCGCTAGGCCGGCGATACTCACCTTGTCCATGCGCAGCGCACGTGCCAAGGGATGACTGCGCAGTTTGTCGACGGCGGCGCGCTTGCCGGCGATCAATCCCGCCTGCGGCCCGCCGAGGAGTTTGTCGCCGGAAAACAGCACGACATCGGCGCCGTCCGCAAGGCTCGCTTGCGGCGTCGGCTCGGTCGGGAGTCCGAATTGCGTCGTGTCGAACAAGCAACCGCTGCCGATGTCATCAAGCAGCCAGAGGTCGTGCGCGTGGGCGAGTGCGGCAAGCTCACCCAGCGGTACGGTTGCCGTGAAGCCGACCACTTTGAAGTTGCTGGCATGCACGCGCATGAGGGCCACGGTCTCCTCGCCAATCGCCGATTCGTAGTCCTTGAGATACGTGCGGTTCGTCGTGCCGACTTCCCGGAGGTCGGCGCCGCTCTGGGCCATCACGTCCGGGATGCGGAATCCGCCGCCGATCTCGACGAGCTGGCTCCGCGACAGCACGACCTCCTTGCCCGCGGCAAGCGCGGAGAGCGCGAGGAGCACAGCCGAGGCGTTGTTGTTCACGGCCATCGCGGCCTCCGCGTCGGTGAGCCGACGGACCTGCTCCTCGAGGTGGACGTGCCGCGACCCACGGGTACCCGCTTCGAGGTCGAACTCGAGGTTCGAGTAGCCGTGCGCGACCTCGTTCATCGCTTGGACGGTCTCGTCCGATAGCGGCGCGCGGCCCAGATTCGTGTGGATGATCACACCGGTGGCGTTGATCGCGGTTCGCAA
>Ga0075326_1000083_pt1 | contig 19536 bp, 22 predicted proteins | sample MayberrySE_Catta_3_FD_120052 | JGI IMG/M metagenome (GOLD analysis project Ga0075326, IMG submission 120052) | Natural and restored wetland microbial communities from the San Francisco Bay, California, USA, that impact long-term carbon... | ecosystem: Environmental > Terrestrial > Soil >...
CGACAAGCGCTCGCCCGTTACCGATACAATTGCCGGATATAGCCGCTATCGTCAACCTCCTTGACGTAATGGAGATCCCACAGCGCAAGCGTGTTGTATTCTTTGATCTCGGGATCACGCTTCGGCAAGGGCGAAAACGTTCTGAATTGCGTCGATGGACGGACAGGGTACGATTTCCAGTGAGGCCGCTTGATTTTCGTAGAAGCAGTCCCACTCCTCGGCGTCGCGCATCTTGAGCAACTCGGTGGCAATGAGTTTGCAGGATTTTGAGTGTGTCGGCTTTATTGGTTTTGAAGAAATGAACGCCATTGATCAACGCCATGATCAGCGCACGCGCTTCGTCCTCGTGATCCTTGACGTAGGTTGGTCGTCGTCGTAAGAGTCACGCTATCGATCATCGCCATGGCGCTTGCGCTGCCCTTCGAGTGATCCCATTTCCACCGCAGGCCTTCTTCGGCAAGTTTCCGAGATTAAGATAAGATTGGTCGAGATCCGTGGGCATGCTCACGGAGCCGTAGCCGCCCGCGTAAATTCTCAAGCCTTCTCCGGAAACGAATCCAGTTTACGAACAAATGCGCGGCTTGGGATTGGACGCTCGAAAGGGAATCTTTTGGTCGCTGCGCCTGAGCACGCTGCCGAGCAACCCATTAACGAGGCAAATCTTTGGGCGGATCCTTTTTCGCTTCCTTGTCGTTGGCATCATCCTCTTCCGTTTCAGCGCCGGTTACGCCCTTTTTGAAGTCGCGGATCGCCTTGCCGAGTCCGCTGCCGATCTGGGGTAGCTTGCTCGGACCGAATATGACCAGAGCGATCACCAAAATCACCATCAGTTCCGGCACGCCAAGTCCAAACATGAAACCTCCTAACTCTTCCGTCTCATGGCGAAGAATACCGCGTTATCGCCGCGTTGCACAAGCAGCAAGATCCGATCGCCGCGCCGTCCCTGGCGCGTTGCGCGCTCAAATTCTTTCACGTTGCTGACCGCCCTCTGATTCACTTCGCGGATGACATCCGCCGGTTCGATCCCGACTTGATCCGCCGGGCCACCCGCCTGAACTTCGATCACTAACACACCCTTCGCGGAGCTCAACCCCAGCCGGCGCACGGTTTCCGGCGTGATTCTCTCGACTCGTAGTCCCAACTCTGGATCGCGCGCTTCGATCTGCTCGTTCGGATCACTGTCGTCGGGAAGTTCGCCGATCTTTACCGCGATGGTTTGCTCCTTCTTGTCGCGCACAATCTTTAAGACAATCCGCTGGCCGGGCGGCGTGTCAGCTATGATGCTCGGAAAAACGGCGCTTCGCGGCACCGGTTTGCCGTTGAACTCAACAATGAGATCGCCGGCTTTTAGGCCGGCTTCGGCGGCCGGGCTAGGATTGGTGACATCCGTTACGACCGCGGTTTCGCGGTGATTTGGTTTGAGGGCAAGCGCCGCCATCATCGTCGGATGAAGATCCTGGGCGCGCACGCCGAGCCAGCCGCGCACGACACGACCGTTCTTGCGCAGCTGGTCCACCACCTTTCGCGCCAAATTGATTGGAATGGCGAAACCGATACCGACATTGCCGCCCGACTGGCTGAATATTGCGCTATTGACGCCGACGACTTCACCCATAGCGTTGATCAGCGGTCCGCCACTATTACCTGGATTGATCGAGGCATCGGTCTGAATGAAGTTATCGTAGGGTCCGGCGCCGATGGTCCGTCCCTTGGCGCTGACAATCCCCGCAGTGACCGTATGCTCCAGCCCGAACGGATTTCCGATTGCCATGACCCAGTCGCCGACATCCAACTGGCTCGCTGTGCCGAGCTTGGCAAAGCGCAGCTTCAGACCGGTTTTTCGAATCTTGATCAAAGCCAAATCCGTGCGGGCATCCTTACCGATCAAACGCGCTTCGTGCTCGCTGTGATCCGAGAGTTTTACCTTGATGACATCCGCGTTCCGCACTAGATGATAGTTTGTTAAGATCTCTCCATCTTCGCTGATGACAATACCCGAGCCGAGACTGCGCTGGTTGGTTTCCCGTGGCGCAGCTTCGCCGAAGAACCGGTTAAGAAAATCTTCGATCGGATCATTCGCACCAGAGCGCATCGAACGCTGTGATGTCGTGGAGATATTCGCCACGACTGGCATGGTTTTCTTGGCAACGGCGGCAAATGAAGGCGGCCGCCCACCTTGGATGGCGTTGAAACTGGCCGCTTCAGATCGCGTGTTTGCGAGCGACGCAACCATGAGCAGGATCGCCGCCACTGTTCGGCCCCGCGTTAAGTTTGTTTTTTGACGGTAAGGCATCGTCGTTTTCACAATTCTTTAAGCCTCGTTTCGACTGGCTCCTACACTAGCAAATTATGGTTCCGGATTTAACTCTGCCCCGAACGGCCCAGACGTTTGCAAACACGCCGGTCTGTAGTATGGGAAAAAGGATGTCTTCCGCTCGGAAACAAAAATGAAGCCGGCACCGATTGATTACGATACCGTGCGCGAGATGCTGCGCACGGCTACGCCCGACCGAATCTTGCGGTTCATCGGCAAGAGCCATCCGGCCGACATCGCTCTGCTGTTCAAGGGGCTCGAAAGCGGCGAAGTGCGCCAGCTCTTCGATATCCTGTTCACTGGGCGCCGCGCCGACAAGACTCTTAAGGAGCTCCCGGCTGATCTTTTGCCGGATATTCTGGAGTTGATCGACGACGAGAAAATCGGCCGTTTGATCGTTCGCGCCGATCCGGACGACGCCGTCTCGTTTGTCGACGCATTACCCGACGAGCGGCGCGAAAGAATCATGGCCCTCCTCGATCCCGAGCGCCAGGCGGCCGTCCGCGAAATCATTAATTACCCCGAAGGCACGGTCGGCAGACTCATGACGACCGAGTTCATGGCGCTCCCTCCCGACACGACCGCCCAGGGCGCCATCGACAAGATCCGCGAGCGCGGCGAGCTGGAAAGTTTTTTCTACTTATACGTCGTGGATGGCGATGGCAAGCTCGTCGGCGTCGTGCCGATCCGCAATTTGGTGATCGCGCCGCGCGACCGGACGCTCAAGGAAATGATGATCGCCGATCCGGTCAAAGCCAACGTCTTTATGGACCAGGAAGAAGCGGCCCGGCTGGTGTCTCGTTATGAGCTTCTCGCGCTGCCGATCGTCGATGAGGCCGGCCGTCTCGAAGGCATCATTACCGTCGACGACGTCATCGACATCATCAACCAGGAAACCACCGAGGACATGTACCGAATGGTCGGCTTGGCCGAGGAAGACCGCGTCTTTACGCCGGTCTCGCGCTCGGTCAAGATGCGACTCCCCTGGACGTTTTTGAATCTTTTAACGGCCATGCTCGCGGCCTCGGTAGTCGGCCTGTTCGAAGGCACCTTGCACGAGATCGTCGCGCTGGTGACTTTCATGCCCGTGGTCGCGGGGGTCGGCGGCAACGGCGCGACTCAAACCGCGACGGTCATCATTCGCGCGATTGCGCTTGGTGAGTTGGAATTTGCCTCGGCCTGGAAAGCGATCGTTAAACAGGTTTCGGTAAACGTTTGCATCGCCCTGGCAGCAGGGGGCCTGATCGCCCTGGCGGCGATCTTATGGAAGGGCAACCCTTATCTCGGCATCGTGCTGGCCATCGCCCTCATTCTCAACCTCGGCTTGATGGCTGGAATCGCCGGCGCGGTTATCCCTTTATTGCTTAAGGCGCTCGGCTTCGATCCGGCGCTCGGTTCCGGCATTATCGTCACCGGATTGACCGACGCATTCGGCTTTCTGTCTTTTCTCGGACTGGCAACCTTGTTTCGCCATTATCTAGTCTAGCGCGCTCTTTGCAGCGCGTCAGCCCGGGGCATTTGCTGAAACAGGAAGAGCAGCCCGCCGAGCAAGCTATCCAACGCCACAATCAAGAACAACAAAATCCCGAAAGCGGCGCCCTGCTCCGTGCCGATGCCGATCACCGCCAAAAGAAAAATGTAACCGCCTTCGCGCAGCCCAAGCCCGTTAAAGCTGATCGGAATTGCCGAAAACGTTCCGACCAGCGGATAGATAATCAGGCAAAAGGAAAACGGCACTTCCAAACCCAGCGCGCGCCCCATGACCGTATGCATCCATGCCTGAACCAGATGAACCGTTAGCGAAAGCAAAGCCGCCGTCAACAATGCGCGCCAACACAGCCGATAGCTTCTCATGGCGAGGCGCAATTTAACCGCGAGTTGATGGCCGTTTTCGGGTAAAAATCGCTTCAAAACAGGCGTGAGCAATGCGCCGAGCAGCAGCCCCAGAGCCAGCAAAAAAGTTGCCGTGCGGACGGCCTGAGGCACGGCGTAGTTCGGAAACAACAAAAGTCCTAAGGCACCGAGCCAAACCAACACCACCATCCCGATGGCGCGATCCATCAACACTGACAGGGCGGCGTGAACCGTGGTCACGGCGCGCCCTTTGGCGTGGGCTTCCTCGTCCTTCACGAGGTAGTAAACCCGGGTTACATCGCCGCCGACCGTGCTCGGCGCGAACAGATTGAAGAACATGCCGATTAAATAATATTGGACTAGATCTTTAAACGGCGTCTCGATGCCGAGCGGCCTCGCCAAGGTCGTCCAACGAAACGCGCTAATCCCCTGGGTGACCAAGTAGACCGCGAGCGCCAGGGCGATATAAGAGAAGTTCGCCGACAGGAAAGTTTCCAAGAAACGCTCGATGTGAATGCGCGAGAGCAAATAACCGATGAGCCCCGCGCTGACGAGAAGCTTCAGAAGAAAAATGATGATGGGTTTTAGTTTTTTCATTCTTCGAGCGGCGGTTCGACGAGCGCTTGTTTTTCATCTTTGCCCGGCCGATCCACCAGGACTTTGCGGCCGACCACCTTGAGGCGGCTTTCGGCGTAGAGTTGAATGGCGTGCGGATAAATCCGGTGTTCCTGCTCGAGAATTCTGGCCGCCAGGGTTTCGCCTGTGTCGTCGGCAAAAACCGGCACGACCGCCTGGATGATGATCGGCCCTTCGTCGCATTCCTCATTGACGAAGTGGACGGTACAGCCGGAGAAACGAACGCCGTGATCGACCGCCCTTTGCTGCACGCGCAGGCCCGGAAACGACGGCAACAGCGCCGGGTGAATGTTCATAATCCGGTTGGAATACGCCTTGATGAATGCGGGCGAAAGCAAGCGCATGAATCCGGCGAGCACGACGAGTTCCACGCCGCGGGCCTGTAGCACAGCGATGACGGCTCGATCGTAGTCTTCACGGCTGCAAAAACTTCGATGGTTGAGAACTTCGACGGCAATGCCGTGGTTGCGCGCACGCACCAAACCGTAGGCATCGGCCTGGTTGCTCAGCACCACTTCGATCTTGGCGTCGAGCTTTCCTGCTTCGATAGCGTCGATGATCGCCTGCAAATTCGTGCCGCTGCCGGATATGAGAACGCCGATGGAAACCTGCCGTGCCATACTCTCTCTCAAGAGCTGAAGCGGGCCGCCCGCGCACCCCTGCGAATTTCGCCGATCACGAAAGCTGGTTCGCCCATTCTTCCAAGGTTTCGGCACACGCTGTCGGCGCACTTGCGGCCGACCACCAGAATCAAACCCAAACCGTTATTGAACGTGCGGTCCATTTCACCTTGACCAATGCGGCCGATCTTTTGAATCAGATCGAAAACCGGCGGCACCGGCCAGCTGCCGCGCTCGATCACGGCGCGACAGCCTTTGGGCAACACCCGCGGTAGATTGCCAATAATCCCTCCTCCGGTGATGTGCGCCACGCCTTTGATGGCAAAGCGAGCGAACAGGGGAAGAATGATTTTTGCGTAGATACGCGTCGGTTGCAGCAATTCTTCGCCGAGCGACCGCTTCAACTCTGGAATCCTTTGGTGGATTTTCAACCGGCCCCTCTCCAGCAGAACCTTGCGAGCGAGTGAATAGCCATTGCTGTGCAGCCCGCTGGACGGAAGGCCGACCAGGACATCGCCCGGCACGATCGCCGCAGGATCGACCATTTTCTCTTTTTCCAAAACGCCGACGACAAACCCGGCCAGATCGTACTCGCCCCTGGCAAAATCACCGGGATGTTCGGCGGTCTCGCCGCCGATCAATACGCAACCCGCCTGGCGGCAGCCGGTCGCGATACCCCGAACCACGGCTTCGGCGATTTTGATGTCGAGTTTCCCGCACGCAAAGTAGTCCAGGAAAAAAAGCGGCTCGGCGCCTTGAGTCAGGATATCGTTGACGCTCATGGCGACGAGGTCGATACCGACAGTATTGTGAACGCCCGTCAGAAAAGCAACCTTAAGTTTCGTACCGACGCCGTCGGTGGATGAAACCAAAATGGGGTGTCGATAGCCGCGGCGTTTCAAATCGAACAGGGCGCTGAAGCCGCCGACACCGGCGAGCACCCCGGGAATTCGTGTTCGTCTCGCAACCGGGGCAATGCGGCGCACCAACTCCTCACCAGCTGCGATGCTGACGCCGGCCTTTGCATAGGTCAGTCCTGGAGCCATTTGCGACGTTAAGGGTTAGAGGGGAGCCGGTTTGGATTTCGGCCTATTATAGCCGACTGCCGCGCCAATTTCACATTGTCGAGCCGCCGCTCAAAACCGAACTGCCGCTGCTATCGGCGAGCAAGGCGCGAATTCGCAAGGTGTATTCGCCGAAATCCGCCGCGCTCATCATCTCCAGAGTGCGCGGGCGCGGCAAGTCGACGGCGATCTTTTCCAAAAGCCGGCCTGGCCGCGCGGACATGACGAACACGAGATCGGAAAGAAACACCGCTTCTTGAATGCTGTGGGTGACGAACAGTACGGTTTTCTTGCGCTCTTCCCAGATGCGCAAGAGCTCCAAGTCCATCTCATCGCGCGTCATCGCGTCGAGCGCGCCGAACGGTTCGTCCATCAACAGCAGTTGTGGATCGGTGACCAAGGCGCGGCAGAGCGAGGCGCGCTGCTGCATCCCGCCGGAAAGCTCGTGCGGGTACATCTCTTCGAAGCCTTCAAGCCCGACCAGTTTGATCAGCGCCCGTGCCTTTTCCATATGGCTCGGCAAATCCAATTTGGCGAACTCCACCGGCAGCAGGATATTACCGAGTACGGAGCGCCATTTAAGCAACACCGGCGCTTGAAAGACCATGCCGACGTTTTCTAGCGGACCGACGATTGAGTTGCCGTTGACCGCAGCCTTTCCGGAAGATGCCGGCAGCAGGCCGGAGATGATTTTGAGAAGCGTACTTTTACCGCAGCCGCTCGGGCCGACGATCGAAACGAAGTTTCCTTCCTGGACCGCGAACGAGACGCTCTCGAGCGCCGTCACGGTCTTGGTGCCGCTGGTAAAAACCTTTCCGACCTGGTCGACGGCAATCAGCGGCGGCACGAAGCTTCTCTGGCGCGCGATCGATCAACGCTTGGTAAATTGATTGGTATAAACTTCTTTGGTCGTAACTTTGCGCCCGATGTCGAAAAACTCGTTGGTCACGCGCACGGTCTTCTCCATGATGTCCGGTTTCATGTAACCCAAGCCGATCTGGATCGACTCCGGCGGTAAAAACACCTCGTTCAACGCGTTCCTGAGCTGCAAGGAGGTCAAAGACGGATTGAGCTCGGGTTTCTGCTTGAGCAGAATCTTGAGCGAGTCCTCCTGGTGATCGCGACTGTAACGCAGTCCTTCCATGGTCCCTTCGACGTACGCGCGCACAAGCTGCGGGCGCTTTTTGACGTCTTCTTCATTGACGATCAAGCCGCTGCCGTAGATATCGAGCCCGGTATCTTTCATGAATACGCGCTCGAGCTTGACGCCGACCTTGGACGCCGCCAGCTCGGCCACTTCGTCGTTGGAAGCCCGGAACATCACGATGAAATCGGCCTTCTTGGTGACCAGCGCCGCCGGCTGAATCGGCGCGGCGGTCTCCTGGATCTTGATCGCTTTGAAATTGATCTTGTTGATGCGGCAATACGCCGGCATCAAGAACCACTGCGCTTGCCCGGGGCTGATCGCCCACGACTTGCCTTCGAGATCTTTGATGCCCTTGATCACTCCCTCGTCACGCCAGACGATCGTCGTCGCGATATAACCGAGCTGTCCTACCGCTTGCACCGGCGTGCCGCGCGATCTGGCGACGATCGCCGTGGCGATATCGGCAAAACCAAAATCGGCGCCGCCCGAGGCGATGGCACGCACCGTGTCGGCCGAGCCTTTGCCGGCAAGGATGGTGGCATTCAAACCGCGCTTGGCGTAAAACCCTTTTTCCAGGGCGACGAACCAAGGGGCGTGTTTGCCGCCGATGATAAAATCCAGTTGGATCGTGCCCGCCATAGGTTCAGCGGCCCGCGTCTGCGGGGCGATAAGGCTTACCAGCAATAGCCAAAACATTGCTGCGCCGAGCCGTCCGATGATTCGCCGGTTGTCAATGCTCATTGCATCCTCCACTTTCAAGCAATCAAAATGATCCTTCGACCTGGCGCACGCCAGCGCTCCAGGGAGCCAATTTGCGCTGCACGATTTCCGCCAACCAGAACAAGCCCAAGGACAACACGGCCAAGATCAGCAGGATCACCAGCGCAAAGGCCGTGTCGAGGCTGTAGTTGGCCTGCAGCACCAGGTACCCGAGTCCCTCGTTGGCGGCAACGAACTCGGCGACGATGGCACCGGTGACAGAAAGCACAATAGCGACTTTGATGCCGGCAAACATGTATGGCAGCGAGTTCGGCAGGCGAATTTTTTTGAATACGTCGGTCTCCGAAGCGCGATTGACGCGCGCCAGTTCGAGCAGCTCCGGCTCGACCTCCTTGAGGCCGACCACGGTATTTACGACAATCGGGAAAAACGCTACGAGAAAGGCGATGGCGATCTTCGAGACTAAGCCGTAGCCCACCCAAATGACCATCAGCGGCGCAAAAGCGCTCTTCGGCATCGCGTAAAGAATCACGATCAGCGGATAAACCGTGTTTTGCAGGTGACGAGAGTAAACCACGGCGATGGCGAAGCCGACGCCGAGCAGGAGCGACAACGAAAACCCGCCAAAGGCTTCGATGAAGGTGATCATCGAATGATTGCCAAGGATCGGCATCTTCTGAATGAAACTTGTCCATAGATCGCGCGGCGGCGGTAAGATAAAAACCGGGACTTTGATTACCTCGACAAGGATTTCCCAGAGCACCAAGAGTACGATGAAGAAAAGAACCGGCTCGGCGATATTTTTCCAGGTTGATTTCACGGCCCCACTCCGCGCCGACGTTATTGGAAAGCGCCGGTTGTGTCAAGAAAGTGAGCTGATTCCCGTGCCGTCAAACCGAAAAAGCATTTCAGTTCTCCGAAGCAGGTGACCCGTTTCATCAGGCTCAAGGTTCTTGATGCTCGGGTTTGATCTGGCTGTTTTCGAGGAGCATATCGCGCTTGCGCCGAATCATTTCGCGCTCGTGATGGAGGAACCGCTCGACCGCCCGGCGTAAGTTGCCGTCGACGAAGTAGTGCACGCTGGTGGTGTGCTGCGGGTCCAGACCGCGTAGCTGCTTGAAGCTGCCGCCGGCGCCGGCTTCGAAGCGCGACAGACCCATGCAAATCGAATGCTCGATGGCGGAATAATAACAAACATTGAAATGCAGAAACGGATGCTCCTCGAAGGCACCCCAGTAGCGGCCATACATGGCGGTCTCATCGCGCACATTGAACGTGCCGGCGATGATCTTGCCGCTGCGTTCGGCGAGCATGAGACAGAGATTGCCCGCGAAGCGTCTTTGCAGCTCGTCAAAAAAGCGCTGTGACAAATACTGCCGGCCATAATACAGCCGATCGACATGGTCTTTGTACAAACGGAACATGGTGCGCAGATGCTTCGGCGTCAACTCCTCGCCTTCATAGGCGCGAATCGTGATCCCGCGCTGCTCCATCTCGCGCCGCTCGCGCTTGATCTTGTTGCGCCGGTCGCTGCGAAAGCTGCCGAGATAGTCGTCGAAGGAATTAAAGCTGCGGTTTTGCCAGTGAAACTGAATTCCCACGCGCGGGAAAAAACCGATTTGTTCGAGCGCCTCGAGCTCGTCGGCCAGACAAAAATTAACGTGCACCGATGAGATCTTATTGTCCTTGGCGATCTTAACCAGCGCTTGTCCAAGCAACCGAACCAGCGGCGCGCGCTCCTCGCCGGCAGCAGTGAGAAACCGACGGCCGGTGACGGGTGTGAAGGGAATGCCGACCAGCATCTTGGGGTAGTATTGAATTCCCACTCGCTGAGCGGCGTCGGCCCATTCATAATCGAACACAAACTCTCCCATGCTATGAAGCTTCAAGTACATCGGACAGGCAGCGACGAGTTGGCCGGCTTTTTCAGCGACCACGTGGTGCGGCAACCAGCCGGTTTGATCACTGACGCAGCCCGCTTGCTCCAGGCTGTCGAGCCAATCCCATTTCATGAACGGCGTTGCGCCATCTGCCAAAGCGTCCCATTGTTCGCGCGCAAGCTCTGCAACTTTCCGTACAATTCTTAGGGTCACTTCGCTGGCCATCGGCACGAATCCTATCACGAGTGTGGAGTGCATTAAACTTTTGGCGAGAGATACTAAGGAGTTCGTTAGTTAGTAGACATAATGGGACGAAGGGGCGAGTCGTGGAAAGCGCAGGCACCAGGACTCAAATTTCGATTTCTCACCCACGCCCAAAATTAAGCACTCGGGGCGTGGCTCGGTGGTGGCCGATGACGCACAGACGCTTTGCCTGGGCTTGGAGCGAGTCGTCCCTTCGTGTCCAACAAACCCGTTGTCGAGGTACTTATGAACTCCTTAATAACTCGCGAGCACGCGGCGCCACAGCCCCAGAAAACTCCAGCCTGGCGACCCCGCTCTTGACAATGCTCCCCTGCGACCTTATTCAGTACCGTACGAGTTCCTATGGTCATCTATAATCTCGTCTGTAAGAAAAACCACAGCTTCGAGGGCTGGTTTCCCAGCTTCGAGGACTTCCAGAAACAGGCGGATAAGAAGCTGATTTCTTGCCCGACCTGCGGCTCGACCAAAGTCGAGAAAGTCCCGCATGCCTGCGCCGTGCACGTAAAGAAGGACCAAGCGGCGCCCCCGGCAAAAAAGTCGCCCGCGCAGACTCCGACGCCGCAACTGTCGCCGGCAGAGTTTAAGGAGATGCTTGTGCGCGTGCATCATTACGTTAAACAAAACTTTGAAGACGTGGGCGCGCGCTTTGCCGAAGAGGCCAAACAAATCCATAAAGGCGCGGCTGAAAACCGCCCGATCCATGGCACGGCCACGGTGAAAGAAAGCAAAGAGCTCGCCGAGGAGGGCGTGCCGTTCATCGCGCTTCCTAAGCCGGAACTCGATAGCTAACCTGCCTTTCGCTACTTCGCGAAATCCTCAAGCCGGCCGTCATCGGCGTTTTTGTTTTTCGCCACTCTTGCAATTGACCCGCTACGAAATAGAATTGTCGGCGCATCCCACGCGGAGACCGTATGCTGCTGATCAACAACCAGACGGTAGAAAAGATTCTCGACATCAAGGGTTGCATGGAAGCGCTGGAAACCGGATACCGCGATCTCATCGATCAGCGCGCCGTCTATCGCGGCCGCTATGATCTGTTCGTTCCCAACGACGATCCCAAGCTCATGTACCGGTGGGGCACCATGGAAGGGGCCTCGCGTTCCTTCGAGACCTTCGCCATCCGGATGAAATCGGACATGCTCGAATGGCCCGAGGGAAAGACGGTTGAAAAATACTGCGTCGAGCCGGGAACGTTTTGCGGCTTTGTCATGGTTTTCTCGACCCGCAACGGTGAGCCGCTGGCAATCATCAACGACGGCATCCTCCAGCATATGCGCGTTGGCGGCTGCGCCGGTCTCGGTGCGAAATACCTGTCGCGTGAAGATTCCAGCACCATCGGCATCTACGGCTCAGGCGGTATGGCGCGCACATACTTGCTCGCATTCAATCAAGTGAGAAGCATTGACCAAGTAAAAGTCTTTAGCCCAAACAGAACCAATCGCGAAGCTTACGCGAAGGAAATGAGCCAAAAGCTCGGAATAAAAACAACGCCGGTGGAACGGCCCGAAGATGTGATGCGAGGATCGGACATCGTTGCCACTTGCACCGATTCCATTCAAGTCGTTGTCGATGACCCAGCTTGGGTCGAGCCGGGCATGCATCTCACGTGCGTGAAAGCGAACGAGTGGAATCCCGAGATCGTCGACAACGCCGATCTGGTTATCAAAATGGGCCGGCCGACGCTCAACTTGGACGTCGGCCAAACACGCATCGGCGGCGAAGCCGCGGTGGTCGCCGGCAACGCCGAGGAAATCAAACGCATCGCCAATCCCAAAGTCGACATTTTCTCGACCGATTTTCCGGTGCTGACGGACATTATGGCGGGCAAACTGAAGGGTCGCACGGAGCGAAACCAAGTGACGTTCTTCGCCAACAGCGGCACCCAGGGACTGCAATTCGCCTCCACCGCGGGTTACGTGGTGCGCGAAGCGAAACGCCGCGGCCTAGGCCAGGAAATCCCGACAAGCTGGTTTCTGCAGGATATTAGAGATTAACAGCTTGCTAAAAAAGACACGCCTTCGGTGCTAAACGGAAGGTTGGATTATGGCTCAAATTCCTGTCTTCACCACCGAACAAGCGATCGACGGCTTGCGGCAAGCCATCCACGGCAAGGCCGTGAATTTCTACGCCATGTACTCCAGTATTCTAGGCGGCATCGTCACCGATCCCGCGCTCATGGTGGTGCCCCTCGACGATCACATGGTGCACCGGGGCCACGCCGTCTTTGACACCGCAACACTCACGCATGGAATGCTTTACCAACTCGATGCGCATCTGGATCGTTTGATCAAATCAGCCGAAGGAGCACGGCTCCCGTTGCCGTTTCCTCGGCAGCAATTGCGCCAAATCATTCTTGAGACCGCGGCCGCGAGCCAACGGCGCGACGGATCCGTGCGCTACTGGCTATCCGCTGGTCCGGGCGGCTATGGCCTCGGTCCGGCGGAGTGCATCGGCAGCAGTTTCTACGTGATCGTATTCAAGCAGGAAGCTTACCCGCAAAGTTACTATCAAGAGGGGATGAGACTGGTCACCAGCCAAGTGCCGATCAAGCCACCGCTCTTCGCTCGCATAAAATCGACAAATTATTTGCCCAACGTGCTTGTCGTTCTGGAAGCCAAAGAGCGCGACGCCGACAATGGAGTTTTCATCGACCAACGCGGCATGGTCGCGGAAAGCTCAAATATGAACGTGGCCTTCGTGACCCAGGATCGCGTGTTCCGCCATCCGCCATTCGACGCGATCTTAGCGGGCATCACGATTCACCGAGTGCTCGATTTCGCTCAACGTCTGGTTCAACAAGGCGGACTAAACGGCGTCCGCCTCGCCGATATTCCGGTCGAAGAAGCTCGAAACGCGGCGGAAATGATGCTTATTGGCAGCTCGATCAAAGTCGCGCCGGTGGTTGAATGGGACGGACAGAAGATCGGCGACGGCAAACCGGGACCGATTGCGGCAAAGCTGCTGGAAATGTGGAACGAGGATACGCAATCGGCGAATGACCAGCTTGTGGGCGTGCCGTACGAGCAAGAAACCCGGGTCACAGCGTGAACGTTTATGCAGATTAGACAATCCGCACCAACTCCTTAGTTCCCCGTCAATTGAGCAAAGCGTTTTTTCATTAGGTCGACTTGGTTGAGATACCGCTCCAGGCCATGGCTCCCACAACGCTCGCCCTGTATTGTACGAAAGCCACGCGCGGCGAAGGTTTTCCCTCGGTTCAAGCCGCACAGGTGAATCACGGCGGCCAGTTTTTGCTTTTTTTCCAGGCTGACTTTCGCAGTGCGGCGAGCCGCCAGGATAGCGACTACGTTCTGGTGCAGGTACGCGGCCGTCATCTCGGTGGAATGGCTCGGTAGAGTCCGGGTATAGAAGCTATTGAACCAGCAGGAACGCAGGTCATGCCAGGGACCGTCGGCGAGCACCCGATGTTCCCGGATGCAATACTTCCGCGCTTGGGCGAACGTGCCGTCGGTGATTTGAAACATGCCGAGCGCGCTCGAGGGCGGACGATAGATCTCAAAAAGGCTCCACGACCATTGCCAGCGCCAATCGGTTCGGGCGATCGGATTGCCGTCGCTCTCGATTTGAGCCAGCGCGGCGAGAAATTCAGGCGAAACGATGCTTGTCGAATGCTGCTTGAAAAGAGCCCCGTAACTCTGCCAAGTGGACACGGGACTCTTCGAGAAGGAGGTACTGAACGGGGCAAAGATCTCACCCGGCTTGCGGATAACCTGATAGATCAAGTTCAGCGCGAAGAACCCCGCGATCCCAAGAACGCAGCACCCGACGATCGCTCCTGTCCAGTGAAGCTCGGTAAAACTTCTCGATTTTCGCCTGCAATATCGAATGCCGCTATAGACCGTAGCCATGACGTTGACCCAGAACCTTCCGGTCATCTCGGACCAAGGCTGCACGCTACTCATTTAAATGTCAATTAGCAGAATCAATCGTTGCATACAGAAATTAAAACCGGGCGGTGAGGCGGCGGACGGGAACGACAGTGCCGGTTTTCAGAAATCCCGGCCACGTAATCGCCGCTGCGAATTTCAATTCTCCGCGGGTTGAATTCGCCGCAGCTTGCTGCGTAGATTCAACTCACAACGCGCAGGTGAGTTTTTACTCGCGTTTTTACGGTGAATTCGCGCCTGGGCTCGTTGACCTCGCCGGAGTCCGTCATTCCCGCAGGCTTTTAGCGGGAATCCGGGCGAATTCGGGCTCAACCGCTGTCGTTAGTCCAACCTGCCGTCTGCGCAACGGATAGGAAAACGGAGGAACAAATCGATGGCAGAGAAGATACTCGTCGTGCAGGGCGGGAAACTGATTGACGGCACCGGCCGGCCGCCGATCGAAAATTCCGTCATCGTTATTCAGGCAGGCAAGTTCCGAGCCGTCGGCAGGAGCGGCGAAATCGCCATCCCCGCGGATGCGCAGGTGATCGATGTCAAAGGCAAGACCGTGCTGCCGGGTTTCATCGACGGGCATGGCCACTTGGAAGATTTCCACGGAGAGCTTTATCTTCATCTCGGAATTACCACCTGCGCCAATATCGAGCTCTACCAGGACGGGCCGTGGACGCTGGCGCAAAAACAGGGTACCGATCTGGGTAAAATTCGCGGACCGCGGATTTGGATGTCCGGTCGCGCGATCGGGGGCGTAAGCACCGGGCACGACGCCTTTGGCTCGAGAACCGCCCGCGACAACATCATCGTCACAACGCCTAAAGAAGTACGCACGGCGGTGCAGCGCAAAAAGGAACTCGGCTGCGACATTCTCAAGGTCAATGAATTTCTTTCGATGGACTTGGTGAAAATCGCCGTCGACGAGGCTCACCGCCTGAACATGGCCGTCGCCGCCCACAGCTGGGACGTCGTCGGCTCCGCTGACGCAGGCGTTGACGCCATCGAGCATATCTGGTCGGTCGGCTACAGCTCCATTCCCTATACCCCGGCCAGGCGCAAGCTCGCAGCGGACCGCCTCGGCGGCGTGATTGATCAGGAACTCGCCGGCGCTTATTACCAAACCGAAAATTTTGATGGGGTGATCGGCGCGATGGTTGAGCACCAGGTTGCGTGGACCCCGACCATTGCCAAATGGCTGCGACCGCTTTCGCCGAGCGCGCAGCGCTTCAGAGAAAAAGAAAACCAAATCTTGAACGATCCCAATGCCGATCTCCCGGCCGCGGTCCGCACGGTCACTGACAATTCCTATGAAAAGCTGCTCAAGCGATACACGCCCGCGCAGCGCGATCAGGCCAAAATCGGTTACGACAAAGCGAACGAATTCATCCGGCGTTTCGTCCAAGCCGGCGGCACGCTGAAGGAAGGCTCGGATCCGCCCCGCGGCATGGCGGCTTTGCTGATGCATCAGGCCTTGGCGATGGACGTCGAAGCGGGAGTGCCGCCGATGACTGCGATCCAGGCTGCCACACTCAACGTCGCCAGGACTTTCAAGAAAGACAAGGATTACGGTAGCGTCGAGCCTGGCAAAGTCGCAGATCTGTCCATCGTTGAGGGTGATCCGCTTCAAGACATCTGGATGACACAAAACGTCAAAATGGTTGTCATGGACGGACGGGTCATTGATATCGGATTTTCAAAATACAAAAACCCAATCGCTTCATTTTATTCCTACCAAAGCTTGCCGCTGGATTTTCAAATATCGCCGCTCTTTTTAATCGAGGCATCCGGTCCTACGATATTGAAGGTGCGCGGGCAGGGGGGGATGTGGCCATTTCACAGAGTCATGCTGAACAACCAGCCGCTACCAACTAGCTTTGTTTCAAAGGATGAGCTCCAGGCGATCATTTCACCCGAAGCGATCGCAAAGGCGGGCACGTACATTGTCACGCTCAAATGCGAAGGCGAACACTTACCCGAGTCGCATCGCGCCCATCTGGTAGTGGGCTTTAAGCCATAAGAGCGTAATGGGCATCATCATTAACCAGTTCCTGAGAAACAACGGTTACCCTTCGCAAACTTAGCGAGTCTCACGCCTTTGGTGTAGCTTTTGCTTCACACATGAGTCGTTCGACAGCATTGTAACTAACCCGGCACTTGGAAACCGAAATCCGCAAGAGCATATGCGCGTCTTTATCAGCAGCCTGAAAGGAGGCGTTAAGAATATGAAATCCACGGGTGTGAAACGATGGGCTATCGCAGAAGGATACATCCCGGCTGAGAGCCATGGTCCCGAGCCACAGTTCACCAGTCATGAGACCGTTTGCATCTTGAACACAACGGACAATGACGCTCGGGTCACAATCACGATATTCTATTCGGATCGTGAGCCGAGCGGTCCCTACCGTGTCACCGTCCCCGCACGGCGGACGAAGCATGTGCGCTTCAACGATCTGACTGATCCCGAACCGATACCCTTGGCTACGGACTTTGCCAGCTTGATTGAATCAGATGTCCCCATCGTTGTGCAGCACACACGGCTCGATTCACGCCAGGCCGAAAATGCACTGCTGAGCACGATTGCGTACGCGGCAACCGAGTAATGGATACGTAGGTCAGGAGCTAGCGTAGGCCCCAACCGGCTGGCTTTAGAGCTGATCGTTGCTTAAACCAGGTCGCGTATTCGTTTGAAAAACTGGCCGAGCGCGAAGAAAACTGACGATGGTAGCCAGACCCATCTGAATTCGCTTGATAAGGCCTCAACGCCCCGCGCGGAAAGAAACCCGCTGATTCCGATAGGTGAAACTTTTATTGGCCGGTAGCGAAAGAAATAGCGCTTGTTATTGAAGGGCGAGAAAAAACCAACACCCAGCCCCCCATTGGTCAATGCATCCAACATCGGGTGGGATAAGGTGGACAAGAAGAGAAATAGAAAAATAATCAGATGACTACCCTGGCTATTGTGAAAGACGGTCGAGGTCGTGACCGCAGCGAGGGCAACAGCAAAAAATATCGAGTGGGTAAAGCCGCGATGCCCGAGCATATCGCCATACTTGATGCCGAGCGAGAAGCCGATTACGTCCAGGTCGGGAATCACCGAGCAAGCCGAGCCGGCAATAAGCAATGACGGCGATGTCGTATCTGCTGGTAGCAACACAGAAAGGGCGATAGGTACAGCCGGGTGCGTGATCACCGTACACATGGGACATATTTGCACTAATGATCGATAGGGCTCAACCCGGCAAAAACCTCATGATGGTTCCACCGGCAGTGAGCCTTTTTCGAACGACGGATTCTGAGCGCGCCGGCCAGCCACAGAAGCACCTGCCGGCGAGCAATCTTGAAAAGCCTTCAGAGCGCGCGGCAAATCCCAAGTCTCAATAGCGGAACAGTCTGTCTCGATTACAAGACAGCGCCTCCTGTAATGGCCGGCGGTCGGACGCCTAAAGCGCACCGACATGAATCTTGCATTAAGGCTTTCTCCGCGCCTCATTGGAGTAAACCAATTGTGGATGCAACTTGTCTGCGCTGAAAGAGAAGCTTATGAATCAGAATTCTTGAGCTGATAAAAACGTTGTCCTAAGGATTGACTCAGTAACCGGATCCGCGTCACCTCAGGAGGTCTCCATGAAAAGCAAGTTGATCCATGAAGCAGAACAGAAAACCTTCGCTTTGGTGTTTGAAAAAGGCGATGAGGTCGTGCAAGAGCTCACACGGTTCGCGAAAGAGCATGATCTCGCCGCGAGCCACTTCACCGCCATCGGCGCATTCAAAAACGCCGTGCTCGGTTTTTTTAATCGAGACAAGAAGGATTACCAAAAGATTCCGATCAGCGAGCAGGTAGAGGTGCTCTCCCTTCTCGGCGACATTGCATTGACTCGGGGAGAGCCGAAGCTCCATGCCCATGTCGTATTGGGCAAAGCGGACGGAATGGCCTGCGGCGGGCATCTTCTCGAAGCTCACGTCTGGCCAACCCTTGAAGTGGTACTGACCGAATCGCCAAAGCACCTGCGCCGCAAACTCGACGAAGAAACCGGACTGGCTTTGATTGATATTTCGGAGTCGGAAAATCGTTGAGCTGTTCGTCAGATTGAGAAACCTTTGGGTTAGTTAAAACCGCGAGCGCTCTGAATGAATTCTCAACGAATAAAGCCCGAAAGCGAACCTCCAAAATCTCAATTCCAAAATCGAGACCTCCCGGCAGGATGGCAGCAGAATCCTTCGAGCTGGTCGCAGCGCTTGCCCATTGCCATCCTTGCGCTGCTTGGGTTTGTGATCGCAAGCTATCTCGCGCTCTATCAATGGGGCGTGTCCTCCACTGTTTGGGAGCCATTTTTCGGCGCGGGCAGCCGGACGATTCTCAATTCCAGTGTTTCGCATCTCTTACCGATTCCCGATGCGGCTCTCGGGGCATTCGGTTATTTCCTCGATGCAGTGACCGCCGTGATCGGCGGACGCGCTCGCTGGCGCACGATGCCCTGGATCGTCATTCTGTTCGGCTTGGCTGTCGGCCCGCTCGGCGCGGCTAGCATTATCCTGGTCATTCTACAGCCAGTCCTCTTTGAGGCCTGGTGTACGTTGTGCCTGGTTTCGGCGTTGATCTCTGTCCTGATGATCGGGCCGGCCGCCGACGAGGTGCTAGCAAGTTTACAGTATCTTAAACGCGAGCGGCTCGAGGGACATTCAACGTGGCGCGTATTTTGGGGCTTGGTGACGAACTGATGTGGGCTCAAGTCATCAATGCTCTGGTCGGTCTCTGGCTCATGGCCGCTCCGGCTGCGCTCGGTTTTAACGGTGCCGCCCGGATCAATCATCTGATCGTGGGGCCGATCGCGGCGACATTTGCCATCATCGCGGTCTGGGAAGTGGTCCGTACGGTAGGGAAGCTCAACGTCGCGCTGGGGATCTGGCTCGTGGTCGCACCCTTGGTGCTCAACCATTGGAGCATGGTTTCGACAATTAATAGTCTGGTGACGGGAATCATCATCATCGCGCTGGCCCTGACCAGCGGCAAAACGAGCGACAAGTTTGCCGGCGGCTGGCGCAGCTTGGTCGACTCACATACAAACTGAGTCTGCGGTTTCGTGAAAAACCTCTGGTCTTTTTTTGGCGGAAGCGCCGGCGGCCTCTCGCCGTCGTTC
>Ga0075326_1000085_pt1 | contig 19428 bp, 15 predicted proteins | sample MayberrySE_Catta_3_FD_120052 | JGI IMG/M metagenome (GOLD analysis project Ga0075326, IMG submission 120052) | Natural and restored wetland microbial communities from the San Francisco Bay, California, USA, that impact long-term carbon... | ecosystem: Environmental > Terrestrial > Soil >...
CCTCGGGCGGCACGTTGGCGTCCGATCGAGCGTCCTGGTCGGCGGAATCGCGTACGAACTCGCGCTCCTGCTCGTGGCCGGGTCTGCGTTCGCGACGCTGACCGTCCTGCCCTCCGTCGCGGTCGCGTCCGAGACCATCTGGCCCTACCTCGTCCTGCCCGCGATTTCGATCGCAGGCCTGAGCGCCCTCCATCCGCGTGTCCTGCGCTGGGCTGCGCAGAACGCCGCGCGGTTCGCAGGGCGGGACGTGGGGGAGGCGACGTGGATTCTGCCGCAGCACGCCATCCTCTGGCTGGGTCTAAGCTACGCCGTCGTGTTCGCCTTGAACGGCACCGCGTTCTACCTCCTGATTGTCTCGGTGACCTCGTACTCGATCGGCTACCTGCCGCTCGCGGCGGGCGCGTTCGCGCTCGGCAGCGTGTTCGGCCTGCTCAGTGTGATTACGCCCGCCGGGATCGGCGTGCGGGAAGGCATTATCGTCGCTGTCCTGCAGGTCTCGATGCCGCTCGAGTTGGCGATCGTGGTTTCGTTGGTCGCTCGCGTCTGGGCGACGCTCGTCGATCTGCTCGTCGTGGGCGGCGTGCTGCTCTACGATTACCTGTCTGGCGAGCGAATGCTTTGGTCTGCCCTGCGCGGTGCCGCACCGGAGCCTGAAAGCATCTAGCCCTGCTCTTGGATCCAACGCCACTGGGCGGCGACGCCCTCGGTGAGTGGCGTCTTGGGTTCGAAGCCGAGCAGGCTTTTGGCGAGCGAATTGTCGCCGAGGGTGTGCTGCGCGTCACCGCGAGCCGCTGGCTCATGCGCCAAGTTCACCTTCTTGCCTGCCGTCGCTTCGATGAGCGCGATCAGTTCCTTCAGGCTGATCGTTGAGCCGGCGCAGATGTTGACGACACACGACTCCTCGGCGTCCATCGCAAGTACGTTGGCCTCCACCGCGTCCGCAACGAACGTGAAGTCGCGCGTTTGCGTGCCGTCGCCGTAGAGCGGCACCGTCTCGCCCGTCTTGCATGCCGTGAGGAATCGCTGGATCGCCATGTCGGGCCGCTGCCGGGGCCCGTAGACCGTGAAGTAGCGCAGCGAGACGACTGGCAGGCCGTAGTTGGCTGCGTAGAGCGAGCAGAGGTGCTCCGCAGCCAGCTTGGTCACACCGTACGGCGAGACGGGCCGCGGCACCGCCCGTTCCGACACCGGTAGTTCCTCCGCGTTCCCATAGACGGACGACGATGACGCGAACACCACCTTCAAGGGGTCGGCACGCTTGGCAGCCTCGAGCAGGCGCTGTGTAGCGTCGATGTTGTGGCGGATGTAGCTCGCGAAGTGCTTGCCCCAGCTCGGTCGGACCCCGGCCTGGCCGGCCTGATGGAACAGGTAGTCCGTGCCCTCCAGCAGCGCGGCGAGATCCGCCATCACGAGGTCCTGCTCGACGAACTGAAATCGGTCGTTCGATCTCGCCGGGGCGATGTTCCGCACCTTTCGGGAACGATCGTAGTAATCCGTGAAGCAGTCGATCCCGACCACATCGTGGCCAAGCCCGAGCAACCGCTCGGCCAGGTGCGAGCCCACGAATCCGGCGGCGCCGGTAACGACGCTACGCGGCATGGCCTGGGTCCGTCACGGCAGACTGCCCTCCAGGCAGTAGCGTTCGTTAGCGATCTCCTCGTCGAGGAGATCGTCAGGACATCCGTTCGTGGAATCCAGCTCCGTCTCGCGTTTTGCAACAAGGATGTATGTATCCTCGGTGGAGTACCACCAGTAGCCGTTCATGATTGCCTCGCCGAGGGGCTCCGTCGGAATCGGCGCGATCTCCTCGAGCGCGCAGCCGACGTCCAGCGTCCTGTATGCGCACAACGATTGTCGCTGTCCGTCCGTGCTCGGGATGCTTCCGTTCTGTTCGTAGTACTGCGTCAGCATCCCCGCGAACTCCTCGAGGTCGGCTTTCCGCTGCGCGTCGCGCTCCTCAGGCGTCGTAGTAACGCTCGGTGGCACCGCCGTCGGCTCCTCTTCCTGCCGTTCCTCGACACGTGCGAGGACCTGCTCCGGCGTAGTCTCGCTGATCGTCCTCCTCGCGAAGCTCGCCTCGTATATTTCGCGGTCCCCGTAGATCTCCAGGAGGACGAGATCGTCCTCGGACTCCTGGCGTTCTGCCCAGACGATGTCCGTGTCCAGTTCGGGGGAGTTCGTCCAGAAGACGCTGCCGTAACACCACCACTGCGGGCAGTAGTCCACGAAGATCAGCGCGTTGTGGATGTCTCGCTTGACCGCCTCCTCGAGCAGGCGGTCATCCGTGAAGTTGAACCCTTCGAGGTCGGCAGCGCTCTCGGGCGTGAACGTGTGGACGCCGATCTCTTCGTCACCCCAAGCGTTCCGCTGCCCGAGGAGCCAGCTGTAGAGGCTGAACGCCACTAGCCCGGCCACGATGCAATACGTAGCCAGCGACGCCACGCCCGTGGTCGAGATCGTGGGGGATTTCTGGATGCGGGCCGCGAACCAGTCCGCGGTTGCAGAGGCCGAGACCGCCAGGATCTGCACACCGCGTGCGCTTAGCAGGATGAAGAACGGCAGCGACTCGTACCAGAAGCGGGGCCCGTGCATGATCGCGCTCGACGCGTAGAACATCGGACTCGCCGCGATGGCGAGGAACGACGCGCCGACGAAGTAGTCCCACTTGTTGCGTGAGCCAAGCAGGAAAGGGAACCCCGCGAACACCAGGCCAATAACCAACGGCCAGCCGTTCGCGACAAGCAAGAACAGAGAGAGCAACTCTTGCTCGTTTTGGAGGCCCAGCGTAAGGGAGTGGAACCCGCTGAAGCCGAAGAAGTTCTCGCTGAATGTACCCTGGACCTCGTAGGCGGACGTCGTGAAGCTGCCCGTAGTCACACGGTTATAGAGCAGGTAGGCGCCGAACAGCAGCGCTGCTCCAGTCGCGAACGCGATGTCCTCGAGCAGGAGCTGCCGCCGAGGTGTCGACTCTCGGACGAGCGGCAGTCCGGCTATTCCAGCCACGGCCAGCGCCGGCACGATTAGGGGTAGCGCAATGTACCACTGCAATTCGATGGGCCCGAGGCCCTGGATCCAGAGAATCGCGACGACGGCCACTAGGGCGGCCATCGCCAGCAGAGCGAGCAGGTTGAGCACACCCTTGTCATCCGCCGGGAACTGGCGCTTCACCAGATCGGATGCGCCCGGGCTCGCGCGGAGGAGTTCGAACGCCATGAAGACGGCCAGCACGGGAAGGAAGGCGGCCGCGGTCAGCGGCCTGATATTGAAGAGGAGCCCAATCAGCACGCCGGCCAGGAACATCGCCGGGACGCGCCACTTCGTTGGCATCGTCATCAGGAACAGCGCGCCGATCAACGTAAATGCCGCCGTGTTGTGCGACATGAAGTTGCTGGCCGTCATCAGGAAGAACGGTGACGACGCCAGGAGCACTGCGGCGATTAGCCCGACTGCCACCCCGTGCATCCGTTTGCCGACCCAGTAGATCATCGCTACGCTCGCCGCGCCCAGCACCGGCGGTACCAACCACGGCACCGCGGGCACCGACGGGATTCGTCCGACCATCTCGCCGAACGACAGGAAGAGCGGGTGGCCGAACGGATAGTGCGTGAACCAGCGGTCGTCAACGACTTGTAGCATGTGCGGATGGAAGAACGAGAAGCTCTCCCGCGCGGGCGGGGCTTCGCCGTAGGCGTTGAACGACGCGAAGATCTTGGACTGGAACATGTACGCCACGGAGTCCGGCACGTGCGGCATCGCGTCGCCGAGGACGTACAGCAGATACCACAGCAGGACTCCGACGCCCGCGGCGAGTCCAATCACAATCCCGGGCGAGATATCCGGCACAAACCTGCCCACCGACTGCAGCAGTCGCTCGAGCCACCGGACGCGCACGACAAACGCCACCGCGACGACGCCCATGAAAAGCAGAATCGCGTACGGGTAGGGGCGCAGCACCATCGCGGTGATCGACTTCAGCGTGTCGGTTCTGTCGACCTCGAGGCGTCGTGTGTCGGCTCTGTCGATCGCCTCGCCGTCCTCCACGTGACCCAACGAGGCGCCGCCGAAGTTGCGGAACTGCCCTATCCCGAGCGCGACCGTGTTCTTCGTGTCCTGAAGGCGCACGTAGGTCGTGGATTCGGTGATGTTGCGAAACTCCGCCTCGACGATCACGTCTTCCCAGGGCTGCGGGCCTGTCGTGATCGCCGGCTCCTCATCCGTCGTGAGCAGGCCGTCCTTGACGACCCACGTGTCCCGCTCGTTGTCCCAGAGCGGTGACATCTCGCCTTCGAAGTCGTCCTCGAAGAGCACATCTCCGGAGTCGGCGTCCGTCACCCGCACGAACTCGATCCCGTAAGGCTCAGGTAGAGCGGGAAGCCGGTACTGGCGCGCTAGCACGAAGCCGATCCCGCCTTGGTCCTCAGCGTTGAACGGCCTGGCCGCGACCTCCTGTCCATCGACAAAGGCCGTAAATCGCGGCCCGATAGCTTCGATGCGCACGTCCGTGCTCGCCCCGCCAAGACTCCAGAAGTAGAGGACGATCAGTGCGAGGTTCACGAGCAGGATCATCCAGAATGTCGCCGTCCGCCACGAGTTCGTCGGGAGGAACGAAGTGATGAAGGAATTCAGTCTGGAGGCGAAGCTGGGTCGCGAAGTGGGCTCGGCCATCCGTTCCTGTTCAGTCACCTCGGCGCGCGCGTCCGATACCGATGTATGAGAACCCTGCTTCCGTCACAGTCTTCGGCTCGAACAGATTCCGTCCGTCGATCAAGACACGCGATGCCATCGCCTCACCGAGGCGTTTCAGATCCAGATCGCGAAACGACGAGTGCTCCGTCGCGACGACAACCGCGTCGCAGTCGCTTACGGTGTCGTAAGCGTCGTGGTGGAGGTCGGCTAGGCCGGCCACACAAGCCTTGGCGGTGGCGTCTGCCATCGGGTCGTACGCGTGCACGCGAACGCCAAGCTCCTTCAGGTCCCGGATCACGGCCATCGCGGGTGAGCTCCGCACGTCGAACGTGTCGCCCTTGAAGCTGATCCCGAGCACGGCTATCTTGCGCGAGCTCAGGTCGGAGAAGAGATCAATGATATGGCCGGCCACCCGCTCTGGCTGGAGGGCGTTCACGTCTATCACGGCCTTCAGCAGCGTGGGATCGTATCCATGTTCCTCCGCAGTCCGCACGAGCGCGCTGATGTCCTTCGGGAGGCAGCTCCCGCCGAAGCCAATCCCTGGGTCGATGTAGGCATTGTCGCCGATGCGCTGGTCGAGCTTGAGAGCCTGCCTTACCAGCGAGGCGTCGGCGCCCGTGCGCTCACAGATGTTGGCAATCTCGTTGATGAAGCTGATGCTCGTTGCCAAGTACGCGTTCGCTGCATACTTCGTCACCTCGGCGGTCTCGAGATCCATCAACAGGATCGGGCAGGTGAGCGAGAGAAAGAGTGCCGCGGCGCGCTCTCCAGCGTCCTCACCGGCCGACCCGATCACAACGCGTTCCGGCCGCAAGAAGTCGTCGACGGCGTGGCCTTCGCGCAGGAACTCAGGATTCGAAACCACGGCGGCGTCGAGGTCGGGGCGCTCACTTCGAATGCGGCGCCCGATCGAGGCGTTTGTCCCGATGGGCACGGTGCTGCGCGTGATCACTAGAGCGCCCGGTGTGAGCAAGGGAATCACGTCGTTGAGTGCCGAATCGAGGAAGCTCAGGTCGGCATTGCCGTCGCCTCCTGCCGGCGTGGGCACGCAGAGCAAGACCCCCTCCGCCTTAGGTACCGCTTCTGACCAGGCGGTCGTGAATGAGAGCCTGCCGGCCTTCAGATTGTGCGAGAGCAGGTCGTCAAGTCCGGGCTCGAAGAAGGGCGCCTTCCCAGTCGAGAGTTGTGTGACACGCTCGGCGTCGATGTCGACCGCGTGGACCGAGTGCCCCATCTCGGCAAGGCCGGCTGCAGCGACTGCACCGGAGCGGCCGGCGCCGACGACACACAGGGCTGCGCTCAAAAGGTATCCTCCTGTCGGCGAGCAGCTATTTGGATGCTGCTCGATGCCTGGCACCGCCATCGCCCCCCATCTGACGACACGCAAACCCCATTGTAGGCGACGCCTCGCTCCGCGACCAATTCCCTTTCTGAGAAGCCGACCGGAGCCTTATTCGGCTTCTCTTGCGCTAACACTCCCATGCGGGTACCCTGGGATGCAACTGCAATTACTTGCAACTATCAACTATATGAGCTGCGAGACAGATACCGTTACCGTTCTCAGGGAAACCGGCCACAAGGCCACGCCGCAGCGCCTCATGATCCTCGGCGCCCTGCGGCACACGCCCGGTCACCTCACAGCGAGTGAGATCCATCAAGAAGTCCAGAAGGACTACCCGTACGTCGACATCTCGACGGTATATCGCACTCTTGGCGTCCTCAAGGACCTCCGCCTTGTCTCGGAGACCGACATGGGCACGGGGGACGCCACGTACGAGTGGGTCCGCCAAGAGCACCGGCATCACCACCTGATCTGTCGCTCGTGCGGCGAGGCGGAGCGACTGGACCATCAGTACCTCGAGAATCTCGGCGCGGAGATCTTGGAGGACTCAGGCTTCAAGCCCGACCTCGATCACTTCGCCATCTTTGGCATCTGCAAGTCCTGCGGCCACCAGGCGAATTCATAAGAAGCAGAGGAGGGGGGAATCGTGATGAAGTGGTTAGTGCTTGTTGTTCTCGCCGCGGGCCTGTTTGCGTTCGCCTGCGGTGACGACAATGGCGAGAACGGGGAGCCAACAACGGCTGGAACTCCTGTGGAGACAGAAGAGCGACTCACGGTCGTGACGACCGTCTCGCCAATCACCAGCATTGCCGAGAACATCGGCGGCACACGCATCCAGCTCGAGGGCATCGTTCCTGAAGGCGTGAACTCCCACACGTTCGAGCCAGCGCCTTCGGTCGCGCAGACACTGGCCGAGGCCGACCTCATCGTGATCAACGGCCTCGCGCTCGAGGGGCCGACACTGGAGATGGCCGAGGCGAACAAGCAGGACGACGCCGTCATCCTGCTGCTCGGCGACAACACGATCTCCGAAGACGAGTACCAGTACGACTTTTCGTTCCCTGAGGAAGAAGGCGACCCGAACCCGCACCTGTGGCCAAACCCGCTCTACGGTCTGGCGTACGCAGAGCTGATCCACGAACAACTCGTGGCCCTCGACCCCGACAACGCGGACTACTACGACACCAATCTTGCCGCGTTCGAGGAGCGAATCAACGACATCGACGCACGGATGATGGAAGCGACGCAGACCGTCCCCGAGGAGAACCGCAAGCTCCTGACGTACCACGACTCGTGGGCGTATTGGGCGCCCCGCTACGGCTTCACGGTCATCGGCGCCGTCCAGCCATCCGACTTCGCTGAGCCTTCGGCGTCCGAAGTCGCGGGTATGATTGACCAGATTGAGGAAGAGGACGTCCCCGCCATCTTTGGTTCTGAGGAGTTCCCTAGCGACGTCCTCGAGCAGATCGCCGACGAGACGGGCGCCGAGTATGTCGACGATCTGCGCGACGATGACCTACCCGGGGCGCCTGGCGACGAGAACCACACGTACCTCGGTCTTATGACCCAGAATATGGAGATCATGCTGCCGGCCCTCGGCGGTAACGTTGACGCCTTCGAAGGATACGATGTGACCTTGGTTGTGGAAGGAGACACAGGAGCGGTATATCCGCAGTAGCAGTCGATGCTACACCCGACGCCTCACGAGCTGGGGCCTGAGCAGAACATCGTCGAGGTCCGTAACCTCACCTGCGGCTACGGTCCCGCCGTCGTGCTCGAGAACGTTAGCCTACGGGTGGCCGGAGGCGACTTCGTAGGCCTGCTCGGCCCCAGCGGCTCGGGTAAGACAACACTACTCAGAGCACTGCTGGGAGCCGTGACCTACCACGCGGGTGAGGTGTCCGTGTACGGACAGAAGCTGAACGGCCACCTGCCTCGGGTCGGCTACGTCCCCCAGGTCGAGACAGTCGACTGGAATTTCCCCGTCACCGTCGAGGAAGTCGTCATGATGGGCTGCGCGATGGGCGGTGGACTCTTGCCTTGGAACCGTCGCGAGGACCGAGAACGCGCCCGCGACATCCTTAGTCGCCTAGGCATCGGCGATCTCAGTCGGCGCCACATCCGCCAGCTCTCGGGTGGGCAGCAGCAACGCGTCTTCCTCGCTCGCGCCCTCATCTCCAGCCCGCGGCTGCTCCTCCTCGACGAACCGACCGCCGGCGTCGATATCAAAACGCGCGACGACCTCCTCCATTTGCTCGATGAGCTCAACCATCAGGGCGTCACTGTCATCATGACGACCCACGAGCTAAACGCCGTTGCCGCGCACCTCGCTTGGGTTGTCTGCATCAACAAGCGAATTGTGGCCGAGGGCGCTCCATCCGAGGTGTTCACCCCCGAGATTCTCGAGCGCACCTACGGCGCGTCGATGCCGATCATCAAGCACGATGGCATGACCCTGGTCGGCGAGCGGCCGCACCAAATCGGTCGCCATGACCGATCCGGTCGGAGCGGCGACCATGTTTGAGCCCTTCGAGTACGAATTCTTCACGCGCGGCATCATAGCCGCCACGATGGTCGGTGGGCTCTGCGGTCTCATGGGCGTCTACATCGTGCTGCGGAAGATGAGCTACATCGGCCACGGGCTCTCGCACGCCATCTTCGGAGGGGCGGTCGTCAGCTACGTGATGTCGTTCAACTTCTACATCGGCGCCAGCCTCTGGGGCTTCCTTTCCGCGCTCCTCATCAACGCGACGACCCGCCGCCGCCCGACGATCGGCGCCGATGCCGCGATCGGCATCATCACCACGGCCAGCTTCGCCCTCGGCGTTGCGCTGATCAGCCGGTACCGAACGTTCACCCGCAGCTTCGACGCGGCCCTCTTCGGCAACATCCTCGCCGTCGACGAGCGAGACCTGCTCGCCATCGCCGCGGTGACGGCCTTCACGATCGCGGCGGTGTTCTTCGCCTACCGCCAGCTCCTCTTCACCACGTTCGACCCCGAGGTCGCGCGCTTCTACGGCGTACCCACCTCATGGATCGACACGCTCTTCGCGCTGGTGCTCGCGGCCGTTGTCGTCGTGTCGCTACAGGTCATGGGCGCGACCCTCATCGCCGCGGCACTCGTCGTCCCGCCGATCGTTGCGCGCCTGCTGACGGACAGCTTCCACCGCATGGTCTTTATCTCCACCACGCTGGGCGCCATCGGCGGCTTCGCCGGTATCTGGATCAGTTACTACATCGACGTCGCGTCCGGCGCGTCGATCGTTCTGCTCCTCACTGCGTGCTTCGCTGGAGCGATGCTGTACGCGTCAATCCGCGATCGGCTAGCGAACGTCTCGCTAGGCGGCAAAGCCCTCGCCGAGCGGCCTGCGGCCGCGCGGCAGGAGTCAGAACTACACTAGCGGAGCCTGCTGTCGCGGTATGCGTTTCGGAGCTCGCGGTACGTGATCGTCTGGATGCCCAGGCTGGCAAGCTCATTCGCGATAGAACGGTCCCTGCACAGTTCGTAGTCCATCGCGCGAGAGGGCGCGCTGTCCGTTATCGCGGCCACCTCCTCGGAACGCAACGTGGGGTGGACGAGGAAGTGCGTCAGGCCGGGGCGAAGGTTTCTGAACGTCTCTGAGAAGTACTCCGACCGCTGCTCGGGCGGCACCTCAAGCTTCGTGGCGAAGACATGGTCGAGGACGGGGAACCCCGCCTCGTCGAGACGCCTGAGCTGCGGCTCGAGGGCTCCCCAGAATTCGCTAAGCCCTGCCTTCCTTAGTCGCTCTGGGTTCGGCCGGAAGATCAGCAGCGGTAGGCGAAACTCAATCCCGAGCGCGACGTATGCGTTGAGGAACTTCGGTTGCAGCAGAAACTCGGTCATGTGCGTGTCCAGGTGCGTCACGTCGATTCCCGCACCCAGCGCTGTCTCAATCTGCGCTCGCAATTCGAGTTCGGCCTCGTGCTCGCTGACGTGCGCCGCCGCCTCTGCCACGGTGCGCCACTGATAGCCGTCCTCGTCGGCGAGGCCGGGCCCTCGTGCGCGGTCCGTGATCGGTCGCCAGCGATAGACGCCGTACTCGCAGTTGAACGTGAGGTGGATGCCGAGGTCGACATCGGGGTGCTCGCGCGCGTACAAAGCGACCTCCGCGAACCACGGCGCCGGAACCAGGATCGATCCCGATGTCAGACTTCCGCGTTCGAGGCACTCAAACGCGGCTGCGTTGGCCGCGTGCGTGCTACCGACGTCGTCCGCGTTGAGAATGAGGACGCGGTCGTTCGGTCCGTACCCGAGGCGTTCCGCGAGGTTCATGGAGAGAGCCTACAACATACGCCTGCCCGTGCAGGCGGCGCTAGTCCGCGATGCGTAGGTCCTCGCGGACGTGCGCGAGGCCGGTCTCTTCGTCGGCCCAGATGAGCAGCGGTGGCAGAACGATGAGCGCGCTGAACAGCGCAATAGCGACGTTCAGTGCCGTCACAATGCCAAACGTTTCGAGCAGCGGGAAGCCTGAGAACGCCAGCACGCCAAATCCGCCAATCGTCGTCAGCCCCGCAACGGTAATCGCCCTCCCTATCCGGACCGACGCGGTGTCGATTGCCTCGCGCGGCGAGAGACCCCGCTCGCGCTCCTCGAAGTAGCGTGCCATGATCAGCACCGAGAACTCGGTGCAGGTCGCGATGATGAGCGGCCCGGAAACGGCCGTCAGCGGGTTCAGTTCGATGCCGAGCAGGTAGATCGCCGCTGACGAACCTCCCAGCGCGATAAGGACTGGGAGCAGCGGCAGAACGGTCTTGACGAGGTTCCGGTACGCGAGGAATAGCCAAATCAGGACGGCGCCGAGCGCCGCGTAGATCATCAGGGTACGGTTCGCGTCCAGCGCGTCGACCGCCTCAACGCCAATGACAGCAAGGCCGACGGGCGCCGCCGTTACGCCGGACGGCGCGTTAAGGTCGTCCTCCATTTCGTCGAGCAGCTCCTTCCTCTCCTGCAGAGAAACCGAGCCGATCGCGAAGATGATGTGCGCCTGTGTGCGGTCTTCGCTCACGAAGGTGTCCTTGATGGAGTCGGGCGCGATCGCCAGCACCGACTCGACATCTGGCGTCTCGGCCGGCCCTCCCGCGATTCGCTCCACAATTGACGAGATACTCTCGACGCGTTTCAGCTCGTCGGGGTGCTGCTCGAGCTGCCGGGCCTGGAAGTCACTCATCCAGTCCAGCACCTCCTGGTCGGTCACGTCCTCGGCTTCGATCATGATGCCCATCTGGTCCGACGAGCCTGCCACGTCGCGCACTGTGTAGAGGTCTTGCAGCACGGGGCTGTCTTCCGGCACGAACTTCTCAGGATCAGTCTGGATTGTGATCTGGCGGTCGGCTACCAGCCCGATCAGGACGAACGCCACGCCAATCGCCACGACCGGTAACAGCCGCCGGTCGCCCGACGACGTGAGGACGCGCACGAATCGCTCTACTTGCAAACGCCCGTTTCCGGCGGCCGGCGTCTCGGGCACGCGCTTCTTGTCACGCCAGAACAGGATGCTGGCAGGCACGAGCACGCCGGCGATAGCAAGGATCGTGACGCCAACCGCCAGCATCGACCCGAAATCACGGATCATCGGCACCCGCGAGATGTGGAGCGCCATGAAGCCTACCGCCCCGGCCACGACCGCGATCGCGAGTGCCGGAACCAGGTTGGCAAACGCCGACCGCAGGCCCTCGAACGAGCTTCCTGTCCGGTCCGTCTCCTCCTCGAACCGGCTGTGCATCTGGATCGCGAAATCGATCCCGAGCCCGATCAGGATCGGGAGGCCGGAAATCGTGACCATCGTGAGGGAGATCCCCAGGAAGCCCATCAGGCCGAACGCCCATACGCTGCCCACCAGCACCACGCCGAGTGACAGCAGCCGCCAGCGCGCGCGGAACACCAGGAAGAGCACAATGATCATGATGACGCTGGCGAGGGCCGCCATCGTCAGCATGCTCTCGCGCATCGTGTCGTTGATCTCCTTGAGGAGGATCGGTGGCCCTGTGGGCAACACCTCGAAGCCTTCGAATTCGTACTGCTTCGCGATGTCGACAGCTGTGCCGGCCGCCTCGCCTTGCTCGTCGATCGACATGTTGCCGTTGAGCCGCACCACCATCAGCGCGTGCTGCCGGTTCGGGAAGACACCCTGGAACTCGGGCCGGATCCCACCTGTCTCGTCGAGGATCAGAAACTCGACAAAGTCGGGGTTGTCCAGCGTCGGCTCTCCAGCCTCCGCGAAGCGTGCCGCATCGGCCGCCTGCTGCTCGGCGAACTCCGTCGCGACCTCGAGACGCGCGGCCTCTGCGGCCGCCTCCTGCTCGACGGGCGTCGCGCCTTGCGCCGCCGCCACCTCGCGCGCTGCGTCAGCTGCGCGTTGTTGTCGCGCCGCCGCGAGCTCCGCGCCGACTGGCACTTGGTCGCGTGCGAACTCTAAGAGGCCGAGCGGTCCAAAGACGGAATGATAGTGATCGCTTGCTTCGAACTCACCCTCGAGCTTAGCTAGTGTCGCCCGGTTCTCGTCTGTGTAGAGATCGAGGATGTCGTCGCCGCTGAACAGCACAAGGACCGGCTCGCCGCCGAATTCCCGTTCGTACCGGACGTTCTCTCGGAAAGTCTCGGAGTCTGATGGAACAATCGTGTCCTGGCTCGTCTTGAATTCCAGGCGGGGAATGCCGAATGCGAGGCCCGCCGTGGCGGCTACGGCCAGCACCAATAGCCAGACATGCCACTTGCGGATCGTTTCGGCGCAGAAGAGCCAGAACGCGTTCATCATGTTCGATGGCGGCGACCATGCTCCGCGACGGCGGGGTCTCTCCTCGCTGCAAGAATACCACGGATTCCAAGGCAGTCAACGATCCTTGGTGCATTGCTTCACTATCAAGCACGGATAAGGTATATTTCAGCTTCGATATCCGCCCTAACGATAGAGTCATATGAGGAGGGTCAGCACGTGACGCAGGCAGCCACCACCATCGCGGACGAGGTCGACAAGCTCATCGAAGAACGGAGCCTCCTGAAGCACCCGTTCTACCAGACCTGGCAGCGCGGTGAGCTGACGCTAGACGCGCTACGCGGTTACGCGAGCCAATACTACCACCACGTCCTCGCGTTCCCGCAGTACGTCAGCGCCGCCCACGCGAACTGCCCCGACCAGAAGGACCGCCGGGAGGTGCTCGAAAACCTGATAGAGGAGGAGCGCGGCGAAGAGAACCATCCGGAGCTCTGGCTGCGCTTCAGCGATGCGCTCGGCATGCCTCGGGAGTCCGTTGAAGACGCCGAGCACCTCCCCCAGACCGAAGCCCTTGTCGAGACGTTCAAGGACGCGACGAAAAACGGCTCCTTCGCCGAGGCTGCGACCGCTCTTTACTGCTACGAATCGCAGGTGCCCGAAGTCGCCAAGACCAAGATCGCCGGCCTGAAGGAGTTCTACGGCATCGACGATCCGCGCGGCCTGCAGTTCTTCGACGTCCACATCGAAGCTGACGAGTGGCACGCGGAGGTCGCGCGCAACTTCGTCGTCCGCTACGGCGAGGACGAATCGGAGAACGTGCTGAGGACCGCCCGTCGCTGCGTCGACGCGCTGTGGGACTTCCTGGACGGTGTGTACGAGTCGGAGGTCGCGGGGACGACCGCTTGAGCAGTCCGCTCGACCTACTCTTTCTCGGTTCGGGGAACGCATTCGCATCAGGCCGCTACTGGAATAGCTTCCTGGTAAACGGGCGCTATCTCTTCGACGCGTCGCCCGTGGTGTTACCGCACCTCAAGCAGGCGAAGGTGCCGCTCGCGGATCTTGAGGCTGTCTTCATCAGCCACTTTCACGCCGATCACTTCTTCGGGCTCCCGTTCCTGTTGCTCGAATACTCGGAGCTCACGAAACGCACGAAGCCACTCACGCTGATCGGCCCGCCCACGCTTGAGGAGCGCCTGCACCGGCTGACCGCCGTTGGCTTCCCACACCTGTTTCACAAAGCGCGGGACTACGACCTGGACTTCGTTGAGGTGACGGACGGCATGATGGGCGAGGTGCCGGGATTGAAGTGGACGGCGCGGGCGGTCGCTCATGTCGACGACTTCGGCTGCTTCGGCTATCGTGTCGAGACCGCGGGGCGCTCGCTGGCCTACTCCGGCGACAGCACAAAGTGCGAGGCGCTCGTCGACCTGGCATCAGGTGCGGACGTGTTCGTGGTCGAGTGCTCTTGCTGGGGTGACCAATGCGGTCCTCACATGGGCCCAGCCGACCTTCGGGACCTCCGTGAACGCCTCGGGCCAGAGCCCGCGTTCGTCTTGACGCATCTAGAACCAGGCACCAAAGACCTGGGTATCCCTAACACCTTCATAGCTGAGGACCTGGCCCGGTTTAGTCTCTAGGCCGATTGGCCTTGCGCATCGCCGTTACACTTCATTAATCTGGAATGTCATCCCTTCTAGGGAGGGAGGACGGGGGCGCAAGGGATCATGGACGCTTTCTGGGACCTACTTCCCGGGGTCGACGCCTCTGTGCTGTCGATGATACGCTGGCCGCTCATCGGCCTGGGCGTGCTCATCTTCGTCATCGTCAACTGGTCCAAGAAGTCCTCCGAGACGACGGTCCGCCAGCTCTTTGGCGAGGTCGCGATCGTCGTTCCAGCATATTTCCTCTATTTCATCGTGCGCGGCGTCGCGGACTCCAAAGAGGCACAGGCGTTTCACCGTGGCATCGACATCATCGAGCTGGAACAGACCTTAGGCATCTTCTGGGAGCAGGACCTGCAGAGTTCGGTCCTCCACCTCGACTGGCTGATCAACATGGCCAACTGGACCTACATTTGGGGCCACTGGCCCGTTATCGCCTTCGCCGCGATCTGGCTGTTCCTGTTGCACCGCGAAGCCTACACCGTATATCGCAACGCGTTCCTCATCACGGGCGGCATCGGGCTGGTCGTCTTCTTCTGGGCCCCTGTCGCGCCCCCGCGCTTCATGGACGCCTGGGGCTTCGTTGACACTGTGGCAGAACGTTCACACGCCCACCAGGTGCTGCAGCACCCGGCGTTCGTAAACCAGTACGCGGCGATGCCCAGCCTCCACTTCGCCTGGAACTTGCTGGTTGGCATCGCAATTGTGCGCCATGCGGAGAATGTGTTCGTCAAGAGCATCGGGTTCGTACTGCCGTGCTTGATGTTCGCCGCAATCGTCCTCACTGCCAATCACTACATCATCGATGGCCTCGCGGGCGGCCTGCTCGCCGTCATAGGCCTCGCCGGCGCGCTCGCGTTCCACCGCTTCAACCAGCGCGACGAGGACGTCCACACCGGCCCGCGCTGGGCAGGCGCCACAACGTAGCTCCGACGTCCTGTCCAGCGTCCCACGGTCCCGTCTGAGTCCCAGTCCTGCTCCCTGTTTTCCCATGGGTTCTTCATCCCTGGTCGGCGTTTGAATTCGCCCACCATTCGCTGTTAGAATTGAGTCTCTAGATTGTGAAAACGTTCTCCAACGCGAAGCTGGACTGAGGAGTCTCTATGTACGGTCTGGGCATGCTCAAGGGCATGATGGTGACGCTGAAGCACATCTTCAAGCCCACCTTCACCGTCCAGTACCCCGAGGAAGTTCGCCCCATTCCGCCGCGAGCGCGCACCAACCTCATCTGGTTCGAGGAGCGTTGCACAGGTTGCTCAACTTGTGCCCAGGCCTGCCCCGACGGCTGCATTCTCGTCGCAACCTCTCCCGCTGAAGGCGGGGCGCTGAACGTCGACCGATACGAGATCGACTTCCGCATCTGCATGTACTGCGGCCTCTGCACGGAAGCCTGCCCGTACCAGGCGATCCAGGCCGGCGGTACCTGGAAGGACGTTGTCGACGACTTCGACTCGATGTACCGCGACAAGGTCTCGCTAACGAAGTTCGCGAGGGACTATCTCAAGGAGAACGATTACATCTATCCGCACGGCGGTCGCGCTCCTGAAGAGTACATCGATCTCGTTGAGCGCGAGGGCTAGGGGAGGCCCGCTGCGTGGCGAAGATCAGGATCGATGGCCGTGAGATCGAGGCTCCCGACGGAGCCCCGCTCGTAGAGGTCATCAAAGACAACGGCATCTACGTCTCCAACCTCTGCTACATCGACGGCCTCCCGCCGTACGCTGGCTGCCGCACCTGCCTCGTCGAGATCGAGGGCGGCCGCGGCCTGCAGCTCTCCTGCACAGCGACCGTCCGCGACGAGATGGTCGTCCGCACAGACACCCCCGAGGTGAAGTCGGCGCGGCAGTACGTCCTCTCGATTATCAACGCCAACCACTCCGATCGCTGTCTCACCTGCCATCGGCGCGTCAAGTGCATGCCGGGCGACGTTTGCTTGCGTGATGATGTCGTGACGCACCGCTGCCTGACGTGTTCAAAGAACTATCGTTGTGAACTCCAGACCACCAACGACATCATGGACGTCGGCGAGGATAGTGTCGAGCCGTGGGAGTCTGAGGACCGCACGTACTACGAGTGGGAGCAACCCGAACCCGACCGCGCCAATCCCTTCTTCGAGTTCGACCCGCAGATGTGCATCATCTGCACGCGCTGCGTCCGCGCCTGCGCCGATCTGCGCCACACCGGCGCGATCACTCTCGCCGGCCGCGGCTTCTCGACGCGTATCGCCTTCGGCGCCGGGGGCCAGATCGACGAATCGAACTGCGACTTCTGCGGCGCCTGCGTCGACGTTTGTCCCACGGCCACACTTATGGAGAAGCCCAACAAGTGGCTTGCCCGCACCGAGGATTGGGTGTCGACTGTGTGCAACTCCTGCAGCGTCGGCTGCACGATCAGCGTTGGCCTGCGGAACGGCAAGCCCGTCATCGTCAAGCCCGACACCCTGAACCCGTTCAGCGACGACCAGATCTGTGTGCGCGGGCGCTTCCACTATGATGCGCTGAAGGCGAAGGAACGCCTCGGCCGGCACATGGTGCGGCAAGGCAACCAGGTCGCGCCGAGCACGCTCGACGCGGCGCTGGATGCTGCCGTTTCGAAGCTGGCTGCCGTCAAGGACGAACATGGCCCAGAGTCGATAGCCATCCTCGGCTCGCCGTTCATCACCAACGAAGAGAACTACCTCGCGCAGCGGATCGCCCGTGAGGTCATCGGCACGCAGAACGTCGATTTCACCGCAGCGCCCGTGAATCGCGCAGCGAGGAATGCCGCGGCCGCCGGGTTCGGACTCGAGAGGTTGCCCGCCGACCTGACCGCGATTCCCGAACGCGCGAAGACAATAATCGTTGTCGCCGACGACCTCGAGGAGTCTCACAACATCGCTGCCATGCGCATCAAAGACGCCGTCGATCCGCGCAAGCTGCCGGTCCGCGAGCCGGCTCGGCTCATCGTCGTGTCGGCGCGGCGCGGCGAGCTTTGCGACTTTGCGGAACCGTTCGGCGGCGTCTGGCTTCAGACCGAGCCTGGGAAGGAAGCCGCGCTGCTCTCGGACTTGGTGGCCCAACTCGCCACCGACGACGCTATCAAGTCGGCCGCGAACGCGGCCGGGCTGGATGTCAGTGCGCTCGCGGATGGCAGCGCCCGTGACGATGACGCGTTCCAGAACGCGCTGGCCATCCTGAGGGACGCCGCCACAGATCAGGAGCAGGAGATCGCCGTCCTGGTCGCGCCCAAGCCGGCCGGCATCGCGCTCGCCTCCGAAACGACGAAGGCCGCAGCCAACCTCGCGCTGCTCCTGCGCGGCAAGACCGCCGCATCGTCGTTCTACCTCATGCCCACCGAAGCCAACGTCAACGGCGCCCACGACGTCGGACTCGAGCCGCGTGACGCAGGACTCGACTTTGAGGGCATCATCGATGGCGCAGCGTCCGGCACGATCAAGGCACTCCTCGTCGCCGGCGACAACCCACTCATGTTCGCTCCGGGTCGGGCCCGCGTCGAGGCGGCGCTGAAGAACTTAGATGCGCTCATCGTCATCGATCAGATCGAGACCGATACCGCGAAGCTTGCGGACGTCGTCTTCGCCGATGTCACGCCCATCGCCAAAGACGGCACCATGACCAGCGCCGACCACCGCGTTCAGCGTCTGGGCGCAGCCGAAGCGCCCGTCGGCGAGGCCAGGCCTGCCTGGCAGACGCTGCGGGACCTCGGCCAGCAACTCGCTCAGAAGCTCGGCGCTCCCGCTTCGTTCGACTACGCGGAAGCGGCAGACGTCACCGAGGAGATCACGGTAACCGTGCCCGGCTACGAGCGCTTCCACTACTACGGCTACCACAGTTGGGGCAGGGGTCGTGCCGTCGCGGACGACGCGTCCGGCGAGATCGCGCTTCAGCAGGTCAGCGTCTCGCCCTCGACTGCTAGCCCGAACGGTGACGTCGCGCTCATCTCGGGCCGCACCCTCTACACCAACCTCGAAGCCGCTGCCATCCACGCGACCAACGCGGACAAACTCGGCCGCGGCGACGGTGCCTTTGTTAACCAGTACGACGCCGTTGAATTCGGCATCAAGGACGGTGATCAAATCCTGCTGCAGAACGGCTCGGCCGAACTCTCGTTCAAGGCTGTCCTCACGAACACCGTCCCCCGCGGCGCTGTCTTCGTCTCGTCCTACTACGACGGCGGCGCTGTCAACGCGCTCCTCCCGTCCGAAAACGGCACGACGGCGCCGGCACGCGTGACGCTCGTCAAGCAAACATAACCAACCGTAGTACCGCGCTAGCGACGTGGTATGCTCAAGTACCACCGTCATGCGCATCCCGCTGTTCCCGCTCAACACCGTCCTCTTCCCGATGCAGGGCCTCCCGCTCCACGTCTTCGAGGAGCGCTACAAGCTCATGATCAATCGCTGCCTTGACGAGGTCTTGCCGTTCGGGGTCGTCCTTATCAAAAGCGGCGACGAGGTCGGAGGCGACGCCAAGCCCTACGACGTCGGCACCACCGCCGAGATCGCCACCGTTGACCGAATGCCGGACGGCCGGTTCAACCTCATCGCTATGGGTCGCCGTCGCTTCCGGATCGTCTACCTCGAGCACAGCGAACCGTACCTGCAGGCGGACGTCGACTTCCTCGAGACCACCGGCGCCGCCGACGAGGGCGTGCATGACCAGGCCGACGCTGTCGCGGCGCTGTACGCCGAGCACATGCGCCTGCTCATGGCGATCAGCGGCCAGTGGACCCGCGAGCTTAGCCTCCCCGGCGAACCCGGCCGACTCGCCGACTACGTCGCCACGCAGATCGAAGCCTCGAACGAAGCCAAACAGCAACTCCTGGAAACCCTCGCCGTCCCCGAGCGCCTTGAGCGCCTCAAGTTCGCCCTTGGCGAGGCCATCCTTGCCCTCACGGAACGGTGGGATGAGAGTCGCCGGCGCCGCTTCGCCGGCGCCGCCTTGAACTAGGCGGTCTCCACCGTGACCTTGATGGACTCCTGCGACTTGTCCGCCGCGATCGCGAA
>Ga0075326_1000087_pt1 | contig 19117 bp, 22 predicted proteins | sample MayberrySE_Catta_3_FD_120052 | JGI IMG/M metagenome (GOLD analysis project Ga0075326, IMG submission 120052) | Natural and restored wetland microbial communities from the San Francisco Bay, California, USA, that impact long-term carbon... | ecosystem: Environmental > Terrestrial > Soil >...
GCGGTCCTCATCTTCGACGAGGTCGTCACTGGCTTCCGGGCCGCTCCGGGCGGCGTGCAGCAGGTGACCGGCATCACGCCAGACCTCACGACGCTCGCGAAGATTCTAGCCGGCGGTCTGCCGGGGGGCGCCGTCTGCGGCCGCGGCGAGCTCTTCCGCGCCATCGAGTTCGGCTCAGGACGCCCATTCGAGGGTCGCATCCCCCATCCAGGCACCTACAACGCGAACCCCCTCTCGGCCGCCGCGGGAAACGCGGCACTCGAGGTCGTCGCGACCGGCGAGCCCCACGAGCACGCCGACGCCCTGTGTCGGACGCTGGTTCGCGATCTCAATGCGGCTCTCGGCAAGGCGGGCGTGCCAGGCTGTGCCTACGCTTATGCTTCGATGTTCCACCTCCTGATCGGTGTGGAGTGTCCACCTCCGATCGATGACTTCTGCTGGGACTGGCAGGGGCAGCCTTCGGACCGCATGCCTGGCATGGTGAGCGAGGTGGTCGCGTCGTTGCGCAGGGGAATGCTCAACGAAGGCGTCGACTTGATGGGATGGAGCGGGATGGTTTCATTCGCGCACTCGAGCGAGGACACAGCACGTACGGTGAGCGCTTTCACAAGAACCCTAGAGGCTATGAAGGAAGATGGCGTTCTGTAAGGCTGCGCTACCAAATTTTGGGGTAAACCCTTATCAGGCCTACGGAACCACACTAGCCCGCCGATACTGGAATCGAAGATCGTGTATAGTGTCCGACAAGGGCAAACCGTCCGAAAGGGCGGGGCGCAAAGCGAAACGGCCTAAAGCTCTACTCTCGGAGCCAAGGCGGCCGCGCTACCGAAGGCACGTCCTAGCCAGAAAGGATAGGCAGCCGCGAGGTAGCTCGGTAAGATGGCCAGCAAGCTTGCTCCTCTCGACAACAACTCCAAGCTGGACACAGCAGACAGTGGCTCGCTCACCTCTCGACGCGAACCAAAGCCGGGCCGGCTCTATCACCTGCTGTGGGTCATCCTGCCATTCGTCCTCGCGGCTATTGGGTGGTCTCTTGGTGGAGACCACCTCGTAGCCGCGCGGACGCAGCAGATCGGCGAAGTCGCCGCCATCGCCGCTATCGGCGTGATCGGCGTCTTCCTGAGCTTCTATACGCGACACCGCAACGTGCAGGTGGAACGCGCCTACTCGGCGCACCTGGAGGGCCTGAGCCAGCGCTTGCGTAACCTGGCATATCAGGACGCCCTCACACAGCTCTACAACCACCGCTACTTCTACGAACAACTCACGCACGAGGTCGAGCGGGCTATCCGTTACGGCCGTCCCGTCTCGGTGATCCTGCTCGACCTGAACAACTTCAAGGAAGTAAACGACACGTACGGCCATCTCATGGGCGACAAGCTGCTGGCGCTTGTCGGCAAGGTGCTCAGCGAGCAGGTCCGCAGCTCGGACATCGCAGCGCGCTACGGCGGCGACGAGTTCGCCATCATCTTGCCCGACACCAGCCTCGAGCACGCCCAGGCGACTGCGGACAAGCTCGCCAGGGCTATCGTCGCCGGCCGCACTAACGGCATCAAGAGCGAGGGCGTACCGGTGAGCGCTTCCTGCGGCGTCGCCTGCTGTCCGGACGAGGCGCGGACCGTCGTTGACCTCCTCAACCTCGCCGACCAGCGCGTCTACAAGACCAAGGGCGCGACCCAGATGCCGCTGCCCGATCTCGCCTCCGCTGCCCTCAAACTGCGAGGCGACCAGGCCCTTCAGCACGGCGCCGCCGGCTAGCGAACCGTGGGCGTTGTTAGCGTCAACCGCCTAGTGGTAGACTGAATATCGTAGCTACGGACCCCCGATTCCCGTACTGCAGCACCCGCATGGAAGGAAGCTTCCCACGTGTACAAGGCCGCGGCCTGGATTGTGACCGGTCTTCTCGGCGTCGTTCTGCTGGCCCTCGTTTTCACCCTCGGCTACGTGTCGAACGACCGTCTCGGCGACGAAGATAGCCAATCAAACACGCAGATCGACATCGGCGACATCGGCAGCGGTGACGTCGATTTCAGCACGCTCGAACAGATCGTCGCCATCCTCCAGGAGGAGTACGTCGACGACACCCGTCTAGACGAGCAACTGCTCTATGAGGCGGCGATCAACGGCTTGCTGGACTCCCTGGCAGACACCGGCACCTTCTATGTGGATCCTACATCGTATGAATTGTCCCTTGGCCCTTCCGGTAGCTTTGAGGGCATCGGAGCAACAGTAAACGAACAAGACGACAACATCGTGATCGTCACGCCGTTCGAGGGCAGCCCGGCCGAAGCTGCCGGACTCGTGCCCGGCGATGTCATCCTTGCTGTGGACGGCGAATCTATCATCGGCTGGACGCTCGACCGGGCAGTGCTCAAAGTGCGCGGACCTCAGGGTAGCGAGGTCACGCTGACAATTCAGCATCTGGATGGCAGCAAGGAAGACGTCATCATCGTCAGGGACGAGATCAGGGTTGATAGCGTCACCACAGCCCCGCCGGGAGGCACTCTGCAGGACGAGGATGGCAACGAGGCTTCGGACATCCAGTACATGCGCATCTCTCAGTTCACCGAGCGCACGCCAGGCGAGGTCGAAGTGGTGGCACGCGAGGCCGAGGAGAGCGGCAAACGGGGCCTTATCATCGACCTGCGCGGCAACCCCGGTGGCCTGTTCGACGAGACGCTCGAAACGACCGACCTCTTCCTAGACGAAGGCGTCATGCTGATCGAGGTCGACGAAGAAGACAACGAGCTTGTCTACCGCGCCAGCGACGGCGGGGCCGCCCTCAACATCCCAGTCGCTATCCTCATGGGCCCCCTGAGCGCCAGCGGCTCCGAAGTGTTAGCCGCAGCACTCAAGGACAACGGGCGCGCCATCATTATTGGCGAGACGAGCTTCGGCAAGGGAACAGTGAACCGCGCGCGAGAGCTCGGTGATGGAGGCGCGCTCTTTGTTACGATCCGTCACTGGCTCACGCCGAAGGGCGTGCAAATCGACGGCGTGGGCATCACGCCGGACGTTGAGGTCACGCCCGGGCTCTTCGACCCGCTTTACGATCCGTTCCAGGACGTGCAGATCTTCTCGGCCATCGATCACCTCCACGGCCTCGAGGCCACCGCCGAGCCGACACCGGCAGCCGCGCAGTAGCGCGGTCCCAGATCATCCATGGCCGTCAAGCAAGTGGCCGTGAACAAGAAGGCGCGCCACGACTACGAAGTGCTCAAGCAACTGGAGGCGGGCCTCGCCCTCCTCGGCAGTGAGATCAAGTCCATCCGCGAAGGCCGGGTTCAAATCCGGGAAGCCTACGCCCGGCCCGAGGATGGAGAGCTCTGGCTCCACGGGGCGCACATCTCACAGTACGGGCCCGCCGGTGGTGACGGTCACGAGCCGACTCGGCCCCGCAAGCTGCTTCTCCACAAGCACCAGATCCGCGAGCTCTCCCGTGCCGTGCTGGAGCAGGGGCTGACACTCGTACCCCTGCGGCTCTACCTCAAGGACGGCATCGCCAAGGTCGAGATCGCCCTCGTGCGGGGCAAGAAGCGCCACGACAAGCGCGCTTCGATCGCGAAGCGCGACGCCGAGCGCGAGATCGCGCGCGCCGTCCGTCACAAGCAGTAGGCCCAGCGTCGAATCCGGACGTAGACTACGAGGCAATCGCACGTGGTCTGAGCCAGGCATTCCCTGCCCTGGGCGAGGTGACCGTCATCCGAACGCTTGGCATTCGCTTCAACAGCATCGCCGTCGAGACGGCCGCGGGGCAGGTGTTCCGGATCGCGCGGACCGAAGGGATCGCTGAGCGGTTCGAGTTGGAAGCCCGATTGCTGCGCATCTCCGGTCCTGCCCTACCCGCATCGCGGCCGCGTTCACGGAAATTATCATCGGCGCGTATGGCGCGAGCGGCGGCCGCGTCCATGACACGGATCGTTATCGCATGCAGAAGCTCTGGGAACTCAGGGAATTCTACGGTGTTCTCTACGGCATTCGGTTCGCCGATGAACGGGATCTGACCGAATCGATCGAGAAGCCCGCGACGGACCGATATTGACCTCTTTGGATGCCCCGTGATAGCATCCGAACCAGGAAAGGAGGTGATGCGGATGCATGATAAATGTTGCGACGGCCTAGCGCCTCGCGCCATCCGCGACTCCTTGGAGGTCTCCTCCTAGGACGTCGGTCTCCGGGCCCGGCCCGAGGACGTGCTAGGTGTTAGGCCTAGCAGCAATTCTTATGCCACCCCCGGCCGCAAGGTCGGGGGTGGCGCATTGAAGTCACCCTGTGGCATGATCGCCTGTCGTGAGCACTGAACTCGACGTCAAGGATCTCGACGCCCAGCTCAGCACCAAGTTCGTTGGGCGGCACGTGACGTATCGCGACTCGGTCGAATCCACGATGGCCCTTGGGAACGCCGAGGCGTCCGCCGGCGCGCCCGAAGGCGCGATCGTCATCGCGGATGCCCAGACGGCAGGCCGGGGGCGCATGGCACGGTCGTGGGTGTCTCCGCCGGGCGTCAACCTCTACTTCACCCTCATCCTGCGTCCCACGCTCGCCCAGCTCCGCCACCTGGCTGTTATCGCCCCCCTAGCCGTCAACCTCGCGATCGAGGAGACGACCGGGCTGATGCCACGCATCAAGTGGCCCAACGATGTTGTGATCGGCGACCGGAAGGTGGCGGGTGTCCTCGTCGAGACAAATCTTGAGGAAAACGTCGTACAGAATGCACTCATTGGCATCGGCGTCAACGTCAATCTCAACGTGATGGAGCACGAGGAGATCCGCGAGATCGCTACGAGCCTACGCGCCGAATCTGGCGACGATGTCTCGCGCGAGGCCGTTCTCGCCGCCACGCTCAACCACGTCGAAAACCTCTACGAACGGCTGCGCACAGGCGAGACCATTTCCATCGGCTGGAAGCAGCGTCTCGAAACGCTTGGCAAGCACGTGCGCGTTACTCTGGCTGGCGGGGACACCAAGCAGGGTGTGGCCGTGGACGCCGACTCGGACGGCGCGCTGATCATTCGTCGCGATGATGGCAGTCATGTCCGTGTCGAGGCTGGCGAGGTTACCCTTCGCGACGACGCGGCGCCGGCCTAGTTCGCAGGCTGCGCGGCTCCGCTCGCCTCGCGCGCCCTACCCATGAACGATTCGATGAGGTCGATTGGCACCGGGAACACGATCGTGCTGTTGCGCTCCGTCGCAATCTCAGAGAGCGTTTGGAGGAAGCGTAGCTGCAGGGTACTTGGCTCCTCGGCCATGATGCGCCCGGCGTCGGCCAAACGCTGTGCTGCCTGGAACTCACCGTCGGCATTGATGATCTTCGCCCGACGATCGCGCTCGGCCTCGGCCTGACGGGCCATCGCGCGCTGCATGGTATCAGGCAGCTCGACATCCTTCAGCTCGACTACGGACACCTTGACGCCCCAGGGCTCCGTCTGCTCGTCGATAATCCGCTGCAGGCTATCGTTGATCTGATCTCGCTCGGACAGGAGCTCATCCAGATCGGACTGGCCCATGACGCTGCGCAGCGTGGTCTGCGCGATCTGGCTCGTCGCACGAAAGTGGTCGGTCACGTTGACAACTGCGTCCTCTGGGTTCAGCACGTGGAAGTAGATCACAGCGTTGACGCGCACCGTCACGTTGTCTTTCGTGATCGCTTCCTGCGACGGAACGTCCATCGTGACGGTGCGCAGATCCATCTTCACCATCCGTTCGATGATCGGGATAATGATGAAGAGCCCAGGCCCGCGGGCTCCCTGCAGGCGGCCGAGCCGGAAGATGACGCCGCGTTCGTACTCCTGCACGATCCGCACCGCGAACGGGAACAACGGGATCAGCAAGATGTAGCCGACGCCCGTAAGGATGACTGAAACGACTTTCGACATTAGTTCTCCTCCCCTTCCGTTGCCGTATCTCGCTCCACAGTCAGTGTGAGCCCTTCAACCTGCGTAACGACGACCCGCTTGCCTTCCGGAATGGCACCCCCGGCCGTTCTCGCCTTCCAGCGGGCGCCGTCCATGAACACCGTCCCTTCGGGATCCAGGATAGTCCTCGACACGGCAGGTCTCCCGATCATAGCTTCCGCACCGGTCGTCACCGGCGCCTGCCGCGTCCGGACTAGCGCGCCCATCACAACGATGAAGAAGCTCGCGATCACCACAGCAACGCTGTATAGCAGCCAGCGATTGACTTGAAAGTCAGAATTGTTAGTATTCGTTAGCAATAACCCGCCAAGCACGAGAGCGATCGCTCCACCGATGCCTAAGATGCCGAACCCCGATACGAAGACCTCTGCTGCAAACAGCGCAAACGCAAGTCCGATCAGCGCGACCGCCGCCCAGTTGACTGGCAGCGCGCCGAGCGAAAAAAAGCCGAGCACAAGCGCGATGAAGCCAAAGATGCCCGGAAAGAGCAACCCCGGATTAAGAATCTCAACGAAAATGCCCAGCGCCCCGAGGCTGAGTAGCAGGAACGCGATATTCGGATCAGCAATGAGAGCAAGAAACTGCTCGACGATCGTCCGGTTGTTGTAGACGACCGCCGCGTCTGATACGTCGATCGTGAAAGGGCGCCCCTCCTCACCCACGGTCACCTGACGTCCGTCAGACTGCTCCAGGACAGACTCCAACGTGTTCGCCTCGAAATCGACCACGCACCGCCGGGTCCCATCGTCGTCCACAACGCACGGTTGCTCACGGCTCGCAGGCACCTCACAGCCTCCGACTGCCTCGCACGAGTTCACGGCGATCGCTTCGCGCACGGCGGCCTCGGCCCACTCGGCGTTGCGGCCTCGCTCGACAGCGATGCCGCGGATGAGAGCGGCGAGATCCTCCTCGATCTTATCGCCAAGCGTGCCTTCGATGTCCTCGCCACCGGCGCCCACAGGGCTGGCCGCGCCGATCACGCTCCCGGGCGCCATCGCAGCAACGTGGCCGGCCAGGGTGATGAACGTGCCGGCAGACGCGGCCTGGGCGCCCGCAGGCTGGACGTACACGATGACCGGCACCTCAGATGAGTTGATGCGCTTCACGATGTCCTCCATCGACGAGACCAGGCCACCGAGCGTATCGAGCTGGAAGACGACCGCGCGAGCGTCTGTGCGTTCGGCCTCATCGATGCCGCGGTCGACGTAGCCGGACATAACCGGGTCGACCGTGCCATCGTAGGTGAGGACGTGGACGGCCTGCTCCTCGTCAATCGAGGCCGCGCACGCCACCAACGAACCTAGCATGAGGAGTAGCGCGGCGATCGAGAGGCGGAAGAACGAGACCTTCCTTGTCCGGAGGTAGGGAGCGAGTCGACTATGGATAAACGCCATGAACGGCTCCACGTGCATTGTATTCGGGCCGTGGCGCGCCTTCGACACACCTACTGGCGAAGCACGACCTCGATCGAGTCGCCGACGACCTCGACGATGCGGTCGACCTGTTCCGGCGTTGTTACCAGCGGAGGCGCGAGCAGAATGGAGTCCCCCTTGATACGCGTGATAACGCCGCGCTCGCGCATCGCCATCACGACGCGCGGACCTACGGCATCGGTGGCGTCGAACGGTGCGCGAGTCGTCTTGTCGGCTGTTAACTCAACCGCGGCCATCAGGCCGAGCCCGCGGACGTTGCCGACATGTTCGTAGTCGGCGAGGCCATCGAGTCCCTCGCGAAGCTGGTCGCCCATCCTAGCTGCGTGTTGGACGAGCCCCTCCTCCTCAATGATCTGCAAGTTACGCAGCGCGACCGCGCACGCCGTCGGATGTCCGGCATTGGTGTAGCCGTGCATGAACTTCTGGCTCCGTGGCGCATCGAGGATGACGTCGTGAATGGACTTCGACACGATGAAGCCGGCCAGCGGCACGTAGGCGCTCGTCACCGCCTTGGCGAAGCCCATGATGTCCGGCTGGACACCCCAGTGCTCGAGCGCGAACCACCTGCCGGTACGCCCGAAGCCCGTGATCACCTCGTCCGCGATGAGGAGCACATCGTGCTTGTCGCAGATCTCTCGCACGCGTGGCCAGTAGCCGGGCGTCGGCGGGATCACGCCGCCAGCGCCATGGACAGGTTCGCCGATCACGGCGGCGACGTTGTCGGCGCCCTCATGCTCGATCGCCGCTTCGATGTCGTCCGCGCAGGCGTTATTGCAGTCCTCTGCGCCGGAACAGTGGGTGCAGCGGTACGGATAGCAAGTCTCAGCGTGGACCACTCCACCGACCAGCGGCCCAAAGCCGACGTGAAACGGCGGCAGGCCCGTAACCGTCGTCGCGCCGAACGTTCCGCCATGGTAGGCCTCCTTGCGCGAGATGATGATGTGCTTCTCCGGCCGACCCTGCAGATGCCAGTAAAAGCGCCCGATCTTAATCGCGCCGTCGATTGCCTCAGAGCCGCTGTTGCAGAAGAACACGGCCTGCAGGTTTGGGTAGACCAGCTCCATCAGACGCTCAGCCAGCTTGATCGACGGCACGTTCGCGTAGCCCGCATAGGAGTTCGAGAACGCCAGCTTGGCCATCTGCTCCCGGGCCACGTCCGCCAGCTCCTTTCGTCCATGACCGACCGCGACGTTCCAGAGCGACGAGAGCCCATCGATGTACTCGTTGCCTTCGACGTCCCACAAGACTGCACCCTCACCGCGGTCGTAGACAACGGGGTTCTCGTGGTCGCGAACGTGGAACTGCGGATGGATCTGGTATCCCAGGTCAAGCTTGCGCAGATCGTGTACGTCGTCGGCCATGCTCATGCGCCTCCCAGTAGCTCGCGGGCCACGGCCGCCTCATCCCACGGATGATGCTCCTCCCCGATGATGATCGATGGTTCGTTCGCCTTGCCCGCAAGCAGGACGGTGTCGCCCTCACGCGCCCACTCGAATGCAGCCTGCAGCGCGGCTCGCCGGTCCGGGATACGCAGCAGGTCTTTGCCATCCGACTTCCCCACCGCGATCGCAGCCTGCGCTATCTGGTCGATGATCGCGGCCGGATCCTCGCGTCGCGGGTCTTCGTTGGTCAACACGACGAAGTCAGCCAGCTCTCCGGAGACACGACCCATGCCCGTGCGGCGGGCCGGGTCGCGCTCGCCGGCACATCCAAACACTGCGCACAGCCGGCTCTCGGTCAACGGCCGCAAGGTCTCGAGTATGCGCTGCAGCGCCGCCTCGGTGGAAGCAATGTCGATCACAACGCGAAACTTCTGCCCTGCGTCGACCTGCTGCATACGCCCAGGGACACTGGGAAACGACGCGAGCGCATTCGCTACATCCTCTAGCGGCACGCCTTGCGAGACTGCGACCGCGGCCGCCGCGAGGCAGTTGTAGACGTTGAATCGACCAGCCAGGCCCACATCCACCGAGGCCAGTTCACCGTCAGCGAGGAGTTCGAATCGTGTTCTAAAGCCCTCAGCCACGATCGAACGCGCTGTGACGTCCGCCTCGTTGAGGCCGTACGTGACCACTGGGACCTGGGTGATCTTCCGGAAGTACTCGCTTGAGAGGTCATCGGCGTTGAGGATGGCAGCCTTGGGGAGGCCTTTGTCGACTGACTCTCCGAGCATTTCGAAGAGACGGCCCTTCGCCGCCTGATACTCCTCCATCGTGCCGTGGAAGTCGAGGTGGTCGCGGGCCAGGCTCGTGAACACACCTACATCGAATTCGCACTCGTCGAGTCGATGCAGCCCGAGCCCGTGGGACGACGCCTCCAGTACGGCGTAATGTCGCCCGGCTCCAACCATTTCCGCGAGGTGTCGCTGCACGACCGGCGACTCCACGGTCGTCATGTGGGTGTCGTTGGGGACTGCCTCGCCAGCACTCCAGAACGCGACGCTGCTCATGTAGCCAGCCGGCCTTCCCGTCGCCTCCAGCACGTGCGCAATGACGTGCACGGACGTCGTCTTGCCATCGGTACCGGTCACGCCGACCGTCCCCAGCTTGCGTGCCGGTTTGTCGTACTGGCCAGCCGCCGCCTGCGCCAATGCTATGCGGGAATCCGGCACAGCGACAACCGCGACAGATGCCCCGCGCAGGAGCGGCTCCCACGTCGAACGCCGATCCTCCTGCACGATCACGGCATTCGCGCCGGCGCGCAGTGCCGCCTCGAGGTAGTTGTGCCCATCGACCTCGAAGCCCGGAACGGCGACGAACAAGCCTCCCTCGATGACGTTCCTGCTGTCTGAAGCCACCTCACTGACCTTCGCAGGCACGCCCCGGACGAGCGTCGCGTTCTTGAGCGAGGCGAACCAAGAGGCGGTCGACGTGCTCGAAGGGGTAGCGGACATAGAGATCGCCGCCAGTATAGCGCGGCAATCTGGGCTGAACGGGATAGAGCCAGGCGGCCTGTACGCCGAGTTCTGTCCAGGTCGCCAAAGGCGACCCTGGGTGGCCATCTATCTAGGCCCGCCGTTACCCGCGGGCTCAAGCAGCCTACCCGGGGACGGGACCGGGCGTCCCTCGCTCACCCGAAGGCGAGCCCGTCCCCCTATTTGGCCTTGCTCCAGGTGGGGTTTGCCCGACGCCCGCATTGCTGCGGGCGTCCGTGCGCTCTTACCACACGATTTCACCCTTATCCCGACGAGTCGGGACGGTATGTTTCTGTGGCACTTTCCGTCGGGTTGCCCCGCCCGGGTGTTACCCGGCACCCTGCCCGGTGGAGCTCGGACGTTCCTCCCTCCCGGCGAACCGGAACGGCGGCCACCCGGCCCCCTGGCTCATCCTGAATTGTATCACGATGCCTACGACTGTCGGCGGTCGAGCGCTTCGTTCGCGAGCTTGTCGGCGACTCTGTTTAACTCCCGCGGGACGTGCGCGAGAACGACGCAATCGAACCGCTCGCGGAGCGCCAGAATGCGCTTGTAGAGGGGCTGGAGCTTCGGATTGCGCACTTTGTAGCGCCCGGAAAGCTGACGCACCACCAACTCCGAGTCCATCCGCAACTCGACGACATTTGCGCCCAGGCCCAGTGCCGCTTCCAGCGCCGCGATCGCGGCGTGGTACTCGGCCTGGTTGTTGGTGGCGTGCCCCAGGGCTTTGGAGCCGGTGTGCAGTTCCTTACCACGCTGATCGTAGACGACAACGCCATAGGACGACGGACCCGGATTCCCTCGCGACGCGCCATCCGCATAGGCGACGACGGATAACGGTTCGTCCTGCACGACGCTACGGTCGCGGGACGACCTGTATGCCCTCGTCGCGCACCTCGACGCGGTCAACGACCTCGCGGAGCAGGGGTTGCTTCTCAGCGAGCGACAGTGTCTCCCAGCTGTCTAGCAACGCGGCGAGCGCCTTCCTGCGGTTGCGCACGCGCTCGGTCGCGTTCTGCTGATCCAGCAGCCGTCGCTGGATCTCTTCGAGCTCTTCCTCAAGTTTGAGTTGGTTGGTCGCGGTCGCGACGTTCAACTTGTGGAGTTGCTCCCGGTTGATCCGTCCCTTCGCGGCTGAGCTGATTTGGTCGTCCAGACGCCGGTCGAGCTGCCGCAGCCGGCCGCGGAGGCGCTCGGCCTTCGCGTCGAGGTCGGCCCGTACGGCTTCGCTGTCGCCAGCCTCGGGCACGAGAGCATCATCGTCGATCTCAGCGAGCTGGCTTCGCACCTGCTCCTCGAGGTCCTCGGCGCGCTGCGTGTGGTAGTCGCACATGCTCTGGTTCGTCCGCGACTCGCACTGGTAGTAGCGATACGACGCCTCACCCTTGCTGCCGCTCCGGCGCTGCCAGCTCTGCTTGCGGCTCACGCCGATCATCCGATTGCCGCAGTGGCCACACCGCACCAGTCCGGCGAGCAGGAAAGGCGACGGCTTACGCGGCCCGAAGTTGTTGCGCCGCGCGCTGAGCCGGTCCTGCACCGCCCGAAAATCGTCCGGGCTCACAAGAGCAGGATGGCTGCCGGGCACGCGCACGCCGAAGCGAGAGTAGGTACCGAGGTAGACGCGGTTCCGGAGGATGTCCCGGATGCTCACCATGCTCCAGTTGCCGCCCCGCCGCGTGCGGAAGCCTTCTTCGTTGAGGCGACGGGCGATCAGCCGGATGCCCATGTCCTCTTGCAAGTACAGGCGGAAGATGTACCTGACGACCACCGCCTCGTCAGGCACTAGTTCCAGCCGGCGCCGGCTCCCCACGCGATACCCGTACGGGGGCCTGCCCAGCACCTCACCACGTACGGCCTTCCGCCGCATTGCTTCGCGGACGCGGTCGCCGAGCTTCTCGCCGGTGTCGTCGGCCTGAGACTCGACCAGCTCGGCCAGCGGATCTGACGGCCCGGCCATGAACGCGACCTGTGCACCCAGACCTTCGAGCTGGAAGTAGCGCCTGATCGCTTCCTGGCGATCCTCGCCCATCCCTTCGAACGATCGCGCGACGACCAGGACGAAGCCGCGATCCGTCTTGCGCAGATAGTCGACTAGTTGGCGAAAACCACCGCGGGAGGGTCCGTTCCCGTTCGTACCGTTGCTCTCAACAACGTCGACAAACGTGACCGCGACTTCGTAGCCGTGCTTCTCGCAGAAATCCAGGAAATCTTTGTTTTGCGCAGCCAGCGAGCCTTCCTTGCCGCCGGCCTTCGACTCGCGGAAGTAACCAATCGCCTTCATCAGATCACGTAGAGGATCCGCTCGCAGCTGCTGCAGCGCACCAGTTCCGAACTTCCTCGCGCGCGCTGCAGCACATTGGTTGGCAGCGAGATTCGGCAACCCCCACAGGCGCCGCCTTCGACTCGTGCGATTGCCCTACCCTGCTTCGCCTCGGCCAGCTGCTCGTAGAAGGCCAGCATTGCCGGGTCGACTTCCATGACCTCCTCGGCACGCTTCGCTTCCAGCGTCGTGATTCGCTCCTCCAGCTCCCGCTTGCGATCGACGAGCTCCGACTGCTCGGCGCCGAACTGCTCCTCCACGCTCCCCAGTTCGGCCTCAGCTTCGGCCAGCGCGGCTTGCGCCACCTCGACGCCCTCCATCGCTTCGAGGGCCCTGTCCTCCAACTCGCTCTTGCGGCGTCGGAGGCTATCGAGGTCCATCTGCAGATCCGCGAGCTCCTTCGGATTGTCGCCGCCTCTATTGAGCTTCTGCTCCACCGGCTCGATCTTCGACTTCAAGTCGTCCGCGTCGGCTTCACGCTCCTTGAAGGCCCCCTCCGCGGATTCGAGGTCAGCACTACGCTCGGCGACCTTCGCCTTCGCAGCGACAAGCTCGTCGGTCTCACCGAGTTGCGACGTGACGTCCTCGAGCTCGCGGCGACATGACCTCAGTTCGAGGTCAACCTCCTGGAACGCGTAGAGCTCGGCAATCGACGTCATGTGCACTCCGCTGGATGGAACGGGGCCGGCTACCATGGCGTCTCCAACAGGGACAGATCGAGCGTATGACACGCACCTAATGCAGGCCGGGCATCTTGCTGGAATGAGACGGCAGGCACCTGCCTCATGCTCGAAAATTATAGGTTTCGGGTTGCCTGCGGAGCAAGAAGGCTATGTCAACTCCGCCGTAACTTGTCCGACTTTCTTTCCACATTGACGAATGCCAGCGCACAGTTCTATCCTGAGATTGGTGCTCTAATGTCCCTGCGGTTCAACGTTTCTCGGCTATCCCATGAGGAGATTGGATCCGTCAGGGAGCATGAAGTTGTGGCACGCGTACTCGTCAGCGACGAGCCTGCTCACGCTGATTTCACGGGCTTGGTTTCGATGCTCCGAACGAAGGACGGCGTGCTCGTCACGGCGAAGCTGGCCGGGAAACAGGCAGCCACATGTAGCCGCTGCCTGAGGGAAACTTCCCTTCCGATCGGCATCACTCTCGAGGAGGAATTCCTGCTGAGCGTCGACCCGCACACGAACAGCCTCATCGCGCCGCCGGAGGACCCCGACGTTTTCCGCGTCGACGAACGCCACATCCTGGACCTGGAGGAGGCCGTGCGACAGGCGTGGACATCCGCGCTGCCGATCCAGCCGCTTTGCCGGGAAGACTGCGCTGGGTTATGCTCCCAGTGCGGTCAAGATCTGAATCTACGGGCTTGCTCCTGCAGTCCGGCGCTGGATGAACGGTGGGACGTTCTTCGAGAGTTGGCCCGCGAGCTGAAAGGAACCTAGGACCATGGCGCCGCTACCTAAGAAGAAGACACCAACATCCAAGCGCGGCAAGCGCCGTAGCCAGCAGCGCATGCGCGCCCCCGGTCTCAGCGAATGTCCGCACTGTCACGCGGCTCGTATGCCTCATCGCGTCTGCCCTGAGTGCGGATACTACAAGGGCCGCGAAGCCGTCATGATCGGCAAGCCGGAACTGCCTGAATAACCCTCGTTTGGCGAACCTGAAGCTGGCATGGCTCTTTCCGGGGCAAGGCGCACAACAAGTCGGCATGGGTCATGACCTCTACGAGCAGTCCGCGGAGGCACGCGAGATCTTCGACCGCGCCGACTCGATCCTCGGCTATCCAATCAGTAGGACCTGCTTCGAAGGACCTGAGGACGCGTTGATGGGGACTCGCATGGCGCAGCCCGCCATCTTCACCGTAAGCTACGCCTGCCTCGAAGCAGCCCGAAACGCCTCAATCATCGATACGCCTGCGTTCTGCGCCGGTCACAGCCTTGGCGAGTACACGGCGATCGTTGCGGCGGGCGCGCTCGAGTTCGAGCAAGGACTGAAGCTCGTTCGGGAGCGCGGCCGCCTGATGCAGAAGGCGGCGGACACGAACCCTGGCACGATGGCAGCCATCCTTGGCCTCGACGAGGAGGTAGTCGCGGCCGTCTGTTCCGAGTCCGGTACGGAACTCTGCAATGTCAATGCGCCCGGCCAGATCGTTGTTGGCGGAGCGGTGGACGCGGTTGAACGCGCGACGGCGCTCGCGGTCGAACGCGGCGCGCGGCGCGCGGTCCTACTGAAGGTCGGGGGCGCGTTCCACACATCGCTCATGCAGCCAGCCGTCAAGGGCATGAAAGCGGCTATCACTGACACACCGTTTCGCGACGCCGACGTGCCCGTCATCGCGAACACGAGCGGCGAACCAGTTCGTGCGGCCGAAGACATTCGCACGGAACTCGTGGACCAGATCGCGCGGCCCGTCCAGTGGCAGGGCTCAGTCGAGTATCTGGCCTCGCAGGGAGTCGAGGCCGTCACTGAGTTTGGACCCGGCAAGGTGCTCACCAGCCTCGTCAAGCGCATCGACAGCTCGATCGAACTGCGAAACGTCTCCACGGCGGCTGATCTCGTGCATGCTTGACGCGCGGACGAAGTGCTCCGCATCATGAAGACGCGATGTTCGACCTAAGCGGCAAGGCCGCTCTCGTCACAGGAGGTTCCCGCGGCATCGGCCGCGCGATCGCGCTGGCGCTGGCAGAGCAAGGGGCATCGGTTGCCGTGAATTACATGTCGAACAAAGACGCCGCGGACGAAGTCGTTTCGGAGATCAGCGGCGTCGGCGCCAAGGCCATCGCGCTCCAGGGCGACGTCGCGGCCGATGCGGCCCGCCTCGTCGACGAGACGAAGGAGCAGTTCCAGGCGATCCATATTCTCGTGAACAACGCCGGCCTCACTCGAGACGACCTGATGCTCCGCATGTCGGAGGAGGCGTGGGACGAGGTCATGGCCGTCGACCTGCGCGCGGCGTTCCTGAGCACGAAGGCCGCTCTGCGCCCGATGATCCGGCAGCGCTGGGGCCGGATCATCAACATCGCCAGCATCGCTGGACTCGTGGGTAACCCCGGCCAGGCCAACTACGCCGCGGCGAAGGCCGGTCTCATCGGTCTCACCAAATCGGTCGCCAAGGAAGTTGCTTCGCGCAACATCACCGCCAACGTCGTCGCGCCCGGTCTCGTGGACACAGAGATGATCGACAGCCTCACAGACGACCAGAAGAACGCGGTCCTGCAGCTGGCGCCAATGGGGCGCGCCGCGACGCCCGCCGAGGTCGCGCCTGCCGTCGTCTATCTCGCTTCGGAGGAAGCGCGATACGTCACAGGCACCGTCCTCACGGTCGATGGCGGGCTGGTCATGCACTGATGGCTCTGGGACCGAGACGTCGCGCGCGCATTGCCGTGCTCCAGGCCCTCTTCGAGGCTGACAACTCCCAGCACGAACCACAGGATGCGCTCGCGCGAATCGCCGCGGAACAGCGCCTCCCTGCCGAGTCCACCGAGTTCGCAACCCGGCTGCTGAATGAGATCCTCGCCAACAGAGAGGACATCGACACACGGATCGGGCATGCTGCGCCGGCCTTCCCCGTCGAGCAGTTGGCGTCGGTTGACAGGAACATACTGCGGCTTGCAATCAGTGAAATGCTAAGTGATAATGGAGCGCCGGTTCGTGCTGCGATCAACGAAGCTGTGGAACTGGCGAAGAGCTACGGGAGCGACAAGTCGTCAAGCTTCGTGAACGGCGTCCTGGGCTCAATTGCCAAGCAACTGGAAGAGGTCGGAGCGGATCAACCTACCGGAAAAAGGGGGTGAACAAGGTGGCAACCGTCTTTGAACGGGTACGCGGACTGATCGTCGAACAACTCGGCGTGGAAGAGGATCAGGTCGTGCCTACAGCGTCGTTTGTGGATGACCTAAATGCTGACTCGCTCGATCTCGTAGAACTCATCATGTCCATGGAGGAAGAGTTCAGCCAGAACGGCACGACGATGGAGATCTCCGACGAAGACGCCGAGAGGATCGTTACTGTACAGGACGCCGTCGACTACCTGAAGGACCTCGGCGTCGAGGACGAGTAACCTCAGCGCATCAAGCCGCCGCGTCGTATCTCGTCGAAGTCGAGCAAGACGCGGCGTCTTGTTCCTCGCATAGCCACCAATAGCCAGTGGAACTCCTCGGAATCGGTCTCCCGGAACTCCTCGTCATCCTCGTCATCGCCCTGATCGTCGTAGGGCCGAACCGTCTTCCTGAGATGGCTGCGCAGCTTGCCCGCTTCATTCGCGCCGCCCGCCGCTACGGGAACCAAGTGACGAAGGACTTCAATGACGCCCTCCATGAACTCGAGGAGGAGTACGACGAGATGAAAGGCGAGTGGAAGGAAGTCGGCCAGGGTCTCGATGACAGTGTAAAGGGCGTGTCCAAGGAACTGGAGGCGGCTAACGCGGACGCGCAGAAGGCGTTTGAAGGGGTGAACACCAACGGCACATCCGACGATCGGGAAGCCGTCACGAAACCGCCTAGCAAACCGGCCGACTAACTAGCATGGCCGTCCAGCCCCCTCCGCAGGCCACTTCCACGCAGCCCGAGCCCGAAGACGAACAGCGCGGCATGATGAGCCTGCTGGATCACCTCCAGGAGCTCCGGTACCGGGCGATGGTCTGCGCGGGCGCGCTGGTCATCGGGATTGCCGTCTCGTTCTATCCGCTCACCAAGGAGGCGATCGACTTCCTCGCCGAGCCGGGACGAGAGCACGTCGACAACTTCAACCTCATCTTTACGGAGCCGCTCGAATATTGGACGTCGTACTTCCGGGTCACGCTCCTGCTCGGCATCACGATTGCGATGCCGGTGTTCGTCTACCAACTCCTCGCGTTCGTCAGCCCCGGCCTCACACCGCAGGAGCGCCGCTGGCTCTACCCGATCGTCGTTGGCGCCTTCGCCGCATTTCTCGCGGGCGCCGCGTTCGCCTACTACGTCGAGTTGCCGCCGGCATTGAACTTCCTCGTCAACGAACCCGGAAACATCAGCCAGGACGTGGAGCCGTTCATCAAGATCCAGAGCTACATCGATTTTGTCACGCGGCTGATCCTGGTAACCGCCCTGGTGTTCGAGCTGCCTCTTGTCGTCATGGGACTCGCGAAGATCGGTGTCGTTACCTCGAAAAAGCTGCTCGGCTGGTGGCGCTACGCGATCATCGGCGCGTTCATCCTGGCCGCCCTCGTCACGCCATCGATTGACCCCGTCACGCAGTCGTTGGTCGCCGGCCCGATCATCGTGCTGTACTTCCTCGGGATTCTCCTGGCGAAGCTCGTCGAAGGTAGCCCGTTCATCGCCCGCGAGGAGGACACCAATTGACCGCCAATCTGGGCCGTGATACCATCGCTCACGAGATGGCGAGGAGCCCCAACTGAGGTGGCATAGCGCTAGATCCGTGATCACCGGCGCCACCGGCGGCTTCTTCAGCGGCCTGACCGGTGTCGGTGGCGGGGCTGTCATGGTGCCCCTGCTCACGAGCCTCCTCCGCCTCCCTCAGCACATCGCTCATGGCACGTCCCTCGCAATCGTTATCTTCGTGGCTACCGCTGGCTTCATTGGGTATTGGACCACGGAGAACGTGGACTGGGAATTGGTCCCGTGGCTCGCCGTTGGTGGGGCAGTCGGCGCGTACGTGGGCGCGACGACAATGTCGCGACTCGCGCCACGAGCGTTGCGTCTGGTCTTCGGCGTGTTCTTGTTGAGCGTGGCCATTCGCATGTTCTTCGTCTAATCATGGGAGAGATACTTGCGCTGCTTGCAATCGGGTTCGTGGGCGGGTTCGCGGGAGGCTTGCTCGGTATTGGTGGCGGCGCGATCTACATCCCTGCCATGGTCCTCCTGCTTGACACGGACCAACACCTCGCCCAGGGAGCGTCCCTTGCCGCGATCATCGCGACCGCTCTTGTGGGCAGCGTGGCGCACTTCAGGCAGGGGAACATCGACTCACGCACCGTGCTCTGGGTCTCGCCCGTCGCCGTGGTCGCGGGTCTAGGCTCCGCTTTCTTGGCGGACGCGCTAGACGCCGAGACCCTGCGCCGCGTCTTCGCGGTCGTCGCGCTGTTCTTTGCCGCTACCATGATCGTAGGAGCCCTCCGAGAGGAGTCGACGCCTAGCCCAAGGATGGAGAAGACCTAGCATGGAAGACCAACCCAGCGCCATCAAACAGCTTAACGCCGAGATCGCGGCATGCCCCAAGTGCGTACTCGCAAGAACCCGCACGAACGCCGTTCCCGGCTCCGGCGATCCCAACGCGGAGATCGTGTTTATCGGCGAAGGTCCCGGCTTCAATGAGGACAAGGAGGGCCTGCCCTTCGTCGGTCAGGCGGGCAAGTTCCTCGACGAACTCCTCGCGTCTATCAACCTGCGGCGCAACGACGTCTACATCTGCAACGTCATCAAGTGCCGACCCCCGAACAACCGCGACCCGCTCCCGGACGAGATTGAAGCCTGCGCGCCTTGGCTTGAACAGCAGCTTGAGATCATCAAGCCAAATATGATCGTCACGCTCGGCC
>Ga0075326_1000088_pt1 | contig 18807 bp, 20 predicted proteins | sample MayberrySE_Catta_3_FD_120052 | JGI IMG/M metagenome (GOLD analysis project Ga0075326, IMG submission 120052) | Natural and restored wetland microbial communities from the San Francisco Bay, California, USA, that impact long-term carbon... | ecosystem: Environmental > Terrestrial > Soil >...
CGACTTCAAAGTCGTCTCTGACTTCCAGCCGACGGGGGACCAGCCACAGGCGATCGAGCGGCTGGCGGAGGGGCTGGCCGCGGGACAGAAGTTCCAGACGCTTCTGGGAGTGACGGGCAGCGGAAAGACGTTCACGATGGCGTCGGTGGTGGAGCGGCAGAACGTGCCGACACTAGTGCTCGCGCCGAACCGGACCCTCGCGGCGCAGCTCTGCACCGAGTTCAAAGAGTTCTTCCCCGAGAACGCGGTCGAGTTCTTCGTCTCGTACTACGACTACTACCAGCCCGAGGCCTACATTCCGCGGTCGGACACGTACATCGCGAAGGACGCCGACATCAACGAAGAGATCGACAAGCTGCGCCACGCGGCGACCCGGGCGCTGTTCGAGCGTCGCGACGTGCTGATCGTGGCCTCGGTGTCGTGCATCTACGGCCTCGGCGAGCCGGAGGAGTACCAGTCGTTCGTGCTGACGTTCCAGAAAGGCGAAGGGTTCGACCGGGGCAAGGCGATGCGCCGGCTCGTCGACATGCAGTACGAGCGCAACGACATGAACCTCGTGCGCGGCAAGTTCCGCATCAGGGGCGACAGCCTGACGGTCCAGCCCTCGTACGAGGAGCTGGCGGTGCGCGTCGACTTCTTCGGCGACGAGGTCGAGCGCATCATCGAGATCGACCCGCTGACGGGCGAACTGCTCGCGGAGCGCGACAAGATCGACATCTACCCCGCGAAGCACTTCGTGACGTCGGCGGACAAGCTCGAGCAGGCGATCGAGGACATCGAGCAGGAGATGACGGACCGCGTTGCGGAGCTGAAGTCAATGGACCGGATATTGGAGGCAGCGCGGCTTGAGGAACGCACGCGCTATGACATCGAAACGATGCGCGAGACAGGCTACTGCCCGGGCATCGAGAACTACTCCCGCCACCTGGCGCGGCGCGCGCCGGGCAGCACGCCGTGGACGCTGCTCGACTACTTCCCGGACGACTGGCTGCTCATCGTCGACGAGTCGCACATCGCGGTGCCGCAGGCGCGCGGCATGTACCACGGCGACATCTCGCGGAAGCAGACGCTGGTCGACTTCGGGTTCCGGCTGCCGTCGGCGCTCGACAACAGGCCGCTGAACTTCGCCGAGATCGAGGACCACATGAACCAGGTCGTCTTCACGTCGGCGACGCCCGGGCCGTACGAATACGAGGTAAGCGAGCAGATCGTCGAGCAGCTCGTGCGACCGACGGGGCTGGTCGACCCGGAGGTCGAGGTGAAGCCGACCAAGCACCAGGTCGACGACCTGCTGGAACAGATCAACGGCCGGGTCGAACGCAAGGAGCGCGTGCTGGTGACGACGCTGACGAAGAAGATGGCGGAGGACCTAGCCGACTACCTGCAGGAAATGGGTGTGCGCACGCATTACCTCCACTCGGAAGTCGACACGCTGGAGCGCGTCGAGATCCTGCGCGACCTGCGGCAGGGCGTCTACGACGTCATCGTCGGGATCAACCTGCTGCGGGAGGGCCTCGACCTGCCGGAGGTGAGCCTCGTGGCGATCATGGACGCCGACAAGGAAGGTTATCTGAGATCGCGGGACTCGCTGATCCAAACGATGGGGCGCGCTGCGCGCCACCTCAACGGCCACGTGATCATGTACGCCGACAACATGACGGACTCCATGCGCGACGCGATCGACGAGACGGACCGTCGACGCAAGGTGCAGGAGTCGTATAACGCCGAACAAGGCATTACGCCGGCGGGGATCCAGAAGGCGATCCGCGACATCAACGACCAGTTCAAGAAGGTCGCGGAGGAGCGCGCCGAGTACTCGGTCAAGGACATGCCGAAGGACGAGCTGGCGCGGCTGGTGAAGGACCTGGAATCGCAGATGAAGGCAGCGGCGAAGAACCTCGAGTTCGAGAAGGCGGCGCTGCTACGCGACCAGGTCTACGACCTGCGCCGGCAGCTCGTCACCGAGGCGGAAGTGCTCCACCAGTTCGCAGAGACGGCGTACGGGTCGCTGAGCGGCCGAACGCCGCGGCCCGGCGGGGCACGCGAGGCGTCGAACCGCACGCGGCGCGGAAAGCGCCCGCGGGTGCGGTACGGGAAGTAGTATAATCCTCTCCTCTAAGCCTTGTCTGTGAAGGAGGATGAGCGTGCAGACCGCTACAGTGCAGACGGTACGGGAGCCCGACCAGGACCGGGCCGTATCCACCCTCGTCATGGCGTTTAGCGTTGACCCAATCTGTCGGTGGGTCTGGCCTGATTCGCATCAGTACTTGAGCACGTTCCCCGAGTTCGTGCGGCGCTTTGGTGGCGACGCCTTCGAGCATGACGCCGCGCACGCTGCCGGCGAACTGTTTGGCGTGGCGATGTGGCATCCACCAGGGGTCCACGCCGACGACGAAGCGGTTGGGGAGCTCGTGCAGGAATCTGTATTTGCCGCTGACCTGGAAAGGGTGTTCGACTTCTTTGGCCAACTGGAACAGTACCACCCTCAAGAGGAGATCTGGTACCTGCCGTTAATCGGCGTCGACCCCAAGCATCAAGGGCAAGGTCACGGCGGCGCGCTACTGGCCCACGCACTCGCCCAGGCTGATGCGGATGGCAAGAAGGCGTACCTAGAAGCATCGAGCGAGGGAAGCCGAAGGCTCTACGAACGCCACGGATTTGAGGTCACCGGCACGATCCAGGCCGCCGATTCCCCTCCGCTGTGGCCGATGTTGCGAGAACCCCGCTAGCTGCGTCGCTCGTATGGCCTAGAACGGCTCGGCGGGGCGCGCGACCCATCAAGTCGCACGCGACGCGGAAAGCGCCCGTGGGTCAGTAACGGGAAGTAAGGGCCCGCCCCATCACTTCGTGCTAGTGTAGTGGCGGCCGTGATGAATCGCCGACTACTCGACTTCGATTGGGAGGCCGTCGCCGGTGCCGCTGCGGCCGTCGTCGCGATCGTCCTGCATCTGGTCGATGTCGTCGAAGAAGACACGCTGCTCGTCATCATCCTCTTTATCCTTGCTGTGATCCTGGTCCGCGACCTCCGCAAGCAGGGACGCGAGGAGCGCGCCCACGAAGCGATGGAGCGCGCGGAAGTGGCGATGCACGCAATGCAGGCCGCAATCGCGCCGCCGGACGCCATTCTCATCGGACCGCGGAAGCTGCGCTCAGAGAGCGAGCGCTTCGCGCGCCGCGGCCGCGGCGAGATGCTCTGGTACAACGTCTGCCTCGAGATGTTCCGCCCTCAACAGCTCTTCGACGCGATGCTAAGGCCCGCCATCGACAACCCCCAGGTGACCCGCGTTCAGTTCGTCCTCGATGAAGGCGCGCGGGAGGTGTGGGAAGACGTTGTCACGCCCAAGCTGCAGACTTGCGACGGCAGCGCTAAGGTGGCCGAGCCGCGCTGGACGTCGCTTCCCGAGGACGTGTCGTTTATCGTCGCTGAAACGGAGGACGGCGCGACGGAGGCGCTCCTAAGCTTCTGGGGCGAACCCTTCATGTCGCGTCAGGCCGACCGCCAGGTGCCGCGCTACATCTTCCACGTGCAGTCCGGCTCGGAGCTCATCGAGCGTCTGATCGAGCTGGGACGGCTGGCGCGGGGCTAGAACGGCTCGGCGACGGCGGGGGCCGCGATCTCCTCTTCGCGCAGCAACTCCTCGCTCGCCGGCAGGTCCGGCTCCTCGGCGCGCTTCTCCTCGATTTTCTCCTGGATGCGCTCGCGGTTCATGTAGCCGGCCAGGGCCGCGATGGCGCCCACAACCAGGGCCAGTCCGAATACCTTCTTCATGATGGGCCTCCTGTACCGTACTCTCGCCGTTTTCTTCCAGCCTAGCAGACGCGTCAAGCCCTCCGAGTAGGGTCATTCGGCACGGATCTTGCAGTTGCGTGTAGGATCCGTCGTATGGCTGATGCTCCGCTCAGGCTGGACGAGATCCCCGGATTCGAGTTCGAGACGATGGCGACGTCGGGCGTGGACGACGGCGCGCTCACTCTCATGCACGACCTGTTTGACGCGTGCTATCGCGAGGCAAACCACAAGCACCTCGAGAAGTCGCTCTCGGTGCTCCGCTTCGTGACGTTCGCGCGTCGCGACGGCCGAGACGCGGGCTTCGGGATTGCGGACAGCCGGGTGGTCGACCTGCCACGCCTGCCCGGCACGACGCTGCTGCTCGGCGGGCTGTGCTGCGTGCTGCCCGACTTTCGCCGGCAAGAGCTGTTCGCCGCGCTGATGGGGCGCTCGATGGCGCGCGGCGAGCGCGGCGACTCGGGGCGGGTGCTGAACTGCGGCCGGGTGGCGCATCCCGGCGCGTTCCGCATGATGGCCGGCTACCCGACCGTGGTGCCGAAGCCGGGCGTGACCACGACGCCGTGGCAGCAGGAGGTTGGAAAGGCAGTCGTGGCCGTCTACGGTGTGGAGCGGTTCGACCCCGAGACGTTCGTCTGCCGCGGGACGGGGCGTCCAATCGGCTATCCGGTGATGGAGGTCGAGGCGACCGACGCCGAGTGGGAGGTCTTCCGTCCCGTGGACCGCGCCAACGGCGACGCCCTCCTCGGCATCGCGTGGGCGGCCGGCGCGCCGGAGGGATGGTAGGACCTATGGGGCTTCGACGGTCTCGATGAAGCTCTTAAGGCCGCTGAGGATGGCAGGGAGCATCTCGTCACGATACTGCCGCTCGGCCCTCGCCGGTTCTAGGTTGACGCCTGGCTTCACGTCGAACAACACCGCCATACTCACAGCGGTCCCCTCACCATCAGCCTTCAAGTCATGGGTGACGTAGAAGTTGTCGAAGGGCACCGAGCCGTCATACGTGTGTAACCTGAAGCTGTCGCCCGAAGCCCACTCAATGGCCTCCTCCTTGACAAACCCTCCGTCCGGAAAGTCGCAATGACGGCTGGTGCCTATGCCTTCGCGAGTATCGCTGAGGTAATAGGAAGTGGTGACCAAGGGGTTCCAATCGCTTACCGCACCTAGGTCTGTTAACACAGACCACACACGCTCCGGCGGAGCCGCGATCCATATCTCACCCGTGGCGGAGCTCATGGCGGCATTCTACTTGGTTTCATCCCGCGGGATTGCCCCACAGTAAGATGAACTCGTCGCAGAACGTAACGGCACTTGGGCAACTTTCGGACTGATAACATGTCCTCGCCATGACCACTCACATCGCTCTACTCCGCGCGATCAACGTCGCCGGCCACCAGAAGGTGGCGATGGCGACGCTTCGCGCGATGTTCGAGGAGATCGGCTTCGAGGACGTGCGGACGGTGCTGCAGACGGGGAATGTGGTGTTCGAGGCATCAGGGAAGGCGGCGGCGCTGGAGCGGAAGCTGGAGGTAGAGGCGAAGAAATCGCTCGGGCTGGAGACGGACTTCCTCGTGCGGACGGCGAGGGAGCTGGAGACTGTTGTCGCGACGAATCCGTTCCCGAATGAGGCCGAACGCGACCCCGGGCATCTGGTGGTGCTGTTCTGCAAGGACGCGCCCAAGGCCGCAGGCGTGAAGGCGCTGGAGAACGCGATTGAGGGGCGGGAGTACGTGCGAGCAGCCGGTAAGGAGCTCTATGCGGTCTACCCGGACGGCATCGGGCGGTCGAAGTTGACGAACAAGTTGATCGAGGGGAAGCTGGGGACGCGCTGCACGGGGCGGAACTGGAACACGTTGCTGAAAGTGGCGGCGGCGGTGGAGTGACGGCAGTCGTGGCGGACGGCCTGAGACGCGGGCCTGTCGGTGTGGGGTGCGAGGGCCGTCGAGGGAATGAGATTCCCTTCGGCCACGCTCAGGGCAGGCCTCGCTGCGGCTCGGCATGACCAGGTTGCTGAGGCTGGCGGCGGTGGCGGGCCAAGCGATGCGGGCCTCTGGCTACCGGTAGTCCGGTATTGCTGCGCAACTGACACAGAGCTAAGATTCGTCAGCCCCACACAACAAGAACCGATCCCCGCTAGTCGCGAAGGAGCGCATCCCTCATGGCATTTGAACCCGAGAAACCCGAGACCACTCATCCGCCCCTGAAGGTGGCGGACGACACGTATCTGATCCAGCAAACGCAGAAGGCGGCGATCGGGCCGCTGTGGGTCTATCTCAACTCGCTGGTGATCAAAGGCTCAGAGCCGATCGTCGTCGACACGGGGACGCCGGTGAACCGCGAGCAATGGCTCAAGGACGTGTTCTCGATCGTCGATCCCGGCGACGTGCGCTGGATCTTCCTCTCACACGACGACGTCGACCACGCAGGGAATATGCGCGAGATCATGGAGGCCTGCCCTAACGCGACGCTCGTCGTGACGTGGTTCTTCACGGAGCGCCATGCCTCCGAGTTCGGCTTCCCCTTCGACCGCTGCCGCTGGGTCAACGACGGCGATTCGTTCAAGGCCGGCGACCGCACGCTGACCGCGCTCACACCGCCGCTGTTCGACTCGCCGGTCACGCGCGGGCTCTACGACGACCGCACGGGCGTCTACTGGGCGGTCGACACGTTCGCGACACCGCTGCCGGGGCCGATGGACCACATGGACGACGTACCCAAGGAGGACTGGCAGCAGGGCATCACGATGTTCAACTGCTGGAACAGCCCTTGGTTCAAGATGCTCGACCAGGACAAGTTCGAGCAGCATGTGGACCGGACGCAGAAGCTAGAGCTGGAACTGATCGCCTCGTGCCACAGCCCGGTCATTCGCAAGCCGCGGATCGACGAGGCGTTTTCGATGATCCGGGCGCTTCCAAGCGCGACTCCGCCGGCGCAGCCCAACCAGGGCGACCTCGACGACCTCATGCACGCGATCGCGAACGGCGAAGAGTACGTGTGGGAGCCGGCGCCGCCTCCAGGGGCCTAGGGCTACAGTCGAGACGATTCGACAGCGCCCCGCGGAAGCGGGGCGTTGTACGTATGTGGCGCGTGCGGAGGGCTGCCATCCGTCACCCAGGCGGGATGGCCAGCAAGTAACTCTGGCCTGAACGGGAGGCGCGCCGTGCGAGAGGCCAGCGGACGCGCTGGTGGCTGCGGGTGCGGTAGGCGGCCCAGCCCAATTCACCAAGCGCGAAAGCCCCAAGAACTGGACGGCGCCCCTAACTAGGCACGCGCCTCACCGAGGTGTCGAAGACTGCGAGAGTGTAATAGGCTGGCGGCTTACCTGGCCCTTGCAGACCTGGCGAGGGCGCCGAGGCTGAGGGAGAACAGGCCGAGTACGAGGACATACCAGTACCACACACTGCCCGCGCCGCCTGCCGAACCCTCACCGGCCTTCGGGAGCTGAGGGACCGGCGTCGGTGTGTCGGTCGGCCCGAGCACCTCGGAGAAGGGCGTCTCCGTTTGAGTTGGAGTGTCCGTTGGCGTGTCGGTCGGTGTGTCCGTCGGTGTACTCGTAGGTGTATCCGTAGGCGTGTCGGTCGGCGTATTGGTGGTTGTCGCAGTAGGCGGTACCTGAGTCACACTCGCGGGTGGCGTGTTTGTGGGCGTATCCGTGGGCGTGTTGGTCCGCGTATTCGTGCTTGTGGGTGTGTTCGTCGGTGTACGCGTGGGAGTGTCTTCAGGCGTATCCGTTGGCGTGTTGGTCCTTGTCGGGGTGTTCGTCGGTGTGTTGGTGGGTGTATCCGTCGGCGTGCGCGTGTTTGTCGGAGTCCGCGTGGGAGTGTCCTCCGGCGTGTCGGTGGGCGTATCGGTCGGCGTGTTCGTTGGAGTGTCCGTCGGTGTGTCTGTCGGTATGTCCGTCGGCGTGTCCGTCGGTGTGTCCGTCGGCGTGTCCGTCGGTGTGTCCGTCGGTGTGTCCGTCGGCGTATCGGTCGGCGTATCGGTCGGCGTGTTCGTAGGTGTATCGGTCACGGTTGTGGTCGGCGTTTCCGTGTCCTGGCCAAATCCGAGCATCGGCACATCCTGCTGGCCGACGTTAATGGTGTCCTCTTCCTCGTCCGGGTTGCCGGGAGAGGTCTCTGCGCTGCCGATCGCCGCATGGAGGTTTCCTGTCGGGTCCGGCGCGAAGCAGCGGAACCAGGCGTCTACTCGAACGATAAGTTCCTCAGCCGGATCGAGGTCGGTGACGCGGACGGTGAAGAGGAGCAGGTTGGCGTCCTGGTCAGTGAAGAAGTCCTGGTCGCCGGCCGCCGTTCCGGGCGTGCTACCACTTGCGTAGAGTGGGCTTCCTTCTAAACTGACGGTCTCCGTCCCATCGAGACCGACATTCCCAGTCTCGGTTGTTTGGCCTGCGAAGTCGACGGCGCTAATACCAGCGTCGATGACGTCGTAGTAGCCTACACCCTGTTGGCCGTTGTTCTCGGCATCGAGGACGTAGTTGATGTCGATGGACTGGTCGGCCACCGCGCCATCATCGACCACAACCTGCGTGAAGAACACGATGGTGTCGTTGCAGGCAAAATCTTCCGACTCGAGCTGCTCCACGACGTGCGTGTTGATGGTCCGCGCGTCGTACTCGAGGCCGCCGCTGACCAACTCGACAGCGGGCTGCGTCGTGTGGTCGTAATCGTCGTCTGCTGCAGCGATGAAGTCGAGGCTGAAGTCGCCGCCATCGGCTGAGGCGCCGGTGAACATGGGAACGAGAGCAACCACGGCGAGCAAGAAGACGCCAACGAGAACCAGGCCAAGAGGGGCTGCTCGCCCACGTTGACTTCTTAGCCGATGGCCGACGCGAAAGAGAGACCTAGTGGTTTCCTTGGGTGTCTTCATCATGCTACCAGCGTTATGTATACTACGCACCTTGCCTGCCGATCGCAAGGCTACAACTTCCCTTTAGGTAAATGAGCGACTTGCTATGGTCCGATGTTCGTATCTGTAAACGAAGGCATTCCTGGCAGATTTCTATCTATTGGTATGAGTTTGGTTTGAATCCAGTTCGAACAGATCAAGACGCTTCGCCCCGAGTCTGGATCCCGGGCCGAAGTGGATTGCTCGCTGCGAGGCAGTTCCGGCTAACCCGCGCCGTTGAACATGAGGACTGTTCGGGCGACCTCGCCGGCCTTCATGGCACGGAAGGCCTCGTTGACGTCCTCCAGCTTGCCGCGGACGGTGATCATCTCGTCGAGCTTGAGGATGCCGTTGAAGTAGAAGTCGACGTAGCGAGGCATGTCGACGCGGAAGCGGTTCGAGCCCATGGTGCAGCCCTGGATCTTCTTTTCCTGGAGGAACGACGCGCCGTTGAGCTCGACCTTCTGGCCGATCGGGATCATGCCGATCACGGTGGCGGTACCGCCGGCGCGCAGCGCGTCGAAGGCCTGCTCCGCGACATCTTTGTTGCCGATCGCCTCGAAGGTGTAGTGGGCGCCGCCGCCGGTGATCTCGCGGATCTTGGCGACGGGGTCGCCCTCGGACGCGTCGACCGTATGCGTCGCACCGAGCTCCTTGGCCAGGCCGAGTTTGCTCTCGACGACGTCGACGGCGATGATCTGGCCCGCGCCGGCGATCCGGCAGCCCTGGATGGCGGCAAGGCCGACGCCGCCCGCGCCGAAGACGACGGTGCTGGTGCCGGGCTCGACCTTGGCGGTGTTGAGCGCCGCGCCGACGCCGGTCATGACGCCGCAGCCGATTAGGGCGGCGCGGTCGAGCGGCATGTCGTCGCGGATCTTGACGATCGCGTTCTCGTGGACGAGCATGTGCTCGGCGAACGTCGAAAGGTTGAGGAACTGGTGGACCATCTCGTCCGTGCCGGCCTTCTTGAGCTTGGGCGGCGCGCCGGGCGCGCGGGCCCGGTCCGGGCTCTGGCAAAGCGACGGGTGGCCGGTCAGGCAGTACTCGCAGTTGCCGCAGAACACCGAGAGGCAGGAGATGACGTGGTCGCCGGGGGCGAACTGAGTAACGAGCTCGCCGACCTCTTCGACGACGCCGGCGCCTTCGTGGCCGAGGACGGCCGGGGCCGGGTAGCCGTACAGGCCGTCGACGAAGTGGAGGTCGCTGTGGCAAACGCCTGAGGCGGCGACCTTAATGAGCACCTCGCGCGGGCCGGGCTTGTCGATGTCGATGTCCTCGATGGTGAGATCCTGGTGGGGTCCGTGGAACAAGGCTGCTTTCATGTTATGTGGAACTCCTTTCAGCGCTCCATTCAAGCGGCCGGACACGCCGGTGTCAATGCGACGTGGCAAGTGCTCGGAGCTCGAAGGTCGTCTACAGCCAGGGCGGTAGGATGCGCTTCGCCAGAAGCCAGACGCGGCCGAACCACGGCGTCTCTTGGGTGTAGTCCCAGGTGGCGTAGCGCTCCGGCGTGACGACGAGCGCCACGGCTGGCCCTGCCTCGATGGCGCCCTGGGCCGACTGCTTGTAGCCGATCCCGCCGACGAAGCCGAGGTAGTGTCGGGGCGTTTGGTCGGCGAGCCACGGCGGGTCCTCTTCGATCGTTGCCGTGCCGTGGACAATGACAGACTTATAAGGCGCGCGCTCGTCCTGCACGCAGACCGAAACGCGCGGCTCGCGGCGGACGTTCGCCACCTTGACCGACGCCTCCTCGGTGCGGAACCAGAGCCTGCCGTCGCGGTAGAGGTACCAGATGGGGGTGGGGACGGGCCGCCCGTCTTCGCCGATGGTGATGAGGACGGCGACGTGACGGCCGCCCAGGAAGCGGTTGCGCTGGGCCGGGGTCATGCGGCTGGGCATGGGTTAAGTAGTGTTCCCCGCACTATTGCGCGAGGGGATCCTACCAAACGCCAAGCTGAGGGGTTAGTTGGCGCGCTCGAGATACTCGCCGGTGGTGGTGCTGATCTTGAGCTTGTCGCCCGTGTTGATGAACAGCGGCACGTTGACGACAAGGCCTGACTCCATCTTGGCCTGCTTGGTGGCGCCGGTGGCGGTGTCCCCCTTAACGCCGGGCTCGGTGTCGGCGACTGTCAGCACGACTGCGGCAGGCACCTCGACGCCGATCGGCTCCGCGCCGTACATGAGTAGCTCGCACTGGCTGCCCTCGGTGAGGTACTTCGCGGCCTCGCCGACCTGGTTCTCGTTCAGCGGCGTCTGGTCATAGGTCTCGGTGTTCATGAAGTACGACAATTCGCCGTCCTTGTAGCTGTACTCCACCTTAATGCGCTCGACGCGGGCGCGCGCGAGCTTGGCGTTGTTCTGGAACGTCTTCTCGATCGTATGCCCGCCGCGGACGTCCTTCAGCTTGAGGCGCACCGTGGCCGACCCGCGGGCCATCTTGATGTGCTCGTAGTCGAGCACCTGGTAGAGCTCGTTGTCGAGCTCGACAGTGACTCCCTTGCGTGCGTCCGTGACGTTGATCATCCGTTCCCCCGTTTGGTTTCAGGTGCCATCCTTCAACTGCCTCAGGATGGCGCTTGGTCAATTACAACTCCGCCGTGGTCAGCTTGGGCGCGTGCGACATGACGCGCGCCTTGCCGTTCTCCATGACGACGATGTCTTCGATCCGAACGCCGCCCCACTCGGTTAGGTAGATGCCAGGCTCGATCGTGAACACCATGCCGTCGCGCAGCTTGTCATTCGATGTCTTGGCCACACGCGGGCCCTCGTGCACCTGCATCCCGACGCCGTGGCCAAGCCCGTGGCCGAAATCGTCGCCGTAGCCGGCTTCTTCGATCACGTTGTGTGCGAGCATGTGCGCGTCCTCGCCGGTCATCCCCTCCTCGACGAGCTCGATCGCCGTCTGCTGCGCCGCGAGCACGATGTCGTAGACCTTCTTGAACATGTCGTCGGGTTTGCCGAGCACGATCGTGCGCGTGAGGTCGGAGACATAGCCGTCGATCTCGACGCCCATGTCGATGACGATGCCCTCACCCTCCTTGAGCTCCTTGTCGCGCGGGTAGCAGTGCGGCTGCGCGCCCCATGGTCCACCGCCGACGATCGTGGGGAACGAGACGCCGTCACCGCGGTGCTCGCGAACGTACTTCTCGATCTCCCAGGCGACCTGCTTCTCGGTCCAACCGGGCTCGATCCGCTTCGCGACCTCGGTGAACGCCTCGTCGCCGAGATCGATCGCTCGCTGGATCGCGGCGATCTCCTCCGCGTCCTTGATCACGCGCAGCCCCTCGACGAGATTGACCGTCGGCGCGAGCTTCGGTCGCTCCTCCTCCGGCAGCTTCTGGATCTCCTTCCGGATCTGGCGGTGCGTGTGGTAGGTGACGTGCGCGGCCTCGAAGGCGACGCGCTTGCCGCCGAGACCTCTGAGTAGATCCAGCAGCCACTGGTCGAACCCGCCGACTGCCCGCAGGACCCGGCACTCCGGCGCCTGGCGCTCGGCCTGCTCCCAGTACCGGGAGTCGGTCGCGAGCACGGCTTCGTCCGCCGTGACGAGCAGATAGCCAGACGTGCCGGTGAAGCCGGTCAGGTAGCGCCGGTTGACCGGGCTGGCCGTCTCCGGGCTCATGATGAGCAGCGCGTCCAGCTTGTGCTCGGCGAGCTTCTCGCGTAGCCGTTCGATGCGGTCCTTCGTCACAGACATATAAGGTGGCCGGCCCGCTAGGCGTCGGAATTGAGCGCGACGAGCGCCTCGAGGGCGGCGATGTAGCCGAACCAGCCGAGTCCGGCAACGACGCCGCGGCAAACGCCCGCAGTCAGCGAACGGCGCCGGAACGGCTCCCGTCGGTGGATGTTAGAGATGTGGACCTCGATCACCGGCGCCCCGACCCAGTTGAGGGTGTCGCGAAGGGCGATGCTGTAGTGCGTGAGCGCGCCTGGATTGACGATGATGCCGTCGGCGCCGGGCGCCTGCTCCTGCAGGTAGTCGATGATGGCGCCTTCTTGGTTCGACTGGAACGTCACGATCTCGGCGTTGAGCTCCTTCGCGCGCGCGGAGACGCGCGACGTAATGTCATCGAGGGTGAGGCTACCATACACCTCGGGCTCGCGGCTGCCGAGCATGTTCAGATTTGGGCCGTTGATGAGCAGGATGCGCATTGCACGGGAAGCGTACCAGGTATGTATTTGCCGGTCGAGAAAGGACGCTCGCTATACTGACGCTGCTGTGTCCCGCTTCCTGCGTCTCGCCTTCGCAATCGTACCACTGGTCCTCGCGGTCGCGGCGCTAGGGTTCCTCTCCGCGCAGCGCTTCTCGGCTCCCGCGAGTGCGACCGGGCCGGCCAGCATGGTGATCGAGGTCGGCGGAAACGCCTCAAGCTGCGACGATTTCGACAACCCGACGAAGTGCACTGTGGACTCCGGCCGGGTCTTCACCGTCTCGGCTCGCGTCGAGAGCCTGCCGCCTGCATCGACCGGCTATGCGGGCTGGCAGAGCCTCCTGTACTACGACGAACTGCAGTACAACCCGGAGCCTGACCCCGCAGACGAGGTCGTCTGGCCGGACAGCGCGTTGCCGCTACGCTCGCCAGCCGCGCCGGGCGGACACGAGCGAGTCGTCGGTTTCGCCGACGTGACGTCGCAGACCCCGCCCCTTGAGGCGAGCACGTATCTGGGCAACCTGCTTTCTTTACGCCTCATGTGCAGCAATAACGCGCAGACGTTCCAGCTCGCGTTGATCGCGTACGATGCCGCGGAGCAACCGCTCGGCAGCGCGTTCAGCCTGAGCGACGCCGATGGCGGAGGCGTCGTGCCGGCGAAGGTTGACGGGCAGAAGGTGCTCGATCTCGATACCAATCCAGAGACGGACGCCGTTACGGTCGACGTCGCTGACAGCGTCACGATCAATTGCGGCGGGCCGACGGCCACGCCCATCCCGCCCGGCCCAGACCTCAGCCTCCAGAGCCTCCGCGTCGAGCTCGAGACCGGCGGCGCGTGCAGCTACACGTCTACGAACCTGGGCGTCCGGATCGTTGTCGAGAACGAGGGCGTGCTCGACGCGGGCCCGTTCTCGCTCGATGTCAACGGCGACCGAGCGCGCATCAGCGGTGGCCTTGCCTCTGGCGAGAAACTCTCGCTCTGGTTCCCGGGCTACAACAACGGCGAGAACACAGTCGAGATCGACGTCCTCGATGAGATCGTGGAGATGAACGAAGACAACAACAGCGAGGTTGTGGTGCCCGCGATCCCGACCTTGCCCGCGCCGTGTACACCCACTCCACGCCCACCCGGCGAGGCTGGCGATGCCGACTGCAGCGGCACGGTCAACGCGGTCGACGCCGCGCTCATCCTGCAGCTCATCGCCGCGCTCACCGACTCGCTCGACTGCGAACACCTCGCCGACGTGAACGACAGCGACGCCGTCGATGCGATCGACGTGACGCTCATCCTCCAGTTCACCGCGGGGCTGCTGGACGAGCTGTAGATTCGTTCCCGCCGGGACGGCGGTATACTCTCGCTATGGCCGGTTTCTCGAAACGAGAGTACAAGCGCGTTGTCGCCAAGTTCGGGACGAGTCTGCTGACGGCGGGCACGGACCGCCTCGATCTGTCGATGATGTCTGCGCTGGTGGGGCAGGTGGCCGGACTGCGCAAGCGCGGCATCGGCGTGATCATCGTGAGCTCTGGCGCGATCGCGGCCGGCCGGCACCGGCTCGGCCCGGTCGCGCGCAAAGAAGGGCCGTCGCGACAGGTCCTGGCGTCGGTCGGCCAGAGCCACCTCATGCATACCTACGACGGCCTGTTCGCCGAACACGACCTCGTCACGTCGCAGGCGCTGCTGACGCGGCGGGCCATCACCGAGCGCGAAGGCTACCTGAACGCGCGCAACACGCTCCTCGCGCTGCTCGACCTCGGCGCGGTGCCGGTCGTGAACGAGAACGACGTCGTCGCCGTCGAGGAGATCGAGGGCATCCTGATCGGCGACAACGACAACCTCTCTGCGCTCGTCACGAATCTTGTGGACGGCGACCTGCTCGCGATCCTCACCGATACCGGCGGGCTCCATACCGCCGACCCCCGCCGCGACCCGGACGCCAAACTCGTCGAGCGCGTCGAGCGCATCACGCCCGAGATCGAGGCGCTGGCGGACGACTCCGCGACGCCGCACGGCGTCGGCGGTATGGTCACGAAGCTCGAAGCCGCGAAGCTCGCAACCGCCGGCGGCGCCGACGTCGTCATCGCGAGCGGGCACGAGCCCGACGTGCTCCCGCGACTGGTCGACGGCGAGACGATCGGCACGGCCTTTCCGGCGACCGCCGACCGCATGGAGAGCCGCAAGCGCTGGATGCTCGCGGGGCTCAAGCGGCGCGGCCGGATCGTGGTGGACGCCGGTGCGGCGAAAGCGCTGACCGTGAACGGCAAGAGCTTGCTGCCGGCCGGAGCCCGCGAGGTCGTCGGGCCGTTCGACCGCGGCGACAGCGTCTCGATCTACAGCGAGGACGGCCACGAGTTCGCGATCGGCGTGACGAACTACGGCCACGAGGACGCGGCGGCGATCTGCGGCCAGCGCTCCGACAAGATTGAAGAGGTGCTCGGTCACGAGTACGGCGCCGAGCTCGTGCATCGCAACAACCTGGTGCTGCTGTGATCGGGATCCTCCGCAGAGTGAAGGGCTTCTTTGTCGCGGATGACCCTACCGTGAAGCTCGTCGCGAATGTTGATGAACCCGAAGCGCTCATGTGCAAGGAGCTGCTGGATAACGGCGGAGTCCCGGCCTACGTCAAGAACTCAGACTCCTACTCTGCAACTTACGGTGCAACTCCCCTCCTGGGCGTGGACATCTACGTGAAGAGAAGCGATGTCGAACGTGCCGAGGAGATACTGGGCCTCAGCTGGAGACCCACCGCGGGCGAGGGAAGTAGAACACTGCTGTGCGCTGGCTGAAACGCTTCCTCACCTCCGACGACCCGATCGTCAAGCTGAGCAGCGCGCTCAGCGAGCCCGACGCGCAGATGCGCAAGGAGCTGCTCGAAAACGACGGCGTGCCCGCGATGGTCCGGAACACGACCGGCGACAGCGCGGCCTACGGCGCAACGCTCGTCTTCGGCTTCGATCTCTATGTCCGCAGCAGCGACGCGGAGCGCGCGAAGGAGATCCTAGGCCCGATCATCGACGGCGACGCAGCCGCAGAAGCGCCCTCGGACACCAACGGCCACAGCGACGGCTACATAAGGTAGACGGAACCGGGCGACGCCTAGCAACGAAAAGGAGCCCGCCGAACGGCGGGCTCCTTTTCGTCGGTCGCGCTCCGGCTATGAACGCCGAGAGCGCCTCAACCGGGGGTGGGGGTCGGCGTGACGCGCGGGGTAGGCGTCACGACGGGAGCGATATCGAATGAGAAGATCTCGGTCTTCCGGGCGCGCTCGCACATGAGAACCGGCGTGACCGCGATAACGTCATCCTCGCCGAAGTTGCTGGTCGTCAGCCTGATCGGCTCGTTGCGGACGACTTCTGATCTGAGGTTGAAGCACTCCCAGACGAGGCCACCGGCCTGCCCAACGTGGTGTGTCCCCGTCGCGTCCCGGCTCGTCTTCCGCGCCTCCTCGCACATGAAGGCCGGGTCGGCGACGGTGACCAGGTCCGTCCCGAAGTTCCTCGTGATCAGCTCGACCTCCGTGATCCGGTCCGTGCCTTCGATGTGGAAGCACTCCCAGGCTGCCCTGCCGGGATCTCCCAGGCTGGCCGTGGTGCCGTCGGCGAGTGTATGGTCCTTCCGCGCGCTCTCGCACATGATCTCAGCCTGACCCACGATCACGTCCTCCTCGCCGAAGTTGACCGTGCGGAGCTGGACAGGGTCAGCAGGGTTGTCGCCGTGCTCGAGCAGGAAGCACTCGAACACGAAACGGCCGGGCTCGCCCAGCGGAATGATGGGGTCGAGGCCGACCGGAATCTTGCGGGCCCCTTCGCAGAAGGCGATGGCGGTGCCCACCTGGACTCTGTCGCGCCCGAAGTTTCTGGTCTCGAGCTGGACGACCTCGTCTGGCGTTGCGCCGTCGACGAGTTCGTAACACTCGACGATGAGCGGCGCCCTGCCGAATGAAGGCGCCACCAGGTCACCGGGGGGACCCGGTGGCGCCGAGCTAACGTCGTCGTCCTGGATCACAAGAGCGAAACTGGCAACGCCAATTGCCACGAACACCGCCAGCACGAACACTACAAGCTTCGTCATTTACGTACCCTCCTTGGTATTGGTCTTCTGACTGGCAGAGGACGCCGCTTGACTTGCTCCCCATATCCCGTCGATCCGATCGGAACGACGGTGCGCTCGACAACTTCAGAAAGGGAGCGGACGCGGGATCGATCTCACCCGGATGGCGCGGTACAACTCTCTCCGCAGGTCACAACTCCGCGGATCGCTCCGCGTCCGCTCCCGAAGCAAGAAGGCGGTCAGGGGGCCCGAAGCTTCCGTGCAGACGGCCGCCGCACAGCGACCGTCATTGGCCTCTCCGTGCTCTGTCTGAGCTGCCTGTCCGCCTCGTACCAATCATCGTCATCGACGTAGCCTCGCTGCGTGCAGACCTCGTACACCCGCTCGGCCACCGCCAGACGCCATTTCGGGCTGGACGTCCTGAGGAGCTCGGTTGTGCGAGACACAGCTATCACCTCCTTGGACTGCGGTGCTTGGAAGGTTCTCGCTGATCTTAATGGTGCCCTTGGGTCCAGCGTCCTGTGAACTGCCGGCGGACTGCTGAACGGCGTCCACGAGCACCCGCGGATCCGGGGGCCCGGCGCCGACGACGGCCATGTAGGCAGCCAGGCCGATGAAGTCGAGGAGCGGTGATGATCGCATATGCGGCCTCGCAACGGTTACGTCGCGTTACCGGTCATCCGGACGGCTGCGGGGATGTTTCGTTGGAGAAGCGATCTGCGGTTAGAGAAGAGAGCAACTCCTATGGTAGAGGTGCGTTTCATGTCTGTCAATGCAGATAATGTAAAACATGCATATCAAATCAGGTTCTGCTATCGTGCGGCATTGATCCACGATCCTTCGTTCGTGAATGTGACATCGTTCATAGAGGGCGGTGCGGCGTTCACGTACCGTGACGTCGCGGAGCCGATACTTCTTTGCAGGAGGACGACGCCATGCAAGTACGAGACCTTATTCAGGCCACCATCGACGAGCGCGAGCTCGACGTTCAACGACACCAGCTCGAGCGTCAGGCGGCGTCGCGGCCGGCGTCGGTCGGCGAGGTGCACTTCCTGACGAGTGCCGCCCGGGTGCTCGCGACAGTCGCGCGCGAGCCCGGCGCCACTATGCGCGAGATCGCGGAGACCGTTGGCCAGACCGAGCGCGCGGTGTGGGACCAGCTCCGCCAGCTCGAGAGGGCCGGCCTGCTCACCCGCCAGCGCGTCGGCCGCCGCAATACATACCGGGTCGATCAAAACGCCGTGCAGCGCCACCTGCTCGCGGAAGGGGCGGCGTTGCTGGGAGCATAGCGACCTCCCTACCGCGCGCTGAAGTGCGCGGCATGGTATACTTACTGAAAGTTCCCCCAAGTCATCGCTTGCCGCGACCTACATCGATTTCGTTGCACTCGGCGACCTGGCAGAAGACCAAGGAGGTCGCTGCTTGCCAACCCCCGAACCTACGCCTACCTGCCTGGATTGCAGGCAGCCACTCGGCGTGACCACAGCCATCAGAGAGCCATCGCGTAACAGCGAGGCTTCGAAGCGATGTCCGGCCTGTCGGGCGACGCGCAAGGCGAAGCGCGAGCGCGAATTGACATCGTTCTGGCGGGACGCGTAAGCCGTTTTGACAACTTCCCCAGGACCTTTCCTTTGATCGTCGAGCGGCGAGACAACGAAAGCGCCGAACGACTGCTCGACCGCTTCAAGCGCGTCGTGCAGCGCTCCGGCATCCTGCGCGACGCGAAACGTAAGCGCCATTTCATTTCCAAGTCCGAGTCTCGCCGTCTGGCAAAGGCTCGCAGCGCGCGCCGGCTGCGCAAGAACGCAGCCAAGGTGCGAGACGCCTCACAGTTCGGTGGACGGCGTCATCGATAGCGTGTTCAGGACGCCGACCGGCGTCCACGGGAGTGTTCCGAAGGAGGAACAGCACATGGCAACAGGAAGCATTAGCAA
>Ga0075326_1000089_pt1 | contig 18644 bp, 19 predicted proteins | sample MayberrySE_Catta_3_FD_120052 | JGI IMG/M metagenome (GOLD analysis project Ga0075326, IMG submission 120052) | Natural and restored wetland microbial communities from the San Francisco Bay, California, USA, that impact long-term carbon... | ecosystem: Environmental > Terrestrial > Soil >...
ACCTGGCGTGGCTGGATTCCTGATGGAACGGGAGATCGACTACCTCAGCCGCGTAGCAGTCGATCCCGAACGGCCCCTCGGTGCGATCATCGGCGGGGCCAAGATCAGCGACAAGATGCTATGCGTCCGCAACCTTCTCTCCCTCGCGGACGTACTCGTGATCGGCGGCGGGATGGCGAATACGTTCCTCAAGGCCAAGGGCGTGAACGTCGGCGACTCGTTGGTCGAAGACGACATGCTCGACGAGGCTCACACGATCGCGGAGGATCAGCGCATACTGTTGCCTATTGACGTGGTGATCGCGGACGCCTTCGACGTCGGCGCCAATGCACAGACGGTCGCGACCGCGGCCGTGCCCGACGGCTGGCGCATCATGGACGCCGGTCCCGACTCGATCGCCGCATACGTCGAGGCGCTTTCGGACTGCAAGACGATCGTCTGGAACGGCCCGCTCGGTGTCGCGGAGTTCCCTCAGTTCGCGAAGGGCTCGCTCGCGCTGGCGGAGGCGCTGGCAGAACAGAGCGCCACCACAGTGGTTGGAGGCGGCGAAACGGCAGCACTGATCGACGAGGCCGGCCTCGCCGCCAAATTCGACCACGTCTCCACCGGCGGCGGCGCGTTTCTCGGGTTCCTTGAGGGCAAGGAACTACCCGGCGTGGCCGCGCTGATGGATGCTTGAGCGAACCCGGCTGCTAGAATAAGAACCCCATGGACCTAGACCTCATCCGGCAGCTCGCGCTTCCCAACGACACCAAGATCGTCCTGACCGTCATCGACGGCCTGGGAGGGCTGCCCCACCCCAGTCGCGGCCGGAGCGAGCTCGAGGCCGCCGACACGCCCAACCTCGACCGGTTGGCGGCCGACAGCCTCTGCGGCCTGACGATCCCGGTCGCACTCGGTGTCACGCCGGGCAGCGGACCCGGCCATCTGGCCCTGTTTGGCTACGACGCGCTGAAGTACACGGTCGGGCGAGGCGTCCTCGAGAGCCTCGGCATCGACTTTGACTTGCAGCCCAAGGACGTCGCGGCGCGAGGGAACTTCTGCACGCTCGACGCAGACGGCAAGATCGTCGACCGGCGGGCCGGCCGCATCCCGACGGACGAGTCCGCCAAAATCTGCAAGGAGCTCGCCAAGATCGAGCTGCCGAGCGTCGACCTCTTCGTCGAGCCGGTCCGCGACCACCGCTTCGTGGTCGTGCTGCGGGCGAAGGGAAGGCGCAAGCTCTCACCGGACATCCGCGACACTGACCCTCAAAAGGAGGGCGTCGCGCCGTTCCAGGCCGAGGCTAGCGCGACGGGTGGCAAGGCGACTGCTACGCTGATCAACACCTTCATCGCCGAAGCGCGGGAGGTCATCAACAACCGCACGTCGGCCAACGGCCTCACGCTGCGCGGATTCGCACAGAAGCCCGACTTCCCGGCGATGCCCGACGTGTTCAACATGCGTACGGCAGCGATCGCGATGTACCCGATGTATCGTGGCCTCGCGAAGCTGGTTGGCATGACTGTCCTTGACGGCGGCGAGTCCTTCCTAGACGAGGTGGAGACGCTCAAGAGGCGCTGGAACGACTTCGACTTCTTCTTCGTCCACTACAAGCCCGCCGATGCCGCCGGCGAAGACGGCGACTTCAACGCGAAGGTCGCCGCGCTGGAGGCGTTCGACCGCTCCGTGGCGGACCTGCGGGCCGTGGGCGCGGACGTGCTGATGATCGCCGGTGACCACTCGACGCCCACGGCAATGGCTGCCCATAGCTGGCACCCGGTGCCGTTCTCGCTGTTCTCGCCGAACGCCACGCCGGACGGTACGAACAACCTCGACGAGCGCTCCTGCTTGCGTGGCTCTCTAGGGACATTTCACGCGACCGAGGTCATGCCCCTGGCGATGGCTCATGCTGCCCGCTTCGCCAAGTACGGGGCCTAACGCGTGGCTGGCCGTACGCCGTTCGTAGCCGGCAATTGGAAGATGCACACGAGCCTCGACGAGTGCGTCGCACTCTGCTCCGCGGTTCGGCATGCGGCATCGGCTCTCACCAGTGTGGAGATCGGAGTTGTCCCGCCGTTCCTCTACCTCTCTCGTGCGAAGGAGGTGCTGAGCGGCTCAAACATCCGCCTCGGAGCCCAGAACGTCCACTGGGAGGAGCAGGGTGCCTACACCGGAGAGATTAGCCCAACAATGCTCCAGGGATTGGTCGACGACGTGATCATTGGCCACTCCGAGCGCCGCCAGCATTTTGGCGAGACCGACGAGACCGTGAACCAGCGCCTCCGCGGCGCTCTCGCCCACGGCTTGCGCCCGATCGTTTGCGTCGGCGAGACGCAGGTTGAGCGCGAGTCGGACAAGACGGAGCAGATCCTGAGCCGCCAAGTCCAGGCCGCTTTGGAGAGCGTACCCTGGACGTCCGACAGCGTGATCGCCTACGAGCCCGTCTGGGCCATCGGCACAGGGCTGGCCGCGACCGCCGGCGAGGCGAACGAGGCGATCGCGTTCATCCGCAGTGTCGTCGCGAGCATGCTCGGCGAGGAGCTCGCGAATGCGACGCGCATTCAGTACGGCGGCTCGGTAAAGCCTGACAACGCGGCGGAGCTCTTCGCGCAGCCCGAGATCGACGGCGCGCTCGTCGGCGGCGCCAGCCTCGACGCCGACGCCTTCATGCAGATCGTCCGCGCCGCGGCGTAAGGAACTGATGGCGCAGGAGTACTTCATCTGCCGGACGTGCGGGGTCCAGCATGGCGAGCACGAGACGCCGCCCAAACGCTGCTTGATCTGCGACGACGAACGTCAGTACGTTGGCTGGCAGGGCCAGCAGTGGATAACCCTGTCGGAGATGCGTGAACAAGGCTACAGGAACGAATTCCGCGAGATCGAACCTGGGCTCGTCGGCTTTCGGACAGAACCCCACTTCGGCATCGGCCAGCGCGCCTTGCTCGTTCAGACGGACGCGGGCAACGTTTTCTGGGACGGCAACAGCTTCATCGACGACGACACCATTGAACGCATCACCGACCTCGGCGGCATCGCCGCTATCGCCGTGTCGCACCCACACTTCTACGGCTCGATCGTCGAGTACAGCCACGCGTTCGGCAACGCGCCGATCTACCTGCCGAAGGCGGACGCGGCGTTCATCGCCCGGCGGGACTCCGCTGTCGAACTCTGGGAAGGGAGCGTCGAGCTCGTACCAGGCGTGACGCTCGTCCAGTGCGGCGGCCACTTTCCCGGCAGCGCGGTCGTACACTGGGCACCGGGTGCCAACGGTCGTGGTGCGATCCTGACAGGGGACTCGATCGCGGTCGCGCAGGACCGCGCCTACGTCAGCTTCATGTGGAGCTTCCCGAACTTCATCCCGCTCCCCGCAGACGAGGTCCGCCGCGTCGCCGTGGCAGTCCGCCCGTACGAGTTCGACCGCATCTACGGCGGCTGGTGGCACAGCGTCGTCAATCACGATGGCAAGGCCGCGGTCGAACGTAGCGCCGAGCGCTACGCCGCACGCATGGAGCAGCTTCCGAAGCTCCCATGACGCCGTCCTACGTACGCTTCGTAATCCTGAGCGCCGCGAGGACGGGTTCGAATATGCTCGCGACATTGCTACACGACCATCCCGAGATCATCTGCTTCCGAGAGCTCTTCAACCACAGAGCATCGCAGATCGACTTCGGGGTTGAAGGCTACGATCCTGGCGACGAAGCGGATCGGCATTTGCGCGATACCGACTTCTCCGCGTTCCTTGAGCAACGCATCTTCCGTGAGCATGGCCCGCGTATCCAGACAGTCGGGTTCAAGATGCCATACGAGCACTTCATGTTCTTTCCAGGAATGGAAGGCTGGATTGCCGGCCATCGCGAAATCCACATCGTTCACTTACGCAGACGCAACCTCCTTCGCCAGTTCGCGTCCGTGAAGGTCGCCCAGGCAACGGGAGTCTGGGTAGACGACCGCCCATACTCGCCAAGCCGTGTACTTCGGTTGCGCTACGCAGGCAGGGCAATCCGTCATCCGATGAGAGCAGCGACAGTGCTCAAGCGCCTGATCGCGCCGCGACTACGTCGATCTAAGTCACCTGCGTGGAAGGCGGAACGTGTAGCGGTGACCTTGCCGGTCGACGAATGTCGCTACTACTTCGACTGGTGCCTCTCGACCGCAGCCAGTTACGAAGCATCATTCCGAGACAACCCGGTGGAAGCCGTATTCTATGAGGACGTCGCTAACGCGAAGGAAGCCGTACTCAACTCGCTACAGGGTTTCCTCGGCGTTCGGCCGCAACGTCTCGTGCCCGGAACGCGCAAACAAAATCCTGAGCCCCTGTCCGAGCTTGTGGCGAACTACCACGAGCTGCAGGTGGCGTTCAAGGGTACGGAATACGCTGCGTTCTTCGAGTAGCGCCCGCCGGGGGCGCCTGCGTTACCATCCACTCATGAACCGGATCATCGCCGTCGTCGGGCCGACTGCGACCGGCAAGACCGAACTTGCGATCGCGATCGCGGAGCGGATCGGCGCCGAAATCGTGAACGCCGACTCGCGCCAGCTCTATCGCGGCATGGATATCGGCACGGCGAAACCCACCGAAGAGCAGCGAGAACGCGTCAGGCACTGGCTCGTGGACGTCGTTGATCCTGACGAGACGTTCTCGCTCGGCCGCTACCTCGACCTCGCGCGAGAAGCCCTCGACGACTGCTGGGCTCGCCGAGTGACGCCCGTCGTGGCCGGCGGGACCGGCCAGTACGTCTGGGCGCTGCTGGAGGGCTGGAACGTGCCGCGCGTGCCGCCGGACGCGGAACTGCGGGAGTCGCTCGAACGCCAGGTAGCCGATGAGGGTCTCCAGCCGCTGCTCGATGAACTCGGATCCGCCGACCCGGACTACGCAGCCCGGATCGACGCCCAGAACCCTCGACGGGTGACTCGCGCCGTTGAGGTTCTCCGGCGCACCGGCCAGTCGCCGTCGTCCTGCCGGACACGCACGCCACCAGACGCCATGGTCCGCGTCATCGGCCTCAAATGTCCGCGCGACTTCCTGTACGAGCGCATCGATCACCGCGTCGACTCCATGGTCGAGGCCGGTCTGTTCAACGAAGTGTCGGCCCTGATCGATCGCGGTTACGGTTGCGATCTCCCGTCGATGTCGGGCATCGGTTACCGGCAAGTCTGCCAGCACCTCGCCGGCAAGCTACAGCGCGGCGAAGCGGTGGAGCGGATCAAGACCGCCACACACCGTTTGGCGCGCATGCAGCATGCCTGGTTCCGAGCCGACGACGAGCGGATCCACTGGATCGACATCCGCGATGGCGAGCCTCTCCTCGAGGCGTTACGTTTAGTAGAATCTGAGTCCTGAAATGAGATTTATCAAGCTGCAAGGAGCAGGGAACGACTTCATCGTCGTCGACGCTCGCGGATCTGATCGCGGCTGGACGTCGCTCGCCGCCGCGATCTGCGACCGCCACTTCGGCGTCGGCGCGGACGGACTGCTCACCGTCAACGACTCTGAGGTCGCTGGGCTCCGCATGGGCCTCTTCAACGCTGATGGCTCTGAAGCCGAGCTCTCAGGCAACGGGATGCGCTGCTTCGTGAAATACGCTGTCGAGCGCGGTCTAATCGATGTGGTCGATGATTCGGTCAGCGTCGAAACGCTCGCCGGGATTATCACGTCCAGGGTCATGATGGAGGACGGCAAGGTCAGGGGAGCGCAAGTAAGCATGGGTGAGCCGCGATTCGCGCCGAAGGATATCCCGGTCGCGGTCGAGGCCCAACCACCGCTGACCGATGTCCAGATCGAGGTCGATGGCCGGTCGTTCGCAGTCACCTGCCTCTCGCTCGGCAATCCGCATGCAGTCCACCTCACCGATACGGCCGTCGCGGGCTTCCCGCTCGATACCATGGGCCCGCTCGTCGAACGCCACGCCCTGTTCCCTAAGCGCACCAACTTTTCGGTCGCGCACGTGCGATCGCGTGGGGAAATCGAATCGCGGACGTGGGAGCGTGGCGCCGGCCCAACGCTGGCTTGCGGGTCCGGCTCGTCGGCGGTGATGGTGGCAGCGCGCCTGGCCGGCCTTGTCGACGACGAGGTCGCGATTCATGTCCCCGGCGGCGTCCTCGAACTCGTCTGGGACGGCCGGGGCGAGATTCTGCTGACGGGCCCCGCCGAGGAGGTCTTCGAGGGGGACTGGCCCGACGCATGAAGCAGCTCAGGCGCCTCGACCTCGCGCCGAAGGACCCGTACGGCCGCGCCCAGAAGAGCCCTCTCCGCCACATCGCGCTGACCCGGGCGGCGTTCGATGCCCTGCAAGAAGCGCTGCCCGACCACATCGCGTCCGACACCGACGGCGTGCTCATCGCGCAGCCGTATCAGGGAGCAATCAGGCTGCAATACGCGTTCCCAAACAGCGACGCCTTCGCACGCAACTTCCCTGCCCTGTTCGGTCGTCTGCTACCGGCGTTGAGCGCCGAGGAGACGCCGCTGGGGATCCGGCTCCGGCACACCGACGCCGCGAGCCGTCCCTACATCCAACCCGTCCTCGCCGCACACGCGTTTGAGATCGCGCGCGACTGGCTGCGGATGGAACTGCGCTCTCTGCCCGAGGGCACCGCCGGGTCGAAGATTGGGGAGGGCTTCGCGCTGCGAGAAGCGAGTGTGGAGGACGCTGAGGCGATCGCCGAACTGGACCAAGTCGCGTTCCCGACGTCGTGGCTAACACCCGCCAGCGTTCGCGATTCGGTCGCGCAAGGCGGTGTGTTTCGCGTCATCGAGGACGGGATCTCCGGCCGCGCGGCCGGCTTCCTGCGCCTGCGAGATGAGGACACGTCGACCGGCTACATCGCCGACATCGCCCTGCATCCCGACTACCAGGGACGCGGCCTGGGTGAGGCGGCGATGCGCTGGGCGCTCGCGCGCTTTCGCGACGAGGGCCGCCGCGCGGCCGCGCTCACTGTGAGCAGCAATAACGGCGGCGCCATCGCCCTTTACCGCAAGCTCGGCTTCAATGCGGTAGGCTCCGGAGTCGACTACCACCGACCCATCGATGAAGACGAGGTGCGTGCGGTCCTCGAGAAGAACCTCCGGCCGCGCGTCACCGTCAGGAGAAGGCGACCGTGAAGCTAGCCCAGCGTGTCGAGGACCTTCCGCCCTACCTCTTCGCCGGCATTAGCAAGAAGATTGCCGAGAAGCGGGCGCAGGGCGTCGACGTGATCTCCTTCGGCATCGGCGACCCCGACCTGCCAACTCCACCGCACATCCTCGACGCGCTCGTGGAGGCCGCTCGCGATCCCGCCAACCAGGGCTATCCTGAGTCGGACGGGTTGCCGGAGTACCGCCAGGCGGTGGCCCGCTGGTACAACGCACGCTTCGGCCTCGACTTTGACCCAGACAGCGAGGTCGTGCCCCTCATCGGCTCGAAAGAAGGATTAGGCCACATCCCGCTCTGCTTCATCGACCCAGCCGATGTCGCGCTCGTGCCGGACCCGGGCTACCCCGTGTATCCCGTGGCAGTGCAGCTTGCCGGCGGGACACCCTACGCGATGCAACTCTCCGAACACGACGGCTTCCTGGTCGACTTCGACGCGATTCCCAAAGAAGTCGCCGATAAAGCGGCGTTGATGTTCCTCAACTACCCGAGCAATCCGACCTCAGCGACGGCAGACCTGGCGTTTTTCGAGCGCGCCACCGCGTTCGCCAAACGCCATGACATCATCGTCGTCCACGACATGGCCTACAGCGAGATCGCCTATGACGAGTACGTCCCGCCCAGTTTCCTTGAAGCGCCCGGAGCGCGCGACGTGGCCATCGAAGTGAACTCGCTCTCGAAGGGCTACTGCATGACTGGCTGGCGCATCGGCATGGCGGTCGGCAACGCGAGGATGATCGACGCGTTGACGACGATCAAGTCAAACCTCGACTCCGGCATCCCTAACGCGATCCAACGCATGGCGATCGCCGCGCTCGACGGGCCGCAGGACTCGATCCGCGAGAACAACGCCATTTACCAGCGCCGCCGCGACACGCTTGTCGACGCGGTGCGCGCCGCCGGGCTGGAGGTCGAGCCGCCGAAGGCCAGCCTCTACCTCTGGTGCCGGCTGCCGGACGGCGTGAGCTCGGTCGACTTCGCGGGAAAGCTCCTCGACGATGTAGGCGTCGTTGTGACGCCCGGCATCGGCTACGGCGACCACGGCGAGGGCTACGTGCGGCTCTCGCTCACTATCCCCGACGACCGCCTCAAGGAAGGCATCAAGCGTCTCAAAGCCTGGCGATTGGATTAGCCGTCGGCGCGCGGGCCCAGCAGGTTGTGCGGAAGGCGCTGGAGCTCTTCGCGCAATCGCGCGATGATGCGCGCCCGCAACTCAACATGTGGCGACTCCGTGGCCCCGGTCAGGGCCACCGCAGCCCGCGAGATCGTGTCGCGCAACGCATCGTTCGTTGCCGAGAGATCCGAGATGCGCACCGAAGGATCGGAAGTCCCCGCATGGTTCTCCAGCAGCTCGACCATGTCGTCGGTGCCGTCCCGCGGTGCGTCTTTGAGGACCTTGGCTACCTCGCGAGCCAGGCCGCGCAGCGCGGCGTTGTCGTCGACAAGGATCTGTGCCGCGATATCGAGATCGCGCGTGGCGATGCCGAGCAGGACGTTGATGAGCATGAGCTCCGTTCGAGCGAAGTCGCCCTGCACCTCAGGCAGGATATAGGTCATGAGGGAACCTTGTACGCCTTGCAGTATCTCCGCGCTGTTGGGTCGCATGAACAGCCCTCCCTATTCGATCAGCCTGAGAATCTCGAGCTCGATGTCGGGGTTCAGGTGTGCCGTGAACGCGTGCATTGCGTCCTTGCTGCGTCCCTCGATGAACGACCTCGCGCCCGTGAGGAAGATCACGGCGAGTTTGACGTTCCCTAGCACCTCCCAGAAGTGCACAGCCGCGCGGTCGATCTCGACGCCGGCCGCCCCTTCGTACTGGCGGTAGAACTCGTCCCGCGACAGGAGACCGCCCACCAGGGCGTCGCCAGCCCACCGCCACGAGCGCAGACAGACCCATGCAATGTCCTCCATCGGGTCGCCTAGATGGACCATCTCCCAGTCGAGCACGCCCGTAATGCGTCCCTCGTGGACGAGGAAATTGCCCGTCCGGTAGTCACCGTGCACTAGCGCGATGCGTTCGGGAGCCGGCTTACTCGCTCGCATCCAGGCGATCGCCATCTCCAGTGCCGGCTGCGGTTCTAGGGCCTCTTCGCGCATGATGCGCTCCCAGTGTGCTATCTCCACATCCGGGCTGTCCTGGGGTACGTCAGGCCGCCTGAGGCCAGCGAGGCCGCCGCCTTCCCAGTCGAACGCATGGATCTGAGCCAGAACCTGAACCTTCTGTCGGGCGATCGCATCTGCCGCGCCATCGGCGATGACGACCTGCGCCGACGCCTCGCCCGGCAGGCGCTCCATGACGAAGAACGGCCGGTCCAGCCACTGCGACTCCTCCTCGAGCCAAAGGACCTCGGGCACCGGAACCTCCGTACTCTGAAGCGCGCTGTACACCTGAAACTCCACGTGGCGCTCGGTATCGAGGAGGCTCGCTTCCGGGTCCCGGCGGACAATGAATCCACGTTCTGAGCGCGATCCACCCTCCTGCCAGGTCGCGTCCAAGGACCAAGTCTCTCGCGATGCCCCTCCGGAGATCCGGCGCAAGCCCGCGACCTCTAAGCCGGTAGCCTTGGGCAATTTGTGCTCCAGATAGGCAGTTATGGTGCTTACGTCCACTCAGTAAGTCCTCATCTGTGACCACGGTTTCCGCGCCATTCTACGGTAGATGTGACACCTACAGGTACCTTTCAGCTGTGCTTAGGCCCGCTCGAAAACTGAAGGGGCTTCACTTTTGTCGCGATGTATGGTAGGTTATGTTCTTGCAAGGGGGGAGGTCGCCTGGTGGCAAGCAAAGCCAGATGCGCCCATCACTGGGTCATAGAGAACTCCAACGGGGCGAAGAGCCGAGGAATCTGTAAACTCTGCGGGAACGTCCGGCGCTTCCGCAACTTCCATAGCGCGCGACCACGGGTAGCGAGCCGCAATACCGCCTCCAGCCAGTCGAAGACTGCATAACGAAACAGCCATCCAACTTTTGGATGGCTTTCGTGACATTCGTAAGGGCTAGCTAGGAGACTAGGCCGTCCTTGAGGGCGCGCACACTCGCCTCTGTACGAGATTGGGCGCCCATCTTCTTCCGAATTGACGCCACGTGCTTCCGCACTGTTAGCGGGCTGATATCTAGGCGGCGCGCAACTTCCTTGTCGGTGTGGCCCCCGGCAACCGATTGCAACACAGCTAGCTCGCGCTTGGTCAGTGCGTAGCGCTCTCTTGCGTCCTTGCGCTTGGCTACAGGCCCGATGTACCTGACAATCGCCAGGACCTCGCCCCGTTCCAACGGCACGACCCGAGCTTCATAGTGACGGCGCTCGGTCTTTTCCTCGAGCTCGTAGTCGTACGCCTGAGACTCACCGGTCTCCAACACCTGCTCAATCACACCTAGCGCTTGATCCGCCGAGTCCTTAGGAAAGATGTCGTGAAGCGTCCGCCCAAGGAACTCCTCTGGCGGCACCATCGGCTCCAAGTCCTTCGCCGGCTTGTACTGGAGATACCGGCCCTCGCGGTCAAGCCGGAACATCATGTCCGGTAGCGCGTCGAGAAGCTCCTCGCTCGAAGCTAGTTGTTCGGAACTAAGGCCGTTGGCATGATGGATTTTGGTCTGTTGTGGAGAAGCCATGGCTCGTATTGACCACATAAGGATATCAGAACCGTCAGAGCGGCCGCCATGCGAATGCCATCTCGAGAGTATTACAGTTCCACCAAATCGCCGTTCGTGGCATCCTTAGCGCAGTGCCCTTCGAACTACCTTGGAGGCACGTATTCGAATATCTGAGTCTGTAAGGAGCCATGTTCCCTTAGGTGACAGGCGATAAGGCGACCCGCTACGTCATTTTGCTGCTAGCGCTGGCGCTCGCCGCCTACGGACAGCACATCATCGATAGCCGCGAAGCCTTCGGCGCTGGCTGGATCCCCATTTCGTACCTGCACGACGAGCTCGTCCGCATCTTTGGCCGGCCTCAGTCTGTAGCTCTTGCGCTCCCCCTCCTGTTCTTCGCGGTCTGGTTTTTCGTTGAGAGCGTTGTTCCGCTGACGCCACCCGAGCCAGATTCCGGCATCACCCACGAAGGTATCCGCGACACGTACCTCCCGCTCCGGCAAACGCGAGAGACGCTTCTGGCCGGTGCGCTGGCCGCACTGGCCCTGGGGGGCTGGACCTCGCTGATCGTGCTACTCGTGCTGGGGATCAATCATGACGCGAACTGGTGGCTCTTCTGGGGCTCACTGGTCTGCGCCTTGCTCGCGACCGTCCTGCTGGCCCATCAGCGCCTCCGCGAGACTGGCGCCCTCCTGGGCTGGCACCTGCTCGAGCCGATCTTCATCGCGGGCGTACTCGGCTTCTTCATCGGGCTCATGATCACGGACCTCGACGCCTGGACCTACGCCCGCATCGGAGACGAGGGCGTCTTCTGGAACCTCGCGACGCGTATCGCGACAGGGAACCACGAGCTGAACTACTTCTCGTTTAAGGGCGCAAACGGCTACCATCCGATTTTCAGCTCGGTCTATCAGGCCAACGTCATGCGCCTCTTCGGCCTGGACATGTTCGCGTGGAAGCTCTCGAATGTGCTGGCCGTCGCCGCGATGCTGGCCGCGTTCTACTGGCTGATTCGAACGGCCCTCGGCTTGAGGCAGGCCATCTTCGCGACGACGATTCTCGCGTGCAACCATATCCTGTTCGCCTACGCGCACAGCGGCTACGACAACATCCTCGCGCTCTTTCCCACAGTGCTCGCCCTGGCGCTCTTCATCGCGGGCCTCAAGACGCGCAGCCTGCCTCTGCTGTTCGCCTCCGGCATCGTCGCCGGCCTCTGCTTTTATACGTTCTACACGGCCCGCACGACGATTATCATCATGGCGCTCTACCTCGCCGTCGACCACCTCCCGCTCATGTGGCGTACGCGCTCCCTGCGCTCGCTCCTCGACGCTCCTCTACCGATCGCAATCGGCTTCTCGCTGGCCGTCCTCCCAATGTTCGCAGTCGACGGCAGCGACGTCATCGGCGCAACGTCCGAGCGCTCGCTGTATTCGGAGTTGGGGTGGTGGGACGCCACGGGTGCGATGATCGACAACATCCCACGGGCGTTCCTCGCGTTCAACTACTACGACGCCGACCACCATTACGTCTCGGGCACCTTCTTCGACGAGATCTCCGCCGTCCTGATGTTGTTCGGGCTCGGGTACGCGATCTCAAACTTCAAGGAGCCCGCGTACCGCCTGTTGCTGATCTGGTTCTTCGTGGCCGTGTTCGTTGGCGGCGTCCTCCACGAGCACGCCGCGACAGAGCTCCCGAGCCGGCTCAACTTCGCCCTGCCCCCCGCAGCCGCGTTCGCGGGCATCGCGGTCCACAAGCTGGTTCAGGCCTTCTCCGGCCTCACCACGCGCGAATGGGCGCCTCTCGCCTTGTCAGTGCTCGCCTTCGTGGTGCTCATGCCATCGATCTTCGGTTTCAACGCCTACCGCTTCTATGAGTTCACTCCATCGATCCATGTTCTGACTCCCACCGCGGTGATTTACCGTGAGGCGACGCGGCCACCGTGCGCCCTGGCTGGACACCGCAGCGTCGTCGTCGCCCGGGCGGGAGAACAGGGAGGGATCGAGGACGTCTTCAAATGGTACCGCGTGCAGCCTCCGATCTTCGTCGCCTACGAATCGTACGATGAGTCGGTCAAGGACCACCTGACCTCCAACACGTTCCTCGGAGGGAAGCCGGTATCGTGCCTGATGTTCACCGTCCCCGACGAAGAAACAGACAACGCCATCATCGAGGCCTTCGTCGATGAGCTGGACGGACGCGGGGGGCGGCACATCACCGCCACCGACGGCGCGGGGGGCTCGGTCGTAGAAGTGTTGGACTGGCGAGAGCTGGGTGAAGGCTAGGCGGCTTCCTGCATGAGGTCCATGAGCTGGCTGCGGTTGTCAGGGTACTGGAGGAGCCCGTACTGCCACTCATGGTTGCCGTCGTCGATCGCTTCGCGGATGCGGTCGAGCACGAGCGCACCACCTGAGACGTCAGTCTCGGGCAGCATGACGATAAGCATGGGTCCCTCATCCAGGACCGTGACCACGTCGCAGCCGCGCGTCAGCCCGGCCGCCTCCGACTCGAGCCAGCGCGGACTGAGCTCGCCGAGGTCATTAGCCCATTCGGGCGGCCGGAGCGTAAGCACCGTAAACGGATGCTCGTAGCGGTCGCTCCGGGAGATCTCATCGCCCAGTCGGCGCAGGAATTCGTCCCCGCTCAGGACAATCGGTTCTTGGTCGCGCGCGTGTTGCTCCATGAGATCAACACCTCCGTTGATGTCTATGTAGATAATCGGCAGAATGGGGCCGTCTGTCGAGCCCGGAGGACTTCACAGGAACGCAACAGTCGCATAACCTGTGTGTAACACGGTTGAGGCATCATGGACGCATCGGTACGAATCAGAGCTAGGAGATCGAGCCCATGCGCCTCGCGTCCGATTTCATTGGCCTCATGGTCTATCTGTTCATCGTCGGTGGAACTCCCACCAGGGAGCCCGTCCGCCGCTAAGAAGGCCGCCTGATGGCCACGTGGGGGTTCCTCACGAACCATGCCTTGGTGCTGCTCCATCTCGCCCAGCACCAGGGAAGCACCATTCGCGACATCTCACGCTCGGTCGGCCTCACCGAGCGCGCTGTCATCAGCATCATCCGCGCCCTCGAGGAGGAAGACATCGTCTCCAAGCACCGTGAGGGCCGGAACAACGTCTACGACGTCAATCTCCCGGCCGTCATGAAGCACCTCCGCGAACAGACCGAGCCCTTCACGCTCGAGGAGATCGCCTCGCAGACCGCCGCCCTGGCCAAGGCGCTGCGGGAGAGCGAAGAGAAGTAGACACAGGCGCTCCGGATAGGCCCTCGCCGTCCACACATCCGTATCAACTCCGGTTTGCTAAAATGCCGCCTGCCTTGGTGGGCGGTTTCGTATGAGTAGTCGATCGGCGGTCAGGGGGAGTGGCTAGTGCCCGACGAGAGCGAACAACGCGCACTCGACCAGATAAAGGCCTACCTCGACGCCGGCCACTCGCTGGACGCCATCCGCGACGCAGGCTGGGCTACCTGGGTCGAACACCTCGAAGCCAAGGGCTACGACCTGCGGACGGGGCAGCCGAAGATTGCCCCGCCGGACTTTGAGCCATCGGCCGCGCCTGCCGTGGACGAAGCCGCCCCAGCGATCGCAGCGACTGATGCTCCTGCTGAGCTAGCTGGGTCAACTACGCCTGCGGAGCCTGGCACTTCGTCCATACCGACATGCGCCAACTGCGGCGCAGAGCGCGTCGGCATGCGACCATACTGCGTCAATTGCGCGACCAAGTGGCCGGAGGGAACGCCGCCAGGGCGGGGTGAGGAGCGGGGCGAGCTAATCCGGTCTAAGTGGTTCTGGGCTGTTGGAGCAGTCGGTGTGCTGCTTGTCGGCCTCATAATCGTTGGAAGCGTTCTCAGCGCTGGTGGTGATGATAGTGGTGATGACACGACGAACCCGCTACTCGTTGCGACTCTTGACCAGGACGCCGAGACAACCGACCCGACGATCACGCAGGGCCAGCCACCTCGGGAGCAACAACCATCGACTCAGAACGAAACTTCTTTGGACGTGTGTCTCGACTTCACGGAAGGGATGGCCGACGCAAGTCTTGACGCCGCAGACTCGATGGACGAAATCTCGATTCTCACGCTCGACGCCGCAACCGACCCGCTGGTTGTTCTCACGGCTGACTGGCAGAATGCGGTGACCGCAGAGTACAGCGGCCTGCGGAGCGCGCGAGCCGATGTCGAGCTACTCGAAGCACCTGCTGGAGACTTCTCCGCCATCAAGGTGCAGGTACTCGAGGCTTTCGACCTGCTACTGGCCAGCGAAGCTCCGTTGCTCACTGGAGCTGAGAACCTAGATGCTGATTCCATCATCGTTGCCGGCGACTATCTGACCCAGGCGACAGGTGCGTTCAGCGTTGCGACAACGATGATAGAGAACGTCGATATTGCTGCATGCACAAGCTAGCGGCGAAGGATAGGCGAGTTGGTGGGCCCGCCAGGATTCGAACCTGGGACCAACCGGTTATGAGCCGGCCGCTCTAACCACTGAGCTACGGGCCCGCGCCGTAGCGATTATACCACCGACCTGCCGCTAGGCCTGTCCTGCCTCCAGGCCCCACTGGACGCGCCAGAGCTCCGGAACGTCGAAGCCGGCCAACGCCGCGTAGAGGCTCCACTGGCCATGATGAATCGCTTCGTGCTGGACGTATCCGTAGAAGAAGTCGCTGTGCGAGACCTTGCGGCCGAAGAACTCGATGACCGGCTCTTCGGGATCGCCGCCCAATTCCTCGATGATCTCGTGTAACTCGTTGTGCTTGCCATGGAGCGCGCCCAGCAGATCTTCTTGCCCTAGTCCGCCGGCATAGTGAGCGCGCTTCTTCGAGAAGTCTGCGTTCTTCGACACCAGGCCGTCGTTGTAGACGCCGCGCACGCAGATCACGTGGCGGAGTTGCTTGTTGAACGGCGCGAAGCCTTCCCTCGGCGAGTACTCCCAGTGTTCGTCTGGCACCGCCTCTGCAAACTTCCAGGTCATCTCATTCACATGTTGCCAGCGCCGCCAAAACGCGTCTGTGAGCCTGTCCATGATCAGTCCTCCCGCTCGATTCTCGCGACATCCGGCTCGCGGCGACGATGATGCCCGCCACCTCCGTGCACGTAGTGTACGCGTACCGCGTACGGTAGCCTCTGTCCACGATAGAACGCCCGCACGGCCTTCCCGAACCGCTCCTGCTCCCGAAGGTTGCGTTTGAGGCCACGTTCATCGAAGTCGGAAGTGAGCTCCTGGCGCGCGTAGCTCCACTCCGGGATCAAGTACAGCAGGAGATGAGCGTCGCCCTCTCCGTCCGGGATCCAGCCGGGAATCTGGCCGGGCACGAAGAACTCGAACTTGAAATAGCGGTCGGTGTTGCCGTCTGCGAGAAGCGCGGCGTGGCCCTTCGTCGCCTGGAACCTCGGAACCCAAACGCGGCCCGTGCGCGTATCGAGCAGTCCCGCGTGCGAGAAGCTCCCGTCGAACGTGTCTGTCGCGTAGACCGCCAGCGTTGTTTCGAGCAGAGAAGGGTCGCGTGCCACCCAGGGACGCAGGCCCCGCGCCGCCGCTCGCTGGACGCGGCGATTCGTGTCTTCGAGCCCGCGCAACAGAAGGCCGACGGCTCGGTTGTCGTCGACAAGGGAGACTACTTGCCTACCGGACCTGACCGAGATGCGATCCATGGCGGCAACCCGGTCGCCAACGCGTCGACTGGCGATGAGCGATTCTAGCTCGGCGAACTCCGAAGTGTTCATTCCTTTCAGGGTAGAACAGAACGGCGGCCCGGCAAGCCTGAAGCCTGCCAGAGCCGCCGTTCGTTATGCGATTGTTACGTGCGCTTAGTTCAGCCGCTCGATGACTGTCGCAGTGCCGAGGCCTCCGCCGCAGCACATCGTCTGCAGCCCGATCGTGCCGTCGGTGCGCTCGAGCTCGTGGAGCAGCGTCGTCATCAGCTTGGCGCCTGTGCAGCCGAGGGGGTGCCCCAGCGCGATCGCACCGCCGTTCACGTTCACCTTACTCATGTCCGGGTCCAGCTCCTTCTGCCACGCGAGCACGACCGCCGCAAACGCCTCGTTGATTTCGACGAGGTCGACATCCTTGAGATCGAGACCCGCGTGCTTCAGCACCTTCGGGGTCGCCGTGATCGGCCCCGTCAGCATCAGCTCGGGATCGGAACCGACGACGGCCTGGCCGATGATTCGCGCCCGCGGCGTCACGCCCAGCTCCTTTGCCTTCTTGCCAGTCATCAACAGAACCGCGGCCGCGCCGTCCGAGATCTGCGACGAGTTACCTGCGTGATGGACACCGTTCTCCTTGAACGACGGCTGCAACGTGCCGAGCTTCTCGACCGTCGTGCTATCGCGGATACCTTCGTCCGTGTCGAAGGTCGTCTTCACACCCTCGAGTTCGACCTCGATCGGCATGATCTCCCGCTTGAAGCGGCCCTCGTCGCGCGCCCTCGCCGCCTTCATCTGGCTCTCGTAGCCGAACTGGTCGGCGTCGGCGCGGCTGATGCCCCACTTCTCGGCGATCTTTTCGGCCGAAATGCCCTGCGAGGTCAGCGTGTACTGGCTCATCAGCTCCGGCGGGAACGGGAAGCCGACGTCCTTCGAGATGTTCGCGCCCATCGGCACCCGGCTCATGTTCTCGACGCCGCAGCCAATCGTGACGTCGCAGACGCCGGCCTGCACCAGGTTCGCTGCGAAGTGGATCGCCTGTTGGGCCGACCCGCACTGGCGGTCGACGGTCGTCGCCGGCACTTCGTGCGGGAAGCCGGCTGTCAACATCGCGTTCCGCGCGACGTTGAGCGACTGCTCCCCAACCTGGTCGACGCAGCCTGATACGACGTCCTCGACCTCAGACGCGTCGACGCCGGCGCGCTTCATCAGCTCCTTCAGGACCCCGGCCAGCAGCACTACCGGGTGCGTGCCGCTCAGGCTTCCCCCGCGTCGGCCAACCGCGGACCGCACCGCCTCTACGATGACTACATCATTGTCGTTTGCGCTTGCCATGTGGCTCCTTTCGATTCGCGAAGTATCTACGCCGCGATTATACCAGGCGAGTCACGGGGTGGCGGGCAGCGCGGGAATCAAGTTCGCGACGAACTGCAGCAGCAGCGCCACGTCGATACTGTCGACCACTCCGTTCTGGTTCACGTCAGCCGCGAACTCGCACTCGAGCGACTGCACGAGCTGCGCGATGAGTTGCAACACGAGTAGCGCGTCGATGCTGTCGACGAGGTCGTTGCAGTTCACGTCGCCGTTCCCGATCCCCGGTGTCGGCGTCAACGGCACAGTCGTGTCCTTGGCGGTTGGCGTAGGCGTCGATGTAGGTGCTGTCGGCGTCAGCGTCGGCGTCAGGGTGTCAGTCGGCGGAACCGGCGGCGGGCCGTCGGTCGGCGTGGCTGTATCGACCGGCGGGACCGGGGTCTCGAGCGGGATCGTTGCTGGCGGTCCGAGGTCCGTGGGCGTTGCCGGCGGCAGCGTCGGGAACATGATGTCGTCGGTGGGCGTTGGTGACGGCCCCGGGGTCACGCCGATGGGGATGCCGCTGTTCGTCCAGAAGAACGAGATGACCTCGGCCTGCACCTCCTTGCTTATTACAACCAAGCTGACGTTGGTTAGGCCGTCGTTGCTCACGCACTTTTCACCCCAATCGATGGCGACAAGGGGGCCACCATCCTCCACAGCGACGGGCGTTGGACAGGTACTGCCTGTGACGTCTACTACGGCGACCTTGACCGGAACACTGAACTCCACGTGGAGATCGCTCGCCTCCGTGGCTGTTTCGTTCCGAAAGTCATGCTTACTTTCCATGACCGTCGGGTCTTTGCTGTCCAGGTTCTCCGCCGAAGCTCGCATGTCTACCAGCGCCGCGACGAGCGTCAACACGGCCAGTGCCGCGAGAACACCGCCAGCCAGCATCGAACGCCTCCTCGTCGTTTCCTCGCGCATAGGTCCCTC